>Ga0209579_10000282_pt1 | contig 62378 bp, 68 predicted proteins | sample Coa_R1_2_FD_187152 | JGI IMG/M metagenome (GOLD analysis project Ga0209579, IMG submission 187152) | Surface soil microbial communities from Centralia Pennsylvania, which are recovering from an underground coalmine fire - Coalmine... | ecosystem: Environmental > Terrestrial > Soil >...
CGCCGTTCCCGTCGGCACCCAGGTCTTTGCCGGAGACGAGCTCGTCGCCGACCTCGCGCGTCCCGGCGTACGTGTCGTCGTCGCTGCCGGCGGGACCGGCGGCCGCGGTAACAAGCATTTCGCGGGTCCGAGCCGCCAGACGCCGCGCTACGCCGAGATCGGCTTACCCGGCGAGGAGAAGGAGCTCGAGCTCCGCCTGAAGCTGCTCGCCGACGCTGCGCTCGTCGGCCTGCCGAACGCCGGCAAGTCGTCGCTGCTCACGCGCATCTCGAACGCACGGCCCAAGGTCGCGGAGTACCCGTTCACGACACTCTCGCCGGTGCTCGGGACCGTCGAATCGTCGGACGGCCGCCAGCTCGTCGTCGCCGACGTGCCCGGCCTCATCGAGGGTGCCAGTGAAGGCGTCGGGCTCGGCCACGAGTTCCTCGCGCACCTCGAGCGCGCGCGCCTCCTCGTTCACGTCATCGACTCGTCGGAAGGCGACGCGGACGAGCGCTGGTACACGATCGATGCCGAGCTCGCTGCGTATGGCGCCGGTCTTGACGAGCGGCGGCAGATCGTCGTTCTCAACAAGATCGACCTCAGCCCGGAGTTACCGGCGTTCGCCGTCGAGGACGAGCGGATCGAGCGCGTACTCCGCGTCTCGGCGGCGACGGGGGCAGGGCTCGACGACCTGCGCCGCGCGCTCTTCGAGCTTGCGCCGCCCGAGGACGAGCCGGAAGCCGCCGAGGCCGCTGACGAGATGGTCGACTTTCTCGTCTACAAGCCCGGCTCCGAGCGGCGCCGATACCGCATCTTTCGCACCGAGAGCGGCTTTCGCGTCACGGGAAAGGCGCCGCCCGAAGCCGAGCTCGAGGCGATCCTCAAGGCCGCCGGCGTTCGCGCGGGCGACGAGGTCGAGCTCGGCGAGGACGTGCTCGAGTGGGAGTAGTGCTGTACGGAGGCGCGTTCGACCCGCCGCACGTCGGCCACGTCGCGGTCGCGGACGCCGCGCGCGAGCACTTCGACGTCGAGCGGGTCGTGATCCTCGTGAGCGAGCGGCCGGCGCATCGCGCGACGGAGGCATCCGCAGAGGATCGCCTAGCGCTCGCGCATGCTGCGTTCCCGCGCGACGACGTGCGGCTCGATCCGTACGCGCGCACGGTCGAGCTCCTGCGCGCCGAGCGGTTTGACGATCCCGTCTTCGTCGTCGGTGCGGATCAACTCGCCGGCTTCCTCGCGTGGGCGGAGCCGGACGAGGTGCTCGAGCGCGCGACGCTGGCGGTCGCGACGCGGCCCGGCTTCCCGCGCGAGGAGCTCGACGCGGTCCTCGGCCAGCTCGCGCGGCCAGAGCGGATCGTCTTTCTCGACATCGACCCGAATCCCGCCGCCTCGACTGACATTCGAGCGGGCTCGTCGCCGGAAGACGTCCCGCCGGCGGTGGCGCAGCTGATCTCCGAGCGCGGGCTCTATATCGGTAACTCAGGGCTACACTGAGGTCGCTTGACCTCTCTCGAACAGGCCCGCCGCATCGCCGCTCTCACCAAGGAGAAGCTGGCGGAGGACGTCGTCATCCTCGACATGCGGCCCGAGTGCTCGTTCACCGACTACTTCGTGATCGCGACCGGCCGGAACCCGCGGCAGACGGCTGCGATCTGGGACGAGGTGCACACGCAGCTCAAGCAGCAGAAGCTTCTGCCCGCCAACGTGGACGGTGTACGCGAGGGCGCCTGGATCGTCGGTGACTACCTCGACGTCGTCGTCCACGTCTTCACGCCCGAGGCGCGCGCGTACTACAAGCTCGAGGATCTCTGGAGCGACGTGCCCGCGGTCGCTCTCGACGCTGCGGCGATCTAGCCGCATAGTCCGCTTGACGATATACCGGTCGCCGATATAGAATCGCGACCATGGCCAAGCGTGAGATCGCGGGTCCTGCGACGCTCATCCTCTCGAGCCTGGCGGAGGGCGCGAAGCACGGCTGGGCGCTGACGAAGGACGTCGAGGAGTTCGCCGGCGTCCGGCTCGCGCCGGGAACGTTGTACGAGGCGCTGAACCGACTCGAGGGCCTCGGCCTCATCGAGGCGCTCCCGAACGATGACCGGCGTCGGCCGTACCGCCTGACCGCGGCCGGCGCGGCGGCCCTGCGCGAGCACCTTGCTCGCGAGCGGCAGGTCGTCGACGTCGGGCTCTCGCGGTTGGCCGCGAAGTGGGGAGCGGCATGACCAGGGCGGAGAAGCGAGCCCGGTGGCTCGTGCTCTGGTATCCACGGGCGTGGCGGGAGCGGTACGGCGACGAGTTCTCCGAGCTCCTGCTCGCGGACATGGCGGAGCGGCCGCGGTCCTGGTCGCGGGCATTCGACGTCGCGCGGAGCGGAGCCGCCGCGCGGGTCGGTCTCGGCGGCGCCGTCCACGCGGGCGCGCGGCTCGCTGTGTTTGTGTGTTCCGGGTCGGCGTTCGTGCTGTTCGGCACGGCGATCTGGGCGCAGCTCGCGATCGGCTGGCAGTGGTCGCGCCCGGCAACGCCCGCGACGTCCGCGGCCATCATCGCGATGTCGTGCCTCCTCGCAGGCTTCGTGGCGCTCGCGGCTTTGGGCGCCGCGCCGGTGCTCTGGACGATCGCGACTCGGTTCGCGACTCGCCGCGGCCGCGCGCTGGCCCGGCCGTTCGCGGTCTTCCTCGTTGGAGCTGTCGTCGCGGTTCTCGGCGCGCGGCACTTTGCCGCCGGTTGGCCGGGGACCGGCGGACATCCATGGGCGCACCAGCATCTGCTGCCGGGACGGCTCGCCGCGCTGGCGTGGGCCGAGACGCTGTCGGTCACGTCCTACTGGGCTCATCCGGGCGCGTTGCTCGGCTTCCCGCCGGACGAGCTGCTCTGGATGGCCGCGAGCCCGGTCGCGCTCGTCGCGGCGGTCGCCGGCGGAGCCCGAACGCTCGGCCGGCTCGAGTTGTCTCCGCGCGTGCTCCGCTTCGAGCTCGTGCTCGCCCGGCTCGCGTGCTGGGCGATGGTCGTCTTCGTCGCAGCTGCCTGCTGTTGGATCGCGGCCGGCGGGACAGGTCCGCGCAATCTCTTCCACGTCGGCGCGATCGACGTCGTCGCGGTCGTTGCGATGGTCGCCACACTCCTCGTCGCGCGGCAGGCCGGCGCCGACGCACGCGCCACGATCGCGCCTTGACGCGCGGCGGCTTCCTGAAGCTTGGTCTGGCTGGAGCCGGCACGCTCGTCGTCGGCGGCGCGACGCTGTACGAGCTCGTCGAGCACGGCGTCGTGCCCGGGAAGGCGACGCTCGACGTCATCGACGGCGCCTGCGATGTCCCGCATCCGCCGCTCCACTTCACGATCCCTGGGCCGTCGTACTCGAAGACGTTCTATTCGCATGCCCGCAACCGGGACGTCGGATACACGATCGCGTACCCGCCGGGACACAAGCCGGGCGACCGGCTGCCGCTCGTGGTGATGCTCCACGGGGAAGGCGGCGACCACACGAGCGGCGTGGGCGGACTTACGCCGGCGAAAGCTCTGGCTCTGCAGGTCGACGGCGCGCCGCTCCGGCCGATGGCGATCGTCACCGTCGACGGAGGCAGCGGCTACTGGAATCCTCATCCCGGCGACAACCCGATGGGAATGGTCGTGGATGAGCTGATCCCGCTCTGCCGACGGCTCGGACTCGGGCGTGCGCCTGACACAGTCGGAGTGCTCGGCATCTCGATGGGTGGCTACGGCGCGATTCTCCTCGCAGAGAAGTTCCCGCATCTCTTTCGCGTCGTCGCGGCGATCAGTCCGGCGGTCTGGACGAGCTATGGACAGGCGAGCGCCGTCAACTCCGCCGCCTACGCCTCGCCGGCCGCGTTCGCCGCCGCCGACGTCGTCACGCATGCGCGCGCGCTCGCGGGGATTCCGGTGCGCGTCGCCTCGGGCGACGGCGATCCGTTCCATCCAGGAGTCGTGGCGCTCGCGAAGGTACTGCCATCGGACGCGATCGTCGTGTTGTCGGCGGGGTGCCACTCGGGGTCGTTCTTCCTCCAACAGACGCCGCCGTCACTCGAGTTCCTCTCCCACCACCTCGCCGCGTGAAGGGTCGCGTACACGCGAAGCTGGGCTCTCTCCTCGTGCTCGGAGGCATCGGGCTGACCGTTGGCGCTGTTTGGGCCGCCGGAATACCGACCTATGCGTGCGCTGAGGGTGTCCCCCGCCCGACCGGCTGGATCTACGCCGGGCTGGTGCTATTCGCGGCGGTCGCGTTGATCGCGGCGCTCGTCGCCGCGTCGAGGCTCGGAGAGACTCCGATCCTCGCCTGGATCTATGTCGGCATCGCGCTCGTCGAGGCCGCCGCTGCGTCCTGGCTCGTTGTCTTCCTCAGAGCGAAGTACTCGCATTACCAGTGCGGCTAGACTGGGCCGCCCAGGGGCCGTAGCTCAGCTGGGAGAGCGTCTGGCTGGCAGCCAGAAGGTCAGGGGTTCGAGCCCCCTCGGCTCCATTCGTTGAACCCTTCGTCTAGGGCGAGGGCTTGAGGACGAGGGGGCTCCCTGGAGCGTGGGCGAGGATCCAGGTCACATCTTTCAGGGAGAAGCCGCCATTTCCGTTGGCCGGGGCGGGCGCGACGACGCGGTCGAAGTTCTCGACCTCCCACAGTCGCCGTAGGGCATGTGTCGGAGATCGTCCCTTCTCGATCCGCGCATCTACTGGAACTCCTTCGCGGAGCGCGGCGTGCTCGACGGCTTCGAGAAGAGGCATGGCGACTGCGACCTGGTCGGTGAGCGGGGAGTCCTCGGGGCACTCGAGCGGGACGACGAGGAGATAGGAAGGCACGAGGACGCCTTCCTCTGCGCGGGCGATCCGGATGGCGGCGCTGAGTACCGTGGGGTCGAGCTGTCCGCCGGTGAAGGGGACGAGGATCCTGGGAGCCCCGACTCTTCGTCGCACCGGGTGACGGCGGTAGCTCTGTGCGACCAATGCGGCGCCCAGCACGAATGCGAGCGCGGCGAGCGCGATGACGGCGGCGATCATGGGACGAGCCTGTCGCGGTCGGTTCGGTCGGTGATGACGCGGATGTCGAGGCCGGGCAATTCACGCACCATGCGCGAGAGGAGCGAACCGCCCAGGATCTCCCGCCTGCGTGACTCGTCCGGAGTGCCGACGAAGACGTAGGTTGAGCCGCGTTCGCTTGCGACGCGGCGGACGGTGCCGACGAGGTCGTCGCCTTCTTCCTCGAGGAAGTGGGCGCCGAGGATGCCGGCGAGCCGCCGGAGCGCCGCGAGCTGCGTGGCTTCTTCCGCGGTCGGCTCGTGCCCGGGCTTACGAACCCAGACCGCGTCCATCGTCGTGCCAAGGCGCTGGGCTGAGCGCCAGGCGCGACGCATGATGCGCTGCGACTTCGCCTGAGGCTCGACAAGGGCGAGGACGCGCTCGGCGACCGCCTGTTGACTGAGCGGCTCAAGCGTTCTCGCTGTTCTGCGTGCCTCGACTCCCTCGGCGACTTCGCGGAGTGCGAGCTCGCGGAGTGCAGCGAGCTTGTCGGCTCGGAAGAAGTTGTCGAGTGCGACCTGGGCGCGTTCGGCGGGATAGACCTTGCCGGCGCGCAGCCGCTCCTGCAGCTCCTCCGGCGAGAGGTCGACGAGGACAACCTCGTCGGCCTCGTCAAGGATGCGGTCCGGGAAGGTCTCGCGGACGCGAATCTCGGTCAGTTCGAAGATCGCGTCGTTGAGGCTTTCGAGGTGCTGGACGTTGACGGTCGAGATGACGTCGATGCCGGCGGCGAGTGCCTCCTCGATGTCTTGCCAGCGCTTCTCGTGGCGCATCCCGGCGGCGTTCGTGTGGGCGAGCTCGTCGATCAAGGCGAGCTCGGGGCGGCGCGCGATCACGGCGTCGACATCCATCTCTTCGAGTTCGAGGGTTCCGTGCTGAGCGCGCAGTCGCGGCGAGACTTCGACTCCCTCGGCGAGGGCAGTTGTGTCGGGCCGGTCGTGCGGCTCGAGGTAGCCGATGACGACGTCGCGCCCGTTCTCCAAGGCTTGCCGCCCTTCGAGGAGCATGCGGTACGTTTTGCCAACCCCGGCTGCCATCCCGAGGAGGATGCGGTAGTGGCCGCGCTCCATCGCTTACGCCCCGAAGAGGTTGTGAACAACGAGGTCGATCAGCTTGATTCCGACGAATGGGAGGAGCATCCCGCCGAGTCCGTAGATGAGGAGGTTGCGCTGGAGGAGGGCGGTGGCGCCTATGGCGCGGTACTTGACGCCGCGCAAGGCGAGCGGGACGAGGGCGGGGATGACCAGGGCGTTGAAGATGATCGCCGAGACGATCGCGCTCTTCGGGTCGCCGAGGTGCATGAGGTTGAGTGACCAGAGTGGGCCCGGCTCGCCGTTCTTCGCGGCGTAGGTGAACTCGAACATCGCCGGCAAGATCGCGAAGTACTTCGCGACGTCGTTCGCGATCGAGAAGGTCGTCAATGCGCCGCGCGTGATCAGGAGCTGCTTGCCGACCTCGACGATCTCGATGAGTTTCGTCGGGTTCGAGTCGAGGTCGACCATGTTTCCGGCCTCCTTGGCGGCGGAGGTGCCGGTGTTCATCGCGACGCCGACGTCGGCTTGGGCGAGTGCCGGCGCGTCGTTTGTGCCGTCGCCGGTCATCGCGACCATCCGGCCCTGGGCTTGCTCCTCCTTGATCAGCGCGAGCTTCGCTTCGGGCGTCGCCTCGGCGAGAAAGTCGTCGACGCCGGCCTCCTGCGCGATCACGGCGGCGGTGACGCGGTTGTCGCCGGTGATCATCACGGTGCGGATGCCCATGCGGCGCAGCTCGTCGAAGCGCTCGCTCATGCCGCCCTTGACGATGTCCTTCAGGTGCACGACGCCGAGCGCGAAGTTGTCGCGGGCGACGACGAGCGGTGTGCCGCCCTGCTCGGCGACGCGCTGCACGGCGGCGTCGACCTCGGCCGGGGACCGGCCGCCGTTCTCGGCGATGAACGTCTTGACGGCTTCCGCTGCGCCTTTGCGGATCATCGTTCCGTTGAGGTTGACGCCGCTCATCCGCGTTGTGGCGCTGAAAGGGACGAACTCGTGCTCGCCGAGCTCGCGCTCGCGGAGGCCGAACCTCTCCTTCGCGAGAACGACGATCGAGCGGCCCTCCGGGGTCTCGTCTGCGAGTGACGCCAGCTGGGCGACCTCTGCGAGTTCGCGCTCGTCGACGCCGGGCGCGGGGATGAACTCGCTCGCCTGCCGGTTGCCGAGCGTGATCGTGCCGGTCTTGTCGAGGAGGAGCACGTCCACGTCGCCGGATGCCTCGACCGCCCGGCCTGACATTGCGAGGACGTTGCGTTGCACCAACCGATCCATGCCGGCGATCCCGATCGCGGACAGAAGTGCGCCGATCGTGGTCGGGATGAGCGCGACCAACAGTGCGATGAGGACGGTCTCGGAGAGGTTCGTCTTGGCGTAGATCCCGTACGGGCGCAGCGTTACGACGGCAGCGAGAAAGGTGATCGTCAGGCCGGCGAGGAGGATGTTGAGGGCGATCTCGTTCGGCGTCTTGCGTCGCTCCGCGCCCTCAACGAGCGCGATCATCCGGTCGAGGAACGACTTTCCCGGCTCCTGCGTGACCTCGATCACGAGCCGGTCGGAGAGGAGCTTCGTGCCGCCAGTGACTGCGGAGCGGTCGCCGCCCGCTTCGCGGATGACGGGCGCCGACTCGCCGGTGATCGCCGACTCGTCCACGGAACCTGCTCCCTCGATCACCTCGCCGTCGGCGGGGATGATCTCGCCGGCCTCGACCACGACGACGTCGCCGCGCTGCAGCTCAGGTGCCGCTACTTCACGGCCGTCGCGTAGGCGCGCGTTGGTCGTCGTTCGCGTTGCGCGGAGCGCGCTCGCCTGCGCCTTGCCGCGTCCTTCCGCGATCGCCTCGGCGAAGTTCGCGAACAGGACGGTCAACCAGAGCCAGACCGCGATTACGCCGACGAACCAGAGCTGGGCGTGGTTTCCCTCGACGAGATCCTTGGCGAAGATCACGGTCGTGATGACGCTGCCGAGTTCGACGATGAACATCACGGGGTTCCGCAACTGGAGCCGTGGGTCGAGCTTTGGGAACGAGTCGCGGATGGCCGCGATTACGAGGTCGCGCGAGAACATGCTCTCGGAACGGCGGGCCATCAGCCGCCCAACCGATCGAGAGCGACGTTGAGCTCGAGGACGTTGACGCCGGGCTCACCGAGGAAGCCGAGCGTCCGGCCCCAGGTGTTCTCACGGATCAGCTGCTCGACGGTCGTGAGGGGGAGGTCCCGCGTCGCGGCCACGCGTCGCGCCTGCAGCTGTGCGTACGCGAGCGAGATCTCCGGATCGATGCCGGAACCCGACGGGACGACGGCGTCGACCGGGATGTTGTGAATTGTGAGGCCCGGGTTGTACGGCCCCTCGAGACTGAGGATCGCGCGAGCGTTCGACGCCACGAGTTCCCTCAGCGCCGCGCTGGTCGGGCCGAGGTTGGAGAACGTCGTTCCGGCGGCGTTGTACGCGGGAGAGGTCGCCGAAGGGCGCTCGTGGAAGTACCGCGGCGACGTGAACGCCTGCGCTGCGAGCGAGGAGCCGACGACCTTCCCGTTCCGGTCGATCAAACTGCCGGCCGTCTGGTGCGGGAACGCGAGCGCCCCTACTCCTGTCATCAGTGCCGGATAGGCGAAGCCGAGCGCGACCGTCGAGACGACGATCATCACGGCCGAGGCGAGTGCGGCTCGCAGCATCAGTGCATCAGCCCCTCGACGATCGGGCCAAGCGTCATCGCCGGCAGGATCATCAGCCCGGCCGTCAGCGCGATAACGCCAAGCAGGAGGACACCGAACGTCGCGCCGTCCGTGCGGAAGGTCCCGGCTGAGGCGGGCACGACTTTCTTGGAGGCGAGCGAGCCACCGATTGCGAGCCCGGCGAGCAGCGGCACGAAGCGTCCGAAGTAGAGAGCAACCGTGCCGAGCGTCGTCGAGAACGTCGTAGCCCCGTACCCGGCGAATGCGCTGCCGTTGTTGTTCGATTGCGAGGTGTAGGCGTAGAGCGCCTCGGTGAAGCCGTGCGCGCCCGGGTTGAAGATCGACGCAAGCCCGGCCGGCGTGACGACCGCGACCGCCGTCATTACGAGCACCATCGTCGGCACGAAGAGCGCGCCGAGCGCGGCGTATTTCATCTCGCGCGCTTCGATCTTCTTGCCAAGCCATTCGGGCGTTCGCCCGACCATCAGGCCGGCCACGAAGACGGCGATGAGGATGTAGAAGACGAGCCCGTAGATCCCAGAGCCGACGCCGCCCGGCTCGACCTCGCCGAGAAACATGTTCACCAGGGGCACAGCTCCGCCGGCGGGCGTGAAGGCGTCATGGCCTCCGTTGACGGAGCCGTTTGAGACGTCGGTCGTCGCCGTAGCCCAGAGCGCGGTGTTGGCGATCCCGAACCGGATCTCCTTGTCGGTCATGTTCCCACCCGACTGCTGTGCGCTCTGCGTGATGTTGACGCCCGAGTCGCGCAGTACCTGCGAGCCATGCTGCTCGGCCGGATATGCGACCCCCACGCCGATCGCGAAGATCGTGAAGCAGACCGCGTAGAGCACCCAGGCGTGGCGTCGCGCGAGCACCATCCGCCCGAACATCACGACCTGCGCAAACGGGATGAGCAGGATCGCCAGCATCTCGAGGAAGTTCGAAAGCGGCGTCGGGTTCTCGAACGGGACGGCGGAGTTCGAGTTGTAGTAGCCGCCGCCGTCCGTCCCCAGCTGCTTGATCGAGACCATCGAGGCAACCGGCCCGCGGGCGATCGTCTGGTGTCCGCCCTGCAGCGTCGACGCATGCACGTAGCCGTGGAAGGTCTGCGGCACGCCCTGCCACATGAGCACGACAGCGAGCAGGATCGAGAGCGGCAGCAGGATGTACACGATCGAGCGGTAGAGGTCGCGCCAGAAGTTCCCGAGCCCGACCCCGCCGCCGCGCCGCGCGATCCCGCGCGCGACCGCCGCGAGCACGGCGAGCCCGACTCCAGCCGAGACGAACTGCTGCACGGCGAGCCCGGCCATCTGGCTCAGGTACGACATCGTCGCCTCGCCGCCGTAGTACTGCCAGTTCGTATTGGTGACGAAGCTCGCCGTCGTGTTCAGCGCGACCGTCCATGGCACGCCCGGTAGGTGCGCCGGGTTCAGAAACAGATGGCCCTGCAGCCGCAGCATTCCGTAGAGGAACGCGCTGAAGAGGACGGTGAAGACGACGACGGAGAGCCCGTACTGCTTCCAGTTCTGGTCGCCGCTCGCATCGCGGCCGAGTAACCGGAGGAAGCCGCGCTCGACGACGTCGCCGCGTTCGCGCGTATACACGCGCGCCATCCAGATCCCGAGCGGATAGCTCAGGACGACGAGAACGGCCGCGTAGACGAGGATCTGGGCCGTTCCCTGACCCATCAGAGCTTCTCTCCGCGGACGAGCGCGTAGACGAGGTAGACGAGAACGGCCAGCGAGATCGCCAGCCCGAACGCGTCGCCGGCGGACACTAGACCCTCTCCAGAGCCCAGAGGAACGCGAAGATCAAGCCGAAGCAGGCTGCCGTGATCGCGATTGCCGCCAGATCTCCCATAACCGCCTTCGACGCTACGAGGGCATGGCTGAAGGCCGCCTGACGGTTCCCGGCAGCGGCCTGACGATTTCCTTAAGGGACTAGGCCGGCTCTACGAGGCGGTAGCCGGCGCCGGTCTCGGTCAGGAGATAGCGCGGCCGCGTTCGGTCCGGCTCGATCTTGCGGCGCAACTGAGAGACGTTCACCTGCAGGAGGTTGGCCGCGTTCGTGTAGCCCGGCCCCCAGACCTCCTGCAGCAATTGCCGGTGAGTCAGGAGCTTGCCGACGTTGAGCGCGAAGACACGAAGCAGGTCGAACTGGTGCGGAGTCAGGTGGATGGGCTTGCCGGCCATCGTCACCGAGCGGTTGGCGAGATCGACCACGAGCTCGCCGACGCCGACCACGGGCTCGCCGCTCGGAGCCGTCCGCCGCAGGACCGCTCGCAGCCGCGCGAGAAGCTCATCGATCCCGACCGGCTTCGTCACATAGTCATCCGCCCCGGCGTCGAGCGCGGCGACCTTTTCCCGCTCTTCGCCCACGGCGGAGAGCACGATGATCGGCGCTGTGCTCCACTCCCGCAGCGCGCGCGCAACATCCGTGCCCGTGCCGTCCGGGAGCACGAGGTCAAGGATCACTGCCTCCGGTGGTCGCATTGCCGCCGCCGCGAGCGCCGTCTCCGCCGTCTCTGCAGTGTCCACTTCGTAGCCCGCTCCGCGCAGGCTCGTCCGCAGCGCACGGAGTATCTGCTGCTCGTCATCGACGACGAGAACCCGCGCGCCGGTCATGCCGGTACCTCAACCGCCGCTGTCGCAAGCGGCAGTGCGAGCACGAATGTCGCGCCCTGCCCGGCATGCGACTCCACGAAGATGCGGCCACCGTTCGCCTCGGCGAAGCCTCGTGCAATCGCCAGCCCCAGTCCAGCGCCTCGGATCGTTCCGGTCAGCGAGCCTCGCTGAAACGGCTCGAAGATCTGCTCGGTCTCCCCGCTCGCGATCCCTGGTCCGCGGTCGACGACGCGGATCAGGACATCCGAGCCAGTTTGCCGGACTTGGATCTTCACGGGCTCGTCGCTGGAATAGCGCAGCGCGTTCTCGACGAGATTGGCCACCACGCGCTCGACCTGGTGGGGGTCGGCATGAACGTGCGGCGAGTCTTCCTCCGGCAGCTCGACCTCGACCCGGTTTCCCGCCTCGATCCCGTCGAGAGCCTCGAGCACAAGGTCGTAGACCGGCCAGTCGCCCGGCTCCGGGGCGGCTGCGCCGGCCTGAAGGCGCGACAAGTCGAGAAGGTTGCTCACGAGTCGGTCGAGGCGCCCGGCCTCTCCGAGAATCGTCTCGGCGAGCTCTCTGCGGTCAGCCTCCGCGAGCGTGAGCCCGTCGTGAGCGAGAGCGCCGGCCGAGGTGAGGATTGCCATGAGCGGGGAGCGGAGGTCATGGCTGACGGCCCGGAGCAACGCGGTCTTCACGGCATCGCTTCGCCGAAGCGTCTCCGCCTCGAGCGCCTCCGTCGCCAGCCGCTCGCGCTCGACCGCCAGTCGCTCGCGCTCAGCCGTTACCTCGCGCAGCGACTCCAAGGCGGCCTCCGCCTCATTGGCCCGCCGCCGTGAGCGCGCGGCGAGCTCACTGACGACCACGGCTGTGACGACGAAGACGAGCAGCGCGAACCAGTTGCGGTCGTCCTGAAGCGTCAGCGTGTAGAGCGGCGGCAGGAAGAAGAAGTTGAAGGCAAGCATGCTGCCGACCGCCACACCCACCGCGTAGATGGTTCCCCAAGCAACCGCAACCGGGATGATCGCGAGCAGGTAGAGCACCGCCAGGCTGAGGACGGGAATGTGCCCGTGCAGGAGTGCGATAGCGCCCGTAACGACCGCGAGAGCCGAGAGGCTCGCAAGAGTGCGGCCGACGCTCCAGGGAAGGGTCGTGACCTTGCCGTTCCTCATCCCGACAACACGCTACCCCGCGCGGACTTAGCCGGAGCTGTCCGGTAGGTCCATTCGTTGTAATCGTTACAGCAGTCGTCTGGCAGCGTCGGTAAGGAGCCCGCAATGTCGATAGCAACAGTCCCGACCGTCGAATTGAGCAATGGCGTCGAGATGCCCGTCCTGGGCTTCGGCGTCTTTCAAATCCCACCGGATCAGACTGAACGGGCAGTGCTCGATGCCATCGAGGTCGGATTCCGTCACCTCGACACTGCTCGCTCCTATCTCAACGAGGAGGCGGTCGGAGCTGCAATCAGGGCCTGTGGCGTGCCTCGCGACGAGTTGTTCGTCACGACCAAGCTGTGGATCGAGGACCAAGGCGAGGAGCGCGCGAGGCACGGGTTCGAGGCGTCCGTCGAGCGGCTCGGACTCGACTACGTCGACCTGTACCTCATCCATCAGCCGCTCGGCGACTACTACGGCTCGTGGCGCACGATGGAGAAGTTGAACCACGAGGGCGTTGCCCGCGCCATCGGTGTCTCGAACTTCTATCCCGACCGACTGGTCGACCTCATCGAGCACAACGAGGTTGCTCCGATGGTCAACCAAATCGAGTGTCACCCGTTCTTCCAGCGCGCCGCCGATCACGAGCTGATGAAGGAGCGCGGTGTCCAGATGGGAGCATGGGGTCCGTTCGCCGAAGGGAAGAACAATCTGTTCTCCGACAGGACGCTGGCCGAGATCGGCGACAGTCACGGCAAATCGGTTGCGCAGGTCGTTCTGCGTTGGCTCGTGCAGCGCGAGGTCGTCGTCGTCCAGAAGTCTGTGCGCCCGGAGCGAATGCGGGCGAACCACGACGTCTTCGACTTCGAACTCACCCACGACGAGATGACCCGGATCGCCGCTATGGATCAAGGGGAAGGCCTGTTCTTCGACCACCGCGACCCGGCGATGGTTAGTCGGCTCAACGAGGGTCGCCTGAACTGACGCCTCGTAGCTTCTTGGCCGGCGTTGTTTGGGTGGCGAATCGCGGCTACCCTGCTCGAGCGCGTATTCGTGCGCGAAGCCGCCGGGGCTCCGAGGTCCTCTCCGACTTTCTTCCGACCTCGAGAGCTGGGAGCACGACAACGTGACGTTGCTTAGAGCCGTATGGGCACCCGGGCGCCGCCGTCTCGTTGCGGGAATCGTCTTCGCAGCGGTCACCGTCGCGGCGTGTCTCCTCGTCGGTCAGCGGCTGACCACGTCCAGTTGGCCGCTCGCGCACACGCGGACGCTGCTCGTCGCGCTGGCGACGATCTGTTACTTCGTGAGCTTCATCCTCCGCGCGCGCGGCTGGCATCGCCTGTTCCCGCGCGAGCAGCAGCCCGATCAGGCTCGCTGTCTCGCTTCGGTCGGCGCGGCGGCTGCAAGCGGCGTCGTCCTCCCGTTCCGTCTCGACTACCTCGTCAAGATCGGGACGATTCGGAAGCTCAGGGGAATTCGGATCGGGTTCGAGGCGATTGCGCTTTCGATCGTCTCTCTCGGCATGGTCGACGCGATTGCGATGTTGCCCCTGTCGATCTCGGCCACGGCGACGACGTCGGCCGGCTTCCGAGGGCCGCTTCTGATCGTCGTCGCATTCGGCCTCGCGTGCTGCGCGCTCCTGATGGCAAGCACCCGCCTGGTCGCCCTGCCGCTGCTACGCCGCAGCCGCCGGCTCGGTCGGATCTCCGACCATGTCGCCGCGCACAGCGCCGCCGGCGGGCGGAGAAACGTGCTTGTCGCTGCGCTGTACCTCTTCCTGTGCTGGACGAGTCGCGCCGTTGGCAGCGTCCTGCTGCTCAGCGCCCTCGGCCTTCGGTTCTCGCCGGCGACAGCACTCGCGGTTCTCTGCCTCAGCGCCGCGGCCGGTGTCATCCCCCTCACGGCCGGCGGCGCGGTGGCGGGCGTCGGCGCCACGATCGGCATCCTGCTCGCACTAGGCGTCGGCAAGGACGTGGCGATCAACTTCTCGCTCGCGTCGGGCCTCCTGCTGGTCACGAGCGCGAGTGCCGCGGCAGTCGCCGGCGTCGCCATCTCGGTCGGGATGGGAGCGGTGACGCGCCGCCGCGCCATCGCTCTTCCCTAGCGCCTGCGGCGCCGGTGCGGCTGCCCCGACGCACGCCGCGGAGCCGGGGTCTCGATGCCCGAGGCGGCGAACGCGTGCGTGTGACCGAGAGTTCCTGCGAGCTTGCTGACGTCGAGGCGCTGCTCCGGCAGTACGAGCGTCACTCCAATGCCGCTGCGGCCGGCGCGGCCCGTCCTGCCCACGCGATGGGTGTAGTCGTCGGCGGTGCGCGGCGGGTCGAAGTTGATCACGTGCGTGATGTCGTCGACGTCGAGCCCGCGCGCCGCGACATCCGTCGCGATCAGCGTGGTGACGCGACCGGACCCGAACTGCGCGAGCGACCGCTCGCGCGCGTTTTGGGACATGTTCCCGTGGAGGACCGCGGCGCGCACCTTGTGGAGGCGGTCGAGCTTGCGCGCGAGCTTGTCCGCGCCGTACTTCGTGCGAACGAAGACGAGGGCGAGCCCGCGCTCGCGCCGAAGCTGCCCGGCGAGCTGCTCGATCTTGTCCTCGGACGTCACGGCGACGAACTCGTGGCCGACGTCGCCGCGCACGGTCTCGGTCTGGGCGCCGGTCGTGAACCGCGACGCCTTGACGGTGTACGCACGGGCGAGGTCTGCGACCGACCCGTCGAGCGTGGCCGAGAAGAGCAGCGTCTGCCGGTTCTCGGGGATCTCCCGCACGATCCGGTCGACCTGTGGCCGGAAGCCCATGTCGAGCATCCGATCCGCCTCGTCGAGGACGAGGACGCGAATCGCGTCGAGCGAGATGAGCTTCCGCTCGAGCAGATCGTTGAGCCGGCCGGGAGTGGCGACGACGACGTCGGAGCGGCGTGCGTTCTTTGCCTGCCCGGTGACCGAGGTGCCCCCGTAGCAAGCGGCAACCCAGAGCCCGCGAGAGCGGGCCAGTGGCTGCAACTCCTCGACGATCTGCGAGGCGAGCTCGCGCGTCGGGACGAGCACGAGCGCGGACGGCTGCCCGGAGGCCTCCGTGCGCTCGATCATCGGGATGCCGAATGCGAGTGTCTTGCCCGAGCCCGTGGGCGACGCCGCAAGGACGTCGACTCCGGCAAGGGCGTCGGGCAAGACGAGCGCCTGGATGGCGAACGGCTTCGTGATCTTGAGACGCGACAGCGCCTCGACCACGGGCACGCTCACACCGAGCGCGGTGAATGACTTGGACAATGTGTTCCTTCCGTGTGGAGCAGGTTCGAGATGCGAGAGACTCGAAACGCCTGCAAACAGGAGGGACGAGAAGCTGAATCTCCCGGCGCCCAAATGGCGACCGAGAGATCACCGTAGCAGGAGGCTCCCACCGCCCGACCCTCATTCTTCGCCGGCTACTTGAGCCATGGCTCGAGCAGGGCCGAGATCTCGCCGTAGCCGCGTGGCTGCTAGGCTCAGTTGACTTTCTGAGCGAGTACCGGCTGCGCACCGTGCGCCTCCTCTGCCCGTTCCTGAGTGGCAAGGGAGGTGTTACATCTATGGCAACCGGAACCGTGAAGTGGTTCAACGCTGACAAGGGGTACGGGTTCATCACCCCTGACGACGGCGGCAAGGATCTGTTCGTTCATCACAGCGCGATCGTCGGCGAGGGCTACAAGACGCTCGCTGAGAACGCGAAGGTGCAGTTCGAGGCCGGTCAGGGCGCGAAGGGGCCCGAGGCGACAAACGTCGCGTTGGCGTCCGCGTAGCGTCGAGCGGGGAGGCCCGGCGTCCGCGAGACGTCGCGCCTCCTCCTCGACTGAAGAAGGGAGCGGACGATGTCGGTCAAGGGTCAGACGCACAACAAGCGGGCGCGGGAGTTCGCGCTCAAGGAGAAGCGCGAGCGCAAGAAGGCGAAGAAGGAGGATCGCCGCAACGGGATAGACGCGCCCGACGCGGAGGGCACCGGCGACGCGCCGATCCTTCAACCTCAACCTCAACCCGAATCCGGGGAGGGGTGGGTCCAGTGAGTTCCGACAAGCGCGTGGACGGAGTGTCTGTGCGCGTGGGCAAGCTTCCCGGTTCTGCCCCGCCGGCGGAGAACTTGGCCGGCGCCAACGAGGCCAGGGATGAGAAGCTGCGCGTGCGGAGTCTCGAGCGTCGCGCCCGGGGCGGCGGGTACGAACTTCGCCACTCGGATTACGGCTATGCGCTGATCGATGCTGCGCACAAGCCGGTCGACGGTCGCCGTGACCTGAGCTTGAAGGAACTCGCGTCGCTTCTGGACGAGGCGCTCGAGCGGTGAATCCCGGCGCGGTGGAGACGCGTTCGGACGCGTTCGAGGCGTATCTCGCACGGCAAGAAGCGCGAGGCTTTCGAGTCGAGACGAGGAGCGGTCTTCAGGCCGTGATCGTGCGCCGCCACCCCCTGCATTTCGCGCTGCGCTGGGTTGCCGAGGACCGGGCGAAAGAGCGCCTCGTGGTCTCCGTCGACCAGCACGGCGAAGTCGTCGCGCTTCGCGCGCAGCCAGTTCGCTGGTGAGTCAACTCTGCCGGGGGTAGGCCTCGGCAGCGACCTCGCCGGCCACTCCGACCTTCTCCACGATCGTGAGCTCGTCGACGACGGCGACGACGCGTTCGGCGCCGGTTTCGACTGACGAGCTTTCGTGGCCGGTGATGTTGAAGAAGCGGGTCGGGTGTAGCCGGATCGCGTCGTATTGGTCGAAGGTGAGCCGGACCAGGTCCATGCAGTCACGGTCGGGGCACTCGCAGATGAACGGAATGCCCCCGTGGATCGCGAAGCCGTCGGCGGACGCCTGAATCTTCTCGTTCGCGTTGCGAAAGGCGACCTGTGCTTCGCCAATCTCATGTTGGGGATCGCTCGCAGAGTGCATGTCGCTCCCTCGGTTGCTGGTGTGCCGGGGAAGTGACCTCGCGCACGCCGCCAAGCGGGTGTCGGGCTGTCAATAGAGGGGCACTCAAGGTGGCCACCTCGGCCCCCACAGGCTACCTAACCGAATGTCCCGGGCCGGAATCGCCGCCTATGGCGGGGGTAGGTGGACGGCCCCATCGATGACGGCGGTGGCGACGTCGACGATCTTCTGGTTGTTACGCCTGGCATGCCCTCGCAAGAGCTCGAACGCCGCGCCTTCGTCAACCTGGTGGCGTTCCATGAGCACCCCCTTGGCGCGTTCGATGATGGCCCGCCGGCCGAACGCTCCTTCGAGCCCGTGATACTCCGCGAAACGGAGCAGGACGATCTCGAGCGCGCTCTCCAATGCGTGCTGGTCTGATTCGACGACGTAGGCGAAGATGCCGCGCTTGGCCGCCTCTTGGACGAACGAGCTGTCGGGCGCGGCGAGCACCGCGACCACCGGGCACTCGGCTTCGGCGACGATCTTCGAGATCATGTCCAGGGCGTGCGCGTCGCTTTGGCCCAGCGCAACGAGTGCTACGTCGGGGCGCTCGCGTGCGGTCGCAGGCCCGGCGTCGCCGACTTCCGTCTCGGCTGCGACGATCTCGTGGCCGAGGCCGCGGACGGCCGCTGCCAGAACAGCCAGCCGATCAGCGCTTTCATCCGCGATTAGCACTCGCAGCCGACCCGCACCGTGTCGTGTGCCCATCGTTCCACCACCCCCAATCCCACGTGAGGATCGTTTGACTGAGGAGCGACCGGAGAAGGGGGTTCGATCTCCGGTCCGGCCGCATTTTAGCCCCGTCCTGTTACGAATCCAGCATCCCGTGGTACGGTTCACGTGCCGAGGCGGTTCCCTTCGTACCCTCTCGAGTCCAGAACCCGCTTGTGTCGAGTATCTGAGGCTTCTTCCCCGGTGGACGTGCCTGTTACCGGTTCTGGAAGGAGCGCTAGTTGGACGAGATCGACGCGCGGCGCGAACGAGCGGCCCGCAATCAATCCCTCTTCCGTGTGGTCAACGAGCGGATCGTCGAGCTCTCGCACCGCTCCGGCGACGAAGCGCGGCCAAACGCCTACCTCTGCGAGTGCCTCGACACCGATTGCTCGGCAAGCATCGAGTTGCCGTACGACGAGTACCAACGGCTACGGGAGCATGGAAGCCGTTTCTTCGTTCTCCCAGGCCACGAAGATTCGGACGTCGAGGACGTCGTCGAGACCACGCCCGGGTATGTCGTCGTCGATAAGGTCGGCGTCGCCGGCGAGATCGCCGAGTCGGCTGACCCGCGCAAGGCCGGCGGCTGCCGCCAGTTGCAGCAGGAGGTTGGACCGTGGCTCAGTTGAGCGCGGAGACCGCCAGGCCGCCGGCGCGTTGCGCGAGCGACCCGGATTCGCCGCGCTCGTGGCGGGGCGCTCTTGCCCCGTACGCGCAGCCGCGGCTCGGCCGGAGCCTTGTCGATCTCGCGACATCCGTGCTGCCGTATCTCGCACTGCTCGTGGCGATGACGCTTGCGCTGCGCGTCTCGGTCTGGCTCTCCCTTGCGCTCGTCCTGCCCGCGGCGGGGTTCTTGACGCGCACGTTCATCGTCTTCCACGACTGCACGCACGGGTCGTTCATGCGCTCCCGCCGCGCGAACGATGCGCTGGGCGTCGTGTTGGGCTTGTTTGTCTGGTTGCCGTACCGCGGCTGGCAGCACGAGCACGCCGTCCATCATGCGACGACGGGAGATCTCGACCGGCGCGGCGTCGGTGACGTGGCCACGCTGACGATCGGCGAGTACGAGGCGCTCCCTCGGTGGCGGCAGGTCAAGTACCGGCTCTATCGCCACCCGTTCATCATGTTCGGCCTCGGGTGGTTCCTCGTGCTCCTGCTGAATCCGCGGTTTGTGCCGCGCGGGGCCTCGACGCGCATCCGTCGCAGCGTGCTGATAACGGATCTCCTCCTCGCGCTGATCGTCGCAGCGGCCTGCCTGACAATCGGCTGGCGCGACTATCTGCTCGTGCAAGGCCCCGTCTTGCTCGTAAGCGGCGCAGTCGGCGTCTGGCTCTTCTACGTGCAGCACCAGTACGAGGACACGTATTGGCAGGCGCACGCCGACTGGAAGTTTGACCACGCGGCGCTCGCCGGGAGCTCGTACCTGAGGCTGCCGGCTGTGCTGCGCTTTTTCACCGGCAACATCGGCTTCCACCACGTGCACCACCTGAGCGTCGGGATCCCGAACTACAACCTGCAAGCCGCCCATGAGGGGAACGACCGTCTGCAGACCGTTCCGGAGCTCACGGTGCGGCAGGGGCTTCACGCCACCAAGCTGAAGCTGTGGGACGAACGGCGCCGCAGGCTGGTCACCTTCCGCGAGGCGCGGACCGAGTCCACCTAGCGAATCGGTGACGCCCAGTTCGCTCGGTAGGCCGCGTACGCGGTGATCGCCTCGTAGTCGTGGCGCGGGCGGCCGGGAAAACGGCGTTCGCAGAACGCCTTCCAGTCGAGCGGCACCGACGCATCGTCGGCGGCGGGCGGCGGAGCTGGTGCGGATGCGGGTGCGGAGGCCATTGACCTCCTCCTCTCGGACGATCGTGCAGGAATTCGGAGTTGCGCGGCGCTCACTCAACATAGCTCGGGGTTTCGGGCGCAGGAGTTTCGGCTACGTTGAACTGAGCGTCCCCGTGTCCTGACTCCCACACGAGCCCGCCGTTTGTTTGTTTCGGAGGAGTGAGAAGAGGGAGCCATAGTGCGTACTGCGATCGTCTCCACCTATCCGCCGCGCGCGTGCGGGATCGGCACGTTCGCCGCCGATCTGCGAGCCACACTGGCGCGAGTCGACGGCGTCGAAAGCGCGGACCTCGTCGCGGTTTTGAACGAGCCGTCGAGCCCGCAGCGGCGGGGAGTGCTCGCCACGATCGCGCAGGCCGTCCGCGGCGACTACGTGAGAACCGCCAGGATGCTGGGGCGGCTCGACATCGACGTCGTCCTGCTCCAGCACGAGTACGGCATCTTCGGCGGCCGCGACGGCGAGTACGTGCTGTCGTTCGCACGCGAGCTAGCGCAACCGCTCGTCGTGACGCTGCACACGGTGCTCTCGGAGCCGAGGCCACATCAGGCGGAAGTGCTCGGCGAGTTGTGCGCGGAGGCGGAGCTCGTGATCGTGATGACGGACACCGCCGCGGAGCTGCTCGTCGCCTCGGGGGCGTGCCCAGACGAGAAGGTTCGCGTCGTCCCGCATGGAGCGCCGGCCAGGCTCACCGCCCGCGCGGCGGCCGAATCCACCTCTCGTCGAACCGCCGAAGCGTTTCGGCTCTCGACATTCGGGTTGATCTCGCCCGGCAAGGGTCTGGAGGTGGCGATCGAGGCGCTGCCCATGATCGTGGAGCGGCATCCGGAGGTCGTCTACACCATCGCCGGGCGGACGCATCCGGACATCGCGCACCGGGAGGGCGAGCGCTATCGGTTGATGCTCGAGCGCCGTGTGCTCGAGCTCGACCTCGGCGAGCACGTCGAGTTCGACGACCGCTTCCTCTCGCTCGACGAGCTCTCGGATCTGCTCGCGGCGACCGACGTGTTCGTCACGCCGTACCGCGGCCGTGAGCAGATCTCTTCGGGTGCGCTCACGTTCGCGATCGCCGCCGGTTGCGGCGTCGTCTCGACGCCGTACTGGTACGCGCAGGACATGCTCGGGACCGGCGCCGGTCGCCTCGTTCCCTTCGACGACTCGCCCGCGCTTGCCGATGCGGTCTGCGACTACATCGAGCAGCCGGAGTTACTCGCGGCGGCTCGTGCGGAGGCGCGAAGCATCGGTTCGTCGCTCGCGTGGCCGTCGGTCGCCGAGGCGACTGCGTCGGTGCTCGGCGAGGCGCTTGCTCTCGCGCCGCGGCGACGGCCGCCGGGGGTCGCGGAACTTCACCTGGCCAGCCTTCGCAGCGACCATCTGCTCACGCTCGTCGACGACGTCGGGATCGTGCAGCATGCCCACGGGATCATCCCCAACCGTGACAGCGGCTACTGCGTCGACGACGTTGCTCGCCTTGCGGTCGTGTCCCTCGCCTTCGCCCGCCGCGGCGACGAGCAGATGTGGACGTCGATCCTCTATCGCTCTCTCGCCTTCCTCCACGCGGCCACCGGCGAGACGGGGATGCGCAACTTCATGAGCTACGACCGGCGCTGGCTCGACGAGCCGCATGTCGGCGACCACGTCGGGCGGTCGGTGTGGGCGCTCGGCGAGATCCTCGCCACGGCCTGGGTTCCCGCACTCGTCGTTCCCGCGCGCGACCTGCTCGCACAGCAGGTCGAGGCACTCGCGGGAGAGGTCTCGCCACGCACAGCCGCCTATGCGGTGCTGGGACTCTCCCGCCTCGACGCCGACCGCCTCGAGCCGCACGCGCGTCTGCTCTTGGAGCGCCTGGTGGAGCAACTCGCCGACGCGTACGAGCGGACCCAGACAGCGGACTGGTGCTGGTTCGAGGACGAGCTCGTCTACGACAACGCGCGGCTCTCGCAGGCGCTGATCAACGGCGGGGATGCGCTCGGGCGCGACGATGTCGTCGAGCGCGGTCTCGAGTCGCTTCGCTGGCTCGGCGACGAGTCCGGGCTCGATGACTCCTTCCTCTGCCTCGCCGGGCACCGAGGACGGCGGCGCGGCGAGGCCGTGCACGGGAGCGGCGACGAGCAGCCGCTCGACGCGGCGGCCATCGTCGAGGCCGAGCTTGCCGCGTATGCCGTAACGCGCGACCCCGAGCACGGTCGCCGGGCGATCGGCGCCTTCGGGTGGTTCCTGGGACGCAACCGCCTACAGCGACCGCTCTACGACTTCGCCACCGGCGGCTGCAGCGACGGCCTCGGCAGCGAGACGCTCAACGAGAACGAGGGAGCCGAGTCGACGCTCGCCCTCCATCGCGCCGCCCTCCTGCTCGACGAGGCCGGCATCCGAGCCGGCGCCGGCGCACGGACGCTCGAACCGGCAGCGGCGTGAGCGTCGCCGAGCTCTTCTTCCGTCATCCGGACAATCCGCTTCTGACGGCGGAGGATTGGCCGTATCCGGCCAACGCGGTGTTCAATCCGGCTGCCGCGAGGGTTGGCGACGAGACCGTTCTGCTCGCCCGCGTCGAGGACCGTCGAGGGATCTCGCACCTCAGCGTCGCCCGCTCACCGAACGGCGTCGGTGACTGGACGATCGATCCTGTCCCGTTGCTCGCACCCGACGGCTCCGTCGACGAGCAGTGGGGCTTCGAGGACGCGCGCGTCGTCTGGGTCGACGAGCTGCGTCGTTGGATGATCACCTGCACCGCCTACGGCCCGGCGGGACCGGCCGTCTACCTCGCGGCGACCGAGGACTTCGCGTCCGTCGAGCGCTACGGGATCGTGCGGCATCCGGAAGATAAGAACGCCGCCCTGTTCCCGGACCGAATCGACGGACGCTGGGTGCTACTGCATCGGCCCAAGACACAGTTCGGCGGCGGCCAGGGCGAGATCGCACTTTCCCGCTCCGACGACCTGATCAACTGGAGCACCCGCGAGACGGTGCTCGGCCCGCGCGAGGGCGCGTGGTGGGACTCGCTACGGATCGGCCTCGGGCCGCCGCCGCTGCGCACCGAGCACGGCTGGCTGCTCGTCTATCACGGCGTGAAGGAAACAGTCGGCGGCGCCATCTACCGGGTCGGCCTGGCACTGCTCGATCTCGACGAGCCGACGCGCGTCTTGCGGCGGCTACCCAGCTGGGTGCTGGCGCCGACGGCGCCGTACGAGCGGACCGGGGACATACCGAACGTCATTTTCCCGTGCGGCCTCGTGCACGACGAGGCCGCCGACGAGCTCCGCCTCTACTACGGCGCTGCGGACACCTCGATCTGCCTCGCCTCCGCGCGATTCAGCGACGTGCTCGACGCTGTGCTTTCTGCGCTGTAGAACGCGGTTTGCCGTGGGCGGTTTGCGGATACTGTGTCTGCAGCGTTCCCGTGTCCCTGCCCTCGCACGAGCCCGCCGTTCGCGTCTCGTGGGGGTAAAACGGAAGGGGACTTCGTGAGAAATCGTCCGCGCAGAGCAGCGCGAGAGGTGCGCGCCACGTGACGCGCGCCTTGCGACTAGCGATCGGAGACACGGTCGTGTACCGCTCCTACGGCGCCGGGCCTATTGCCGCCCGAGAAAGCCGAGTCATCGGCGGCACGCGACAAGAGGTCGTCGTGCTTGCCCTCGCCCGGGGACTGACCGTCGAGCTCCCGCTGCCGCGCGCACGCGAGCTCCTCCGACCGCTGGCCAGCGAGTCCGACCTCGTCCGCGTGCAGAAAGCGCTCCGCACCGACCAACCCCGCGTCGACGGAAGCTGGCTCAAGCGTCAGCGAGCGTCACTCGCAAGCCTGAACGAGGGGGACCCGGTCGGACTCGCGGACATCATTCGCAACAGCACGCGCCGCGCCGCGGCGGATCCGCCGACAAGCCGCGAGCCGAAACAGCCTCAATGGGAACAGGAGATAGCCACAAAAGCCCGCTCGCTGCTCTCGACGGAGATTGCGCTCGTCCGCGACATCGAGCCAGAGGAAGCGAACAGCTGGATCGATCAACAGCTGGATCGACGTCCTTGAGCGATGACCCCCACCGTGCCAAGGGGCTGGCCGCTTCCGCTTCTCTGCGCACGCTCCTACGCACCGGTTCGCGGCGTCCACGTTGAGAAGCGCCAGGCCAAAAAGGCGAAGACGTAGACACGCTTTAGCGGGTAGGGTTGAGGCACACCGCCCTCCCGCCGCCTGCGCTCTAACGGCCCTAGGACGCATCGTTTTCCCGACGCGAGCAGCGTGCTCGGGACGTGCAAGAGGAAGGGCGTTCTCGATGAACTATGCCTTTGAGGCTGTCCATTTCGAACTCGCGAACGGTACGACCGTTGCCGTGGAGAGCAGCGAGTATCGCCGCGTTTACGAAGAGCTATGGAAGCTCTCCAAGAACGCGCCCGGGGCCGTCTCAACGGCCAGGCTTCTGCTCGCCGCGGCCGGCCATCCCAGCGATCCCAGCGTCAAACTCGACGAAGCACAGAGCGCGGCTCTGCGGCGCGCAACGAGCCGTTCCAGACCACGAGCCATCGCGTGATGCGCGAGTGCCCGACCTGCGGGCGCACCATCTACCTCAACCGCGAAGGGCGCTACCGCCGCCACTTCAGCCCGCAGCCGGACGGGAGCGTCCGCCTTTGCCGGAACTCCGGCAGTGCCCCTCCTAGCGAGGCTCCCGACGCGGAGGAAGCGCTGACTCCCGGCCCCACCGGGCGTCTGATGTGGCGGGGGGCTTGCTCGATCCCGGGGGTGATCGCGCCAGGCGTCCCCGCGCGGTAGACGTGGAGAGAGCGCCCCGTTTGGTTCCATAGACTCCGCCGCGTGAGTCATGCGAGCGTCGAGCTCCTCCTTCGGGGCTATCGCGCCTTCGTCGCAGGCGACCTCGCCGCACTCGAGGGGATGCTCGACCCCGATGTCGAGTGGGTTGCCGCCGGCGAGGAAGCGATCCTCGTCAACCGCGATCGCGTCCTCGAGGTGCTCGCGGAGCGGGTCGCGGAGAAGTACCACGTCGTCGTCGACCGGGCGATCGGTCTTCCGGAGCGCGTCGTCGTGAGCATGCGCTTCTCACGCGTCGAAGCCGACCCGACCGACGAGCGCCCGCTGCAGAGTCGGCGTTCGTATCTCCTCGGCCGATGGGCAGGGCTCGTCTTCACGCGCGACGGCCGAGTGGTGCGGGTCGAGGAGTTCCCGCACCTGGAAGCCGCGCTGGAAGCGGCGGGAATCGAGGACGACCACCACTGAGTTCAGTAGGTACAATTTCGATACCTACTACAGTTGGAGCGTGATCTTGTCGTGACCGATCTGCTGCTCGTCCCGCTCGAGGACACCGTCGTATTCCCCGGCATGAACGTCACCCTCACGGTCGACGTCGGCGACGAGGACCGCGTCCTGCTCGTGCCACGGCACGAGAGCGAGTACGCGGCCGTCGGGACCGTCGCCGAGGTCAGCGACCGCGTCCGCCTCCCCGGCGGAGCGCGAGCTGTGTCGCTCGAGGGCATACACCGCGGCGTCATTGGCGCTGCTCACACCGATTCGATGGGTCGGCTCCGGGCCGAGGTCGAGGAGAAGCCCGATGAGAACCCGCCGCCCGTCTCCACGCGCGAGCTCGAGCGCGAGTACCGGGCCGTCGTCGAGGAGATCCTCGACCTGCGCGACGCGGACGACCGCGTTCGCGAGTTCCTCCGCGCGATTACCGAGGCCGGGGCGCTCGCCGACACGTGCGCGTACGCGCCCGACGTGACGTTCGCGCAGCGCGTCGAGCTGCTCGAGACTGTCGATGTCGTCAAGCGGCTGCAGTTCTCCCTCGAGATCCAGCGCGAGCGACTCGCCGAGCTCCAGGTGCGCCGCCGCATCCGCGACGACGTCGAGCAGGGGGCGCAGAAGCAGCAGCGCGAATGGTTCCTCCGCCAGCAGATGAACTCGATCCGCAAGGAGCTCGGCGAGGACGAGGGCTCCGTCGTCGACGAGTACCGGACGAAGATCGAGGAAGCCGGGATGCCCGAGGACGTTCGCGCCCAGGCCGAGCGCGAGCTGCGGCGCCTCGAGACGATGGGCGACGCAAGCGGCGAAGCGTCGATGATCCGCACGTACCTCGACTGGCTCATCGCTGTGCCGTGGTCGAAGCGAAGCGACGAGACGCTCGACCCGAGCGGCGCCCGCGAGATCCTCGACGCCGACCATGCGGGCCTCGACGACGTCAAGGATCGCATCGTCGAGTACCTCGCTGTGCGGAGGCTCCGCCAGGACCGCGGAATCCCGAACGACAAGCGCAGTGGAGCGATCCTCACGCTCATCGGCCCGCCCGGCACCGGCAAGACGTCGATCGGCGAGTCGGTCGCCCGCGCGCTCAACCGCGAGTTCGTGCGGATGTCGCTCGGCGGCATCCGTGACGAGGCCGAGATCCGCGGCCACCGGCGGACGTACATAGGCTCACTGCCGGGCCGGCTCGTCCGTGCCCTGCGCGACGCCGGGACGATGAACCCGGTGATCCTCCTGGACGAGGTGGACAAGGTCGGCGCCGACTGGCGCGGCGACCCGTCGGCGGCGCTCCTCGAGGTGCTCGACCCGGCGCAGAACCACTCGTTCCGCGACCACTACCTCGACGTCGAGCTCGATCTGTCGGACGTCTTCTTCATCGCGACTGCGAACGTCGCCGACACGATCCCCGGCCCGCTCCTCGACCGGATGGAGGTCATCCGCTTCGACGGCTACACGGCGGATGAGAAGACGGCGATCGCGCGCGGGTACCTCTGGCCGCGGCAGATCGAGCGGAACGGACTGAAGGACGACGAGGTCGCGATCGCGGACGACGTGATCCAGACCGTCGTGTCGGAGTACACGCGCGAGGCGGGCGTCCGCCAGCTCGAACGCGAGCTCGGGACGATCCTCCGCAAGACGGCGACGCGGATCGCGTCGAAGCAGGTCGAGGCGCCGGTCACGGTCGACATCGACGTCGTGCGTGACGCGCTCGGCCGGCAGAAGGTGTTCCGGGAAGTCGCGGAGCGCACCGCTGTCCCCGGAGTTGCGACCGGCCTGTCCGTCACGGGGGCCGGCGGCGACGTCCTCTTCATCGAGGCGACCGCGATGGACGGCGGCGACGACCTCGTTCTCACGGGTCAGCTCGGCGACGTGATGAAGGAGTCGGCGCGGATTGCGCTTTCGTACGTCCACTCGCACGCCGACGAGCTCGGCGTCGACGAGAAGGCGTTCGAGAACCGCTCTTTCCACGTCCATGTTCCGGCGGGCGCGATCCCGAAGGACGGGCCGAGCGCCGGTATCACGATGGCGACGGCGCTTGCCTCGCTCCTCTCCGACCGGCCGGTGAAGCACACGGTCGGGATGACCGGCGAGGTCACGCTGCAGGGCCGCGTCCTCCCGATCGGCGGGCTGAAGCAGAAGGTGCTCGCCGCCCACGCGGCCGGGCTGACCGACGTGATCATTCCCGAGCGGAACCGCGCCGACCTCGACGATGTCCCGGCGGACGTGCGCGAGGCGATGTCGTTCCATCCGGTCATGACGCTCGGCGAAGTGCTCGACCTGGCGCTCGAGCCGAAGCAGAACCGGCTCCATGCGGTGTAGGAACTGTCAGCCACTGCCCGAGGAGGTCGCCCGCGCGGTGGATCTCCTCGGGCGACGCTGGGCGCTCGCGATCGTGTGGGCGGCGGCCGAGGCAGGCGCCGTCCGCTTCAACGAGTTCAAGATGACGCTCGAGGGGATCCCTCCGCGGACGCTCGCAGCGCGCCTTGCGGAGCTGGAGGACGCCGGCGTGCTCGAGCGGCACGTCTTCGACACACGCCCGCCGCGAGTCGAGTACCAGCTCACCGAAGCGGGGCGGCGGCTCCGCTACGTCGTCGAAGCGCTCAACGTCTGGGCCGCAAGCGCATAGCCGTTCCCACGACCGGTGGCTGCCACCGGCCTGGCTAGGCCGGGGCGAAGGCGGCGATCTCGCGCTCCCGCGCCAGCCGTTCAAGCGCTTGCGTCTCGATCTGGCGCACCCGCTCGCGGGTCAGGCCCATCTCGCGGCCGATCATCTCGAGCGACATCGGATCGCGGTCGCCCCTCAGCCCGTAACGCAGGTTGAGCACGTGCTGCTCGCGCTCCGGGAGCTTCGCCACGACCTTGCGTAGAAGGATCTCGGTCAGCCCGACGACGACCTCCTCCTCGACGTCGGTCGGGTGCGTCGCGACGACATCTCCGAGCGACGTTTCGTTGTCGGCGCCGAGCGGCTTGTCGAGGCTCGCGACGGTCCGCGCCGCCTTCCGCACGTCGCGCACGTGCTTCAAGGAGAGCTTCGCCGTCTTCGCGACCTCGTCGTCCGTTGGCGCGCGCTCGAGCTTCAGCGTCAGCTCCCGCTCGGCGCGCGCGATCTTCTGCTCGCGCTCGACGATGTGGACGGGAACGCGGATGGTGCGCGACTTGTTCGCGACGCCGCGCTGCACGGCCTGGCGGATCCACCACGTCGCGTATGTCGAAAACTTGTAGCCGCGGCGCCAATCGAACTTCTCGACGGCGCGGATGAGCCCGATGATGCCTTCCTGGATCAGATCGAGTAGGGAAAGCCCGTGCCCCTGGTATTTCTTCGCGATCGAGACGACGAGGCGGAGGTTCGAGTTGATCATCAGTTCCTTCGCACGCCTGTCGCCCCGCTCGATCCTCTTCGCGAGCTCGACCTCCTCCGCCGCGGTGAGGAGCTTGTAGCGGCCCGCCTCGTTGAGGAAGAGCTGCAGCGAGTCGGTCGTCATCGCGGCGACGGTCTCGTTCGAATAGTGCGTCTCCTCCGGATCGGGAAGGGAGCAGTCGTCCGTTAGGTCGATTCCGTGGTCTTCGAGCTGCTGGTACAAGGACTGCGTCTCCTCGTCGTCGATCTCGAGCTCGGTGAGCAGCTGCGTGAAGGCCGAGAGGTTGACGCAACCGTTCTCCTCGCCATACTCCATGAGTGCGCGTAGCTCGTCGTAGGACATGAACTAGCTATTGCCACGCTACGCAGTCCGGTAACGTGCTCGGTGACCCTTTTTGGCCATTTCCGGCGGGCCTTTTACAAAGCCGGGCGGCGGGTACACTCGAAGCGAGTGAGTGGCCCGGACTCCCTCACGGAGTTGGTCTTCCTGATGGTGGTTCTCAAGATCCCCATCGTCTATCTCTGCGGCGTCGTCTACCACGCGATCAGGTCCGAGCCGGAGAAGGGTGAGCCTCATCCGGTGCGCGTCCGCGTCTCGCCCGACGAGCCGCTGCCCGGATTTGACCGGATTCGCCCGCGTTCGCGCCCCCGGCCCCCGCGGCCGCACGGTGGCCCGGCGCGCGCCTATGCCCGCAGTTCGCGTGCCGCGTACGCCCGCGCCGATAGGGTTGGCCGCGGATGAGCTACGACGCCGAGACGAGCATCGTGCGCGACCCCGCCGACCGGACCACCGCAGAGACGGTCGCGGGCTACCTCTCCGCGTTTGCGATCTTCGTCAGCTTCCTCGGGATCTGGTGGCACCCGCTTCGCCTCATCATCCCGTCGCTCCTCATCGCGCTCGTCGCGGCCGGGATGGCGAAGGGGAGGCTTCAGCTCGCGGCAGTGCTGATCGGCGGGGTCTGCCTCTTCCTTGGGCTCGCGCTTGCCGTGGCCACGAGCCACGCGCTCTGGTAGCCCGGCGGCCGCTGCTACAACGGGAGAGCAATGGGACACTCTGAGGTCGACGGCCCGAACTCGGGCTACGCCGCGCTTCTTCTCGAGCAGTATCTGGATAATCCCGGCTCCGTGCCGGAGGAGTGGCGCGACCTTTTCGAGAGCGACCCGTCCGCGGTTCTCGCGACGCAGCCGGGCCTTGCGCGGCTCCTTGAGCTCGCGGGGAACGGCGCTTCCGTCCCGCCCGCGCCCGTCGTCTCGCCGCCTGCTTCCCCTCCCGCTCCTGCTTCGCCGCCGCCCACGCCTGCCGCCGCCCCCGACGAGGAGCTGCTCGGCGGCGTCGCCGCGGCGATGGCCCTCGTCAAGGCGATCCGCACGCACGGACACCTCAACGCGCGGCTCGATCCGCTCGGCGTGGAGCCGCCCGGCGATCCGGCACTCGAGCCGCTCCGGCTGACACCGAAGCTGACGCCCGAGCTGCAGGCACGCATCCCGGCATCGCTTCTCCGCCTCCACGTCGAGGGAGAGACGCTCGCCGACGCGCTGCCGCGGCTCCTTGCGACGTACACGGGGACGATTGCGTACGAGATCGAGCACCTCTCCGATCACGAGGAGCGCGTCTGGCTGCGGCAGGCGATCGAGTCGGGCCGCTACCGCAAGACGCTGACGCGCGACGAGCGCGTCCGGCTCCTCGGGCGGTTGAGCCAGGTCGAGGGGATGGAGCGCTACCTCCGCCGAGCCTTCCTCGGGCAGAAACAGTTCTCCGTCGAAGGCCTCGACGTGATGATCCCGATGCTCGACGAGGCGATCGACCTCGCAGCGGGGGCGGGCGGGCACGAAGTCGTCATCGGAATGGCACACCGCGGCCGCCTCAACGTCCTCGCGCACGTCGTCGGCCGGCCGTACGACGTCGTCCTCCGCGAGTTCGAAGGCGAGCGGACGATCGAAGCGGTCGTCTCGAGCGAAGAGGGCGGCAGCGGAGACGTGAAGTACCACCTCGGAGCGCAGGGCACTCGCTCGACGCCGGCCGGCGACATCACGATCACGCTCGTCTCCAACCCGAGCCATCTGGAGGCCGTCAACCCCGTCGTCGAGGGTCGCACCCGCGCCGAGCAGACCGACCGATCCTCGCGCGCGGGCTACGCCGACCCGAGCGTCGCGCTGCCGATCCTTCTCCACGGTGACGCCGCGTTCGCCGGCCAGGGAGTCGTCGCGGAGACGTTCAACCTCGAGTCGCTCCCTGGCTATTCGACCGGCGGCACGCTCCACCTCATCACGAACAACCAGGTCGGCTTCACGACCGACCCCGCAAGCGGCCGCTCGACGCGCTACTCGAGCGACCTCGCGAAGGGCTTCGACTGCCCGATCATCCATGTCAACGCCGACGATCCGGAGGCCGCTCTCGCAGCGATTCGGCTCGCGCTCGCGTATCGCGTGCGCTTTGGCCATGACGTCGTCGTCGACCTCGTCGGCTACCGCCGGCACGGGCACAACGAGCAAGACGAGGCCGCGTACACGCAACCGCTTCTCGCTGCCGCGATCGCCGAGCATCCGACGGTGCGCGAGCAGTTCGCAGCTGAGCTCGTCGCCGAAGGCGACGTCACCGAGGAGCACGCAGCAGAGCTCGAGCAGACCGTCCTCACCGAGCTGAAGGCCGCGCACGAGGCGTTGAAGGAGACGTTCGGCGCGCCCGAGCCGCCGCCGCGGCCCGACGACACGCACGTCCCCGCCGCGACGGGCGAGCAGGTCGTGACGGCCGTCGCCGCCGACCGGCTTCGCTCGCTCAACGAGGAGCTGCTCCGCGTTCCGGCCGGCTTCTCGCCGCACCCGAAGCTCATGAAGCAGCTCGAGCGGCGCCGTGACACACTCGAGGAGGGCGGCATCGACTGGGGACAGGCGGAGGCGCTTGCGTTCGCGTCGCTGCTCGTCGACGGGATCCCGATGCGGCTGACCGGTCAGGACACCGAGCGCGGCACGTTCTCCCACCGCCACGCCGTCCTCCACGACGTCTCGACCGGCGGTACGTACACGCCGCTCCAGCACCTCGACGACGCGAGCGCGGCGTTCGAGATCTACAACTCGCCGCTTTCGGAGTACGCATGCGTCGGCTTCGAGTACGGCTACTCGGCGGCGGCGCCCGAGGCGCTCGTGCTCTGGGAAGCGCAGTTCGGCGATTTCGTCAACGGCGCCCAGATCGTCATCGATCAGTTCATCTCCGCGGGCCTCTCCAAGTGGCGGGAGTCGACGCGGCTCACCCTCCTGCTGCCCCACGGCTACGAGGGGAACGGCCCGGAGCATTCGAGCGCGCGGCTCGAGCGGTTCCTCCAGCTCGCCGCACAGGAGAACATCCGCATCGCGAACTGCACGACCTCGGCGCAGTACTTCCACCTGCTACGGCGTCAGGCACTCGATGCGACCGCGCGCCCGCTCGTCGTGATGACGCCGAAGGGGTTGCTCCGCTTGAAGCAGGCGGGCGCGACACTCGACGACCTCGCGAGTGGCGAGTTCCACCCGTTGCTCGACGACGCGACGGCCGACCGTGCAGCGGTCGAGCGCCTCGTCCTCTGTCAGGGCAAGGTCTATTACGACATCGAGGGCCATGAGGAGCGCGGTAACAAGTCGGGTGTCGCGATCGCGCGGCTCGAGCAGCTCTATCCGTTTCCCACGGAGCAGGCGAAGGCCCTGATCGCCGGCTACCCGAATCTCCGCGAGCTTGTCTGGGCGCAGGAGGAACCGCAGAACATGGGAGCATGGCGCGCGATTCGCCACCGGCTCGAGGAGGCGAAGCCCAACGGCGTCTCGCTCGTCTACGTCGGCCGGCCGTGGCGCGCAAGCCCGAGCGAGGGCTATCCCACGGCGCACCTGCGCGAGCAGGACCGGATCGTCCGCGCCGCACTTGCTGTTTAGGCGTTACTTCTTCTTGCTGCGCGACTTGACGATCTGCTTCGCGACCTTCGGGCCGTGCTTGCGCGCGAGGGCGAACGCCTGCTGACGCTGCTTCTTCGGTAGGCGACGCCAGATGTCGTACGTGGCTACGGCGAGCGCCCAGGCGCTCGGGCGGAGCTTGAGCTTCTTGGCCATGGATCACATCCTTTCATAAGTGGCGGAGAGGAAAACCCGCTCGATTTGCTTATCATTGGGACCGAGGACGCAAGCCTATGGAGGTTGTTCACCTATGCCGGTAGAGACATCGTCGATGTTCGAGCGCGTCATCCAGGACCACCTCGCGCTCAAGGAGCGCAACGCGCGGCTGGACGGCAAGATGCCGATCGAGGGCTACAAGGACGCGGATCCCTTCGAGAACCATCCGCTCTTCAAGACCGAAGAGCAGGCGCGGATCGAGGAGACGATGGACGGCGTCGATCCCGACTTCAGCGACGAGACCCTCGACGACATCGGCGTCGGCATCTGGCCCGGCCATGAGGCCGCGCCGGCTGAGGAGTTGAACAGCCACCCGCAGCAGCCCGAGCCTGAGGACGCAACCGTCGAGGACGCCTCTCCGGTGGCCGAGGACAGCGGCTTCTGGAACACCGGCGGCGCCCGCGACTTCGACTGGGGCGACTAGTAGCTCGCGAGTGCTTGTGACGCGCCAGGCGCGTCACTAGTCGGCCCACCAGCCTCGCTCGCCATCGACGTCGCCGCGCGGGTCGTCGCCGAGGTTGGGGGCGCCGAAGACGAGGAGCTCGAGACCGTCGGGGCCCGATTCGAAGCCGCGCCACACTCCGGGCGGCACGCGCACCGCATCCCACTCGGCGACCTCGACGATCTCGTCATCGAGCTTCATCCGGCCGCTACCCCGGATGAAGACGTAGACCTCCTCCTGCGTCTCGTGCGAGTGGCCGTACGGGAAGCGGCTGTCTGGCGGGAGGGACTGGTAGCTCAAGGCTCCCTTCTCGAGCTCGAGCGGCTTCGTGGCGGCTCTGAACCCCAGGCCGGCCGGCCCGTCGAAGGCGCGACCGATGTCCTCGAGAGCCTTGATGTTCTTGATCGTGAACGGCACTGCTCACCTCCCAGTAGAGCTGACGCACTGGATTCAACCCGCATTCCCGGGCAAACGCGCCGAACCATGCACTCTGCTCGATCCCTCCGTAGAGGGACGCCCCGGATCGGTTTGGCACCGATGCTTTCCTCCGTGGTAGTGCGGACATCCCACCTGCGGCTGCTTGCGGACGAAGACACCTTCGGCGATGCGACTCTCATCGAGTCGTACCGCCGGCTGGCCGATGTCTTCCACGAAGTCCTCGCCGAGCAGTCGCTCGACGCCCTTCTTGTGCGCGTCGCCGACACCGTCGGTGAGCTGATCCCGCACGACACGCTCACGATCTACGAGGCGGACGAGGCGAACGGGATCCTGAAGCCGGCCCTCGTCTCCCGCGACGAGTACGTCGACGAGATCATGAGCGCGATCGTCAGTTTCACCGAGGGCGAGGGGATCACCGGCTGGGCCGTGAGCCATCGCGAAGCCGTGCTCGCGAATCAAGCGCACAACGATCCTCGCGTCCGCCAGGTGCCGGGCACGCCCGTGGAGCCGGAGTCGCTCATCTGCGTTCCGCTCATCGCGCGCGGCCACGTGAAGGGAGCACTCAACATCTACCGCGACGGCGAGGACGTCGATTTCACCGAGACGGAGTTCGAGCTGGCGAAGCGCTTCGGCGACGCCGCCGCGCTGGCGCTCGACAACGCCGAGATCCGGGCGCGGCTCGAGCATCAGGCGCGCACCGATTCACTCACCGGGCTCCTCAACCACAGCGTCTTCTACGAGCAGCTCCTCCACGCTCTCCAGGAGTCGAGCCGCCTGCACTCTCCGGTCGCGGTGCTCATGCTCGACATCGACGACTTCAAGCACGTGAACGACGTCCATGGTCACGCCGTCGGCGACGAGCTTCTCGGCTTCCTCGCCGAGGTGCTGCGCGCGACGGTCCGGCCCGAGGACACGATCTGCCGCCTCGGCGGCGAAGAGTTCGCGGTCGTGATGGTCGGCTGCGCCGAAGAGAACGCGCTCAACGTCGCCGAGCGGATCAAGCGCCGGCTCGCCGAGTCGGAGTTTCCGGGCGTCGGTCGGCTCGCCGTCTCCCTCGGGCTCGCGCTCGGCCCCGAGCACGCGATGAACCCGCGCGAGCTCGCGGCGTGTGCCGAGGCCGCGATGATGACTGCGAAGGCGCAGGGCAAGAACCGCATCGTCCTCTACTCCGACGCCGAGACCGAGCGTCCCGACGCGCCGACGGCGACCCGCGATGTGCGCTCGATCGCGCATCTCAAAATGCTCCAGAGTCTCAGCGGCAAGCTCAACCGCATCAACGACGTCCGCGAGATCGGGCAGGAGATCGCCGCCGAGCTCCGCTCGCTCATCGACTACCACAACTGTCGCGTCTTCGTGGTCGATGGGACGGAGCTTGTCCCCGTGGCCTTCCTCGGCGGCCTCTCGACAAACGTCAGTTCTCTGTCCCTCGACCTCCTGCGTATCAAGGTCGGCGAGGGGATCACCGGCCGCTGCGCCGACATCGGCGAGTCGATCGTCGTCGGCGACGCTGCGAACGCCGAGTTCGGGCACCAGATCGAAGGGACGCCGGCGATCGAGGAATCTCTCCTTGCCGTCCCTCTCCGGTACGGCTCTCAGGTCGTCGGCGTGATCGTCGTCTCGAAGCTCGGCCTCGACCAGTTCGACGAGGACGAGGTGCGGCTGCTCGAGGTTCTCGCCGGCCACGCAGCCGTTGCGATCGAGAACGCGCGCCTCTTCGAGGCGGCGCGGCGCGAGGCGGAGAGTGCGACTGCGCTCCTCGAGTTCGGACGCGAGCTCGCGACGCTCGTCGAGCGTGACGACATCGTCGCGCGGGTGACGAGCCTCTCCGCGGAGATCCTCGGCTGCACCCAGACATCGTTCTACTTCGAACGGGACGGCCTGCTCCGGCTGGAAGCGGAGACGGGGCATCCGCGGCAGCTGACAGCAGAGCTCGCGACTCGGAACTTCCCCGTCGACGCGCTCCGCCGCAACTCCGATCCCTACATCGCCGAGCCTGCACAGTACGAGCCGGTCATCGGGCCAGGCGGTGTGCCGGGCGGTCGCTACGCGGTGGCGCCGTTCGAGGTCGACGGGAGTGCCGGCTGCATCGTCGCTCTCGTCGAGCGCGAGGACTTCGGCGATCGCGAGCTTCGCCTGCTCGGCGGCGTCGCGCAGCAGGCGAAGCTCGCGATCGCGAATGCCTCGAGCTACGAAGGGCTCGAGCGGACGTTCGTCTCCACAGTCGAAGCGCTCGCGAACGCGCTCGAAGCGAACGACGAGTACACCTCGCGCCACGCGCGCTCGATCAGTGACCTCTCACTCCGGGTCGGCGAGGCGCTCGGTCTCGACGAGCGGACGCTGAAGCAACTCGAGCTCGGAGCGCTCCTCCACGACATCGGCAAGATCGGCATCCCGACGGGCATCCTCTCGAAGCCCGGTCGCCTGACTGCGGCGGAGCGGCGGATCGTCGAGACCCATCCGGAGCTCGGGGAGAGGATCATCGCGCCGATCGACCGGCTCCAGAGCGTGCGCCCGATCGTCCGCCACGCCCACGAGCGCTGGGACGGCGCCGGCTATCCGGACGGGATCTCCGGCGAGGCCATCCCGCTCGAGTCGCGGATCATCTTCGTTTGCGACGCGTACCACTCCATGACGACCGACCGTCCGTACCGGCGCCGCCTCAGCCATCCCGAAGCGCTTCGCCGGATCGCCGAAGGGGCCGGCTCGCAGTTCGACCCGCGGGTCGTAGACGTTGCTCTCGGCGTCCTCGAGCCGCTCTAGAACCTCTAGCCCGCCGCCGCAAGCTCCGGCTCGCCGCCCTCGAGGGCGTGCGCGAGGCGGCGGAACGGCCCGTCCTGCGTGAGAAGCTCGCGCTCGCTGCCGCGCTGCACGACCTGGCCGTTCTCGACGACGAGGATCTCGTCCGCGCGGCGGACGGTCGACAAGCGATGCGCGATGATGATCGACGTCCGGCCGCGCAACAGGCGGTCGAGAGCGAGCTCAATCAGCACCTCGGTCGGGCGGTCGATGTTCGACGTCGCCTCATCGAGGACGAGGATGCGCGGGTCCGCGAGCAGGGCGCGCGCGATCGAGATCAGTTGCCGCTCGCCCGACGAAAGCCCGGCGCCACCTTCGCGGACGGCGTGGTCGAGGCCGCCCGATAGGCGGGCTGCGACGCGATCCACCCCGACGGCTGCGGCCGCAGCGGCGACCTCCTCATCGGTCGCCTCCGGCTTCGCGAAGCGGATGTTCGACGCGATCGTGCCGCTAAAGAGGAACGGATCCTGGAGCACGACGCCGAGCTGGCGGCGGTACGAGCGGAGCTCCACGTCGCGGAGGTCGCGCCCGTCGACGCGCACCGCGCCCTGATCCGGGTCGTAGTGGCGGCCGATGAGCTTTGCGAGCGTCGACTTCCCATGGCCGGACTCGCCGACGAGCGCGAAGCACTGGCCCGGCGCCAGCCGGAACGACACGCCGTGGAGCACCGGCTCCTTGCCGTACGCGAAGACGATCGACTCGAGGTCGAGGTCGCCTTCGATCCTCGGCAGCGGCGGCGCGCCCGGCTTGTCCTGAACCTCGGACTGCTCGTCGAGGATGCTCGAGATCTTGACCATCGCGGCGCTCGCCGACTGGAGCTGCCCGTAGACGTCCGAGAGATCCTGCAGCGGTTGGAAGACGAGCTGAAGAAGGAAGAGCGAGGTTGTCAGCGTCCCGATCGTCAGCGTGCCGCCGAGGAAGAGGTGCGAGCCGAAGTAGAGGACGCTCGCCATCGCGATCACGCCGAAGAACTCGATCGACGGGAAGAAGACCGAGAAGATCTTCTGGACGTACGTCGCCTGTTCCTTGTTCGCGTCGTTGAGGTCGTCGAACTCCTTCTGGAAACTCCGCTCGCGGTTGAACGCCTGCACGACGGCCATCCCGGAGACCGACTCGGCGATCTGCGCGGTGACCGCCCCGATCCGGTTCCGCTGCTCGACGTTCGCCGGGTGGGAGACCCGCTGGAACCACCGCGTCACGATCATCGCCGGCGGAAGCACGACGAGCGCGATCAGCCCGAGCCGCCAGTCGGCGATCATCAGCGCCAGCACCGCCGTCGGTAGGAGGATGACGCTCGAGACGAGGGTCGGCATCCCCTGCGAAAGCGTGTCCGACACCGCGTCGACGTCGCTCGTAAGGCGCGCAATGATCCAGCCTGCTTTCTGCTGCGAGAAATAGCGGAGCGAAAGGCCGGTGAGGTGATCGAAGAGGTCGCGGCGCAGGCCGATCACGATCGCCTGCCCGATCGAGGCGAGGCCGCGGATGAGATATGCCTGGAGCACCCAACCGGCCGCGGCAACGCCGAGATAGATCAGCACGACGATCGTGAGGTAGCGCTCGTCGTGGGCGACGATGCCCTTGTCGATCGCGTTCCGGACGATGAGCCAGCCGCCGGTCTGGGCCACGGCGTTCCCGGTTCCGACGAGAACCATGACTCCGACGAAGAGCCACCGGCCCTCGAGGTACTTGGAAAGGCGTTTCACGCTGCCACCTCGTCGCCGAACAGCGCCGCGAAGGGGCCGCCCGCGCCGATCAGGTCGTGCGGCTTGCCGGACTCGACGATCTTCCCGTCGATGAGTACGACGGCGCGGTCGGCGAGCTCGACCGTCGAAAGACGCTGGGTCGCGATCAGCACCGTCCGGCCCGCGAGCGCAGGCCGGAGCCGCGTAACGAGCCGCCGCTCCGTGAACGTGTCTACGGCGGAGAGCGGATCGTCGAGGATGACGACGCGCGCCTTCGTCGCGAGCGCGCGCGCGAGCGCGGTGCGCTGCCGCTGGCCGCCGGAAAGGTTGACGCCGCGCTCGCCGATCAGCGTGTCGTATCCCTCCGGCAGCGTCGGACCGAAGCTGCTGACTCCGGCCGCCTCAGCCGCGGCGAGCACGTCGTCCCAGTCCTCATCCTCGCGCCCAGCCGTGAGGTTGTCGCGCAGCGGCACCGAGAAGAGCACCGGTCGCTGCGTCACGAGAGCGACGTCGTTCCGCAACTCCGCGATCGGCACATCGCGCGTGTCGATACCTCCGACGAGCACGCGGCCCGCGGTCGGGTCGTAGAAGCGCGGCAGGAGGTTGAGGAGGGACGTCTTGCCCGAGCCGGTCGGGCCGCAGACGGCGACGATCTCTCCCGGCTCGACGACGAGGTCGAGATCGTGGAGGACGTCCACCTCCTCGCCGCCGTAGGCGAAGCCAACCTGCTCGAAGCGGATGTCGAGCGGGATGTCGGCCGGCAGATGGCGCGGGGTAACTGGTTCGGGCAGCGGCGCGATCCCATCGAGCCAGGCGAAGCTCCTGCCTGCGGAGGCGAGCGCGCGCTGCGCGAGGTTCGTGATCCAGCCGAGCGCCTCGAGCGGCCAGACGAGCTGGAGCAGGAACATCATGAAGAGGTTGAACTCGCCGATGGTGATGCTGCCGTGGATGTACGCGTGGCCACCGAAAAAGACGACGGCCGCGATCGAGAGCCCCGGGAGGTAGTAGAGCCCGGGGAGGTGGCGAGACTCGACGCCGGCCTGCCGGAGAACCGTCGAGCGGACGCCCTCGGCCTTGTCGCCGAACCGCTCCTGCACGTCGTCCTCGCGGCCGAACGCCTGCACCATCTCGATTCCGACGACGGCCTCGTCGGCGGCCTCGGTCACGTCGCCCTTCCGTTGCTGCACCTCCCGCGAGATCGGCGACACACGCCGGGCGAACCGCAACGTGAGCCACGTGATCGGCGGCAGCGACACGGCGGTGTAGAGGGCCAGCGTTGGATCGATGACGGCGAGGACGATCCCGACGCCGACGATCATCATGATGCTCTGCATCCCCTGCACGAGCCCCCAGCCGATGAAGTAGCGGATCGGATAGAGGTCGTTCGTCGCGCGCGAGAGCACCTGCCCCGTCGCATGGCGGTCGTAGAAGGCGCGGGGGTAGCGGAGGTACGCCTGGTAGAGGAGCTCGCGCATCCGCGCCTCGATCCGCACCCCTATCCGCGCGGTCGCGAAACGCCGATTGAAGTTGATGACGAAGCGGATCGCCGCGAGCACGACGATGGCCACGAGGTACGGCCACAGTTTGTGCCCGAGGTCGGGGAACGTCCGCCGGCCGCTGGTCGGGTCGATCGCATTGTCGATCGCCCCCGAGATGAGGAGCGGGATCGCGAGCGAGATGAGCACGTAGATGAACGAGCACACGAGCCCGTAAAAGCCCAGGCGGCGCTCCTCCCACCAAAGGGGCATGAGCCTGCGAAAGGTCGGCAGCAGGCCGAGGTCGGGCGGATCGACTGGATTCACATACGTGGACATGCGCGGGGAGGCCGCCGCGAGGAGCCCTCTAACCCGCCGCGGAACAGCCGTCCCCGAAGATACCAGCGAGATCGTCGGAGACGGCCGCGTCTTGGGGCTATCGGCGTCGGGTCGGTCGCCGGCGCGCCGTCGCCGCGGGATCGAGCTCGGGCTCGGATGGCGGCTGGGGCAGCGGCGTTGGGGGCGATGGCTCGGTCTCGGGCTGCGGCTCGCCCGGCGGCGGCTCGCCCGGCCACGGGGCGGGAGCGGAGGCTGTACCTCGACGCGATGCCGTCTGGAGCTGGACGCGTAGCCCGGCGAGCTCGCGCTCGACCCGGCGGATGTTGCGCTCGCGCTCGTCGAGCTGCTCCCGCTCGGCCTGCGCGAGGGCTCTCTCCGCCTCCGCGGCTGCGACTGCCCGGGCGAGGTCGCTCTCGGTCGGCTCTGGGCCTGCGGGCCGGCGCGCCCTCCGGCTTTCCCTTGCGCCTTCCTCGACCTGGTGCATGAGCTGCTCCTCGAGCTCAGCGACGTGCCGCGCACGCTCCGCAAGCGCCCGCTTCATCTCGGCGACCTCGGCGAGGGCGTGCTCGTAGCGCACCCGCATGTCCGGCAACTCGGTCACCTCACAAGTGTCGCTTGCGCGGCGGCTGGTCGCAACCGGATAGGGCTACCCGTCGACGGTCGCGCCTACAATGGGCTGCCACGGGGCCATAGCTCAGTTGGGAGAGCGCCTGGTTTGCATCCAGGAGGTCGCCGGTTCGAGCCCGGCTGGCTCCATGAGGCTCGTCGTGGTCGATTGTCAGCGGGCTCGAGAAGCGCCGGAAGCTTTCACGCGGTGCGCATAGATCGGGCCTCCAAAGAAATCGACCCGGCTCTTGGCCGGGTCGATACCGCATGGGATTCCTGCTAGATCAGGCTGCGCGCTCGAGCCGCTCTTCGACACGCGCGCGGGCGACGATCTTCTCGCGATCACCGAAGCGGAGTGTTGCGCGCACGGCGCGGTTTTCGTCCCACAGCCGGTCGAGCTGCGCGTCGATCGCCTTGATCTCCGCGCGAACGTCCGAGTCGTGCTCGGCGGCGAGTCGATGCCAGAGCTCGGTGCGGTCCTCGCTCAGGCGCTCGATCTCCTCATGGATCTCATCACTTGTTCTCATGCCGGCATCAACGCACGTCTTGCCCGGAGAATTCCGCGTCAATCCTCCAAATGCGTCATTCGCGCTATACGGGCGCGAGCATTTCGCGCACGCGGTCGCCGACGGCAGCGAGCTCGAGCCTCTCGCCTGTCACGTCTCGGAGGAGCTCGTCGGCGGTCGGCTTTTGCCCTTCCGCCCAGAGCTCGCGCAGAAGCGCGCCGGCGTCGCGCTTCGAGAACCACGCATTGCCGAACTTCTCCCGCAGATACGCGCGGAGCTGCGCCTCGAACGCCCAGGCGCGTAGGTACTCGGAGGCGTAGAAGCCGGCGTCCATGTCGCCGAGATAGTCGGCCGCGGCGGGCTCGACCTTCGTCGCGTCGGCGAGAAGCTCGACGTAGCGCGGCCGCATCGTGGTCACGTCCTCCGCGGTATGGAACTCGAGCTCGTAGAGGAGCTTCGCGCAGTAGCGGCGCACGATCCACAGGAGCGAGGCGGCGCCCTCGGCCGCGAATTGGTGCGGCTGGGAGAAGTCGAGCCGCTTATCGAGCCAGACGGGGTCGAAGGTCAGGTGCTCGAGCAACATCGCCCAGCCCTCGGTGACGGCGTTGTCGCCGAGCCGCCGCTCCTCGGGCTCCAGCGCCGCTGACGTGTGCGCGAAGTGCTCCGTGTGGCCGGCCTCGTGGAAGAGCGCGCGCCAGTCGTCGGGGCCACCCTGCGGCTTGATGACGAGGACGACGCGGCCCGGCACCTCGATCGGTGCGCAGAAAGCGCGGGGGTCCTTGTTCGGGCGCTCCTCGAGATCGATCTCGACGTTCGGCTGCGCGTGGAGGTCGACGCCGAGCTCACCGAGTGTCGCCTCGAGGCACGGCATCATCGCTTCGCCCGGGAAGGCGGCGTCCCAGGCAACGCCGCGGAATGCGCGGCCGACGTCCCAACGCTCCACCTCATCGAGTCCGAGCCCGAGGCGAGAACGGAAGAACCGATCACCGGCCTCCTCCCACAGGCTCTCCGTCTCGCTTAGGAACGTTCGGCACTGGGCGGCGAGGTCGTCGAGCGGGAGGCCGAACTCGCGGTAGAGGTTCGCGTAGCTCGTCGCGCCGAGCCGTGTCGTTTCCTCATGGACGACCTCGGACGAGTGCAAGTAGAGGCCGTTCAGGTGCTCTTCGGTGAGGTCGGTGCGGAGGTCCGACAACTGCTTGCGCTTGTCGCGGTCCTCCTCGTTCATCAGCCGCGGCCGGAGCATGCGGAACGGAATCTCCTCCTCGTCGAGCGTCGCGCCCAGCGTCGCCTCGAGCTCGGCGATCCGTTCCGCCTCGGCGGTGACGAAGTTGCCGAGATAGCCCTCGCACGCGAACTTCCAGAGCTCGCGGCGCCGCCGGATGCCGGCGACCGACGCTCCGATGGCGAGCGCAGTGTCGAGCTCAGTCAGGCGGGCGTGGCGCTCGTAGATCGGCGCGATGTCGTACGTCTCCTTCTGGCCCGAGAAATGGAGGTACTGCTCCTCGTCGAGTTCCGCCATGAACCGCTCGGCCTCGACCGAGAGGCCGTCGATCTCCCGTTGCTGGAGCGGATCCGCCATGGGCGTCCGTAGGATACGGGCCGTGCGCGAGATCGTCCTCGAGACCGAGCGGAAGCTTCAGCTGATCGAGGTTACGGACCAGATCCGCGACGCGCTCGGCGACACGAACGGCGCGTCCGCGGCGCTCGTCTACGTGCCGCACACGACCGCCGGTGTCGCGATCAACGAGCGGATCGACCCGGAGCTCGTGCGTGATCTCGAGAACGCGTTCCAGCGTGTCGTCGGCGACGACTGGGAGTGGACGCACGAAGACGAAGACGGCCCCAACGCTTCGTCACACGCCCGCGCATCGCTCGCGTCGAGCCCGCAGGTCTTGATCCCACTCAAGGACGGGAGCCTCGCGCTCGGCACGTATCAGGGCGTCTTCTTCTGCGAGTTCGACGGCCCGCGCACGCGGAAGATCTACGTGACCACGCTGAGCTAGTTCCTTACCCCGCTCTCAGGGAATTGCCGTACCGTGGCCCGCCGTGAAGCGGGGTCTGCTGTTGGCTCTCGGAGCCGTTGTCCTTCTGGGCGCGCTTTTTGTCGCGTCCGATGTGCTGCCCGTTGAGCGCCGCGACGCTCTCGCGGCTCCCCTTGCACACGGGATCCACAAGATCCGGCACGTCGTGATCATCATGCAGGAGAACCGCTCGTTCGACTCCTATTTCGGGACGTACCCCGGTGCCGACGGGATCCCCGGGCTTGCCGGCAATCCCGGCCAGGTCCCGTGCCTTCCCGATCCGGTGACGAAGACCTGCGTACGGCCGTACCACGACACGTCCGACATCAACGCCGGCGGGCCTCACGCCACGGACGACGCGATCCGCGATATCGCCGACGGGAAGATGGACGGCTTCCAAGCCGAAGCCCGCAGGGGACGCGCGAAATCCTGTCGCCACAATGTCGATGTGCCGGGCTGCTCGCTCACACCGGCGAAGCCGGACGTGATGGGCTACCACGACTGGCACGAGATTCCGAACTACTGGGCGTACGCGCGTCATTTCGTTCTCCAGGACCACATGTTCGAGTCGGTGAACGCGTGGAGCCTGCCGGCGCACCTCGCGATGGTGTCCGGCTGGTCGGCGCGCTGTACGAAGGCCGGCGACCCGATGAGCTGCACGACCGCGCTGACTGACCCGGTCGGCGCTTCCGACGGGAATCAGAACGACTTTCCGTGGACGGACATCACGTACCTCCTCCATCGCTACGGCGTGAGCTGGCGCTACTACGTCGGCCAGGGACAGGCGCCCGACTGCCGTGGCAGCCAGATGTTCTGCAAGCCGGCCAGCCAGAGCGCGGACACCCCGAACATCTGGAATCCGCTGCCCCACTTCGACACGGTCCGCGAGGACGGCCAGCTCGGGAACATCGTGCCGCTGCAGAGCTTCTACGGCGACGCCAAAGCCGGCAACCTGCCGTCCGTCTCCTGGATCGTGCCCTCTCAGGCCGTCAGCGAGCACCCGCCGGGGAGGGTCAGCGCCGGCCAGACCTACGTCACGCAGGTCATCAACACGATCATGCGGAGCCCTGACTGGCGCTCGACGGCGATCTTCCTCGCGTGGGACGACTGGGGCGGCTTCTACGACCACGTCGATCCACCGGTCGTGAACGCGCAGGGCTACGGCCTGCGCGTCCCCGCCCTCGTGATCAGCCCGTACGCGCGCACCGGTTACGTCGACCACCAGACGCTGAGCAGCGACGCGTACCTCAAGTTCATCGAGGACGACTTTCTCGGCGGCCGCCGGATCAACCCGCGCACGGACGGCCGGCCCGACTCGCGGCCGTTCATCCCCGAGGACGCGCACATTCTCGGCAACCTCGCCAAGGACTTCGACTTCAGCCAGAAGCCTCGGCCGCCACTCATCCTCCCGCTCCATCCACCCTTCTCGTAGCGCTCGCGTCGCTACGGTGCGCGGATGGCCGCGCCCGTCGTAAAGGGAGAAGAGCTCGAGCTCGACGTCGAGTCGCTCGCGTTCGGCGGGAATGGTGTGGCGCGGCACGGCGGGTTCGTCGTGTTCGTCCGGCGTGGGCTGCCCGGCGACCGCGTCCGTGCGCGCGTCACCAAGGTCAAGCGGAGCCACGCAGAAGCGCTCGCGACCGAGATCCTCAGCCCGGGACAGGATCGTGTCGACGCGCCGTGCGCGCACTTCCCGGCGTGTGGAGGCTGCCGCTTTCAGGATCTCGCGTACGAGGCGCAGCTCGCGCAGAAGGAGGCGCAGGTTCGTGATTCGCTGGTGCGTCTCGCGGGGATCGCCAAGCCGCCGCTCGAGCCGATCGTTCGGTGCGAGCCGGACATCTTCGATTACCGCAACAAGCTCGAGTACTCGTTCACGCAGACCCCTGCCGGCGCTGCGCTCGGGTTCCATCGTGCCGGCCGCTGGGACGAGGTGCTCGAAGTGGAGAAATGCTGGCTCGTCGACGACGTCGGCAACAGGATCCGCGACGCGGTGCGCGGCTGGGCGCGCGAAGAGGGTCTCGTGGCGTACTCGCAGGAGGACGGCAGCGGCTACCTCCGCCACCTCGTCGTCCGCCAGGGACGTAACTCAGGCCAGGCGCTCGTCGAGCTCGTGACGGCGCCGGGGGAGAAGTTCGAGCCCGGCTACCTCGTCGACGTCCTGCGGAAGCTCCCCGAGGTGCGCTCCATCCACTGGGCCGTGAACGACACGCCGGCCGAGGTGACGAACCTCCCGACGCGGCTGCTCTGGGGCGAGGAATGGATCGAAGAGGAGCTCGGCGGTCTGCGCTTCCGCGTCCGTCCGAACGCATTTCTCCAGACGAACACGGCGATGGCCGAGCGGCTCTACGGCCTCGCGCGCGACGCGGCCGGGCTGAACGGCAGCGAGACCGTTTGGGATCTCTACTGCGGGATCGGCACGATCGGGCTGTCGCTCGCCGCCGACGCGCTGACGGTGTGGGGGATCGAGGTGTCCGAGGAGTCGGTCGCGTGCGCGCTCGAGAACGCCGAGCTGAACGGGATCACGAACTCCGCCTTCTTCGCGGGGAACGTCGGCGAGGTCGTCGAGGAGTTGCTCGAGCGCTCCGGCCCGCCGGAGGTCGTCGTCGTCGACCCGCCGCGCGCGGGGCTCGCGGGCAAGGCCCTGCGCCGCCTCGGCCGCATCGGCGCGCCACGACTCGTCTATGTCTCGTGCAACCCGACGACGCTCGCGGGCGACGTCAAGGCGCTGCGGGGGGAGTACGGCTACGAGCTCGAGCGGGTCACGCCGGTCGACATGTTCCCGCACACGCCGCACGTCGAGTGCGTGGCGCTGCTCGAGCGCACCGCGTAGGCTCCTGGCCATGTGGCCCTTCAAGAAGAAGAAGAAGCACGAGGCGGAATCCCCCGAGCAGGCCGCCGCTCTGGCGAAGCTCGACGACGCCGTGGACGAGGCTGCATTCGGGGTGGTCGACAACGCACTCGCCGTCCGTGGCGTCACCAACGCCCTGGGTCACCGGGCAGGCGACGTCGTGATGGCAGCGTCCATCGAGAGCGAGCGTCTCGCCGAAAAGGCTCGGGAGGCCGACGAAGACGCCAAGCCGTGATCTAAGGCTGTCCGGCCACCGAAGTACTCTCGGCTGAGCCTTGGCCAGCCATCTGATCGACGCGCACGGCACGGTCGAGCCGAACGTCGACCCGAAGGGCGTCCAGTCGCGACTGGACGAGGGCGTCTTCCTCTGGCTCGACATCGACAGCCCCACAGAGGACGACTTCACGCTGCTGAAGGACACGTTCAAGCTGCACCCGCTCGCGCTCGAGGACGCGCACAAGTTCGGGCAGCGGCCGAAGATCGAGGAGTACGACGACTTCACGGTGCTCATCGTCTTCGGCGCGGTCGACGACCAGGATCGCCGTAGCGGGCTCGCTCCGATCGAGGTGCACTGCTTCTACTCGGAGAAGTGGCTCGTCACCGTGCACAAGGGCGAGTGCTCGGTCTTCGAAACCCTCCGCAGCCAGACGCACAAGCGCCTCGACAAGTACGAGGAAGGGCTCGGGATCCTCTACCTCGTCGTCGACGAGCTCGTCGACAGCTTCCTGCCGCAGCTTTCCGAGCTCGACGACGAGTTCGACGAGCTCGAGGACACGATCCTCACCGATCCGCAGCCGGCATCACTGCAGCAGGCGATCACGATGAAGCGGCAACTCGTGCAGCTGCGGAAGATCGTCAATCCGCAGCGCGACATGTTCGCCGCGCTCCTCTCCGGCCGCTACGAGCTGCCGGGGATGACCGAGGAGCACGAGCGGTACTTCCGCGACGTCTACGACCATCTCATCCGGGTCTCGGAGCAGCTCGACGACTACCGCGACCTCGCGAGCGGGACGACCGACCTGTACCAGTCCACCGTCGGCAACAAGATGAACCTGACGATGAAGCAGCTCGGCTGGGTCGCGACGTTCTTCCTCCCGCTGTCGTTCCTCACCGGGTTCTTCGGCCAGAACTTCACGTTCCTCGTCGCGCACGTCATCACCCCGACCTGGACGTTCTGGGTGCTCGGTCTCGGCCTCGATATCGTCTCGTTCGTCCTCGTCCTGCTCTGGTTCCTCAACCGCGAGTCGGGCAACCTGCGGCTTCGCATGCCCGATCGTCCCAAGCTGGCGCACCGGCGATGAACGCGCCCTTCTGGGCGGCCGAGCACTGGTGCCAGGAGGAGAGCGGCAAGGTTCGCCACTCGTTCGAGGGGATCGTTCTCGTGTGCGCGCTGCTGATGCTGCCGGCCGTGCTGATCCAGGACTCGTCGTTGCGTTCGCCGTGGACCGCGCTCTCCTGGGCGCTCGGGACGTTCGTCTGGCTCGTGTTCACCGTCGAGCTGGCGCTCACGCTGTATTACGCGACCGACCGGCGCGCGGCGCTCCGCGCCCACTGGGCCGACGTCGTCGTCGTTGTCGCGATCTGCCCTCTCGTCGGCCTGTTCTTTCTCGCGCTCGGCCCGGTGTGGCTGCGCGGCTGGCGCCTGGCGCGCCTGTGGGTGATCGCGGCCCGGATCTTCCGCGCCGAAGGCCTGCTCACGCATCGCCGCAACCTCCCGTACATCGCGGCGTTGACGCTCCTCCTCGTCACGGTCACGGGAATCGCGGTGCACGAGACCGATCCGACGCGCTTCCCCAACCCGTGGCGCGGCCTGTGGTTCGCGATCGTCACCGTCACGACCGTCGGCTACGGCGACACGTTCCCGACGTCGCCGCTCGGCCGCGTAATCGCGTCGTTCCTCATGATCGTCGGCATCGGCTTCCTCGGCCTGGCGACGGCTTCGATCGCCGGTCACTTCGTCAACCAGGACGCAGAGGACAAGCACAGGGAGGCGACCGACAAGCAGGATCAGATCCTCACGGAACTCCGTCGCATCCACCAGCGACTCGACCGCCTCGAGGCGCGGGACTAACCGCCAGGCCGCCTCCGCAGGGCCTTCCAGAGCAGGTCGCCGTTCGCGGCGAGGAAACCGGCGGTGAGGAACGGCAGCGCGGGGAGCCCGCTCGCGTTCGTCGCGATCGCGATGGGGAATGACGCGGCATAGAGCCCCGTCGTCGCGAGCCACGTCCAGCCAGGCCGAAGCCGGAAGCGCAGGGCCGCTCCGAGGAACATCGCGTAGAAGAGGATGTCGGGCGGGCCGAGCTGCGCAGCGCCGTCGTGCGGCGCGAGGAACGCGACGGCGACGTGGTTGTAGACCGAGATGTGGTGCTTGACGATCTCGTGCGTCGGGGCTCCGGGCGTGAACACCGAGATTGCGTCGACGATCGGGATGATCAGCGCGATGAGCAGGACGAGCCCGACGTTGTCGAAGAGCCAGAGGAACGCCCAGCCGGCGAAGACGGCCGCAAAGAGCTTCGCGAAGTTCTCCCCGAGAGCCCACCCGGCTTCGCTGCACGCGAACGCGACGAGCCCAAGCGCGAGCGCGACAAGGGCGAGCACGCTCCAGCGGAGTCGCGAGAGCGGCAGCGCGATGAAGACGAGCACGAGCGTTCCCGGCAGGACTCCCGCCGAGACGATGACGACGGCCGCCCACAGCCCGACCTTGCCGAGGTGCGGCGCGATGACGAACCACGTCACTGCCGCCGCGCCGCACGCGACGAAGACGGCGATCCGGCGGCGGGCGTCTAGTACGGAGGAGTCTGGCTCCACCACTCGCCGAGCATCTTGAACGCGTTCCAGAACGCCGTCTTTGCCGGCTGCTCGTCGAGCGAGGAGTCGATGTCGGGCGTGACGAGCCCTTGAATCGTCGGCGTGAGCTCTTGCAGCTCTCCCTGCGTCGGTTCGAGCGCGCGCGCCAGCGGGAAGCGCACCGAGTTGAGGAACTCCCGAGCGGGCTCGCCCATGGCGACGACGAGCTTCGGCTGGACGATGTGGAGCTCGCGCGAAAGGAAGGCGCGCGACTCGTCTTCGTCGCCGTCCGCGAACTTGAGGCAGTTCGTTCCGTAGACCGCGAGCGGGTCGACGCGCAACCGCTGCAGCGACTTGAGGAGGGCGTTCCCGGAGCGGCCGTAGAACGCGACTCCTTCCTGCACCTCCGACGGCCTGGGGGTGTGCTTGAGGAGGAAGACGTCTGCGAGCGGATGGCCCGAGCCGAGCACCGGCACGCGGGCGCCGGCACCGGCCTGCGCGAGCTCGTCCCCGAGAGCGTTGATCTCGGTGATCGCCTTTTGCAGGTACTTCTCGAAGATTTCGTCAGTCGCCACGGTCACTGATGCCCACGGTGAAGAGTTCGGGATCAGCGCACCCGTTCCTTGGACATGCTCTTTGCCTGGGCCACCCACTTGAGTCCTTGCAGGTAGACGAGCGACTTCGGCCGCTTGACGACCTCGGCGCTGTGGAGGGAGACGAGAAACTCCTCCGGCCCGCTGAACCGGCGCATCCGGACGACGCCCGTCCCGACGCCGGCGAGCACATGCGCGTCGGAGCCTGCGCCGGCGAGGAGGTTGTACTTGCGCGCGAAGCGTTCGGCCTCTTCGTTGTAGTTCTCGAACAGGAGCCGCGCGTTGTAGACCTCGAAGACGTCGATGTCGGCCAGGTGGCCGTGGATCGTCGCGGGTCCGGGGATCGCGTGCATCCGGTCGAACGGGTGGGGGAGGTAGACGATCCCGCGCTGCGCGCGGATCGCTTCGACGGTCTCGCCGAAGGACATGCCGCGCGGGATCTCCTCCTTGAGAAAGAGGCCGATCACCTCGCCCTGGTCCTTCGTCTTCACCTCCTCTCCGGGGATGACGATGAGCCGGCGGCCGCGAGCCTTCTCGACTGCCTCGAGCGCGCCGCCGAACACGTTGTGGTCGGTCACGGCGATCGCGCCGAGCCCTTCGGCTTCGGCGTGGTCGAGGAGCTCGTCCACCTCGATGGAGCAGTCGTGCGACCAGCTCGTGTGGAGGTGGAGGTCGGCGAAGAGCCAGTCGTCATCGCGGTGCACGGCGTCGGTGGCGGATGAATGCGAACGGCGGCGCGAGGCGAGGCGCGCGTAGACGCCTTCGACATGGTCGGCGAGCGCGGCGGTTGTCTGGGTCGCGGCGGCGGCGAGGCTCTCGTCGCAGCAGCGCGCTCGGAACGCGTCGTCTTCGATCAGGCGCGCCGTCTGCGCGGCAGCGAGCTCCGGCTGTGCGGCGCGTCCGGGCGGCGCTGCGATCGCTGCTCCCGCCGTTTGTGCCTCGGCGAGGACACGTGCCGAGCCGCCGAGCGCCGGGACGAAGATCGCGGCGGAGCGAAGGATCTCGGCGCGGGCCGCTCCGCTCCGGGCCGTCCGCACGCGCATCCGTCCGCGCAGCCGCCGCGAGGCCGACGGGCTCGACCCGGACATGCGCGTCCGAAGTACCACGAGCTCCCAGGCTTCCTGCCGCTCTAGCTCGTGCACGAGTGCGCGGAGGAGTGGCCGCTCGCCCTCCCGCCACTCGAGCACGACGCGCTTCTTCTTCGCCACGGGCGCGAACAGCTTCGGGTCGATGCCCTGCGGGACGAGCTCGTACCGGCCGGGGAAGCGTGCCGCCGCAGCGTCCCTCGTCGCCGGCGTCGTCGCGAGGAGCGAGTCGATGCGGGCGAGCAGGCGCTCGCGCTGCGCGCGTCCTGGCGGATACGAAAGCCGCTCCGCGGAGAAGAACGTCGCCGCCGTGAGTGCACCCGAGTCGCGTAGCGCGAGGTACGAAAGGCTCGGCAGCCCCGGCTCGAAGCCGTGCACGACGTCAAAGCGTCCGCGCGCGAGCGCGAGCGAGAGGCTTGCGCGTACGCCGACAGGCACTCCCATTCGGCTCCGCCGCGAGATCGGCACTGCCGGCCCGAGCGCAACAAACTCCCCAAGTGACAACTTGTCACTAAGTAGAAGGCGCCTGCTTTGCGCGAGGTCGCGCGCGCGATTCGACGGCGCGAGGACGGTCACCTCGTGGCCGCGCCGCCGCAGCTCCCCGGCGAGCGCTGCAACGTGGTCGTTGACGTCGTGCGGCTGCGACCAGGCGAACGGCGTCACGAGAGCTACACGCACGCGCTCCATGTTATGGCCGCCGCGAGCGTCTAGCCCAGGGCCTGGAGGTGGTCGCGCAGTCCGACTCCGAAAGGAGTCGGGGTTCCGTTGTAGTTGGTGACCAAGGCGGGGCCGCTACTGCAGTCCCACGTGTTCCACGTCCACCCGACGTAGGAGATCCGCGGCTTCTGCGCGTCGGCCCAGGTCATGTAGTCGTCGATGAATCCGTGCGCGCAGTCGTCCTCGCCCATCTCGCCCGTGACGACCGGGACGTGCGCGGCGACACTCAGCACGAGCTGGCGGCACGCGGTGACGCAGCCCGGCGTGCCGTACTTGACGAACTTGTACGTGTGGAGCGACGCGACGAGCTGGTGCAGCGGGTCGGATGGCTCGAAGGCGAGCCAATGGGAGAGGTCGCCCGCCCAGCCGAGCCCGCCGAGCATGAGCGGCTGCGTCGCTCCTGTCGAGCGCACGGCGGTGACGAGCGACTGCATTCCGGCCGTCGTCCAGCCGCCGGTCGTGCAGCCGTTCTTCCAGCACTTCCAGCTGACGTCGTGAGGCTCGTTGTAGAGGTCGAAGATGACCGCGTGGTTGCTGCGGAACGTTGTCGCCACCGACTTCCAGAACGCCGGAGAGTGGCTCGCGTCGGCCATCACCCGTTGTCCGTCCGGCTTTTGCGAGCCGGGGGCGTTCCAGTGCAGATCGAGGATGACGTACAAGCCCGCGGCGGTCAGGCGCTTGACGTAGGCGGCGACCGCCTGCCGGTACACCGCACCGCTGTACTGCGCGGGGACGCTCGTCAGCCCGAGCCAGCAGCCTTCGTTGAGCGGGACGCGAACGACGTTGATGTCCCACGTCTTCATCGCGGCGATCGAGGCCGCGTCGGTCGGCCCGTCCATGAGGCCCCAACCCTGGACGCAAGCGAACTCGAAGCCCGAGCGGTTCACGCCGCGGAGCTGGAGAGCGTGGCCCGAGCCGTCGAGCAAGCGGTTACCGGAGACGTGGATCGAGAGCGCCGCAGGTGCCGTCGACCGCGCCTGAGCCGCGGCGGTCCCCACCAGAGCGGCAACGGCGAGAGGCGCGAACCCGATGCGCCACATGCACGCGAGTGTAAGCCGCCGCGTTGTGGCCCAACATCCCCCTTCCGACGGCCTCGTGCCGGGCCGCGTTCGGGGAGATCCTCACCTTCAAGGGCGACACGGGTCGAGGAGGCGCTCCGCCGCGACAAGGAGAACGACGCGAACCTCACCGACGAAATCGCTGCGTTCTACGCCGAGTGTCGCAGCATGTTCTCGCAGCGGGGCCGCAGCGGGAAGCTCTGGCGCGTGTTCGACGAGCCGCCGCCGCGCAACGCCGCGATCCGCGTGACGTTCGGCGACGCCACGTTCGAGCTCGAGCCGACGGACGTTGCTCCCGAGGACGCCGTAGACGTCGCTAGCGAGGACGATCCGCGCATGCCCCGGACGATCGAGCCAGGGACGAGCGTCGTCTTCCAGCCGTTCGTCATGGCGCCGCTGCCGAGCTAGAGGTCGAGCACCATCTCGTGCTGGCGCACTGCGACAGCGGCGCCGAGCTCGCGCAGCACCGGCGACGCCGGGTCGTCCACCGGCAGGTTCAGCACGCTGACCGGGCCGAGGACGCGAAGCGCACGGAGCAACGGCTCCGCCTCCCCGGCGAGCTGGAGAAGCTGGACGTGCTCGCCCGGCTGCCGGTAGACGGCTGCGCCCGCGTCGGTCGCGAGCCCGCGCAGGTCGGAGTGGTGGGCGAGCGTCCCGTCGGCGCGCTGCCACGGCTCGTGCTCCTCCCGGATCTCGCGGATGCGCGCGTGCGCCTCGTCGGCCGGGACGTCGCGCGCGTCGCTCGAGACCGAGACCGAGAGCGGCAGCGACCAGACCTCGACATCGCGCACCGTCCGGTAGCCGAGCTTCTCGTAGAGCGCGAACGCGCCCGTGTTCTCGACGATCACCTCGAGCCAGACGCGCTTCAACCCGCGCGCCCGCGCCTCGTCGTGCACGGCGCGCATGAGCGCCTCGCCGACGCCCGAGCGGCGCGCCGCGGGCACGACGCCGACGCCCGCGATCCAGCCCTCGTCGCCGCGGATCGCGAGATTCGCGAAGCCGACCGCCTCGCCGTCGCGGAACGCGACGCGCGAAGCGTCGAGGTCGACATCGAAGGAGCGCTCCATGAGCGTGAGCATTGGCTCCTCGACGTGAAGTGGGACGACGTAGCCCTCGTAGCCCGCGTTGAACAGCGCCACGCGCTCGGCGAGTGTCAGGGTCTGGGCGGGCTGGAGGTCGATCTCCGTCAATCCGAGCAATCCAGGGGAATCCCGGGGAGGTTGGAGTACACCGTGAAGAAGACGACGAGCGCAAGCAGGACTGCCAAGGACGGATGGGTGGGTTCCGAACACGAGAACGCCGTGCCGAACTCGATCGCGAGTAAGGCAAGGGCGACATACAGCATCGTCGCCATGCCGACGATCTCGCGCCGGACAGGGTAGGACGTTCCGCGCTCGATGAAGAGCACCACCGCTATCACGAGCGCGCCGACAAAGGGTCCGAGCACCCACCCCGCGCTGACGGCGAACAGCATCGCGACCGGGAGTGCCGGCAGCAAGACGCCGTCCACGAGCAGTGCCGGCCATGCTCTTGCTGCCGGCACTGCTGCGCGAGTCTCCATCGCTGTTCCTTAGGCCTTCGCTGCGGCCTTGCTCTTCGCCGGGACCTTGCGGGCGTTCTTCTTGATGAACTCCTCGGTCAGCTCGTACGCCTCGTCGTCGACGATCTGCTGCGGCGGCGACTTCATGAGGTACGAGCTCGGGCCGACGAGCGAGCCCGCGACGCCGTTGTTGAGCGCGAGCTTCGCGAGCCGGACGGCGTCGATGACGATGCCGGCGGAGTTCGGGGAGTCCCAGACCTCGAGCTTGAGCTCGACGTTGAGCGGTACGTCTCCGAAGGCCGAGCCCTCCATGCGGATGTACGCCCACTTCCGGTCGGTCAGCCACGGCACATAGTCCGACGGCCCGACGTGGACGTTGCCGGCGCCGAGGTCGTAGTCGAGCATCGACGTCACGGCGTTCGTCTTCGAGATCTTCTTCGACTCGAGCCGCTCCCTCTCGAGCATGTTGAGGAAGTCGGAGTTGCCGCCGACGTTGAGCTGCATCGTCTTGTCGAGATGGACGCCGCGCTCGCGGAAGAGGCTCGTGAGGACGCGGTGCGTGATGGTCGCGCCGACCTGCGACTTGATGTCGTCGCCGATGATCGGCAGGCCCTTCTCCTCGAAGCGCCGGCTCCAGTAGTCCTCGCGCGCGATGAACACCGGCATGCAGTTGACGAGCGCCACGCCGGCCTCGAGGCACTGCTCGGCGTACCACTTCGCGGCGGACTCCGAGCCGACGGGGAGGTAGCTGACGACGACGTCGGTCTTCGTTTCCTGGAGGATCCCGACGATGTCGTCGGTCTCGCCCGGCGCCTTCTCGACGACCTGGGAGAGGTACTTGCCGATCCCGTCGTGCGTCATTCCACGCGAGACATTGACGCCGGTCTTCGGGACGTCGGCGAACTTGATCGTGTCGTTCGGATGCGCCCACATCGCGTCGGCGAGGTCTTCCCCGACCTTGCCCTTGACCACGTCGAACGCGGCTGTGAACTCGATGTCGCGGACGTGGTAACCGCCGAGGTTGACATGCATGAGGCCGGGGACGAACTTGTCGTCCGGCGCGTCCTTGTAGTACTCGCAACCTTGCAGCAGCGAGTTCGCGCAGTTGCCGACGCCGACGATCGCGACGCGGACCTTGCCGTCGTCGACGCGGACGTGGCCGTTCGACGATCCGTTGCTATCGGACATCTGTACCTCCGGAGCGAAGTTGTGTGCGGACATGCAGGACGCGCTGAACAACCGTGAGCCACGTGATGGCGCAGAGGGCAACGATCGCCCACGGCAAGCCGCCCCAGGGGGCGAGGACGAGACCGGCGGTGATGATCACGACGCGCTCGGCGCGGGAGCCGAATCCGACGGTGGCACGCAGGCCGATGGCCTCGGCCTTCGCGCGCGTGTAGGAGACGAGAAACGACCCGACCACCGCGCCAACCGCGACGACGACCGCCCAGCCCCTCCCCTCGTGGGAGAAGACGAGCGCGATCGCGGCGAGCATGGCGCCCTCTCCGACGCGATCCGTCGTCGAGTCGAGGAACGCCCCGAACGGGGTCGACTTTCCGCCGACCCTCGCGAGCGCCCCGTCGAGGATGTCGAGGAGCGAGCCGACGACGAAGATCCCGGCCGCGACCCAGTAGACGAGCCACGGGTTCGGGCTTTCGAACGGGACGAGGACCGCAGCCGCGAGGCAGAGCGACACGCCGGTGGTGGTGAGGAAGTTCGGCGTGACACGGGTGCGTGCGAGGCCCGTGACAGAGCGGCTGGCGAGGGAGCGGAATCCAGCGGTGTAACTCTCTTGCACGCGCCGGGCTGAGGGCTGGAAGCTTCGGCGGCCAAGCCGCCGAAGCCCGGCGGAAGACCTTGGGGGGGTCTCGTTCATCTCCAATATCGCAATCCTGCTATGGGCGCGACTATAGCAGGTTTGCGATGGCAGGGCCGGCTGTGCGCACGACCTTTGGGATGCCCGCGGTCGCGAGCAGGGAGACGATGGCGACGGCGATCCCCGCAAGGACATCGAGGACGTAGTGGTTGGCGGTAGCCACGACGCAGAACCACACCCAGACAGGCCACATCGCCCACAGCACCTTCGCCCACAGGTGGCGGCAGCTCACGGCGAGGCAGTAACCGACGATGAGCGCGTCGGCTGCGTGGAGGCTCGGCATCGCGGCGTACTGGTTTCCAAGCGTGTGGATGAGCTCGCTCGAGTGGTTGACGCCGCCGACGAAGCCGTCGTGCTTGAACATCCACGGCGGGGCGGTGGGCATCAGGGCGTAGCCGATCAGGCCGATGACGTTGGCGAGGAGGATCGTGTTCCGGAAACGCGCGAAGCGCTCGTGGCGGCGGAGGTAGACCCAGAGCAGCGCGAGCGAGATGACCGTGAACTCCGAGTTCCAGTACGTCCACGCGGACGCCGTCAGGAGGAAGTGCGACGAGTCGGCGATGCGCTGCACCGAGAGCTCGTAGAGATGGTGGAAGACGTGGTACTCGAACGAGATGACGCGCCGGCCGTTCGTCAGAGCCTTGGCGGTATTCCGGTCGGTGACGGCCCGGACGGCGAGGTACGTGACGTAAAACCCGATCCACAGTGCGAACTGGGTCCAGAAGTGCAGCCAGCCACGCGGAAGCACCTTCTGCCCGAGCGCGACGACTCGCTCCATGGCGAAACTCTAGACGGCCGCCATGAGGGCGGCCTAACCCCCTATGTACGACATCTCGACCTTCGGCAGCGCCGCGGTCTGGGCGGTTCGGAGTTCGGAGTAGCGGTCGGTGCGACGCGACCAGATTCCGCGCAGCGTCTCGGCGAGCTCCTCGTCGGTCACGGCGCCCCTGAGCGAGGCGCGGAGGTCGTGGCCACGAGCCGCAAAGAGGCACGTGTAGAGGCGACCCTCGGCCGAGAGGCGCGCCCGCGAGCACGCGCCGCAGAACGGCTTGGTGACGGATGCGATCACGCCGATCTCGCCGGCGCCGTCGACGTAGCGGAAGCGCCGGGCCGTCGCGTCGGGGCTTTCGGCGGCAACGGGCTCGAGCGGCCAGCGAGCGCCGATCTTCTCGACGATCTCGTCCGCCGTCACGACGTCCTCGAGCTTCCACTGGTTCGTCGTCCCGACGTCCATGAACTCGATGAAACGGAGGACTTGGCCGGTGCCGCGGAAATGCTCGGCCAGCTCGACGAGCGCGGCGTCGTTGACGCCGCGCTTCACGACGGCGTTCACCTTCACCGGCAAACCCGCGGCGGCGGCCGCGTCGATGCCGTCGAGGACGCGCTGGACGGGGAAGTCGACGTCGTTCATCGCGCGGAACGACGCGTCGTCGAGCGAGTCGAGGCTCACGGTCACGCGGTTGAGACCCGCGGCTGCGAGCGTTTCCGCCTTGTCGGCGAGCGCAGCACCATTCGTCGTCAGGGCGAGCTCGAGCTTCGAGCCGTCCGGCCGCTCGATCGCGGCCAGGAGCTCGATCAGGTGCTCGACGTTACGTCGCACGAGCGGCTCACCGCCCGTGATCCGCACGGTGCGAACGCCGAGTTGCGCGAACACGCCCGCGACACGCGCGATCTCCTCGAGCGACAGCAGCTCCTTTCGCTCGAGGAACTTGTACTCGCGGCCGAAGACCTCCTTCGGCATGCAATAGACGCAGCGGAAGTTGCAGCGGTCGGTGACCGACACGCGCAGCGTCTCGAGCGGGCGCCCCAAGCGATCCAACAGCGGCTCCATCACCAAGAGGGTATCGGGCGACGGGTCTCGTGTAGGCCGCCGCCGCGCCCGACATGCGCGGGCGCGGCACTGGGACGCCTCGACCATGCGCCGAAGAAGGGGGCCCGTGGGGGAAACATGGTTTCCCCCACGAAGCGAGCGAAGCGAAGCGCTATTCAGCCCAAACGCGCACGAGCTCGACGAGCGTCGCTGCGGCGAGGCCCATGTCCTCGACACAGATCCATTCGCGCTCGCTGTGCGCGTCGTGCCCGCCCGTGAAGACGTTCGCAGTGGGAAGGCCCATCTCGGTGAGCGCCGAGCCATCGGTACCACCGCGAATCGACGTCGTCCGCGGCTCGAGCCCGACACGCCGGATCGCCTCCTCGAGGTTCGCGACGATCTCGGGGTGCTGCTCGAGCGCGGCGCGCGGGTTGCGGTACTGGATTCGCTCCTCGATCGTGACGGAGCAGCGCGGCTCGGCCGCGCAGACGTCCTCCGCGAGCGTGCGAAGGAAGCGGACATGCTCGTCGACTGCCGCGTCGTCGAAGTCGCGGACGATGAAGCGGAGCTCGACCTCGGTCGTGTCGCCCTGCACGAGGACAGGGTGGACGTAGCCCTCCCGATCCTGTGTCGTCTCCGGCGAGAGCGCGTCGTGGGGGAGCCGCGCGACGACCTCCGCCGCGAGCTTGATGGCGTTCACGAGCTCGTTCTTCGCCCAGCCGGGATGGATTGCGCGGCCGCGGATCTTCATTCGCACCTGCGCGCCGGTGAACGTCTCGGCCTGCACCTCACCGGCCGTCGAGCCGTCGACCGTGTACGCGGCGACCGCACCGAGCTGCTCGACGGGGAGGTGGATGACGCCGCGGCCGACCTCCTCGTCCGGGTTGAACACGACCTTGACCGGGCCGTGCGGGAGGTCGGGATTCGCGGCCAGGTGGCCGATCGCCGCGACGATCTCGGCGACGCCGGCCTTGTCGTCGGCGCCCAGCAGGCTCGTTCCGTCGGTGACGATGAGCTCGTGGCCGGCGTGGTGCGCGAGCTGGGGAGATTCGGACGGGCGGATCACCTGCCCGGAGCTGCCGAGCTCGATCTCGCCGCCGTCGTACGCGATCCGCTGCGGGTTTGCCTTGCCGCTCGCCTCGCGCGCCGTGTCGACGTGGGCGAAGAGCGCGATCGTCGGTACATCGCGGTCGAGGGTTGACGGCAGCGTTGCGGTGACGTAGCCGTTGCCGTCGACCGCGGCATCGGTCAGCCCGATCTCGTCGAGCTCGTCGCGCAGGAGGCGGAGCAGGACGAGTTGCCTCTCGGTGCTCGGGTACGTCTTCGAGTCCTCGTTGGACTGCGTGTCGATCTGTGCGTACCGGATCAGCCGCGCAGCAGCGTCCTCCGCCAGCTGCGCAGCCAGCGCTGTTCCCCCCTCGACCGCCATCGCGTCGAGCGTACCTGCGGGAGTCGAGCGCACAGACCGGGTATGCGCGCGCGAACCCGTCTAGAAGTTCAGGACGACTTCGCCGGCCGTGACGTACGGCGTCGCGGCCATGTCCGGCATGTTCTCAGCGAGCCAGGCGGCGGCCGCGGCGGTCGATGCGTCTGTGCCTTCCTTGCTGTCGAACACGCTCACCGTCGCGGTGCCTTCGGCGAGCTTGACGAGGTAGTAAGCCCGGAAGCCGTCGATCCCGCCGATGATCTCCCGCACGTCGTTCTCTTTCTCGAGCAGTGCGTCGGCGAGCTCGCTGTTGCCCTGATAGGCCCGGATGGTCGCGTACATGTGAAGCCTCCCCCAAGTCGATTGCGCGGGGAGTCTCGCAGCTAGACCAGGAGCGAGGCGTGCACGTGCTCCTCGACGGCGAAGCCGGCCTCGAGGGAGCGGCGGACCGGGCACGTCGCGGCGGCGCGCTCGAGCCACGCGATCTGGTCCGCTTCGTATTCACCGTCGAGCCGGATGTCGACGCGGAAGTGGCGCGGTGCTGAGTGCGCGTCGTACTCGACCTCGACGAGGACGTCTCCGAGAGACCAAGCCTTCGTTCGCGCGTACATCGCAAGCGTCGTCGTGACGCACGACGCGAGTGACGCGGCCAGCAACTCGTGCGGCGTCGGCGCCGTGTCCTCGCCGCCCGCGCTGTCGGGCTCGTCCGTGTGGAGGACGAAAGCGTCCCGCACGAGCACCTCGTTGCGCAACGTCCCCGGGGATGAGCTTCGCGGTGGCCCTCATGGAGCCGTTTCTAGTCGTCCACGGGCACCGGCGCATCCGTGAACACACGGATACTGTGATCTGCTATAAAACGACTTAGATTTTCTCACCACAGGAGGCACAACAGCATCATGGCGAAAACACTTGGCATCGACCTCGGCACGACGAACTCGTGCATGGCCGTGCTGGAAGGCGGCGAGCCGGCCGTTATCCCGAACGCGGAGGGCGGGCGCACAACGCCGTCCGTCGTCGCGTTCACGAAGGACGGGCAGCGGCTCGTCGGCGCTCCGGCTCGGCGGCAGCAGGTCACGAACCCGCAGAACACGATCTTTTCGATCAAGCGCTTCATGGGGCGCAAGTTCGACGAGGTCAACGAAGAGATGACGATCGTCCCGTACGAGGTCGAGAAGGGCCCGAACGGCGACGTTCGCGTCGACGCGGAGGGGAAGCAGTACGCCCCGCCGGAGATCAGCGCGATGATCCTCCAGAAGCTCAAGGCTGACGCTGAGGCGTACCTCGGCGAGTCGGTCACCGACGCGGTGATCACCGTTCCGGCCTACTTCAACAACGCCCAGCGCGAGGCGACGAAGGACGCCGGCAAGATCGCCGGCCTCAACGTCCTCCGCATCATCAACGAGCCGACCGCGGCCGCTCTCGCGTACGGCCTCGACAAGGAAGGCTCCGACCAGACGATCCTCGTCTTCGACCTCGGCGGCGGCACGTTCGACGTGTCGGTGCTCGAGCTCGGCGACGGCGTCTTCGAGGTCAAGTCCACCGCAGGCGACAACCATCTCGGCGGCGACAACTTCGACAAGGCGATCGTCGACTGGATGGCCGGAGAGTTCAAGAAGGATCAGGGCATTGACCTGTCCGCCGACCGGATGGCGCTTCAGCGGCTGTACGAGGCGGCGGAGAAGGCGAAGATCGAACTGTCGTCGACGATGACGACGCAGATCAACCTCCCGTTCGTTACCGCGACGCAGGACGGCCCGAAGCACCTCGACCTGCAGCTCACACGCGCGAAGCTCGAGGAGATCACCGCCGACCTGCTTGCTCGCACCGTCGGCCCGACGAAGCAGGCGCTCACCGACGCCGGTCTCGACGCCGGGAAGATCGACCACGTCGTCCTCGTCGGCGGCATGACCCGCATGCCAGCGGTGCAGGAGAAGGTCAAGGAGATCGTCGGCAAGGACCCGCACAAGGGCGTCAACCCGGACGAAGTCGTCGCCGTCGGCGCCGCGCTGCAGGCCGGCGTGCTCAAGGGCGAGGTGAAGGACATCCTCCTCCTCGATGTCACGCCTCTCAGCCTCGGCATCGAGACGAAGGGCGGCGTCATGACGAAGCTCATCGAGCGCAACACGACGATCCCGACGAAGAAGGCGGAGATCTTCACGACGGCCGAGGACAACCAGCCGTCGGTCGAGGTGCACGTCCTTCAGGGCGAGTCCGAGATGGCGAGCTTCAACAAGACCCTCGGCAAGTTCCAGCTCGTCGGCATTCCGCCGGCGCCACGCGGTATGCCGCAGATCGAGGTTGCCTTCGACATCGACGCGAACGGGATCATCCAGGTCACCGCGAAGGATCTTGGCACCGGCACCGAGCAGCAGATCAAGATCGAGGGCGGCTCGGGGCTCAAGGAGGACGAGGTACAGCAGATGATCCGTGACGCGGAGGCGCACGCCGACGAGGCGACCCGCCTGCGTGAGGCGGCCGACACGAAGAACCTCGCCGAGACGCTCGCGTACCAGACCGAGCGCTCTCTCAAGGAGCACCGCGACAAGATCGACGAGGCCGACGCCTCGACGATCGAGGGGCGGATCATGGAGCTGCGCCAGTCGCTCGAGGGAGACGACCTCGGAGACATCCGGGCGAAGACCGAGGCGCTGACCGAGGCGTCGCACAAGCTCGCCGAGGCGGTCTACGCCCAGGCGACCGCGCAGGCGCAGGCATCCGCCACCGGCGGGAACGGTGACTCCGCGTCAGACGACGAGGTCGTCGAGGACGCCGAGTACGAGGATGTCACCAGTGAGTGACGAGCCCGTCGAGAACGAGGTGGTCGAGCCGGAGGAGCAGGCGTTCGAGGACGATCGCCTGCTCCGGCTCGCTGCCGACTTCGAGAACTACAAGAAGCGGATGGCGCGCGAGCGGGAGGAGTACGTCGCGCTCGCGAACGCGCGGCTCCTCGCCGAACTCTTGCCGGTCGTCGACGATCTCGAACGGGCGCTCGCGGCGGCCGAGCAGCACGAGGAGGCGCAGCTCGAGGAGGGCGTCCGGCTCGTCCACCGCTCGCTCGCGTCGCTGCTCGAGCGGCACGGCATCGAGCTCATCGAGACCGATGGGAAGTTCGATCCGCATGTCCACGAGGCGCTGCTCTCGCAGCCGTCCGAGGACGCCGAGAGTGGCTCGGTCATCGACGTCGTCCAGAAGGGCTACAAGCTCCGCGACCGCGTCGTGCGGCCCGCGCGCGTGATCGTGGCGGAATGAGCTCGCTGTACGACACGCTCGGCGTGAAGAAGGGCGCCTCGCAGGACGAGATCAAGAAGGCGTACCGGAAGCTCGCGCGCCAGCACCATCCCGACGCGAATCCCGGCGACAAGACCGCGGAGGAGAAGTTCAAGGAGGTGCAGACGGCATACGACGTCCTCTCCGACGAGAAGAAGCGGAAGGACTACGACCGTTTCGGCTCGACGAACGGGCGCGGCCCAGGCCCGGGCGCGGGCCCGAACGTCAACTACGGCAACGTCGACTTCGGTGATCTCGGCGACATCCTCGGCGGGATCTTCGGGAACGCCGGCGGTCGCGGCCGCGGCCGTCCCCAGGCGATGCGCGGCCACGACCTCGAGACGGAGGTGCGGCTCTCGTTCGAGGACTCCCTGCGCGGCGCCGAGGCGAAGGTGCCCGTCGAGGTGA
>Ga0209579_10000283_pt1 | contig 62140 bp, 48 predicted proteins | sample Coa_R1_2_FD_187152 | JGI IMG/M metagenome (GOLD analysis project Ga0209579, IMG submission 187152) | Surface soil microbial communities from Centralia Pennsylvania, which are recovering from an underground coalmine fire - Coalmine... | ecosystem: Environmental > Terrestrial > Soil >...
GGGGGGGGGGGGGTACAAAACCAATAAGCATCGGATGGAGTGCAGAGAGCCAAGCGGAGCGAGACGCTAAAGGCTAACGGCTAAAAGCTAAAAGCTAAAAGCGCAAAGCGCAAACACCCGATCACAGACACGAAGCCGAGACAATGCAGCCGCGAATTTTCCGCGACGCTTCCCGCTAAAGTATCCAGCCGATGTTAGGCTGAATATTCCGCATGGCAACGCCTCCAGTGATCAGTCGGGTTTTCAAAGCCTTCCAATATCGCGATTTTCGCTTGATGTGGATTGGGGCTTGCACCTCGAGCATCGGCACCTGGATGCAGATCGTCGCTCAAGGCTGGCTCATCTACCGCCTCAGCCACTCCGCATTTCTCCTGGCGCTCGATCAATTTCTCGGAGGTCTTCCGATTTTTCTTCTCTCGCTGATTGGCGGAGTCATCGCCGATCGCGTCGAGCGTCGCCGAATTCTGTTGGCTTCGCAATATCTCCAGATGGCGAGCGCTGCCATCCTCACGATTCTCGTCGCGACTGGCCTGGTTCACGTCTGGCACATCCTCTGTCTCTCTTTTGTTTCGGGGCTTGCTCAGGCCTTCGGCGGACCCGCATATCAGGCGCTGATCCCGACTCTGGTCGAAAAAGACGACATGCCAAACGCCATCGCCTTGAACTCAATTCAGTTCAATGTCGCGGTCATGGTTGGTCCCGCGCTCGCTGGACAAGCGTTGGCGAAGCTCGGCGAAAAATGGTGTTTCGGTTTGAACGCGCTCTCGTTTCTCGCGCCCATCATTGCGCTGACGATGATTACTTCGCGCTTCCTGCCGGTCAAAACGGGAGAGTCGATCTACAGCAGTCTGAAGCAGGGAATTCAGTTCGCCCGAAAACAGGGATCGATGGAAGCTCTGATCGTCCTCGCATTCTGCATGACCGCGCTCGCCATGCCAATGCGCACCTACATTCCAGTTTTTGTGAAAGACATCTTTCACCGTGGACCAGAAACCTACGGCAATCTGCTGGCGCTGATGGGCCTTGGATCGATCTTCGGTTCGCTCGGCATCGCCTCACTCGGAAACGTCAAGAGAAAAGGCCGCATCGCGCTCGGAGCGCTGCTTTGTCTCGGCGCAACCATTTCCGGATTCGCCCTCTCCAGATCGCTTCCGGTCAGCGGAGCGCTGCTCGTCATCACAGGAGCGTCGATGATGACAGTCTTCGCGACCGTAAATTCGCTGGTGCAATTGATCACGACCAACGAAATGCGCGGACGCGTGATGAGCGCCTATAACTTCGCCTTTCGCGGCGGCATGCCGATGGGAAACCTGTTGTCAGGCTGGCTCGTTCCCATGTTCACCGCGCCCGTTGTCCTAGGTGTGAACGGACTGCTGCTCGTGTTCGTCGCTCTATATTTCCTGATCATCCAGCGCCGCGTAGCTGCGCTGTGAAGTGCACTTCGTTACTCAGACGCAGGCACGTAAACTCTGTCAGCGGATACGAGGTCGACGTTGTGCAGTTCGGTCCGCAACTTTACTGATTGCATCCCAGACTTCTTCTGGGGTTTCGCGATGAACGTTAACAGATACTGATGATTCAGACGTTCCGCCGCGTCTTTCAGGAAGGGCGAGAAGTCTGGAGCTGGACCTGTGAAGCCGATGTAATAGCCTTCGCCTCCAGTTTCCTCCGTGAGCTTCGACAGATAAATCTGCCCCCAGTAATTAAGCCAACGGCTATGGCCGAAGTGTCCGCCTCCAGGCGCGTAGATCGCCGAGACGACAATTCCAGCGCGCTGAGAATCCTCAATCGCGGCGTCCACATAAGGATCTTGCGCATCGCCAGAGCCGTAATACGGATCGACCCCATTACTCACCATAAGGACTTCGTGTCGGCTGTCGCCCGGTTGCCAGCGCTTCGCCAGGTCGCTGAGAGAAAAGTAAGGGCTGGAATTCGCCCCGAGATAGCCCAAAGGCAGCCGAACCGCTTTCGCCGCAAGATCGTGATCGGTAGTCAAGTCCTGCTCAATCTTAGCGACACCGTTCTGCATGTAAGCCACGCCAACTTTGGCAGAAGCGGGCATTGTGGAGATGAAACTCTTGATGTCCCTCAACTGCGTATCGAGCCCGAATCCAGCGCTGTCATCAATCAAGACAAAGAATTCCAATCCAGCGTGGTCTCCTTGGGCTGGAATCCAGTCGGTGACCTGATCGCGGGTTTTTCCCTCGTATACGATGACGTCTTCGCGCGTCACCGCGGGCATTTCCGATCCCTTCTTGGCTTCGACCGTAACAATCATCCGCACTGGAGCGCCATTCGTGTTGGCGGATGATTGCGCGAAAGCAGTGCCGTGTCCGATCACGAGCATCGGTGTCATCAAGACCAGGGCCATCAAGCCCAGTCGATATCTTAGTGTTAGAGTTTGCATGTACACCTCCTGAGAATCCAGATTCCTGTTCACTGGCTCGTCATCCATTGAAGATCTCAATCGATAGGGTTGGATGCATCCAATGATGTGTAGGGTGCGCTACAAGTTGGGATGGAATGTCTGCTGTCACGGCTTTCGCGCCGTGACTTCCGGAGGATCAGACTGCTCTGAAATCCGGACTCAACCGGAGAACTGAACCGCTGACAAAATGTCGATCGGTTCGGGGCGATCGGTGTAGTCCTCGTTGGCGGATGCGAACAAGATCGTGCCGTCACGATCGATCACAAAAGTAGCGGGAACCGGCAGTTCCCAGCTGGGATCGCCGTTCGCAAAGGGCAGGTTGACAAAAGTTCGACTGTATAGCGCCTGCTGTTCTTCAGGCACACGATAGACCAAGCCGAACTCGCGCGCGATTCGGTTCTGAGCATCCACGAGCAGCGGAAACGCGAGCTTGTGCTGGTTGTGCATGAAGAATGCCTGTTTCTCGGTTTGCGGAGACACCGCCAGCAGGAATGCTCCAGCCGCTTCGATTTGCGGAGCGATTCGAGACATCGCTTCCATCTGCGCCACGCAGAACGGACACCAGCGTCCGCGGATGAACGAGACCACAAGACGTCCGCGAGACAGAAGGCTGGCGGAGGAAACGAGCTTACCGTTGTGATCTGGGAGTTCAAACGAAGGGGAGACATCGCCGGTCTTGGGCACTCGAGATGCCAGTCCCAAGGCCTTGAGATGTGCGACGGCGCGGTCGTGTACCGCCTGAACCTCAGCCGGAACGTGCTTGGCGATAGCTTCTTTACGCTCCGCGAGAATCTCGCGAAGCGGCCGCAGGTCGTTCGAGACCTCGGACTCCTGTAGAGAACGCCACTTCATAAGGGCGGTGATTAGTGGTTAGTGGCTAGTGACTACTTTCCATGTTGGCTCTTACATTCCTGGGAATTTCATTCCCGCCATGCGCCGCGCAAAGCTGGGCTTGCCCATTTGCTTGAACATCTTTTTCATCTGCGCGTACTGGCGCAGCAGATTGTTGACTTCTTGCACGCTGGTGCCGGATCCGCGGGCGATGCGTTTGCGGCGGCTGCCGTTGATGGATTCGTGGTGGTTGCGTTCGTATCCGGTCATCGAATTGATGATGGCCTCGACGCGATTGATCTGCTTCTCGTCGACTTTATCGGCGGCTTTTTGTATTCCCGAAAACGCGCCCACGCTCGGCAGCATGCCGATCAGGCTCTGCAGCGATCCCATCTTGCGTACCTGACGCAACTGGTCGCGGAAATCTTCGAGCGAAAAGCCGTCGCCGCTGAGCGCCTTGCTGGCGAGTTCGTTGGCCTTCTTCTTGTCGATCTGCGACTCGGCCTTCTCGATCAGCGACAGGATGTCGCCCATGCCAAGGATGCGCGAGACGATGCGATCGGGATGGAATGGCTCCAGCGCGTCGTATTTTTCCCCAACGCCGATGAACTTGATTGGCTGCCCGGTGACTTGGCGGATGGAAAGCGCAGCGCCGCCGCGAGCGTCGCCGTCCATTTTGGTGAGGACAACACCCGTGAGTGAAAGTTTCTTGTGGAATTCGTCCGCCGAGTTGACCGCGTCCTGTCCGGTCATCGAATCGGCGACGAACAGAATCTCCTGCGGATTGAGCAGCCGCTTGAGCGATTGCATCTCATCCATCAGTTGATCGTCAATATGCAGACGGCCGGCGGTATCGACAATCAGCACGTCGCAGCCGGAATTGATTGCCTCGCGCCGCGCTTCTTTGGCCAGGCGTTCCACGGTTGCCGTGTTGGCCTCGCCGACTTGGCCTTCGTAAATATTGGCCTTGATCGCCGCCGCGACAACCTTAAGTTGTTCGCGCGCTGCAGGACGGTAAACGTCAACCGAAACCAGCAGCGGACGATGTCCGCCATTCTTTAGCCAATTGGCGAGCTTGCCCGAGGTGGTTGTTTTGCCGGAACCCTGGAGCCCCGCCATGAGGACGACGGTCGGAGGCTGAGAGGCGAACTTCAACTTCGCCGTATCCTGCCCAAGAGTCGCGACCAGTTCGTCGCGGACAATCTTGATGACCTGCTCGCCGGGTGAAAGCGCGGTCAGCACTTCCTGTCCGACGGCCTTGGCGTGGATGCGGTCGATGAGTTCTTTGACGACTTTGAAGTTGACGTCGGCTTCAAGCAGCGCCAGACGAATCTGCTTCAACGCCTCGGAGATGTTCTCCTCGGTGAGGACGGCCTGTCCACGAAGCGACTTAAAGGCGCGCTGGAGTTTTTCCTGGAGATTCTCGAACATAAGGGCAAACCCCTATTTTAGCAGCCGAAGCCAGAGGCGGTTTGTTAGTGGCTTCCGAATACTTCTTTCGCCGCGATCACCGTGTTGCAGTGGATCGTTACGGTGTCTTCGACCTGTCGCGCATAGCCGCCTGCGAAGGTGACCATCACCGGGATGCTGCGCGCCCTGGCCACGCGAAATACGAGTTCGTCGCGCTTCTTCAATCCATCAATGGTCAGCGAAAGGCCGCCGAGCTGATCGTCGCGATAAGGATCGGCCCCGGCAATGTAGCAGAGCAAGTCGGGATGAAACTGGCGCAGGCCGGAGCTGAGCGCGTTGTCGAGCCATGCGAGATAGTCGGCGTCGCCGATTCCGTCCGGGAGATCAATGTCGATCGAAGACGGAGGCTTCCAGACGGGATAGTTGTTTTCCTGGTGAAGCGAGATGGTGAAAACATCTCCCGAATGGCCACTGTGCATCCGCGTTTTGGCGGGCGACACCGGACTGCCGGTGGCGGTCGTTGATGCTGTTGCCGAAGGGGCCGACGGCAGCGGTTCGCTCGCCGTGCGTATGCCCGCAAAAATTGCTGCCGTGCCGTTGCCTTGATGGACGTCGCAATCGATGGTCATTGCGGTGCGTATTTTGTCATCACGCTGCATACGCCGGATCGCGATGGCCACGTCGTGGATCACGCAGAATCCTTCGCCGTGGTCGGCGAACGCATGATGAAAGCCTCCACCGATGCTGAGAGCGGTGCCGTCTTCGAGTGCGTGATTGGCGGCTAATATCGAACCTCCGGCGGCTAGCCAGAAGGCGCGCACCAATTCCGGCGAATAGGGCACTTCGAGTTCCATCTCTTCTCGTGCGCTGAGCGTGCCGGTTTGCAGTTTCTCAACGTAGAGCGGTGTGTGCACGAGCAGCACGTCCTGGTCGGTCGCGGGAGCAGGGGTGAGGAAATCGGAAGGTGTGGCAACTTCGGTTGCTAGCAGCCGATCGTGAATGCGTTTGTATTTCTCGGCGGGAAAAACGTGCGAGCCGATGGGCAGATAGTAATCGTCGCTGTAGATCAGCTTGAAGGGCAGCATAGGGCAGTCAGCACTCAGTGAGGCTGAAAAGCTCATATCATACGCGACCGGCAGATATTCGCAGTGACGCCTGTCACCGGCAATTCGGCAACTGTTAAACTTGCTCGGTTGCCTCCGAAAAAGAAAACTCCGCCAGCCAACACCTCGCCCCTGTCTCAGCCTGCTTCTCGGGACAAGGGCCGCATTTTTTTGATCGATACCATGTCGTTCATTTTTCGCGCCTATCATGCGATGGCGCGGCAGCGGCCGATGTCGACAAAGACGGGCGTTCCGACCGCAGCTACATATGTTTTCGTCAACATGTTGCGGAAGTTGCGGGACGACTTCTCTCCGGAGTATCTGGCCGCTGTGTTTGATGTGGGCGCGCCGACTATTCGCAATCAGCAGGCAGAGGCGATCACTTCGATCCGCAAATTTGACATCAAGACACAGACATTCAAAGAAGCTGAGTATGGCGGTTACAAGGCGAATCGAGCCGAGATGCCCGGTGATCTGGTGCAGCAGATCCCATTCATTCGGCGGGCGCTCGAGGGGTATCGCATTCCGATTTTGCAGCTCGAAGGTTACGAGGCCGACGACGTGATTGGAACTCTTGCGCGAAAAGCGGCGGCCGAGTCGTATTCCGTATTCGTGGTTTCAAGCGACAAAGACATGCTGCAACTGGTGAACGACAAAGTGTGGGTGCTGAATCCGCCCAAGGACAACCTGATCTGCGATCCCGCGAAGGTGGAAGAGATTCTTGGAGTGCCTCCGTCGAAGGTCGTCGACGTGATGGCTTTGCGCGGAGACTCCGTAGACAACATTCCTGGAGCGCCCGGGATCGGAGACAAAGGGTCGGTCGATCTTATTCAACGTTTCGGAAGCGTGGAGCAGGCGCTGGAGCGCGCTGCGGAAGTCGAGAAAAAAACGTATCGGGAGTCGTTGCAGAACAATCGCGACAATATTCTCTACAGCAAGCAGCTCGTAACGATTGATACCGACGTGGCAGTCGAGTTGGATGTGGCTGCCATGAAGATGGGCGAACCGGACGTCGAGTCGCTACGCATATTGTTTGCCGAGCTAGAGTTCACTTCGCTGCTGAAAGAGTTGCTGCCTGTGGTTGAAATCAAAGACGGCGATTACCGGGAGATCGCCACCGAGGCGGACTTTCGGGAATACACGCGAAACATCAGCGAGAGTGCACCGCTAGCGTTTGCAACCGCCGCTGGAAACGGTGATTTGGATTCTGGCGAGAGCGAATCGGAAGAAGAAGAGCCGCAGCCGGAGCAGTCCGGTTTCCTGGATTTGCAAATCGCGGAAGCCGAGCCCGCGTCCACTCCGGTCGCGGAGCGCATCGGGGTTTCGAATGCCCCCGGAGCCGGCGCGACCGTCTTGCTTGAAGATGTCGCGCTCGCCGACGAAGTGAAACGTGCTCTCGAAAGTGCGACCCTGCCGAAGACGGTCCACGATCTGAAGTCGGCGCTCCATCACTTCAAGGAGCGGGGAATTGCGTTAGCTGGGATGAAGCACGATCCGATGCTGTACTCCTACCTGCTCAATCCGACGTACTCGTCGCACTCACTGCCGGAAGTCGCCTTGCGGCAATTCAACGTGAAGGTGAGCGGCAATCTGGCGGAAGCTGCGGATATCACGGGCCGGCTCGCGAGCGTACTCCGCAAAGAGGTCGAAGAGCAGGGATTGACTCCGGTGTACGACGAGATCGATGCGCCGCTGGTTCCAGTGCTTGCCCGTATGGAAGAAGCGGGAGTGAAGATCGATCTCTCGGCCCTGGAAAAAATGTCGGGAGAGTTGCAGCGCGCGGCCGCTTCCAAAGCCCGGGATATTTACGAGCGCTGCGGCATGGACTTCAATATCAATTCGCCAAAGCAACTGGGCGACGTTCTGTTCAACAAGCTCGCGCTGCCAATCCCGGTGAAATACGGCAGGGGAAAGAAGATTTCTACGGCGGTCGATATTCTCGAAGGGTTGGCGGCGGAACACGAGGTTCCGCGCCTGGTGCTGGAGTATCGGCAGCTGACGAAGTTGAAGTCGACCTACGTCGACGCGCTGCCTGCGCTGATTCGCAGCCACAGTGGCCGCGTTCACACGACGTTTGGACAGACCGGAACTGCGACCGGACGTTTGTCTTCGACGAATCCGAATTTGCAGAATATTCCGATTCGCACGGAACTCGGCCGTGAGATTCGCGCAGCTTTCATCGCGGAGCCGGGTCACGTGCTGTTGGCAGCGGATTATTCACAGATTGAACTGCGGTTGCTTGCGCATTATTCCAAGGACAAATTGTTGGTGGAGGCGTTCCGGCGCGGCGACGATATTCACACTTTGACAGCGTCCCAAGTATTTGGAGTGCCGCCGCTGATGGTTACGGCAGAAGACAGGCGCGCCGCCAAGGTCGTGAACTTTGGAATCGTTTACGGATTGTCGGCCTTCGGACTCTCGCAGCAGCTGGGTATTTCGCCGGGCGAAGCAAAACAATTTATCGACGCATATTTCGAGAAGTATGCCGGAGTGCGCGCCTTCATCGACGCCACGCTCGATGACACGCGCCGCGATCAGAAAGTGAAAACGCTTTTCGGCCGCATTCGTCCGATCCCCGATATCAACAGCAAGAACGCGACGCAGCGTGGATTCGCCGAACGCACGGCTGTGAACACTCCACTCCAGGGAACGGCCGCCGACCTGATCAAGCTGGCGATGATCCGAATTGACGGGGAAATCCAGAAGCGCGGCCTGAAGTCACGGATGACTTTGCAGGTGCACGACGAACTTGTGTTCGAGGCGCCGGAGAACGAAGTGGAGACGTTGAAGCCTCTGGTGCGCGAACACATGGAAAACGTGCGGCCTCTCGCAGTACCGCTGCTGGTGGAAATCGGCGTCGGGCTCAACTGGCGAGACTTGGAGTAAGAACGACTGCGGAGGGAACGATCCGCTGCTGCGATGCACGTTTTGATGAAGGAAATTATCAGGCGTTCTCGCGCTCGGGTTTCCGTTATACTCTGGGCAACGATCCCAACAAGCGCCGCTTTCGTTTTATTCCAGCCGCATGGAATGATCTCAATCGTGCGGGAGCAATCTGATGAGTGCAGCATTATCACCGTCGCTTGACACGGTGTCAGAGCGCGTTTTTGTGCGGCGCCCGATCAACGTGCCTTTGGACCTGATCGCACTGCGATCGGGTGTTCCCGAAAATTTGCCCGGACGTTGCACAGACCTTAGCGAAGCGGGAGTGGGTGCGGTGATTGCGGGAGAGCTTGCCGCAGGCCTGCAGGTCGCGGTCGAATTGCGACTTCCCAATGTTGGCGTACCCGTGCGGGCGCGCGCTGTTGTCCGCTATCAGTCGCGTTTGCGTTGCGGCCTTGAGTTTGTCAGCCTTTCGGTTGAGCAGCGAGAGATGATCCGTTATTGGGTTTACCGCGCCGATTCTCAGGCTGGGTTGCCGATCGGCGTCGATTTCAAGGTGCCGGATTCGAAAAAGATGAATGCCGCACCTGCCGATGTGCCTGAGCCGGTTGCGGTAGCTGGGGAATCGAAAGTCAATCAGCGGCGTGTGAAGATTGGGCGCGGCGGATTGGCATTGTTGTTCGGCAGCGTGCTCGGCCTGGCAGCACTCGGATGGTGGCAGTGGCAGAAGTCCTGGAATGAATTGGAAACGCACTCGCTCGCCGGCAGTGTCGGGTTGCGCGTGTCACCTGAGACCATGGAGAAACGAATGGTGACGAAGGTCGATCCCGTCTATCCTGAGGCTGCAAGGGTGGAAAAGACAGAAGGGCTTGTGGTACTGGATGCCCTCATTGGATCCGACGGCAGCGTCAAAGGATTGCGGACGATTTCCGGACCCGATCTTCTGGTGCAGTCGGCGAAAGAAGCTGTTCGATCCTGGAAGTATGAACCCTACCTGGCCAATGGCAATGCGGTCGAGGTCGAAACCACGATTTCAGTCGACTTCCGATTGAATTGATCTGCTGCGTCCCAACCTCCAGCTATCTCTCGCCGCGGACTCTCGCAATTGGTGGTCGAGTGAGCGCATTTGCCGAGCCCAGGTTAGCACCCACAGAACGGGCGCGAACCTGGGGCGCCACGCCTAGCAAGTCATAATAAGTTTTCTCGATCTCACGCGCTATGTCTGGCCAGAGATATTGACCTCGTATTTTGTCCCGGCTTATTTTCCCCGCCTCGCGACGAAGTTCAGGACTCCGGATCAGCAGATCGAGCATGCGCGCAAGATCGGCTCGGTCGCTGCGGCGGAAGGTGAAACCTGCGTCCTCGACGACCTCGATATTTTCCGGAATATCGCTGGTCAGTACACACACCCCGGCCGCCATTGCATCGAGAAGCGCTAAGGACAATCCTTCGAGTTCAGACGGCAGCACGAACACAGCTGCGTTCGAAAGCAGTTGGTCGAGTTGGGCTCCGGATACCCACGGAAGGAAGCGTACGCGGTCGGACTGGTGTTGGAGCAGAGTGGCTACGTAGGAATCGGAGTGACTCGATCCTCCGGCGAGAACCAGCTTCATATCGGTGTGGAGGGTCTTAAAGGCGTCGATGAGGAGATGGCAGTTTTTCTCCGGCGAAAACCTGCCCAGGAAAAGGATGTATTGATCCCGGACGAGCTCCCACTCGGCCAAGTGATGCGCACTCCGTCCGCCACAGAGCGTTGCGCCGTTCGGAATGTAAATCGTCTCCCGGTTGTGTTGCTGCCGATAATGTTGCTGCAAGGTACGTGAGACGACCATCGTGGTGTTGGGTAGGGAAACCGCGGCCGTCTCCCCGCAGCGCAGCATGCGCGCCGCGATCCATCCCCATTTACCACGCTGCCAGTCGAGACCCTGCACGGTGACCACCGTTTTCATGCCGACGAGGCGCGGCAGAAAGGAGAACAGGGCGGGGCCTAGGCAGTGGTAATGGACGACGTCGTAGTCTGAGATCATCGCGTGCACTGTGCTGAGCAGGGTGTGGACCGCAGTTTCCAGGTGCTTGGAACGTATGGTCGGCAGTCGGCGTACGCGCATGCCGTTGTGAGTGCCATTCGTAATTGGCGGAGTGAAATAAGAACGGCAATAGATGGTGACCTCGTGGCCAAGGCGCGATAATTCATGGCCTACCTGCTCGTAATAGGATTCGATCCCGCTATATTTAGAAATCACTCCGCGACCGCCGATGAAAGCGACCCGGACGCTGCGCCGCGGGAACGGAAGGCTGGGGGTGGTTGGAAACGAAGCCGGTCGCTTGGCGGAGATGAGCCGACCGGAGATGAGCCGACCATAGAGGTCGAGCATTTTCTCCATGTGCTGTTCGGGACCGTAGTTGGATTTGATGCGACGCCGAGCCGCCGATCCCATCTTCGCGATCAGATCGGGGCGGTCGAACAGGAATCCGATGGAATGAGCGAGTTGTTCCCGATCGCCATCGGAATAGAGAATGCCGGTGACTCCATGCTCGACCAGTTCGCGCCGCGAGCCAAGGTCCGAGGCAATGACGGGTCGTCCCCAGGCGTACGACTCCAGAATTGATTTGCCCAGAGTTTCATACGCGTGCGATGGAAATACGGAAAAGGCACATCCGGCAATGAGCTTCTGCAGCTTTTCTCCGTGCACTGTGCCCGCGAAAAGGACGTTGTTCAGATTCAACTCTTTCGCGAGCGATTCGAGACGAGGCCGATCGGGACCGTCTCCCGCGATCACGAGGGGTGTGTGAGGTAATCGCACCATGGCGCGCAAGAGATCGTAGACGCCTTTTTCTGGCGAGAGCCGGCCAAAGTAGAGAAGGTACCCTTCATCAGGAGTGATTTCCTCGTCGCGGGGAAGTGACTGGAAGTGGGGCAGGACTTCCACCTGTTTCGAAGGGAAACCGGCGTCAACCAATTTGTCGCGAACGAATCGGCTTGGAGCGAGAAAAATGTCGACGCAGCGGTGGTAGGTCCGCAGCCATCGATGCAGGTAAGCCTCAGCCGCTAGGACTACCGCACTCGCTCGTGGGCCGCTATAGCAACCTCGTGTGGCGGCATTGTGGAAGGCTCCGTGGCTGCATAGTTCGCACGGCCGCGAATCAGCGACAAAATTGTAGGTCGGACAGAGAATCTTGAAGTCGTTCAGGTGATAAAGCACCGGGATGCCCTGGCTCTTGAGTTCCCAAAGAATCGACGGCGAGAGGTGGTGGTAGATACCGCGCACATGAGCCACATCAGGCGAAAAGTCGGCGAGGCACTTGCGCAGGGCCCGGCGTGCAGAGCGTGAGTAGAGGGCATGCGCCGCCATCTTGATCTTCTGGAGCAACCCAGCTTGGGGATTCTTGAAATCGATATGCGGAATTCGATAAGCGCGACCTGCGAAAGACGCGGTGCGGCCGTGGTCCATGCTAAAGAGAGCGGTTTTCTGGCCGCATTCATCCATGCGGCGGATGAGGTCGAAGAGGTAAGCTTCAGTGCCGCTAAACGGATAGTCGTACTTGTTGCAATACAGGATGCGCATGGTTTCCGTCCGATTGAGAAATGCGAGAAAGAAATTGGTCGGCAAACGCTCGAATATTCCGCTGGCGATTGTAGGAAGCGGCGACGCCGGCTGCCGCCGCTCGCTGAATCGCCGTCAGAGACGTTCTGTGGTCGTGGATCCAACGAAGCGAGCTGACGAAGTCCGGTAAAGATCCTGGATGGTAGAGAAATCCAGTGCGGAGATGCTCGACGAGTTCAGGAATCCCGGTGATCGCTGGAGCCAGCACGAGTTTTTCTTGAGCCATCGCCTCCATCAGCACGACCGGAATGCCTTCGCTCTTGCTCGTCAGCACTACCAAGTCAGCGTGCCGGTAATAGGCAGGAAGTGCGATTCGACTTATGTGACCGATCAGGTGGACGCGGCTCTCGAGTCCCATGGCCGCGATCTGACGCTCCAGAGCGGGGCGCTCCGGCCCTTCGCCAACGATCCAGCAAAGGAAGTCGAGACCCTGATCGCGAAGCACGTCGCACGCCTCGATCAAAAAACGATGGTCTTTTACCCGATGCAGCCTTCCGACCGAGAGCAGACAGAAGCGTCCGTCGGTTCGGTCGGGAGCGACGCTGGATGGAAGCCGCGGTGGGCCGCAATCGACACCGAGACGATGGACGACGACTTTGTCCGCCGGTGTCGACGGATATTTCTGAAGAATAAATCGCCGGTTGTAGTCGGACACCGTTATACAAAAGCGACAGGCACTAAGCTTGGCCTCGAGCAGGTCCGCGCGCTCCAGCAGATCGGAGCCGTGCAGGGTAAAGCTGAATCCGATACCCAGAAGCTTAGCCGCGGCCAAGGCCATCCACGACGCGAAGTATCCATGGTGAGCATGGATGTGTTCGACATCGAGCGGAGCCAGCTCTTCCGCCAACGCTGCACCCATGATTGTGTGACCGAAGGAACGAACGCGGCGGCCCAGGGTCGCTCCCGGGCCAGCCAGTAGAGGCCGCACCAGTTGCCAGAGGTTGCGGCGATCGGAGGCAAGGCGGCGCAAAGCCCTCAACAGCTGATCGTCGGAGACTGGCTGAAAAAACCGCGTTTCCTTCCAAAAGGCACGCTCCGCCAGGTTGAGACTTTCCGGTGAAACCCGTTTGCCGCTACAGCAAATCACGCGCGTTCCGCATCGTCGCAATTCGTTGATCTCATCCATAACGTAGGGCTCGAGTGGCGACGGAAACTCGTTGGCGATGTAAGCAACGGTGGTCATGCGAGCGGCTCCTCGGTTGCGCAGAGCATGCCGGCGACAGTGAACGTCAGCCCGATCACGAACTGGTACGCCATGTCGACGAAGAAGGCATTGAAAAGATAGACGCTAAGCAGGATGGGCCAGACCTTGCGCAACGACGCTACAGGTGCTGGCTCGCCCGGCGGCCCGCGCCAAGCGATCCGGAAGAGGTTGAAAAAGAGAATGCTGTAAACGATCAGACCTGGCAGCCCGAACTCCACCAGCAACGCGAGGTAAGTGTTGTGCACGTAGAAAGTTCGGAGATGATAGCCCTCCATTCGACGCCCAAGTTCGGCGTACATGCCTCCGGCAGGCCAGCCGGTGAACGGTCGCTCCAGAAACATTGCCCAACCGGCTTCGTAGACGGCGAGGCGCGCAGTCACGGGGCCGCGCTCGCCCGTGCGATCCCACAGAGCGGTCTTTAGCGAATGATCGCTAAAGCCGATCGCTAATCCAATGACGATCCCAATCGCGGCCAGCAATGCACATGCCGCTTGCAAACGGCGTTCGACCATGCGAAATCCAAGAACGATGGTTGAAGCGGCGAACGATATCCAGACGGCGCGCGTCATGGTCGCCAGCACAGCGAGCGGCAGGGCCAGCCATAGCAGGCGAACAAACGTTTTCCGTTCTTGCGCCAATGCGATGACGATGATTCCCAGGACGTTCAGTGAAACGCCGTTGGCGACGGCCTGAAGAAATGGACCGCGGGCGCGGTCTGCGTGGAACCCGATGCTTTCGTCGAGAATGAAGCGCGGAAAGATGAGGCCGCGGGCATCGATGAGGAACGCGATGGCGATGAAGACAAGATAGGAGAGCGTAAGAATGACGAAAATCTCGAAGTGCCTTCGCTGTGGTTCGTTGCGGAAGATCAGCACAGCGAGGTGAAACAAAACGAAGGGTACGATGAATTTGCTGGCGAGGATGCTCCAGTTTTGGGCGTCGAAGGATTCTCGCAGAGCGCGAAGAACAGCCAGCGCCGCGAGCGTGAGCATGGGCAAACTGATTCCCGCAAAGAACGGAAGTTTGTCACGAAGCGCCATCGTGCGCAGAACGACGAAAAAGACCAGGACCCCAAACGCGATACGGTCGACGTAAAACGAAAAAAGATCGGGTGGCCGGAACAGGAAAACGGTCATCGCGGCGACGTAGAGCACCGAGGGAAAGGCGAGGCCCAGGTGAAGCGGGCGAAGCAGGAGACCGGCCGCGCGCCAAAGCCAGAGCGGACTGGCGTCGCGATCCCAAGTCAGGGCATGGGTGCTGATAGCGGAACTCACGCTCCCTCCGGTGCGAACAAGACGCGGACTGTGCTGGCGAGGATGCGCAGGTCAAGGAGCAGGGTCCAGTTCTCGATGTAGGTGAGATCGAGATGCATGTTGAGATCGAAGGAAGGGCAGTCTCGCGCGGTGATTTGCCAAAGGCCCGTAATGCCGGGTTTCACATCGAGGCGCCGGTAGTGTTGAAGATCGTAGTGGCTTACTTCGTCGATGGGGTGAGGACGCGGTCCAACCAGGCTCATCTCGCCGCGGAGGACGTTCCATAGTTGTGGAAGCTCGTCGAGACTGTAACGGCGGATCATCCGGCCGACACGGGTGACTCGCGGGTCGTCGTCGATTTTAAAAATTGGACCTTGTCGTTGATTACGTGCGCGGAGTTTTTCTCTCAAGTCTTCGGCGTCGGTCACCATGGAGCGAAACTTGTAACAACGGAATCGGCGGCCTTTGGCGCCGGTTCGTTCGGCAACATAGATCACCGGACCCGCGGATTCGAGCCAGATCAGTAGAGCGACGATCCCCATCAGGGGGCCTGCGATGACAAGTCCCAAGAGAGCCCCAGTCACGTCCAGCAAGCGTTTTAGAAACAAGGCCGCGCTCGGCAGGGGCTCGCGATGAAGCGTGATGACCGGTATTTCTCCGATGTGGTCTATGCTCGCGTCGGGCCAATGGCCGGGAGGAAGGTCGGGCACGGCGCGAATGTCGAGATGGTTGCGGAGCGCAACCTCGGCGGCTCTTCGGGCTAGGTCGGGTTCATCCGGAAGCGTAAGGATGACCTCATCGATGAACTCAGCGCGGGCGAGCCAGTCCAGATCGTCAATTCGCCCCAGCACGGTGGGTGAAAGAGGGAGTCGGTCGTCGACGAATCCGCAGACCGTCGATCGATGCAGGGGGTCGCTGCGCAAGGTCGCCGCGATTGATCGAGCAATGCCTCCGCCGCCGACCATCAGCACCTTTCGCGATTCGGTACGACGAATTGGCGCACTCCATGCCAATTGGCGCATGCGGCGTGACAGGACAAGAGTGGCCAGGCTGCCGACAGAGGTAGCCGAGACGCCGATGAGACGAATTTCGCTCCAACCCGCAATGAATACCAATGCAATGGCAAGCAGGATTGATCTAGCCAGGACTGAGACGGTTTCTGCCGGGAACGGGTCACAATCGTGTCGATAGAGGCCCTGGGTGAAAGCGAAAAGCGTTACGACAACGCAAAAGATCGGCGTGTAAGCCCAGGGAAGACTCCATGCCGGGACGAACAGACATAAGAGCCCGCACGCCATTATCAGGGCGATCAAATCGAATGCAACCATCTGACCGAGCCTGAAGCTTTCGATTGCGGGCTGCGGGCGCGACTCCATGCGGGGCGGTGCCAGATGGGCTTGTTTCGGAGCCGTCTCACCCCTGGGGTGGTCTTTAAGAGTGGCGGGAAAGACGGCTGACGCAAACGCCATTGGCACCCGATGCGGATGGGGCATGGCCGATGTGCCGGGGATCATGCGGGCGTAGGGCGAGGGCAAGTTAATCGGCGTGCCCTGCAACCATCCAGTGCTGGCCAGTTCGCTCATAATTTAGAGGCTCCGGTAAAGGCCTTGCGGTACGGGAAAACGACGTTCTGCGAGCACGGTTCCGAGCAGCGGAACCTGCGCCTTGTTCAGCGCGTCCCTAACTTGAGCCGCTACCAATCGCCGAGTCTTGTTGGCGGTGAGCACGAGCACCAAGCCGTCGCAAATTTGTCCGATGCTCGCCGTGACCCACGAGACCGGTGGGCACCAGAGGATGGAAAAGTCAAACTCGGTCGTGAGTTCCTGGAGCCTCGATAGGTTGTGGTCAGTCATCCGCTTACCACCGCTTTCGGGCAGCCAACTCTGGCGAGGAACCATCCAAAGCCGTCGCCCCAGCTGCCAGGTGGTCTCGGCGCATGTGGGCGTTGGGATCTGGAGCCTTGTTTGAAGAGGGTTCCCGTCGTGATGAGCGTCAATCAACCCTACGTCGTAGCGGTCTTGGTCCGCGACGGCTCTTGCGAGATCCAGGCACAGTTTTGCCGTCTCGGTCGATGTTTCGACTGTGGCGAATCCCACATGGTGCACGGGCGCCGATTGCGGACGAAAAAAAAGCTGCTGCGCCAGTGCGTGGATTTGATCATCGTAAACAGCGGTGTTTGCGGGAACGACTTCGGGCCGAGCCTGCTCGCGGATCGGCATAACCCGCGCCGGTTTGGTAGCGGGTGTCTCCGCAAAAATTCCCAGGAGAGAGCTCACGGCGTCACCACCGTAGGACGGTCGACCCGGGCATCTAAAGGAGGCATCACCACCGCCTCGGAGGCGGGCAGACACGCAAACACTGGCACTTCCATCAGCCTGTACGCCTCGTCGGGAGTTCGGATCGTCGGATCGAAGTATTCGGTCGTGAACGCAATTCCGACCGCAAATCCGGTCGCCAGAACGAAAGCAACCAGAAAATAAAGAAATATGGAGTGCGTAGGGAGGGCTGGAACTGAGGGCGGCTCCACAATGGCCACATTGAGAATTCGGCGCTCGTCGAGTGCGTCCCCAATTCGGGCTTCTTCGCGCTTTCGAAGGTAAAGGAGGTAGTTGTCCTCCTCGATCTTGGCGGTGCGCAACAAGTCCTGTTGATCGATCGACTCGGACTGCATCTGCTGAGCGAAGCTTCGAAGCGATGCAGCTTGAGTGGAAGCGTCGGACTGGCGAGCGCGGAGGCCGTCCGATTGCACTTGCGCCTTCTCCATTTCCAGACGCGCCCACTCGTAGTTCGGATCTTTGTCGGTGGTCTCGTCGCGCACAGGTGTGAGCGCTTCGGAAGCAATCGACTCCTTGGTTTCCGCGATTTCGCGTTCGACTTCTTGAACCAGCCGATAGGAGGGTTCAAAACGGGTGAGCAACTCGGTTCGTTTGAGCTCCATTTCCAGCAGGTGAGTCTTCATCTTTTCGAGGACTTCTGGATTGTCTGCCCAGCGTTTGAGTGTCACCGACCGCGAGGGGAATGCTTTGAGTTGATCGCGCAACGAGGCGATCCGGTGCTCGGTCTCGACGCGTTCCTGGTCGATTTGACGGTAGGACGCGTCGGCGTCGCCGAGTCTTTGCAGTGCAATGTCACGTTCGAGGGCTGCGGAGACGACCCCGCGGCTGCGGGTGAAGTCAATGAGTCCGGTTTCGGACTGATGGAGTCTCCTCTCGTAGTCCGCAGTCTGTTGATCAAAAAACTGGATTTCCCCAGGAGGGCGCTGAAGATCCGTGTGCCTTTTTATGTATAAGTCTGAAAGCGCCGAGAGGACGCGCGCCGCTCTTCGAGGGTCGGTGTCTTTATAGGTGACCTGGATCAGGTTCGATTTTTTCAGGGCTTCGACTTCCAAACGTCGCGCGAGTTTGCGAGCGGCTCGTTCAGTTTCGGCCGCGAGGTCCGCGTCGGTGGTGTCCGCCGCAACGAGTCCTGCGCTGCGCACAACTTGCTTCAGGAGGTCTTCGTCTCGCAGCAGTTCAACCTCGGAGTTGAGTTCCTCTTCCGTAATCTCCGGGCGGGCGACATCCATCGCGCTGGGAGGCTGGGATGAGACGATCGGATCAAAGCGCCCACGCCGAAGCAGAACCTTGAAGTGCGATTCATATCGCGCCGAAAAAATTACCAAAAGCATCGTGGCCAGCAACACGAACCCAAAAGAGGCAGCAGCAAGATGCGGCCGTCGAAACAGAGTGGCGGCAAGCTCCCGTAGCGTGGGTGGTTGAGCAGTGACACGCGTGTTCGGTACGAGTTCAGCGGACATGGGTCCCGCAGCGGACGACCAGAACCGGCCAGATCGGGGGAATCCGCCAGATTATCCAGAGGCAAAGTGAACGCTGCTGCTCCTTATTTCTTCTAAATTCCGATCTTCTAAATTCCGCTAGAACTGCATTGGGTTCACGTACCAGCTCATCGCGTTGGTCGGCACATACTTGCGAATCTTCGAAATTCTGCTCTGCGGCACATAAATAAAGTCGCCCGGCTGCATGTGGAGATCCTCTCGAATATCGCGGGAGTTGAGCATCTTCTTAAGGTCGATCACGTGCGATTCGGCGACGTATGCCGAGATCCTGCGGAACAGAACGACCTGGGAATGACGAGCTTGCTGGGTGAATCCGCCGGCTATCGCCACGGCTTCATTGACTGTCAAATCGCCGCGCAGTTCATATTTCCCCGGACGTGCCACCTCGCCTGATGCGAGGAAATAAGGTTTATCGAAATCCTTTAAGGTCACGGTAATCTCGGGGTCGTGAAGGAAGCCACGATAAGCGTCAGCGACCGCACGCTGTATCTCTGTGACGGTGAGGCCCTCCGCCTGCAGAGTGCCTGCGCCGCGCAGTGCGATAAAACCATCGGGCTGCACGGTCAAACTCTGGTTAAAGTCCGGAGAAAAAGTGAAATTTAAGTCGACTATGTCCGATTTCGAGAGCCGATAAAGTGGGTGACGTTCCCCTCCGAACGCAGGATCTCCCACGCCACCCACTTTCCCGGATTGTGTGGCCGCCCCGCCAGCGGTACTGCCAGCACCTGCTCGGCCCCGGCTCTGCGAGCTCTCCGCCGCCATCTTGTCGGTCGACGGAGCAGAGGATACGGGTTCCGACGCGGGTGGCGGACTTCCCTGAGCGAAAGCGACCATGGCGAGCTGCAGGATGAGCATGCCAACAGCTCCCAAAACTACGAGTTTGCGAAATACATTCATCTCCCGACTCGCGCCGTTGCTCCGAACGGCGAACTAAACAGGCCAAGTCTTCCGATTTCTCGAACCTTTGATTTTTCGAAGCTTGATCTGTCGAAAACGAAAGTACTGTTCAGTCCGCAACGCAACAAGACTTGTAAAGTACTGTCCACGGCTGTACATAGCTCGTTCCGGCCAGTCAACGGGCGACGAAATCCAAGATGGGGCGCGACCTGGGCGGGGTTGAAGGTTCGGCAGGAGTCCTCGCTTGAGAAGACTGCTCTCTCGAAAGCGGTGCACTAGGGTATCCCTACCAAAGTAGACATGGAGCGTTGGATTCATCACTGATTGGGTGTGATGAGAGATACATCCAGTCCATCTTCTTTGGAGCAAGATGATGGACGTGAAGACTAACCGCGCTACGAATCCCCCGACTGAAGCCGCAGTGGCCGCATCTCCAACCGTTCACGTTCTGGTCGCCGACTCCGGTCCAATTCAATCGCAACTATTGGCCCGCGCTTTAAAGGCTCGCCGTGAATTTCAGGTTTCCGCCGTCGCCCTGGACACAACTGCCCTTTATGACTTCCTGCAATCGAATCCCGTCGACGTGGTTTTGATTGCGTGGAGTCATACTCCAGATTTGGGCTTGCTTCGCTGGTTGCGAGTTTCCTATCCAAAGATCGCGCCCGTCCTGCTCGCCGAAAGCGATGACCGGGAGTTGGTGATCAACGCATTGCGCGCCGGCGCGAAGGGCATCTTCCTTTTTGCGCATACGCCGTTTGCGATGCTCTGCAAGTGCATTCACTGCGTTTTTAACGGAGAGGTGTGGATCAACAGCAAGCAGATGAATTACATGCTCGACGCTTTGGGCGACGTACCAACACTGCGCGTCGTTAACTCCAATGGTCGATTCTTGCTGACGCCCCGCGAAGAGCAGGTTGTGGCCCTGGTGGCGGACGGCTTGACCAACCGCGGAGTCGCCGTGGAACTCGGTCTCAGCGAACACACCATCAAGAAATATCTGCTGCGCATTTTCGACAAGGTGGGCATCTCGAGCCGCGTTGAGTTGGTGCTCTATGCGATGTCCCATGGCGAACATCGCCCGTCGGAATGGATGCCAACCAATGCGTGAGCGCGGAAAACAGAGACTGCGTCATACAATGGCTGGATGCAGGAAGGCAAGGAAATCACGAACGTTGCTTCCGGGCCGCCAACCTCGGGGTCGGCCTCGAAAGTGTCGCGCCGATGGACCGTGATCGCGTCCGGCTTGCTTTTGCTGGCGTTGGCATTGGTCGTAATCTATACCGGGCCCAATGCCTTTTACAGCCCCGTCGCCCTGGTGGTGGTGGCCGCTATCGGACTAGCTGCGCTGTTGCTACAGGTGCGGTTTCGTCGTGACCTGCCAATTTTTTCTCCGCTGTGGCTCAATGTTTTGGGCGTTGTCTGCGCGCTTGCGTCGATGTTTGCGGACTATCTCCGAATGTCGCGCGGTATGCTCGACCTGGTGGCGTTTGCCGCTGTATTCTGTTTCGGCATCAGCGGAACGCTGATCCTCCACTCGCTACGAAAGCACGTGCCCGCGCAGGAATCGGTTGGTACTGAATAACCGAACCCGAACCCTGGTTCAACCTGGCGCATTGCGCTTCACTCCAGACGCGCCATTTACAATGCCGACATGCGGGTAACTTTATTTGGCGCCACGGGACTGCTTGGGAGGGAACTCGTGCCCGCGTTGCATCAGGCTGGCGATCACCTGACCGCACCGACATCAAAAGATGCGGATTTACGCGATCACACGGGCGTGCGCAATGCGATTCGCGAATCGCGTCCCGATTGGGTCATTTTATCCGCCGCTTATACCGATGTGGATGGCTGCGAGTCGCATCGCGAACTCGCTTTCGCGGTGAACTTCCAAGGCGCTATTAATGTGACGGAGGCCGCGCGCGATGCCGGAGCACGATTGCTTTTCGTGAGCACCGATTACGTTTTCGATGGCAACAAGCGATTGCCCTACGAAACCGGAGACCTGCGAAACCCGACCGGTGTTTATGGCGAGACGAAGGCACGTGCCGAGGAAAAGTTATTGGAGATTCTGCCGGAGGTCTGCATCGCCCGGACCTCCTGGTTGTTCGGTCACGGAGGCAAGTGCTTCCCCGCGACCATCCTGAAGTTGGCGTCGACCCGCCCCGGGCTTTCGGTTGTGAACGATCAGCGAGGCAGCCCGACCTTCACGCGCGATCTGGCGTCGGCAATCGTGCAACTTTGCCACGCTTCGGCTCGAGGCATCGTTCACGTCACCAATTCCGGCGACTGCACCTGGTATGACTTCGCCACCGAAATCGTGCGCGAGTCCGGTTTGGCGACTACCGTCAAACCCGTGACTACCGCCGAGTTTCCACGTCCAGCGAAACGTCCGGCATATTCCGTGCTATCGGCCGAGAGTTTGCATGCTTACGACATTCGCATGCCCGCCTGGCAGGACGCGTTGCGCCGCTATCTCCAAAGTCCGCCCGTCGCTCAACCATAAGAGTTCACAAGCGAAGGCACTCGCAGGCGAGGCGCGCCGTAGTTTATTCTTTGATGTTCTTGGGGTTAAGCACAAAAGGATCAACCGTGACCAAGTGCTCTTTCTGGATACTGCTCGTCTCACTTTGCGTTTCACTCTTTCCTTCCGCGTCTTCCGCCCAGCCATACGACCCGGCAATGTATCAGGACTTGCGCTGGCGGTCGATCGGGCCGTTTCGTGGCGGGCGCACGGTTGCGATCACGGGCGTTCCGGGACAGCCGAATGTTTTCTATATGGCGCCGAATAACGGGGGTGTGTGGAAGACAACCGACTTCGGCCGTACATGGAATGCGATCTTTGATGATCAGCCGACGGGGTCGATCGGAGCGTTGGCCGTCGCGCCCTCGAATCCGAATGTGATTTATGTTGGCAGCGGAGAAGGGCTGCGCCGCCCCGACCTCTCGGTCGGGGACGGCATGTACAAGTCGACCGACGCGGGTCGCGCCTGGCAGCATCTGGGTCAAAATAAAGCTGGCCAAGACAAAGCTGGTCAAGACAAAGCTGGATTACGCGACGCACAGCAGATCGCATCGATCATCGTCGATCCCAAGGATCCCAATCGCCTCTTCGTCGCCGCTCAAGGACACCCTTACGGACCGAATACAGAGCGTGGCATCTTCCGGTCACTCGACGGTGGCCAGAGCTTTCAGAAAGTTCTCTATAAAGACCAGGACACTGGCGGCATGGATCTGGTTTTCGATCCCCGCAATTCCCAGGTGATCTTTGCCAGCATGTGGGCCTCGCGGCGTCCGCCGTGGACCACCGGTGGCGGATACACCGGAACCGGCAGCGGACTGTACAAGTCCACCGATGGCGGCGACCACTGGCAGCAAATCACGAAAGGACTGCCGGGCGCAGAGGAAGGTATCGGCCGCATCGGACCCACCATTTCCCCGAGCGATCCCGATCGCATGTATGCCTGGGTGAATGCAAAAAAGGGCAGCGGTATCTACAGCTCCGACGATGCGGGAGAGAGCTGGCGCCAAGTGAATGATGAAGAACGTATCTGGGGACGAGGTGATGACTTCGGCTGCGTTCGCGTCGATCCGAGAAATAAAGATGTGATCTATGTTGCGAACACCTCGACGTATCGCTCCACCGATGCGGGCAAGAACTTCACCGCGATTAAAGGCGCTCCCGGAGGCGATGACTACCACACCATCTGGATCAATCCGGAAAATTCAGACATCATCGCTATCGCCGTCGACCAGGGCGCGACCATTAGCGTGAACGGCGGCCAGACCTGGAGTTCGTGGTACAACCAGCCGACGGCGCAGTTCTATCACGTCATCACCGATAACGAGTTTCCTTACTGGGTCTACGGTGGACAGCAGGAGAGCGGCTCGATCGGCACCGCCAGCCGCAGCGACTTCGGCGAAATCACATTTCGCGACTGGACGACTGTAGGTACAGAAGAGTACGGATACGTAGCGCCTGATCCGCTGCATCCGAACCTGATTTACGGCGGCAAGGTGACTGTGTTCGACCGTAACACGGGTCAGACACGCGACGTCTCACCGGTCGTTCTCCGCACCGGGCAATATCGCTTCAATCGAACCGCGCCATTGATCTTCTCGACGGTCGATCCGCACGTCCTTTACCTCGGATCGAATGTGCTCTTTTCCACCCGCGATGGAGGCAACAGTTGGCAGATCATTAGTCCTGACCTGACCCGGGAAGATCCCGGCGTTCCCACGACTCTCGGGCAGTTTGTCGATGCCGATTCGGCGAAAGGGAAACATCGCGGCGTGATTTATTCGATTGCTCCGTCTCCGAAAGATGGCGATCTCATCTGGGCAGGCACCGACGATGGTGTCATCCAAGTCACGCGCGACGGCGGGAAAAACTGGCAAAACGTGACGCCCCCAGACTTGACTCCGTGGAGCAAGCTCGCACAGATGGACGCGTCACACTTCGACGCGGCGACCGTCTACGCAGCGGTGAATCGTTTTCGGCTCGACGATTTGCAGCCGTATATCTATCGCACTCACGACGGGGGCAAGACCTGGCAGAAGATCGTCACCGGCCTGCCTGACGATGAACCGGTGAATACGGTGCGCGAGGATCCCGAACGCAAGGGGCTTCTCTTCGCTGGCACTGAACGCTCCGTGTATGTCTCTTGGGACGACGGCGATCATTGGCAATCTCTCAAGATGAATCTGCCGCCGACGTCGATCCGCGATCTGGTGATCCATCATGACGACGTTGTCGTTGGAACTCATGGCCGTTCGTTTTGGATCTTGGATAACATCACGTTCCTGCGCCAGCTGAGTGCCGAGGTGGCGGGCGCCAATGCTTATTTGTTCACGCCGCAATTTACTTATCGCGTCCGCCGCAACAACAACACCGACACTCCGCTGCCACCGGAAGAACCAGCGGGGCAGAATCCGCCAGACGGCGCGATGATCGACTACTGGCTGAAGAGCGCGGCACCTGGAGCGATCGCGCTCGAGGTTATCGACACGTCCTCCGGAAAAGTTGTGCGCCACTTTTCGAGTGATGACAAACCCGCACCGGTCGACGCGAAGACATTGAACGTCCCGACCTACTGGGTGCGTCCGGCACGAACCTTGTCGAACGCTCCGGGGATGCATCGCTTTGTTTGGAACCTGGCATACCCCGATCCTGACGTGCTCGGACATAGTTATCCCATCTCGGCCATTTATCATGACACGCCACGGTATCCGCTGGGTGCGGCCGTCTTGCCGGGATCCTACAAGGTCGTTTTGACGGTGAATGGAAAGCAGTACACACAACCGCTGATCCTTCGCATGGACCCGCGAGTGAAAACTCTGCCGGAAGACCTGGCCAAGCAATTCGATCTCGACCGCAAAATTGCTGGCGCTCTTCATCAGGACTACGAAGCCCTAATGGAGGTTCGCAGCGTGCGTTTGCAGCTGAAACCGCTGACCGCAACCGGGCCCGCCGGAAACAAATCACGACCCGCGACGGTTACCAAATCCACCGCTGACCTCGATGCGAAAGCAGCGGCGATTGACGGCGAAGGGGGCGGCATGGGCGCACGATACCTGAGCACTCCAGAAGGCCGGAGCCTGTCTCGTCTGAATAGTGGGCTCAATACGCTGGTCAGCGCTCTCGACACTGCCGACGCCGCACCCACGACGCAACAACTCACTGTCTTTGTCGAATTCGAGAAGGCGCTTAACGAGCAGTTGGCCGCGTGGAGCCAACTCAAATCGAAGGATATCCGCGACCTGAATGTGGAGCTGAAAAAAGCGGGCTTGTCTCTAATCGATCCGCAGAAACCCGTGCCGGGAGCAGCCGATGGAGCCGAGACCAGTTCGCAAGACCGGGAGCAGAACGAGGAATAATCTGAACTCGTTTCGCGGCGATTGGCCTAACAACGCGATCCCACCGCTTTGATCAGTTTGCGGCGGTCACCGTCACGGTAAAGTTCGCCGGCTTCAGGCTGCCGCTCGTAACCGTGATTCTCACCGTCCCTGCCACGGCGGGAGTCGTATAAGAAGTGGCCGCGTGTCCCAAGGCGTCCGTGGTCACAGAGGCGTTTGAGAAACTTCCACCCTTGCCGTTGTCGCTGAAAGTGACCAGCGCGCCCTGAATCGGATTGGCATGTGCATCGAGAACCGAGACTACCAATGGACTAGGCAACTGCGTTTTCACAGGGGCACTCTGCTGATTGCCGGAAAATTGCTTGACCAGAGTCGCCGGGCCAACAAGCGAAGTCTCGGTGAATACGGAGGAAATATAAGCGGTCGCGGTGCAGGTGATCGTCACCGTTTTGACTTTCACCGGCAACGTGTAATTGGTGGTGAATATGCCAGCGCTGTTAGTCACTCCACTTGGAGCGCTGAAAATTCCAGCGGCACCTCCGTCTTTGCAGGTTACGGGGACACCAGGAATGGCGGTTCGAAAGTAAGCGTCGGTTGCTTCCATCTGCAACGGGACTGCGAGCGGCGAACCGACCACTCCGGACTGATTGTTGCCTGCGGAAACGATAAGACTCGGCAGCAGTCCAAAGACGTCTAGTTCATGCAGGCCACCCACGTAAACTTTGCCGTTAACGATTGTGGGGGTGACATAGCGGGAGGTTGCCAGAATCCTGTCCCGCAGCTTCAGAGCCTGAGTCGTGTCATAGAACTCATTAGCGAGGTTAGTCGCATCATACGCGTAAAGGACGGGTGTGCCATGCAACACTGCCCACAGGATGCCGTTGTTTGAACCGTTGGCCGATATCGAAAGTGACGGGCCGCGATCCATGAAAATTTCACTGGTTTGGCTTGTGGGCCCGCTCGACAAAACACCGCCATTCACACTGAACATCTTGACGGCATCCTTTTGCCCGGCGATATACAGATTGCCGTTCCAATAGACTGGGTTGGTTTTGATAGAGGGCGTGATTGCCGGCAATTCCTGAACGGCCATATCCGCAGCCGAGTTAAATCCTCCCATAGCGTCGCGATCGACCAGGTAGAGCGTGCCTTGCTTGCCTCCGCCGACCAACTCATTTGGATGGCCTCCGCTCTGGGGCGGCAGAACGAGTACTCCTCCGGAACCTAAATCGAGATCCATGGAATTGAGCAGCGCCTGGTTAAACGGCGTGAAGTAGTCGGCCACGTTGAATCCGTTTTGCACCGTGTTCAACTTCAGCAGGCTGTCGCCGAAGTCCGTGCCGCCGACGCTGAAATCGAACGTCCCATTTCCGGTGGAGGCATAAATGAATCCGTCGCTATCGACGGCAGGACCGCCGCCGGCGGCCCAAAAAGAACCTTTCGTTCCCCCGGGAGTCGAAATGAAAATTCCGGTCTGCTGCAAAGTGGAGGCACTGTAAGCCAACAACCAGCCGTGATAATCGAAGGCGTCGCATCCGTTGGAGCCGAATCCGATGTAAATCTCGCCGTTGAACAAAAGTAGCGCGGGTCGTTGCAACTGGATAGAGGCGGTGAAGTTTATCGGTTCGTCATTGGTTTGTACGGTCGCTCCGATGGTGGTGGGGCCGCCAAATTTTTCGGCGCCAGAGGCCAGATCCAAAGCGTGCAGCCGGAAATAATATTGCCCCGTCTCAAGGGTTTTCGAGACGACATACAGGGTCTTGGTCGTGGGATCGATGACCGGGGTTCCCATGATGCCGACTTCGGTGTAGCCGGGAGTCGTGCAACCGTAGTTTGCGGTGTCCTCGGGAATAGACTTGGGATAATTCACCGTCCACAGCGGCGACGCATTGGATCCCAACGTATTGTCGGCGTCAAAAGCGTAGACGCTGTCATGCTGCGTTGCGACATAGATCACGTTGTGAAAAGTGCCGTTCGAGAATTGGACGTTGGGTACGTAGAGTGGTTGGGCAACGATGGAACCGTCCACTTTTTGCGCGAATAGCTTGCCGAAGGTGGCGGCGTTGACATTCGCGGGAGTCAGAATCGTCTCCTCCAGGTTTTGGCCGGTGCGCGCGACGTCATTGTGGTGCATCAAGACGCTGGCTTGGGCGAGTACGCGCATGGGCGAAATCGCCGAAATCAAGATCGCCAAAACTGCAATTGTACGAAGATTGTTGAATCGAGTTGCCAGCATTCCCTTTGCCCCCTGGAACAAAGACGGTTGTGGACACACGTAGACACACTGCGAGACGAGATCAGGGCGGAGAAAGCCGCCAAAATCGGAGTCTTAAGCGATGCAAAGGGAGAGGGTGGCCCGTGCAGTAAATCCACAGCGAGTATGTCATCCGCCAGATGGGACGGTCAACTCAAAAGTGCCACTGGGCGTGGGTTTCAGTCTGGAACGAGCTTGCAATTCGTCTTGCTCCTACTATCGTGAATCATAGTAATCGGGTTGTAATCCCACGACGGTAACCGAAAGCTTCTGCGAGGCGGTTACTTTGCGGGACGACGTTCAAGGCGCGCAGCTACAGCGGAAATTCGAGCCGCAGGTAGTCCCATGCGTCCGCGGCTGAGGTCAGGCGACCCTCGAGTTGTGCGTCTTCGACGGCAGCCAGAATTTCTTTGAAGCGAGGGCCCGGTTCGTAGCCAGCGGCGATCAGATCGCGGCCTGTCACGAGCGCTCTTGGACGGATGGCTTCGGGCGGGATCAAACTCATTTGCTCGCGTGCATACTCGTAAGAATCGAGCGCGCCGTGACTGGAAAGGCAGTCTAGGCGATGCAGTTCGAGGTGTTCGTCAAAAGCAGGCAAGCGAAAGAACCGTTTGAGCGTCGATTGCTTCATACGTTGCACGTCGCCAAACCGCATGTGGTTGTCGACCAGAGCGAGAATCTGATCCGTTTCGTGATTCGAGAAGCGCAAACGCCGCAGGATTTCCGCCGCCATCTTCACTCCAACGTCGACGTGTCCGTCGAAACGGATTCGATCAGGCGCGATGCGAAAAGTCGGCGGTTTGCCGACGTCATGGAGCAGCGCTCCCCATGCCAGCGTCTTCGATGCACCGGCGGGCAGCTTATCGAGCAGAAGAAGAGTATGGACGAAAACATCACCTTCGGGATGGTGTTGCGGCGACTGCTCCACGCCCTTCATGGCGGCGATTTCGGGCAGCACTTCGCGCAACAACCCGGTCTTATCCAGGAGTTCAAATGCCCGGCGCGCGCGGCCTTCGGTCAGCATTTTTGTGAGTTCTTCTCGAATGCGCTCCGAGGAAACCTGATGAATCTGCGGCGCGAGGCGTTGCATCGCGGCCATCGTTGCCGGATCGATCGTGTAATCGAAGCGCGCGGCGAACCGCACGCCGCGCAGCATGCGCAGCTTGTCTTCGGCAAACCGGCGCTCAGGATCGCCGATGGCGCGGATGATTCCGGCTTTCAGGTCCGCGCGTCCTCCGACAAAGTCCAGGACCTCGTCGGTGGCCGGATCGAACATCATGCCGTTGATCGTGAAATCGCGGCGCTCGACATCTTCGCGCGGATCTTTGCTAAACCGGACTTCGTCCGGATGACGGCCGTCAGAGTAGCCGACGTCGGAACGGAAAGTCGCAACCTCGACGGTGTCTGTCGCACTATCGGCTCGCGAAAACGGCACCAGCACCACGCCAAACTGCTCTCCGACAGCGTACGTCTGGGGAAAGATTTCCATCACCTGCCTTGGAGTCGCGTCGGTCGCAACATCGTAATCGGCGGGTTCGCGGCCGAGTAGAAGGTCACGAACGCATCCACCAGCGAAGTAGGCCTGGTGCCCGCGTTCGCGCAGAACGCTGACCACATCGGCGGCGTGTTGTTTGGCGGTAGACAAGCGGTGAATTTATATCGTCTAAACTAAAGATTAAAGATGTCGCCTGCGGCCCTGGCTCACAGCTCAAGGCCTGAAGCCATTATGCATGACGCCTACATCCTCGGGATTGAAAGCTCCTGTGACGAAACGGGTGCGGCGGTAGTGCGTTCGGGCCAGGAAATTTTGTCGAACGTCATCGCTTCGCAGTTCGCCACGCATGAGCCTTATGGCGGAGTCGTCCCAGAACTAGCGTCTCGTGAACATTTGCGGGCCATCGTTCCAGTGGTGCGGCAGGCGCTGGCCGAGGCCGACCAGACGTACCAGTCAGTCGATGCCATCGCTGTCACGCAGGGGCCGGGACTTGCGGGAGCACTTCTCGTCGGGATCAGTCTTGCCAAGGCGCTGGCTTTTGGACTCGATAAACCGCTCATCGCCGTCAATCATCTTGAGGGGCATATTCACGCCGTGTTGCTCGAGCAGCGGCTCAGTGGCAGTGAGCTTGAGTTTCCAGTGCTGGCTCTGGTGGTTTCGGGCGGGCATACTCATCTTTATCTCGCCGAGGTGCACGAAAATCTTTGGACCTACCGCAACATTGGTCACACGCGCGACGACGCGGCCGGGGAGGCATTCGATAAAGTCGCCAAGCTTCTCGGACTCGGGTATCCCGGAGGTCCAGCGATCGACCGGCTGGCGCCGCATGGCGATCCCACGGCGGTCAGGTTTCAGGTGGCGCAGATCAAGCATGCCGACCGGCGCGATCACAAACACGGCGAACGTCCAGCGATCACGGATACGGATACGAATGACGATGGGCCGCATTTCGACTTTTCGTACAGCGGAATCAAGACGGCAGTGCTGCGTTACGTGGAGACACAGAACCTGAAGCCTGCGATCGAGTCGCGGCGTTCAGCTGTTGCTGCGATCGAGAAGCCGGTGTTGGACGACTATCTCCGGCTGTGTGACCGGCAGACGCTCAACCTGGTGGGTTCTTTTCAGCGGACGATCGTGAATGACCTCGTCACAAAAACTCTGGCGGCTGCACGCGAATACGACGTGCGAACGCTTTTCGTAAGCGGCGGAGTGGCGGCGAATCGGGAACTGCGGTCGACATTCGAGCGCGAGGCGGGAAAGGTGGGGATGCCAGTATTTTTCCCGTCGCGGTCGTTATCGACCGACAACGCGGCCATGATCGCGGCCGCAGCGTTTCCTAAATTTTTGCGCCAGGAATTTGTCGCGATGGATTTTTCAGCGGAAGCAGGGATGCGCCTCCGCTAGAAGGTCAGCACGAAGACGGGGCACAGCCCCGTCACCACACGATCACTAATTATGGCCAGCGTTTTGCGGCTTCTTCCCAGCCCGCGACGCGCGCCGGAGCGGCGGCAGCCTGGGCGGCGACCACTGGGGGGATCCGGACGGGTTGCTGTGGGGCGGCTGCGGTCAAGGTCGGCTTCGGTGCTTCGGCTAACGATTCCTTTTCCTCCGAAAGCAGCGGCGCGGCGACGCGCAAGGCTTCCACTTCTTTTTCCAGCCGGGTCAGTTCAAGTTCCTTCTGCCTCAATACTTCGTACACATTTTTCATGCCTGGGCACCCTTTTGTACCTAACGAACGATTAAGCGCAGGTTATTGGTTCGACCGCCAATTTGTCAAGGAAAACAGGCACCCGCGAGTGCATCAGTGGTTATCGTGGCCCGGCGGCCTGAACCGCTATCGGAAAACTACAACTGCGACCAGAACGCCGAGGATAAGCACGATGACGGCCAGCAGATTTACGTGGTTGGCGAGCCACGATTCTTTGACGGGCGTGGCATTGGCGAGAAAGGCAGGCACAAATTCGTCGGGTCCGGACTGAGGAGACGCGACGCTAGCGTCACGAAGCGGGTCTGGTGGCAGGTTTTCGACGGTCGCACTGGATGCCGGTTCGAGTTTCTGTTCGGAGGCTTTCGTGTTGAGCTGCTCCCTCGTGCGCTCTTTCTTCTCGTCGTCTGTCTTCTTTTCGCAATCGAGACAGAAGGTTCTTCCTTCGGAAACCGGGAATCCGCAAGAAGCGCACTTTTGCACGCGAAGCATAGCCTCGGGGACCGGAGCGGGCGATGGTAAGCCTGACGACTGAACCTCAGGTACCGCCGGCGAAATTATCGCCGGCGAAATTGTGGAAGGCTCGACAGAAATGGCCGCAGGCTCGGATTTAGCGACGGCCGGTGGGATCGTGATCGTGGAAATATTTTCTGCACTCGCTGCCTTAGGACCTTGGTCAGCCTTCTCAAGCTCCCGTGGCGTGACCGGCGCCGCCGCGGAATGCTGCCGCTGTTCCGCCAGATCAAGCGCCGTAAGCGTAAGTTCGGCCATGCGCTCGAGGGCAATTAGGTCGCGTTCTTCGAAGGCATAAGGATGATCGGAGAATAGCTCGACGAGTCCGCGCACCTCGCCGGTTCGTCGGAGCAAGGGCAACACGACGATCGACGCGATCCCGACCGCGCGACACGTTTCAAGATTCACGCGAGGATCGGTCTCCGCATTGTCACAACGCAGCAGTTGCCGTCGCGAAATGCTTTCGCCGGTCAGTCCCGAGCGGACCTGAAGCCGCGCTCCAACTGCCGGAGCCGAAGCACCAGCACTGGCGCGGCAAACCATCTCTTCGCCTTGCGGCAAGGCGAGAGCCGCTCCGGTGGCGCCGGTGATGTACTGTGTGCGTTCCATTAACAACTGAAGAGCGGAATCCAGTTCAGTTTCTGCCAGCGTGCGATTGCCGTTGGCCCGGTCGCTCACCGAGCGCATGGCAGACGGAGGATTGGACGTTGAATCACTCCCAGTGATCGCGCCGCTAGAACTGGCGGGAGGGAATCGGTCTCCGGGTTGGGCAGATCCGTGCATTCGAGGGGGCTGAACCGAGTCTCGCCTCGCAGCGGGAAGCTGTCAAGGGTTGAGGTGGGTTTGTCGGCCGACTATCCGATGTCGCACTCTTCATGCTGTAAAATCTCTGCCGTAGAGAGAGCAAGCTGATCGCTGAAATTGATTGCTGAATGATGACCTCCGAGCGCTGAATGCCGACCTCTGACACCCAGTCCATAGCAACGACTCTTCCCGCGCGCTACTACACTGACCCTGATCTGTTCAGGGATGAACTCGAGCGCTTCTACTGCCAAACCTGGATTTGTGCCGGGCGCGTCGATCAGGTCGCGACGCCGGGAGACTATTTTTTGCGCGAGGTAGCCGGCGAGAGTGTGATCATTACTCGGGATCGCAACAATAATCTGCGGGCGTTTTTCAACGTGTGCCGGCATCGCGGTACCCGACTCTGCTCGAACCCGGAGGGACATTTTTCCGGACGAATTCAGTGTGGCTACCACGGGTGGACCTATGGACTCGACGGGAGCCTCATCGGCGCTCCTCATATGCATGACGGTTTCTGCCGCGAGGACTATCCACTCAATCGGGTCGCGATCGACGTTTGGGACGGACACATCTTCATCAGCCTTGCGGCCCGGCCCGGGCCGCTTGCAAGTCAGTTGGAAGATTTGCCCGCCAAGTTTTCGCATTGGGAAATGGCCGATCTACGCGTTCATCGGCGCATTCAGTATGAGGTGAAGGCCAACTGGAAGCTGATCATGGTGAACTATAACGAATGCCTGCACTGTCCCATCCTGCATCCGTCGCTCAGCGCAATCAGCAATTATCTGTCGGGTGAGAACGATCCGCCGCATCGCGGCTACATTGGTGGATCCATGGACTTCCAGGGCGGTGCCCTGACGATGAGCAAAGACGGCAAGTTGCGGCGCGATTATCTTCCCGGTCTCTCAGCCGACGAACGCAGCCGAGTCTATTACTATGCGATTTTTCCAAATCTGTTGCTGAGCCTTCATCCCGACTACGTCATGACCCATACACTGTGGCCGCGCGCGGTAGATCGTACAGATGTGATTTGCGAATGGCACTTCCACACGGACGAGATGGCGAAGCCGAACTTTGAAGCCGAGGATGCCATCGGATTCTGGGATGCTACCAACCGCGAGGACTGGGCCATCTCGGAGCTGTCGCAGGCAGGAATCAAATCACGCGCCTATAAGCCCGGCCCCTACTCGCGCTGCGAGTCGCTGCCGCATGCCTTCGATCAGATGGTGCTGGAGCGGGAAAGAGAAGCACGCAAGAAAGAGGTTCGTTAGCCCTTCCCGCGGCCTACTGTGTCTTGTCTTCCTTGTGCCGTAACCACTCGATGAACATCTGCTCTTTCGGCTTGTCGTAGGCCATGAGCTGATGGCGGATGCTGCGTCCGCTGACGAAGTGGCAAACTTCTTCGGCGAGGTTCTTCGCGTGGTCGCCAGCGCGTTCGAGCGATTGGGTCATGAAGATCACTTGCAGGCTGGCGTGCCGAGCGACATTTTCCGGATTTTCGATGTGACGCAGAAAAATCAAATTGCGCAGCCGATCCATTTCGGCGTCGGCGCGGAGCACGTCAATCGCTTTTCTGACATCCCGCTGGGAAAACGATTGACCAACATCGGCGAGCATTTTTTCGAGGACGGTCGCCATCTGGGTCAGGTCGCGGGCGTCCTGGGAGTCGAGGTGTCCGCTGGCGGCCTGAGCACTGGTGGCGAAGCTCAACAAAAGATCGCCGATGCGCTCGAGGCCGATCATGACCTTCATGCACGCCAGTAATTGCCGAGTTTCAGTCTCGGGGACTTGCGTGATGGTCGAGGTGACGCCGGAATCGACTTCAACGTCGATCGCGTCGAGATCTTTTTCACATTGACGGATGGCATTGAGGCGCGACATCGATCCGGTGGCGATTCCCTCGGCCGCGATGGCCGCTGCTTCTCGGGCCAGTTCGCAGGCTTCCACGGTGCGTCGCACCAGCAGGAGATGCGAAGGCTCAGGGGAGGTGTTTTCACGCTGGCTGTGCTCATAGGCCTTACTCACAAAATTCACCTGTCTTATGAGATGCCGAACCGCGCCGTTGGACACGGGAGTCCTTATGCCAGAGTTTGACACATGACCCCACTAAAAGCATAATTCGCGGCGTCGCGAGGTAGGTTACAACGCAGTGAATTTTCAGGTTGTTTCCGGAAATTTACGCTGAACTCGCCGCCGACCCCGGCAGCATGAACAAAAACGTCGAGCCGTGATTGAGGTCGCTTTCCGCGCGAATCGTTCCCCGGTGCGCCAGGACGATGTGTTTTGCGATTGCGAGCCCCAGTCCGGTGCCCCCGGACTCGCGTGAACGCGCCTTGTCGACGCGATAAAACCGCTCGAAAAGCCGCGGCAGATGCTCGGAAGAAATACCCGGGCCAAAGTCTCTAACGTAGAACTCAACTCCGCCTTCTGCACGTCGGGCCCCGAGAACGATTTTCTTCCCCGACGCGGCATATTTCAGCCCATTCTCGATCAGGTTAGAGAAGATCTGGTGGATGGCTTCTCGATCGGCCTCAACCATGCCCGCTGGGAGCGAGTTTTCGATCACGAGTTCAACGCCATACGAACGCGCGACCTCGAGAAAGCTTTCCTGCGCATCCTGCAATAGTTCTTCGACGCCGACCCGCTGAATATCGAATCTCTGTTCGCCCGATTCGACTCGCGCCAGCGTGAGCAGATCTTCTGTAAGACGCGACATGCGCGCTCCATTCTTCCGAATGATTTCCAGGAAGTCGCGCACATGGTTGTCTTCGATCGTGCTATCGAGCAAGGTTTCGGTGTATCCCTGAATGGAAGTAAGGGGAGTTCGCAGTTCGTGCGAAACGTTCGCGATAAAGTCGCGGCGCGTTTTTTCCATGCGCTCGGTTTCGGTGAGGTCGCGGAGCACCGCGACGGCGCCACCACCGGGCATGGGCGCCGCGGTTACATCAAAAGTGCGGCCAGGAACGATGGTGTTCGAGCGTGCCGAAGTGACGACCTGGTCATCCGCGGCTTCCTGCACCGCCGCTAAGAAGTCCGGATCGCGCACGCTGTCAATCAATGGCGCATTCAAGCGCGGAGCACGCAGCAGCAAGCGATCCATGCCGCGATTGGCCCATTGCACGCGCCCATCGATGCCGACAGCGATGACGGCGTCTTGCATGCTGTTGAGGAGAGTTTCCAGTTCGCGCTGACTGGTTTGCACACGGGCGAAACTTTCCTCAATCCGGCGCGTCGTCTTATCAAGCGCAGACGCGACTTTTCCGATCTCATCCGTGGATGTTGAAGCGATTCTCGCGGTCAGGTCGCCGCCGGCCACTCGTTCCGCGAAGTCTACGATCCGCTGCAAGCGCCAGCCCAGCCATTGCGCGGCCGCTGCGGCCACGAGTACCGCGAAAGCAAAAGCTGTGAACGATCCCCAGAAGAGGGCTCTGCCTAGCGGCCGGTCGGTGATTTCCAGTTCGGGCAACTTGTAGGCGAGACGAACCGCTCCGCCGGAAATCGGCGCTGCCACATATAAGAAAGGAATACCAAGACTCTGACTCTTGCGTTCGTCGATACCGACTTTGCCCCCGAGCGCAGCGACAAATTCCCGTCGCTGTGCGTGATTTTCCATCGTGGCGGGATCGACTTCCGAATCAGCCAGCACCTTTCCAGCCGGATCGATGACGGTGGCGCGGGCCTCCGCCGCTTGTCCCTCCTGGGAAGCGATGTCGGCCAGCGAATGCTGCTTGTCGACTTCGACGCGGGACGCGAACATCAAAGTTTTTTGCTTAAGATTGCGCTCGATTTGTTCGCGCAGCGTCCGTTCCCAGACTTTGTGGACAGTAAACTGCAAGGTCGCGGCGGTGACTGCAATCACCAGCAGAAAAACAAACATCAATTTAACGAAGATGCGACTTCTCAACGTGCGACCTCAAAGCGATAGCCGGCCCCCCGCACCGTTTTCAGGTAACGCGGATTCTCAGGATCGGGCTCAATCTTTTCGCGGATGCGCCGCACATACACGTCGACCGAGCGCGGCGTCACGTACGCCGTATCGCGCCAGACCGAATCGAGCAACTGATCACGGGTAAAGACGCGCCCCGCGTGTCGCATGAAATGGTCAAGCAGTCGGAACTCGGTGGCCGTGGTCGGAACCTGCTTTCCGCGAACCGTCAGCGTCATTGCGCTTGGGTCGATATTGATTTCGTCGATCTTGGTGGGGAGCGGCGGCAGTGGCCGCTCAAAACGGCGCAGCACAGCCTTGACTCGAGCCACCAGTTCACGGGGACTAAAGGGCTTGGGAATGTAGTCGTCTGCCCCAAGTTCCAATCCGAGGACGCGGTCGGCCTCGCCGCTTTTCGCTGTCAGAAAAATTACGGGGACTGAAGCCAAAGAGATCGATTGGCGGATCTGGCGGCACAATTCCAGTCCGTCTTTTCCGGGCACCATAATGTCGAGCAAAAACAGCGCCGGACGCTGGCGCTCGGCGTCGACCACGACCAGATTGCCGGTCGAATATAGACGCACATTGAAGCTGGCCCCTTCCAGATGATGGCGAACGAGGCGGGAAATATCCGGGTCGTCTTCCACTACATAGATTGTCGGCTTCACGCGACCATTGTAGCTGGGAAGTGTGACGATTTGGCTACAACGTCGCTGGCCCTCAGTCCTGCGTGGTGAAAGCCAGCGCTACCAGCGTCTTCTGTTCCATCTCATGCGCTTTGGCCGAACCGGTCGCTGGACTCGCGCTAGCCGAACGTTTCACCGCGAGTACGGGCCGGTCGCGAGAGATGCGTTTGAGCCGCGGCAGCATATAGAAGAGCGCACCCATGTTTGAAGGTTCTTCCTGTACCCAGACGATATCGCGCGCAGAGCCGTGCCGATCGAGTTCAGCGCCGAGTTCAGCCTCGGGGAAGGGATACATCTGTTCGAGTGAGACGATGGCAGTGCTCATGTCGCCTCGCTTCTGGCGCTCGGCGCGCAAGTCGTGTCCAATTTTGCCGGTGGCGATCAGAATGCGCTTTGCATCCTGAGCTGTCGTGTCGGGAAGAACCGGCAAGAAGCGTTGATGAGTCAGATCTTCCAGGGGCGAAAGTGCGTCGGGATGGCGCAACATGCTCTTCGGTGTAAACACGACCAGCGGTTTGCGCCATTTACGCAGGGCCTGCCTGCGCAACAGATGAAAATACTGAGCCGCATTTGAGGGCTGGCAAATCTGAATGTTGTCACGCGCCGCCAACTGCAAAAAGCGCTCGATGCGCGCGCTCGAGTGCTCCGGGCCCTGGCCTTCGTAACCGTGAGGGAGCAACAGAACGAGGCCCGACAGCAGCCCCCATTTGTCTTCACCAGCGGCGACGAACTGATCGATCACCGCCTGAGCGACGTTGGCGAAATCGCCGAACTGCGCCTCCCACAAAACCAGAGCTTCGGGATAGTCGCGGCTATAGCCGTATTCGAATCCCATGACCCCGGCTTCTGAGAGCGTCGAGTTATAGATGTCGCACGAGGCTTGACCGGGCGAGATGTTGCGCAGCGGAACGTACTCGGTTTCGTCTTCGATGTCGAGAAAGACAGAATGCCGCTGATTAAATGTGGCGCGCCGCGAATCCTGGCCGCTGAGGCGAACTGGGATCCCTTGTTTCACCAGGCTCGCGAAAGCCAGAGACTCGGCCATGCCGTAGTCGAGTGGCTTCTTGCCGGTGCCCATTTCTTCGCGCTGCTCCAGCAGCTTTTTCACTTTCGGATGAATGTGAAAACCTTCGGGATACGTGGTCAGCCGCGCGGTCAGTTCCAACAACTCTTCACGCGCTACGCCCGTCGGCTGTTCAAACTCGGCTTTGTAGCGGCCTCCGAAATAGCCATTCCAATACTTCGGAAGGTCGCGCATCAATGGCTTTTTGGTGACCTTCGTCGCGCTCTTCTGGGCGGCTTCGTACTCACCTTTGATGGCAGCAACGCGCTCCGCGATATTTTCGACGCCGAGCTGCTTGGCATAGATCTGATGCAGTGGCGGATGCTGTTTGATCGCCTTATACATCAGCGGCTGGGTCACGGTGGGATCGTCCACTTCGCTGTGCCCGTGTCGACGGTAGCCGATCAAATCCACGACGACGTCCGTGCCAAATTTGTAGCGGTATTCGGCGGCGATCCTCGCGACGCGCAGCACCGCGTCTACGTCTTCACCGTTGACATGGAAAATCGGAATCGGCTGCCGACGTGCCAGTTGCGCCGCAAAGCGCGACGAGTGCTCTTCGCGGGCGTTCGTCGTAAAGCCCACAAGGTTGTTGACAATGACGTGGATTGTTCCACCGACCGTGTAGCCGCCGAGATCCGCGTAGTTTAAAGTCTCGGCCGTGATGCCTTGCCCTGCGAACGCCGCGTCTCCGTGGACCAGCAGCGGCAGGTATTTTGCCTTGCCGCCCTCGCCGGCGCGATCCTGTTTGGCGCGAGTGCGCCCGACCGTCACCGGATTCACCGCCTCGAGATGGCTCGGATTCGATACCAGGTGAATATGAATTTTCTTTCCACTTCGCGTCAAATATTCGCCGGTCGCGCCCATGTGATATTTCACGTCACCCGAACCAAGCACGCTGCGTGGATCGACATCTTCAAACTCGGCAAACACCTGTTCTGCGGGACGCCTTGCCAGATGGATGATGGCATTGAGCCTGCCGCGATGGCTCATGCCCATCACGAGTTCGACCGCACCGCGTTCGCCTGCCACATCTAAGATTTCATCCACGGCAGGCAATAGAGATGTGTTGCCTTCGAGTGAAAATCGTTTGTTGCCGAGATAACGTTGCTGTAGCGTCTGCTCAAACAGGTCGGCGCGGATGAGCAACTCGAGCGCCCGTTCGTGGTCGACGGCTGCCGGCTCGGCCTCGATGCGTTCCTGAATCCAGCGCCGCCGCTCGGGGTCGGCGATGTGCATGAATTCCACGCCCACGCTGCCGCAATAGATGCGCCGCGCCTCGCGCGCCGATTCGTTGTCGATGGCGAGGTCAGGATGCGGTTGCGGAGGCAGCAAGCCAAGCGGGTTCAATTCGGCTTCGAGATATCCAAATTGCCGGAAGAGTCCGAAGACACGTTCGCGTTCGTAATTTTCAGTAGTGGTGGGAGCGGCGCTCCCTCGAGTCGGTCGCGTTGAAGTAGCCATATAAGGTCTTCTATAGGATAACGGATGCGCCGCGTTGCGTGGCTGATTCAACCGGACGAGATGAGTTACGATTGTCCACTCCCGCCTTGAGCGGAAATCAGCGGGTCACTCCGTGAAATTTAGTCTCGACAACCCGAAGCCCGGCACTCCCGCTATTCTCGGTATCCCGTTCGACGCGAATTCTTCCTGGCTACGCGGCTCTGCGGGCGCTCCGGCGATCATCCGTGTCGCCCTGCACTCCGAGGCATGGAATCTCACGACCGAAACCGGCGTTGACCTCAGCGTCCCCGGCGCGTTTTGCGATGCCGGCGATTTGGAATTTGTTTCCGGCGACCCGTTCGCCAAGATCGAAAAGAATGTTGGCGAGTTGCTCGACCGCGAATTGCGTCCGGTGTGCCTTGGCGGCGACCACTCGGTGACGCTGCCGGTTGTTCGCGCTGTCGGCAAGCGCAATCCCGGCCTGACGATTATTCATTTCGACGCCCATCCGGATCTTTACGATGAATTCGAAGGAAGCCGCCTGTCGCATGCTTGTCCCTTCGCTCGCATCATGGAGGAGGGTGCGGCGAAACGATTGATCCAGATCGGTATTCGAACGATCAACGCCCATCAACGGGAACAAGCGAAGAGGTTTGGCGTGGAGGTTATTGAAATGCGGCATCTACCCGCGCTTGATCGCGTGATGGTAGACGGACCTGTTTACGTGTCGTTTGATATGGATGCGCTCGATCCCGCATTTGCTCCCGGCATTTCACATCGGGAGCCAGGAGGTATGTCGACCCGCGAAGCGATTGCGCACATCCACGCCATTAGTGGGAAAATCGTCGGCGCCGACATCGTCGAATTCAATCCTCTGCAAGACAACACGCAAATGACAGCCATGGTTGCGGCCAAGCTGCTGAAAGAAATTTTGGGCAAAATGATTTTGAACTAGAATACCTTTTCTCAAATCGGAGGTCCCGACAATGGCGAGTGGAGTGATTGATGTGTCCAGCCGCTACTCTGTGCCCGAAACGCTAGCGCGGTTGCAGGCGATCTTGAAAGAAAAGAGTGTCACCGTTTTTGCGCTGATCGACCACAGCGGAGAAGCTGCGAAGGTAGGCCTCTCGATGCGGCCAACGCAACTGCTGATCTTCGGCAGCCCCAAGGCTGGGACGCCCTTGATGGTTGCGGCTCCGCGGCTCGCCATCGACTTGCCGCTGAAGGCGCTGGCATGGGAAGACGAACAGAACAAAGTGTGGCTCTCCTACAATTCGCCAGAATATCTGCGCGAACGACACGGCTTTCCCGAAGACCTCGTCAGGAACATCGCGGTGATCGCTACGCTGGTGCAGAAGGCTGTGGAATAATGGCAGCGGTCTGAGCATGCCTGATTCTTCCGACATCAATCGCGCCCATCCGAACCGCGCGCGCGACCACCTCGCCAACGAACGTACGTATCTCGCCTGGGTGCGGACGGGCGTGGCGACAATCGTTTTCGGATTTGCGATCGGGCGGTTCTCGATCGCGCTGCGCGAGTTCCTGAAGATTGAGGGTCACGCTTCCTCCACTCCCGGCTTTACCACCTGGTTCGGAATCATTTCCGTGGTCGGGGGAGTGTTGCTCATCGTCGGGGGCCTCGCGCGTTATCGCCAGACCAAAGTGCAAATCGATACGGACAGCTTCGAGCCAGCAGGAGTCGTGATCGACATCGTGGCTTATGTGCTCGCCCTGTTTGGAGTGGCACTGGCTGGCTATCTTACGTATGTTGAAATGTTCGACAAATAATATGGCGCATGAGGTAGAAAAAGAAGCGTCCGGACAAGCCGCAGCAAAGCTGGTCCGCGACGGAAACGTTGTCGGCCTCGGCACGGGATCAACCGCCTACTTCGCAGTCGTTGCTCTCGGCGAGCGCATAAGAGCGGGGCTGAAAATCGTCGGAATTCCGACATCTGAGAAGACTGCCGACCTCGCGCACTCAGTCGGTATTCCACTGACTACGCTCGATGAGCATCCGGATATCGACATCACCATCGATGGCGCGGACGAAATCGATCCCAAACTGAACTTGATCAAAGGCGGAGGCGGCGCACTGCTGCGTGAGAAGATTGTCGCGTCCGCTTCGAAGAAAATGGTGGTAGTCGCGGACTCTGGAAAAGTAGTCTCCACACTCGGAAAGTTTCCGGTGCCGGTCGAGATCATCGACTTCGCTCGCACGATAGTTGAGAAAAAAATTGCTGCGCTTGGAGCGACAACCAAACTTCGCATGAAGGCCGATGGAAAGCCATTCGTAACCGACGAGGGGCATCACATTCTGGATTGCAGCTTCGGGAAGATTGATGATCCGCCGTCACTGGCGCGGGCGCTGAGCGACATGCCGGGAGTAGTGGAACACGGATTGTTTATCGGACTCGCGAAGGTCGCTCTGGTCGGAAAAGAGAACTCAGTGCAGGAGATTCACTCGACGAATTGACTTTCGATCGAACTAGCTCTTGATCCGTGCAATCTCCCGCAACGCCTCGAGCAGTCGCCCCACTTCTTCCATCGTGTTGTAGTGCACGAGTCCGATCCGGAGAAATCCCCCGAGCTGCTCGACGTCCAGTTGCTCGCTGACGTTCAGCGCGTAGTAATTCCCGTCCCAGGTGAAGATACCGCGTTCGCCCAGCTTCGTCGCCAGTTCGAGCGGGGTATGGCCTTCGACGCGAACGATGAACGTCGCGCAGCGCTTCTCGAATCGTTGCGGATCGCTGATGCCGTAGAGCTTTAATCCGGGAATTGAAAGCAAGCCCGCAATCATCTTCTCCGTCATCTGCCGTTCGTGTTGGTGGATCGCCGTGTGTGCGGAGAGAATTGCGGCGCGGCGGGTTTTCGATGGGGCACGCCCTGTTTCCGCGCGACGTCCCAGTTCTTCCCAGTAATCCACACAGGCTTTGATTCCGGCAATGCATTCGTGGTTCAGAGTCCCCCACTCCCAGCAGTGCGGAATCTTATCGGTCAGAGGACGTACTTTGTAGGGACGCAAGCGCGTCAGGTGTTCGCGTTTGCCGTAGAGAACGCCCATGTGCGGACCGAAAAATTTGTAGGTTGAGCAAACAAGGAAATCGCAGTCGAGTGCGCGCGCGTCAATCGCCCCATGCGGAGCGTAGTGCACCGCGTCGATGTAACTCAAGGCTCCCGCTTGACGCGCCAAGCGCACGACTTCGATGACGTCGTTGATCGCGCCGACTGCGTTTGACGCGTATCCGACGGCCACTACGCGGGTGCGCTTGCCGATTTTCGCAGCGAAGTCTTGCATGTCGAGAGTGCAGTCAGCCTCGTTGAACTTCACGGTGCGGATCACGACGCCTTTTTCTTCCAGTGCCTTCCAGGGCGAGAAATTTGCGTCGTGATCGAGCAGGGTCAGCACGATCTCGTCACCGGGGCCAAGATCTCGTCCGATGGCGCGGCTCATGGCGTAGGTGAGCGTCGTCATGTTCGCACCGAAGACGATCTCATCGGCGTCGCAATTCAGAAAGTCGCCCATCGCCGAGCGCGCTTCCGCGATCACTGCGTCGGTGTTGTGGCTGGTGTGAAAGGCGCCTCCGCTGTTGGCATTGTTGCGAGCGAGATAGTCCGAGATTGCTTCGATGACATGGCGAGGAACTTGCGTGCCTCCGGGGCCGTCCATAAAAACGGCGGGATGGCCGTTGACCGATTGCGCGAGCGCGGGGAACTGGGCGCGGACCCATGCCAGGTCAAGCGGTACGAGGTCGAACGCTGCGGACGAAGGCGGAGAAGTCTGTTCGGCGATTGCCATAGCAGACATTCTAATCGAGGATTTCCTAATCAATGATTTCGCTGCCATGGCGACGCCCGACTGAGTGCCGCCGCGACGCAGTCAGGCGGCGCGTTCAGGAGGATTCGGTCGCAAGGGCTTGCCTTTGTTGACGGCGTCTAACTTTATGCGCGCGACTCGGCTGGTTTCCTGAACCAGATCGTTGGTGGCACTGGTTTTTTCTCCTGCCATGACTGAACCTGCGGCCAGGGCGAAACGCAAGGCGTCCGCCTGGTCGTCGAAATACAGAATTACTTGTCCCGACATGATTACTTCTCCTCAGGCTGAGAAAGATCCAATTTAGGACGCAGGTGGCGCTGCAATCTGCAATCAACGAGTGGCGATGTTGACGGCCGAGTGTTGGCTGTCGAGTGTTGACTGGTTTGATTGTCGAAGAATGCTCACGCGGCTGATAGTGTTTTTGTTGGTTCTCGGCTCAATCGGGTTCTGACCGGTGCCGCACCCGGGCCGGCGGGTCGGACCTTGGGTGTGACCTTGTATGATGGGCGGGTTGAACGGCACGGTTGAAGAGGCCGGAATCCCCTGCGGCATCGATTCTACGGTTTGCGGAGGTCCTAAATGTTGAGCGTGATCGTTCTTACTCTTTTCGCATTGTGGCCGTCCCCGGTGGCGGAGACGCCGCAGCCGGAACACGCTGCCGCTCCGGCCAAAACCGCCAGCCTTGCCGCCGATCCTTACGCGCCGTTGCGTTTGTATGACGGGAAATGGGACCTCGTCCCCTCGACCAACGGAAAGCCCGCGGACGAGGTTCACTTGGAAAACCGCTGTGCGAAGGTCGGCGATTTCTTTGCCTGCAATCAGTTTCTAAATGGCAAGAGCATGGCCCTCGTGATCTTTCTGCCCCTACAACCGCTAGAGAACGGCGGCTACATCTATCGCAATCAGGCTCTTCGCACAGACGGAGACAGTTCGGGCACTTGGAGCAAACTGGAAATTGTCGGGGACCGCTGGGTTTATTCCAGCGAGGAGACCGACAAGGGGAAGAAGACTTACTGGCAGACCATCAACGTTTTTTCCGGGCCAGACAAGATTCACTTTGAGGTGCAGAAATCGGACGATGGCGTTAAGTGGACGACAACCATGAGCGGAGACGAGGCGCGGGTAAAGTAACTCGAGTCGCCGCGACTTCGACCTCGATCCTCAACCTGAATACGCGAAAGCCATGTTCTACCGAGTTTGGGCAAATCGCTATTTTTCATGCACCTATTTTCCTCAGATCACCATCTAAGGCTACAATCGTCTAAGGCAAGCCAACTACATAGAGGTTCTAGGATTGGAATGTTGAGAGTGACAGCTAATCGGGGAGTATTCGCCAGAGCGGTGGTCGTGCTCTGCGTCGCCTTGGTTTGCGTCATGGGAAGCATTCAGGCGACCCACTCGCATCCTGACGACTCGTCGACTTCTCACCACACTTGTTCGATTTGCGCTACGGCCCACGCAGGTATCAGCACACAATCGGTGGCATCTGCGCCGGTTCTGACTTCCGCGGCGCTGACAAGTCCGGTTACTGAGACTGCTCCGATCTTCCGTCCCGCTGCCAAGCAGCTTATTCGTCCTCCCCCAGCACTCTGATTCCGCGCCCAATCTAAGTATTTTCCACGAGGCCGCGAGCTTCGATATTCGCTCATTCCTTTCAGGCGAATTGCGCTTGCTCCAGAACCATTTTTGGAGGAATCATGCACTTATTTCATAAGAGCTGTCTGGCTGCGGCCATGGCCGTTGCTGTGTTGTTGAGCATAGGGACTGCGTACGCGCAGTCGGGCGGAACCTCGTCCGGGATCAGCGGTACCGTCCTGGACCCTTCGGGCGCGGTGGTTGCGAATGCAACTGTCGAGATTCATAACGCGGTCAGCGGCTACGATCGAACGACCACTACCGACAGTAAGGGGAATTTCAGTTTTCCGAACGTACCGTTTAATCCGTATCACATGACCGTGTCGGCCGCTGGTTTCGCAGTCCACTCACAGGATATCGAGATCCGTTCGGCATTAGGCGCGACTGTCAAAGTCAGCATGTCGGTAGCGGCCAACTCCGATACGGTCACGGTTGAAGCCGGCGGCGATCTGGTCGAAAACGATTCGACTGGCCACACCGACGTCGATCGCGGACTGTTCAATAAGATTCCTCTGGAGAGCCAATCATCCTCGGTGAGTTCGCTGGTTACGCTCGCCTCGCCGGGAGTGGCGGCAGATTCGAACGGACTGTTTCACGGACTGGGCGACCACGCATCCAACTCGTTTTCCGTCGATGGCCAGCCCATCACCGATCAGCAGAGTAAAGTTTTTTCGAACCAGATTCCCGTAGACTCGATTGAGTCGCTCGAAGTAATTCCGGGCGCGCCTCCGGCGGAATACGGAGGCAAGACGAGCCTCGTTATCGTCGCGACCACGCGCTCCGGGCAAGGTGTGAAAACTCCCCACGGGAGCGTGACCGGATCCTACGGTTCTTTTGGTTCGTCGAGCGCGGGTTTCGATCTGGCTTACGGCGGCGATAAGTGGGGGAACTTTATTTCGCTGAACGGGCTCAATAGCGGCCGATTCCTCGACCCTCCTGAATTTGCGGTTATGCATGACAAGGGAAATGAGGCGAATATCTTTGATCGGGTCGATTATCAGCTTTCGACCAAAGACTCGATTCATCTGAATCTGGGCTTTAGCCGTTCCTGGTTCCAGACGCCCAATTCTTTCGACTCCGAAGACGCAACGCCTTGGAACGGAGTCACGGTCAGCAACGGGGGCTTAGATCCGAACGGGAATGTGGTCGGTCCCGCGGACCAGCGCTCGAAGATCGAAACCTTTAATATCGCTCCCACCTGGACGCGCACGGTCAGCACGAATACCGTTTTTAACCTTGGTGCGTTCGTGCGGCGTGACTCTTATAACTACTATCCCAGTGCCAATCCGTTCTCCGATCTGGGGCCGACGAACCTGCAGCAAGAAACCATCGCGCAACACCGCACCCTGGCCAACACGGGCGTGCGCGCCGATATCACTCACGTGAAAGGCATCCACAACATCAAGGCGGGAGTCACGTATCAGCAAACCTTTCTCACCGAAAATTTCAATCTTGGAATCATCGATCCCACGCTCAACGCACCTTGCCTGGATGCAAATGGGACGGCTGTGTTCGTCGGGAATCCGGGGTTGAACGATCCGAGCCAGTGTGCTGGGGCGACCTCAACGAATCCGTCGCTCTATCCGACACCATTCGTGGCGAATACGGGCCAGAACGATAGTGCTCCGTTCAATCTGCTGCTAGGCTGTTTCGACCTGACGCGAAGTACTCCTTCCCCGGCCGACAATTGCGCCACCGCCACGAGTGGCTTGTTTGGTTTTCACGGACATACCGATGTGAAAGAACTGGCACTGTATCTCCAGGACTCAATCACCAAAGGGAATTGGTCATTCAACGTCGGGATTCGCGGCGATCTTTACAATGGGCTCGTTGTGGATCGTCAGCCCGAACCTCGAGTTGGCGCGGCTTACAACATCAAGAAGAGCAACACGGTCTTTCGCGTCTCTTATGCGCGAACCATGGAAAGTCCTTTCAACGAAAACCTCGTGCTTTCGAGCATCGGCTGTGCGAACGCCGTGTTGAATCCGCTCCTCTTGTGTACGCAACCGACCTCGTCCGGTGCGACGCCGTTCAATCCGGGCCAGCGCAACGAATTCCACGCTGGTTTACAGCAGGCACTTGGACGCTATGCGGTGGTGAGCGGGGACTACATCTGGAAGTACACGCGGAACGCTTACGACTTTAGCGTGCTGGGAGCGACCCCGATTACGTTCCCAATCGAATGGCACAACTCGAAGATTCCCGGATATGCAATCCGAGTCAGCGTGCCCGACTTCCACGGATTCACGGCGTTAGTGGTGATGTCGAGTGTGGCCGCGCGCTTCTTTACGCCGCAGATTGGCGGAGCGGGCGCGGTTCCACCGGTGACGGGGAATACGGGGTTCACGCCATTTCGCATTGACCACGACGAGAAATTCAACCAGACGATGCACCTGCAATATCAGCCCTGGAAGACTGCGCCATGGATTGGATTCAATTGGCGATATGACAGCGGTCTGGTGGCGGGAGCGGTGCCCTTTGCCTCCGACACAACCACTCCAGTGGATTTGACCGGTCTCACGGCGGATCAGCAGATGCAGGCGGGATTGTTTTGCGGTAGTCAACATCCGACCCTCAGCGCGCCACTCACCAGTTGTGCTCCGTCACTCTACGGATCGACTCTGGTGACGATACCGAAACCGGGAACGGAGAATGATGACCGGAATCCTCAACGCATCGCGCCGCGGAATCTGTTTGACGTGGCGCTGGGAGATGACAATCTCTTCAAGGGCGAGCGTTACAAGTGGAGTCTGACGCTGACTGCGATCAACGTGACCAACAAGACTGCACTCTACAATTTTCTGTCGACTTTCAGCGGAACGCATTATGTGACGCCGCGGACGTTGACGATGCAGCTTGGATTTCATTTCTGAGTCTGCGAGAGAGCGCCGTCAGAAGTCGCAGCTACTGCAGTTTGGCGTATTCGGCCTTGGCTTCGTGGAGGAGCGGCAGATCGGGGTCGGCGTTTTTCCATGCGGCTAAGACGTTCTGATAGGCGATGCGAGCCTTGGGAAGGTCTCCCTGCTTCTGGTAGAGCCGGCCCATTTCCAATTCTCCGGCGACAAACAGAATGTCGGGACCACTGTGGGATTTTATCCCCATCAGTTTTTGGAAATCCTGCTCGGCCTCGGCATACCGCCCCGAGCGTTGGTAGGCGACGCCGCGGCCGTAGAACACACCAGCGTTGGAGCGGGCGTAGAGCGCGGCCGTGTTAAGAAGGTCAATAGCTTTTGCCGGGTCAGCCTTCGCAGGATTCGCCGCCACCAGAGCCGCGATGGCACGAACCGACGGAACGGTGACGTTGATAGCGAGAGTATCGTTCGGATGAGTGCGTTGGATTTCGTCGGCTAAGGCGAGCGCTTTCTGGTCTTCCCCGGCCAAGGCAAGCGCCAGGGCCACATTTCCCATCACCGAAAGAGTGCGAGATGTCTGCAGGGCATCGTTGGCGTCTTTGATCGCCAGCGCGCGATTCCCGACTAATGCCTCGGAACTGGCAATCTGAGCTTTGAAATCTGCTGCGCCCTCCAGGTGCATGCGATCCAGAGCCTCGGCGGCCTGGCGCGCGAAATCTCGCGACTTGCTTAGCTCGCCGCGCTCGCCGGCAAGGCCGTCGCGGAATCCAAGGACCTGCAGTTCTCCGTCCGGTGTTGTCGAGGCGATCTGTAGTTCCTTCTCCATTTCGGCTTCTTTGCCTTCGCACCAGTCCAGTGTGGCTACGAACACATGCAGACTATTGGATCCCTTACGCTGCAACGCCGTGTTCAGGATGGCGCGGGCCTCATCGATACGGTTCAAGCCGGTGTATGACGAGGCGACTTGGCCATAGCCATTGAGCTGGTCGGGGTCGAGTTCCACAGCCCGTTTGGCGTTTTCCAAACCATTGTCGAATTGCCCCAGCTGGTTATAGATCACGGCCAGATTGTTGTAGGGGATCGAATCACGCGGGTAGGTTTGGCGATAGAGCTCGTAAGCGGTAATGCCTTTATCGAGCTGGCCGCTGTCAGCGTAATAGTGGGCGGTGATGTAGAGTTTTTCGCGTTCGCTGGCGCGGTCCCGGAGTTCGAAAGCCTTCTGCCGATTCTGTTCCGACAACTGCGTTTGTCCCAGGTTGCTGTATACGGTACCTAGTCGCGCATACGCCATGGCGAAATTGGGATCGGTCTCGATCGCGCGCTGGTATTCGGGAATCGCGCCCAATTCGTCGCCCATGTTGTGCTTGGCGTCGGCCAGGGTCAGGGCCTTCAGCGCGTCGAGGGATGAAGTAGTAGCCTGCGCTAGCGACATGTCGTACTTCTGGACCATCGACAGAGACTCACCAAGCTGGCCGCGCAGCTTGGTCGCCGCGCTATGCATCGCATTCAGTACTTCTTCCTTGCGATCGGCCTGAGCCTGTTGACGCCCAAGAGAATCGCCGGATGCAACGTTGGTCGCCTCGAGCGTGATGACGTATTGGCCCCCAACGTTGTCGATGCTGCCATTCAGCATGGCTTTGATGCCGTCGCGCTGGCAGATTTCGCGGCCGACTTCATTCGTGATCCGGTCGCCTGAGGAACGTCCCATGAACTGCAACGTCTGGCGAATCTTCTGCTCCGGAAACACGTTGAGATAGGGAGATTGCCCGAGATCGACGATGAGCGCTTTCTTGAGTGCGCCATCGAAGACGGAGTCGGCGGTCGTATTCACAAAGTCTGTGATCAGGATCGAGTCTTTTTCCGTGAGCGCGTGACTTCGTTTCTGCGATACAAAGACGCCAGCCGCAGCGACCAGGGCGACGATCGCCGTCGGGATCAACCACTTGGGCAGCTTGCGAGCGCTGGGCGGAGGCAGTCTGCGCAGCGAAGAACTGGATGATGTTGCCGCGATCATGGTTCCAGATTCCGAATCGCGTTTGAGGCGCTTCAAGTCAGAACGGACGTCGGCTGCGCTCTGATAGCGCAAGTCCCGGTCTTTCTCCAAGAGCTTGTTTACGATTACTTCGAACTGCGGCGGCAGATCCGGGTTCAGACGAAGTGGCGGTGCCGGCGGCCGGTTCAGAATGGCATCGAAAATCACGGCTGAGGTATCGCCACGAAACGGCACGGCGCCAGTGGCCATCTCATAAAGCACGGCGCCGAACGAGAATAAATCCGTGCGAGCGTCGAGATCCTTGCCGCGCGCCTGCTCCGGAGACATGTACGCGACAGTGCCCACGGTCGACCCAGGGCTCGTAAGGAAAGGCTCGTCCACGGTGGGGGAGGAACCAATCGTTTCGGCTGAGTGTTGGGAAGCCTTGGCGGTGCGCTTGGCCAATCCGAAATCGAGTACCTTGGCCTGGTTGCGACTGGTCACGAAAATGTTGGCGGGCTTGATGTCTCGATGGACGATGCCTTTGGCGTGAGCCGCATCGAGAGCGTCCGCGATTTGAATGCCGAGCTCAACTAATGATTCGAGTTCGAGCGGCGAGCCGTGGATACGGTTCTTGAGTGTCTCGCCCTCAAGTAATTCCATGGCGATAAAGTGGCGTCCGTTGTCTTCACCGACCTCGTAAATGGTGCAAATGTTGGGATGGTTCAAAGCCGAGGCGGCGCGGGCCTCGCGCTGAAAGCGATCGAGGGCGAGAGGATCTTTTTCTGTTTCCGGAGGCAGAAACTTGAGAGCGACGTGCCGGCCCAGGTTGATGTCCTCGGCCTCGTAAACGACACCCATGCCCCCGCCACCCAATTGCGATAGGACACGGTAGTGCGAGACGGTCTGGCCGATCATTCCGGAGAACACTCCTGGGGAAGAGTCATTCATCGTAGGCCCGTCGGTTCGGCCAAGTCAAACAGGGGTACTGGGGTGGTTATACGGTAAACCACGGCCATAAGTTCCAAGTTTGGCTAAAGTGGCGTTTGGGTAGTGTTTTCTATTGCTTAAGAAGAACTCCGGATGCTTGGCATGGGCAGGAAGTCATCCTACTCCGTTACTGAAGTTTGCCTCCAAATATCCGAGTCCTTTGCCCCCTGTCCGGCGCCTGTTATCAATGAATATCCCCCATTTTTTCCCCAGGGGAAGCTGCGTCCCGGGCACCCGGGCAGGAGTCCGTCCCGATGAAAACCCGCCCTCAATCGTGGAGGGAGATGAGCGCCGCGCCACGGTTTTTCATCGCCGTGGTCGTGATCTGCGGGTTGGCCGTGATGACCTATTCGGTCATGCACGGAAAGAGCGAGAATCCGCTCAAATTTTTCTGCTATCTGGTGATCGCGCTAGCCGCCTCGCGGCTCAAGGTAAACATCCCGGGTATCACCGGGACCATGTCGGTAAATTTCCTGTTCCTGCTGCTCGGCGTGTTGGAGCTAAGCCTGTCGGAAGCGATGGCGTTGGGCTGCGCCGCGGTGGTTGTACAGTGCTTCGATCGCGATCGTCCGGCTCCGATTCAAGTCGCGTTCAACGTCTGCTCGACGGCACTCGCGATTGCTGTGACTTTCTTCGCCTATCGCTACTGCATCGTTCACCACATTGTCGGCAACCCCTCGACGCTGCTGTTTCTGGCGGCATGCATCTACTTTGTCGCCAATACGGTGCCGGTGGCGGCGGTCATCTCCCTAACCGAACGCCGGTCACTGCGCAAGATCTGGTCTGAGTGTTATTTCTGGAGTTTCCCGTACTATCTCGTGGGCGCTGGTGTGGCCGGCATGATGAGTTGGCTGCATGGTTTCACGGACTGGCAGACATCGCTGCTGACGTTGCCAGTCGTATACCTGATCTACCGCTCGTACCGCCTCTATCTCGGCAAGCTTGAAGACGAGAAGCGGCACGTGGAAGAGATGGCTGATCTGCACATGCGGACGATCGAGGCGCTGGCGCTGGCGATTGAAGCCAAGGATCAGACGACTCACGACCACTTACAGAGAGTTCGCGTCTACGCCATCGAAGTGGCGAAGGAACTCAAAGTCGACCGCGAGGGGATGGAAGCCCTGCAGGCTGCCGCCCTCTTGCACGACATCGGTAAACTGGCGATTCCCGAGCACATTATTTCAAAGCCGGGTCGTCTGACGCCGGAAGAATTCGAGAAGATGAAGATTCATCCGCTGGTTGGGGCGGAGATTCTGGAGCGCGTTCGTTTTCCTTATCCCGTCGTGCCGATCGTGCGGGCGCACCACGAAAAATTTGATGGAACCGGCTATCCACTCGGATTGCGCGGAGCGCAGATTCCGATCGGCGCCCGTATTCTGGCGGCCGTCGACTTCCTGGATGCGCTGGCCTCAGACCGGCAATACCGGCGCGCACTGCCCCTCAGCGAAGCAATGGCGCGGCTGTCGGATGAGTCGGGAAAGTCTTTCGATCCGCAAGTGGTTCGAGTGCTTGAGCGCAAATACGTGGAACTGGAGCAACTGGTCCACGAGCGCACCGACAACCTGACCAAGCAGAAGCTATCCACCGAGGTCGAAGTGAGGGACCCCGGGAACAAAGCAGAGCCCTCCATCAAGCCGGCAGCCGGTTTCGAGCAGCAAGGAAAGCGGAATACACAGGAGCGTAGTTTTCTCGGCTCGATCGCGGCGGCGCGGCAGGAAGCGCAGACGCTCTTTGAACTCAGTCAGGATCTTGGAGCATCGCTCAGCCTGGGTGAAACATTATCCGTGTTCGCAGTGAAACTGCGCCGCGCGATGCCCTACGACGCGATTGCGATCTACGTACGCCACGGCGAAGAACTGGTGCCAGAGTATGTCAACGGCGACAACTTCCGCTTGTTTGCTTCATTGCGCATTCCAATCGGGCAGGGGCTCTCCGGTTGGGTGGCACAAAATCTGAAGCCGATCCTCAATGGCAATCCGTCGGTTGAGCCCGGTTATCTCAACGACGCTTCGAAATACAGCACTCTGAACTCGGCGCTGGCCGTACCTCTCGAAGGCCTGCAAGGTGTCGTCGGTGTTGTAGCTCTGTACCATGCGGAGAAGGACTTTTTTACCTCCGACCACCTGCGAATTTTGCTGGCCGTGAGTTCGAAGATGGCCTTGGCCATCGAGAATGCGATGAAATACGAGCAGGCGGAAAGCTCGGCGGTCACGGATTTCCTCACCGGCCTCCCGAATGCGCGCTCGCTGTTCCTGCACCTCGATCGCGAAATGGCGCGCTGTAAACGTGATAACACGACGCTGACCGTCATGGTGGCTGACCTTGACGGCTTCAAACAGATCAACGATCGCTTTGGACATTTGGAAGGGAATCGTGTGTTGCGCTTGTTTGCGCACTCACTCAAGGAAACGAGCCGCGAATACGATTACGTTGCGCGCATGGGCGGCGACGAGTTTGTGGTTATCGCTCCCGGGCTTACCGCCGAAGCGACCGCGCGTAAGGCTGAACAGATGCGCGACTTGGCCCAACAGGCGGGCAAAGACGTCTGCAATGAGGACATCCTGTCGCTGAGCGTTGGCAGGGCAGTGTTTCCCGAGGACGGGATTGACGCCGAGAAAATTCTTTCCGAAGCTGACAAGCGGATGTACCTGCAAAAGCAAAGTCAGGCGACGCAGAAAAACCGCCGTCTGTACCCAAGAGTGAAGGGTCGGCTGACGACTGAGATTTCGGGAGACAGTCAAGAACGGGTTGTTCTTGGCATCGTGACCAATCTTAGCCTCGGCGGCTGCTACGTCGAAACCAGCAGCATGCTGCTGCCCGGGTCGAAGTTGAAACTTACTTTCTCGCACGAACACACCAACGTTTCCATCGCGAGCGAAGTTGTGCGCATGGACATGGGGATTGGCGCGGCGTTGAAGTTTGAAGAGGCCACGCACGAAGTTCGCACGGCGTTGCAGCGTATCCTGGAGCAACTGGCGAGCCTCGAGGCTGTGGTTGATTTGAAACGCAGTCACACTGCGGCAGCGGCAGCCACGAACAAAAGCTAGATACTCCAGCTAGATAAGACGGCTGGATACTACGCGGAGACGGCAACCGGGCGGATCTGAACCAGCGGGATGCCGCCCGATGTAGATCGCGGTTTCGTTAGCCCCTGACGCAACATGTTCGCGGTGGGCACGCCCGTCCGATAGAACGATTTCTCGCAATCCGCGCTCGATGGCCCACGCATACTTCCTTCCATAAAGGCCAGGCCTGGGCAACGTGAACAGCTGCTGACGTGCGAGCAGGACGAACAGACGGTCAGGTCCTTCGCCTTAATCGACCGGACTTCATTCATTTGCGGCGAGTGATTCCAGATGTCCAGGAATTTCTGCTGTCGAATGTTCCCAGTCGGCAGGGGGAACTGCACGCAGGGGAACACGTCGCCGTAAGGTGAAATGTAGCAGAACGAATGGCCTGCGCTGCACGAGTAGCCTTCGAGGTCCTGGTCCGAAGGCGGTTTCGGTGGGGCGCAAAAATCTTCCTGATTGCCGACGAGCGCAGGATTATGAAAAATTTCTGGCAGCTCCTCTCCCGGAATGCGCAGCGAAAGAACAGAAGTATCGCCATCCATCATCGGCGTGATCGTCGGATCAAGTGTGTAATTCACTCCAAGGTCGGCTGCAAGTTGTTGCACGCCGGCGTGATCGGCGGAATTCGAAGTCATCAGCACATTGGCGATCGTGACTTTCAACCCCTGATTCTTCAGGAAACGAATCGACTTGACCGTGCGGTCGAAGGAGTGCGGCAGCTTGGTGATAGCGTCGTGCACTTCGGCGCGATGCGAATAGACGCTAATCTGGACCGTGTCCACGCCCAGCTCGCGGATTCTGCGCGCCTCTTCCTCGTGAATCATGACGGCATTCGTCTTTATTTTCACGTTGAACATGAGGCGGCGGGCGTATTCGAGGATCTCGAAGAAGTCGCGGCGCATGAACACCTCACCGCCGCTGAAAGTGAGAAAGAAAACCCCTGCCTCGGCGAGCTGGTCGAGCACGCCGGTGATCTCGGCGGTTGTCATCTCGCCGTGATCGTCGTGATCGAGATAGCAGTGCACGCATCGTTCGTTGCAGCGATACGTGACATCCATATGTACGGCGATGGGAATGCCGAGGTTAAAAGCCCTCTGCCCCATCTCAGCCATCAAGGTCATCGCGGCACCTCATTCGATAGCGGCCGGTCGGAGACGAGAAGAATCCCGTGGCCAGACAGCTCGGCGACGAACTGTTCAGCGTCCGCCTGGGCTTGTTCGGGATCGACATCAAATTGCTCGCACACACAGTCGCGGACAATCTCGCGCAGCGGTGTCCGGCCATCGGCAGCCTGAAAGATGGCGGTGGCAACTTCGTTCAGTGTGAAAAACGTCGAGTCGGCCGAGTTCATCACCATCATCTCGCCCGCCAGCGCTCGTGCCGCGATGGCTGAACTCCGCGCAATGTAAATGTAATTTTCAGGCATGCTTCGGAACCCCCTGGAAGTTCCGGGCGAAATCAGCCGCGAATTTGGGTGGCGAGATCCGCGCTTGACTACGAACTACATCCCATACCCGGTGGTCGGGATAGAACGTCAACTGACGAATGGGAACTCGGGCGACGAAATCGCAGGCCGTATCCAGAAGTTTTTTGACCAGGCCGGAGTCTTCCGCAAAGAAAAGAATGTTGCGCATCAGACGGCGTACGGCCTCAGCGGGTGGCAAGTCATCGATGCGATTCTCGGGGCCCTGCGCCAGGAAGAATAAAGCCGCGACCGGGGCCGCACAGTTCTCCCCGGGGCGAGCCAACTCGCCGGCAAAAGGAGTTCCATAGGCCGAATAACCGTCGGGGCTGGGACGCAAATAGGAAATTTCGTCGGTCAGGAGAGTGATGTCCCCAGGCGCCAGTCGCGTCATTGTGGTCTTGCCCGCTCCTGAAACTCCCGAGAATAAACAGGCGCGACCGTCACAGATGCCGCTCGCGGCGTGCAACAGGAACCCTCCGCGCTGCGCGAGAATCAGACTATGTAGAATGCGCAGCACCGAATCCAGCGAGTAGGGGTTGGCGTTTTGGCGTACGACGCCTTTGCCGGTGCGCGGATCCCATTGCGCATGGAAATCACCGCGCTCAATCCGCCACATTTGTCCGACGCGGTGGACGCGAACATCGTCATCAGAAACTGAGTCCGTGCCAATCAGATCGAACTCCAATTCAAACTCGGGACGCGAGGAACTCAAGAAGCCGTGGTAGCGCTGGCGGAGAAGATCGAGGAAGTTGTCGTCAGATGTCGAAAGCGCGATCGGAATGCCCCCGATTTCGACACACTCGGCTTTAAGCGATGTGGTCATCCCACACTCTCCAACTCAGCGCCCGATCCCGCGCTCCGAAGTTCACTGGCCCACAAGCTTCGGCGACGGTGAAGTTTCAGAGCTAGGCGGCGGATCGCGCCAAAATGACAGAATACGAATCCCAGCGCGCGAGATAGCACCACACCGAATAGACCTGAGTTTAAGTCTGCTTGAGGGGTTACTTCAATCGGAAGTTCTGAGGCTTGCCCGTTGGTCGATTGGTGTATGGACACGCGTCGCACCAAGCGGCCAATCAGCGCCTCCGAGGGAAACTGAGGGTCCATCGCCGGCATGGAATCCCCGCGCATCACAAATCCTTCGGGCGAGCGAAGCTCGACGAAACGATGCAAGAACAGGCGGCCCTCCGCGTGGGCTAGCGCAATATCGCCAGGGCGGATAACAGCCAGCGAGCAGCTCTCGATTTCGACAACATCGCCCGGCCACAGAGTAGGCAGCATGCTCTCACCATGAACCCGAAGACGAACAGTTTGTCGCGAACCCGGGTTGCCACGTAAAACGTCCGCCACCAAAGCCGAGCGTTCCGCGTTCCAATCCAAGCGGGCCGCACTCGTGGTGGCGTCGAGCATCAGGAAGTTTTTTGCGAAAATTGACAACTGGGAACGCCGATGTTGATTTTGCCACACGCAAGAGCGAGTGTTTCAAAAACTCGCTCGTGGCGGAAGGCTGGCTTCTGATAGAGCTTCTTTTCTTTACCTTTACCCGCGCTGCCCGGTGTGTGGCGCTTTTCGCGAGGAGCCCGTTCGTCGTTCATAGTTGGTCAGTCCAGTCGGTAAGAAAATAAAACCTGGTGTTTCTCGCAGTTTTGCTAAGAAAGTAAAAGCAGTGTACTACATCGCTTTCCGCGGTACCAGTTCGCTTTGTTTAAGAAACGGACTCGGCGAATCAGGATCCTCAATAAAATGAGAGAGTTCCATCTTGTCGGGCCCGACGCACACTGAAGGACATGGCGGCAAGGGAAACCGGAAGCAGGACGATTCCAAATCCAGCCAGGATGCCCACGGTATGAGCCATGGCAAACACAGTTTGGCCATCGAGCAGGGCGCCGCGCAGTCCGCTAATCGCATAAGTGAGAGGAAGAGTGTGGGCCAGGAACTGCAGGGGGCGCGGCAAACTCTCGATTGGAAACAGTGTTCCACTCAAGAACCAGAGTCCGGAACCGAGCAGCCACAGCAACGCAGAACCCTTCTGAAATGCCACCTGAAGTGTTGCGGCGGCGATACCGACGGCGAGAGCAATCACTACAGAAAGAAGCAACACGACCAGGCACGATAGAAAATTTACGTGAATCGATGCCCGGAAAACCGCTACGCCTGCGAAAACATAGATCAACAGATTGAATAAGTTTCCTGCAAAGGCGGAAATCGAGCTGAGGATGACGAGTTCCGCAGGATTGGTTGAAGTGGTCATGAGTACTTCAAGGGTTCCCGTTTGCTGAGCTTCCTGAACAGCGCTCAGAAACGACTGTGCGCTCATCACGAAGAAGGTGTAGAGCCCTGTGCCGACCAGCAAGAACGGAAAGTATTCATTGCCGTTCGGACGGAAGCCTGGCCCGATGGCCTGCGACAAGAAATAAAAAGCAGCCAGTTCGGTGAGCCCTCCGACCAGGGTCACGACGAAGCCGCTGCGGTAGCGAATCGCGGTGAGTAGATCTCTCCGCAAAATGGCGTGGAGCTTGTCGAGGGTCGTAGTCATAAACCGATCACTGGATCGCACGACGGCCCAATTGTCTCGATCGCTTCGTCCGTTGCTCCGGTCGTACGGAAATAAAAAGCGCGCAACGATTCCGCGGTGTCGCCCTTGATCAAGGAGCGAGCGGCGAGCAAGAGGCCGTGATGAAGCAGGAGCAGCCGATCCCCGACGGCAACCGCCTCCGCGAAATTATGAGTCGCAAGCAGAATCGTAGTGCCTTGCACGGACAGCGCGCGCATCGTCGTCCAGAAATGAGCGGTAGTACCGGCATCAAGGCTCCGTGTCGGTTCATCGAGCAAAAGCACCTTCGGACGCTTGACCAGGGCACGCGCGATGCCGAGACGCTGATACATGCCGCTGGAAAATTTCATGACGAGCGTGTCGGCTTGCTCTTCGAGTCCAGTGTCCTGGAGAACTTCGGCGATTCGCGACGCGCGCTCGGCTCGCGGGACTTCGTCGAGCACGGCGAAGAAATCCAGGTTCTCGCGAGCCGACAAGCGAGGAAAAAACGAGCGCTCGGCCGCGACCGCGATACCGACTTGCCGCCGGACTTGCCGCGCGTCGTGCACCGCATCGAAGCCGCCTACGCGCACCGACCCGGCGTCCGGCAGCAGCATGGTTGAGATCAGCTTAAGAGCGGTGGTTTTTCCGCTGCCGTTTGGGCCCAGGAGCACTAACACTTCCGCCCGAGCAGCGGAGAAAGTAATGTCGCTCAAGGCCACCGTTTCGCCGCGCCGCTCTTTTCCCAGCCAATTGAAAAACGCCGGACGATGACGAAATACCTTGCGGACGGATTCGAAGATGATCTGGTCCATGAAGGCCTGCCAACAAACCTGCGAACGATGAAAGTGCCGACTCCGCGCAGGGTGTGCGCCGGTGTGCGCTAAAGTCTCTGTATTATAGAGGCGACTCGTGCTTCTATCGACGCTGGGAGATTACCGCGTCGATGTCCATTTCGGTTTTCACTGCCATGAATGAGCCGCAACACCCGTCCGCAGCGCCTGTCGCCGTGACGGGTAGCACGCAAACCGGAGGCGAGTTTGAATTCCTGTGCGCATTGGTCGGAGCGGAACTGGCTCCCGATCAGATTGAGCGCGTTGCGAACTGGGACCTGTCGACGCTCGACTGGCACAAATTGCTCAACCTTGCGGAGCGCCACGGAGTTCTGCCGCTGGCGGCGCACAATCTCACCGATTACGGCCGCGGCCAGACCCCGGAAATGGAGCTGGCGCTGCGTTCGGCTCATGACGCGTGCCTGAGACGCAACTTGTGGTTCGCCGCCGAACTGGTGCGCATTATGCGGCATTTCGCGGCCAGGCAAGTGACCGTTTGTCCATTCAAAGGTCCGGTGCTCACGCAGTCGCTCTACCGTGATTTGGGCTCGCGAAGTTTTTCGGACCTCGACTTCCTGATTTCTCCCGTTGACTTTGATCGAGCCAAGCAGGCGCTCGCCGAAATCGGATATCTCCCCTCCGCCGACATGGCTCCTGCCGTCGAGCGCTTGTGGCTGCAAAATGGCTATGAGCGGTCTTTCGACAGCGTCACTGACAGCGCTGAAGGCGGCTCGGGGCAAAAGAAAATTGTCTGGAAGCATCTTGTCGAGTTGCAATGGGCCATGCTGCCGCGTTTCTACGCAGTTGATCTTCAGATCGCAGATTTGCAGGCGCGCGCCAGCCGCATCGTCGTCGGCGAATACGAAATGCCTTGCCTCTCGCCTGAAGATTCGCTGCTGGTTCTCTGCCTGCATGCTGCTAAACACCTTTGGACGAGGCTCGTCTGGTTGGCGGACGTCGCGGAAACGCTGCGGACGCAAACGGTGGATTACGAGCTGGCGTTTTCTCGCGCGCAAACGCATGGCATCGCTCGGATCCTCGGCGTCAGTTTCTGGCTCGTGAAAAATGTGCTTGGCGCCGATCTTCCCAATCCGGCTGAAAAATTGATCGCCTCCGATCCAGAGATTCCAGCTCTGGGTCATGAATTTGCGCTGCGTTTGGAACGCAGCGAGAATTACCACTTCGAATCCACGAAATATTTCCGCTTGCTTCTACGACTGCGCGAGCGGCCCGGCGACCGGTGGCGTTATGCCTGGCGGCTTGTCTGGACGCCGAGCAATGGAGATGTCGAGGCTATGCGTTTACCGGAATTTCTGTTTCCTCTCTACCGAGTCGTTCGAATCGGCCGGCTGGCGCGGAAGCTGGCTCGGCGGCCGGGTGGGCCGAAGAGTCCATAAAGTTAGTGGGTTTCGCCATCACCGGGCGCGATATCGGGGGTATCGACCTTTTGCGCTACTGCGGATTTGTGCGGCTGCGTCAGCGGAGGAAACTCTCCAGGGTCTTTTCCCGCCAGCGCTGCGCTCATGAACTGCATCCAGATCGGCAGGGCGGCGTGGCCTCCAGTCTCTTTCGCGCCCAGGGATTTCTTCTCGTCGTAGCCGATCCAAACACCGCAGGTCAGCGAGGGAGAAAAGCCAACGAACCAGGCGTCGGTAAAGTCATTGGTCGTGCCCGTCTTTCCGGCTAGCGGATAGGGCATCTTGGCGGCGGCGACCGCCGTTCCATGCAACACAACTTCGCGCAGCATCGAAGTCATGACCCGCGCCGTGTGAGAACTGATGACATCCTTGATGTCGGAATAATCTTCTTCCAGAATGCGGCCTTCGTAATCCGTCACTTTGGTGATGTAGCGCGGAGTGACGCGCACGCCGTCGTTAGGAAAAACACTAAATGCTGAAGTCTGCTCCAGTGGCGTGATTTCGGCCGACCCGAGCGCAACCGGAAGGTAAGGTGGAATCGAGGCCGTGATGCCGAAGCGGTGAGCATACTCGATCACGGTCTTGATGCCGATGCGGTCTGCGATCTTTAGCGCGGGAATATTCCTCGACTGAGCGAGCGCGCGCCGCAGCGTGATTGTTCCCTCGAATTTGTCGTCGTAGTTATGGGGCACATAAGGTCCGGAGGGCGTTTGAAAAGTCACCGGGGCGTCAACAATCGTATCGTCGGGAGTAGTGCCTTGATCAATCGCAGCGGTGTAGACATACGGTTTGAATGACGAACCGACCTGCCGCAAAGCCTGCGTGGCGCGATTAAATTTCGACAAATTAAAATCGCGCCCACCGACCATCGCCTTGATTTCTCCAGACGCATTATCGATCGCGACCAGCGCTCCCTCAGCACCGGAGTCTTGCTCTAAACTCACCCGCGCCTTTCCGGGCGGTTCGAGAGAAAGCACTTTGACATACACAATGTCGCCGGCGCGGAGAATCTCGGGCAGCTTGAACTTGGCCTTCTTGTTGGGCTGAGTCCAGGCCACGTCGGCCAGAGCGATCGGCGCAAAGTATTGTCCGAAGCGAACGGTTGCGATGTTTGGCGAAACCTGCATGACGACGGCGTGTTCGTAACCATTGACTTCAGGTTCCTCATCCCAATCCGGATCGGCATATTTTTCGAGCTTTTGGCCTGGGACGGCCACGTTCACGAGCTTGCCCTGCCAGCCGTGTCGGCGCTCGTAGGTGGCGAGACCATCCAGGAGCACTTGGCGCGCCGATTTCTGCATGTCCATATCGAGCGAGGTATAAACGCGCAGGCCTCCTTCATGCACCTGGTCGCTGCCATACTTCGCTTCGAGATAGCGGCGAATTTCCTCAACATAATGCGGAGCCAGAGAATTCGGGTCCTTCTGCAAGTTGAGGACGATCGGCTTGTTCTTCGCCTCCACAGCTTGCGCCGCGGTGATCTTGCCGTCTTCGAGCATTGCGTTGAGCACGAGGTTGCGCCGCTTCAGGGCGCGTTCCGGGTGAGTGACCGGAGAATAATATTGCGGAGCCTTTGGCAAACCGGCCAGCAGCGCGGCTTCTTCCAGTTTCAGTTGCTTCGCAGGCTTGCTGAAATAGTATTCCGAAGCCGCTTCGTAGCCGTAGGCTCCATGGCCGAGGAAAATCTGATTGGCATACAGCGTGAAAATCTGCGGCTTGGTGAACCGGCGCTCAATCTGGATCGCAAGCAGCGCCTCCTGCACCTTGCGATAGAACGAGCGGTCGGGAGAAAGAAAAAGATTCCGCGCCAGCTGCATGGTGAGCGTAGACGCTCCCTGTACCTTGCCGCCCGACTCGATGTCACGATAGGCGGCACCGACGATGCGCCAGAGATTGATACCCGAGTGCCGGTAAAAATCTTTATCTTCAATCGACACCAGCGCATTACGGAGAACTTCGGGATAATCCTCGTACGCGGCAATCACGCGCCGCTGGAGAGCGAAGGTGCCAATCACGCGCCCCTGTCCATCGTAGAGTTCGGTGACCGCGCTCGGACGGTATCGTTCCAGTTCATCGACCTGAGGGAGGTCGGTTGTATACACCAGCAAAAGCCCAGCCGTCGCGCCCACGGCCGTCGAGAGAAGAACGAGAAAGGCGAACAAAAATCGCCCCACCAACTTGCGTCCGCCAATTTCAATCGTCGGAAGATGTTGGTAGATGATTTTCATTGGGGATTCAATGTTAGCGCAGGATCGCTGATCGCTCTTCGCTAGTCGCTAGTCGCTAGTCGCTAGTCGGGAGATTTGCTAGGGGATTCACATTTATTGTGGTGTTAACTTTGTGGTTATGTCCCCCTCCCCCCCCCCCCCC
>Ga0209579_10000284_pt1 | contig 62035 bp, 55 predicted proteins | sample Coa_R1_2_FD_187152 | JGI IMG/M metagenome (GOLD analysis project Ga0209579, IMG submission 187152) | Surface soil microbial communities from Centralia Pennsylvania, which are recovering from an underground coalmine fire - Coalmine... | ecosystem: Environmental > Terrestrial > Soil >...
GGCGTCAGATCTCCGGTCCGGTCCGGTCCGGTCCGGTCCGGTCCGGTCCGGTCCTGCGTCCTGCGTCCTGCGTCCTGCGTCCTGCGTCCTGCGTCCTGCGTCCTGCGTCCTGCGTCCTGCGTCCTGCGTCCTGCGTCTTGCGTCTTGCGTCTTGCGTCTTGCTAGCGGCGCGCCCCGAGGCGCACCGAAGTATGCCGCGCCTGTTCGCCTGATCGGGAGGAAGTCAAATGGCTGAGCAAAGTGGGATCTGCGTGCGTCGGATCGACGTCGGGCGGCTCACGCTCAATATACGCGAGATCGGCGAAGGACCGCTGGCGATCTTTCTGCACGGCATTACCTCAAATTCTGCCATCTGGGATCCGATCCTCTTCAATCTCAAGGACCGATTGCACTCGGTCGCCATCGATCAGCGTGGCCACGGCTTAAGCGATAAACCGGAGAGGGGCTACGAGGCAGAAGATTATGCGCGCGACGTGATCGCCCTCATCGAGAAGCTGGGCCTCGGTCGGGCTATTCTGATCGGCAATTCTCTCGGCGCGCGAAACAGTATCGTCACTGCTGGCCTCCGGCCGGACTTGATTCAATCCGTCATCGCGATTGACTTCACGCCCTTTATCGAGCGGGAAGTGATGGATGCACTTGAGACGCGTGTGAAAGCGGGCGACCGGACATTCAGATCGCGGGACGAGATCGAAGCCTATCTATGCGACCGGTACCCGTTGATGCCTCCTGATGCCATCCGCCGCCGCGCGATGTCGGCTTATGAGTCAATTGGCGCCGAACTACGACCGCGCGCTGTGCCGGCAGCCATGATGCAGACGGTGATCGGCCTCCGCGAGGAGCTCGAGTCCGCCTTGAAGGCAGTGACACGCCCGGTTCTGATCGTGCGCGGCGCGAAGAGTAAGTTCGTTTCGGTCGAAGCGTTCGAGAAGACACGTCACCTTCGCCCGGATCTTCCGACGCTCGTCGTTCCTAACGTCGATCATTACGTGAATGAAGAAGCGCCAGAGGTCATAACTAAAGCGATTTTCGATTTCGTCGCAGGGAATATCGCGTCCCACCCTTCGCCCAAATAAAAGTTCGGTGATTTAGATGACAAGTACGCTCAAAAGCGAAAGACACGCTGAGATCGCGGGAGGCGGCTTCGCAGGCTTAACTGCAGCCATTGCGCTTCGTCAGCGTGGCTGGAGCGTGCGTCTCCACGAAAAGGGATCCGAATTGCGGGCTTTCGGCGCAGGAATCGTGCTTTGGCACAACGGCCTCCGGGTTTTGGAGGGTATCGGTGTGCTTGAAGACGTTCTGAATGGCTCGATGACGCCGCCGACCTACGAGACGCGACTTCATAATGCGACGGTATCTCGGGAGACCTTCGGCGGCATGCCGTGGCGCGTTATGACACGCCAACATCTGCATGGGGCGCTGGTGAACAGGGCGCGCCGAGATGGTGTGAAAATAGTGGTCAACTCCGAAGTGGTTAAGGCAGACGCGTCCGGACGGATCGAACTCGCGTCCGGCGAGGTTCTGCCAGCGGACCTCGTCGTTGGCGCAGACGGCGTCGGCTCGAAGGTTCGGGACTCCGTGGGTTTCAAGTTGAAAAGGGAGATCTCGCGCGACGGACTGATCCGGTTGATCGTGCCACGTAAGAAAAAGGAACTGGGCTGCGGCGATTGGGACCACATGATCGATATGTGGAACTTCTGGCCTCGTGTGCTCAGAATTTTATACGCGCCCTGTAACGAGAACGAGCTCTACCTCGGATTGATGGCCCCTGCGAGCGATCCAGACGGGTCGCAAGTGCCGATTAAGCTGGACACGTGGTTGGAGATGTTTCCTTTCCTTGAACCGGTGCTCGTGGAAGCCGCTGCAATCGCGTCTCCGCGCTACGACCGGTACGAGACGACTTATTTGAGTGAATGGCATCGCGGCAAGGTGGCGCTCGTCGGAGACGCGGCCCACGCTATGACTCCCTCGCTCGCGCAAGGTGCGGGCTGCGCTATGGTCAATGCGCTTAATCTCGCGATGGAGTTGGCCGACATTTCAGACGTCGAAGACGCGGTCAGGTCGTGGGAGAACCGGATGCGGCCTCTCACCGATCGGGCCCAGGCTCTTTCCGCTGAGCTGACGGCCGCCCGCGCTCTCTCAAAAGGTAACCAGCAGCATCGTACGGCTTTTGAAACTGCCCGCTACGATCCCTTGCGAAGGGTGTTCTCCTGGTGAGTAAGATCACGCACAGATAGCAGCTAGTTTCAGTTGCCCCGCAGGAAAATCTCATGCCACTGAATATTAGAAATCTAGCGATTAAATGTCTGGATTTCGAGAACCTTGACCGAATGAGAGACGAGCATGCGGGCAATAAGGGAAACGTTCTCCCGCGTTTTGAAATAAGCGGGGTGCCAAAGGAGGCCGTTGAACTCGCGCTGGTCTGTCATGATCCTGATGCGCCGCTAGCGCGAGGCTTCACGCATTGGACCTTATATGCGATTCCTCCAACCACCACGGACCTGTCCAATTCACAATCAAGATTTCGAACCGGCCCGAACGGTTTAGGAAAACTTGAGTATTTCGGCCCGCAGCCACCTCCGGGGCACGGTCCGCACCACTACTATTTTTGGGTTTACGCGCTCGATCAAAAAGTGTTGGGCACGCCTACCCGAGAGGAATTTCTCGACCGCTACAACGAGAACATAATCGAGCAGAACCGGATCGTCGGCATTTACGAAAACTGAGGATAAAACATGCGGTGGCGCTCTAGGTTTAGCACTTGTTCAGCGTTTCGATCAGCTGAAAAACGCAATGCAACGTGGCGAGTCGAAAAGTGAGTAATGAAATGGCAATCGCACCGATCCTCTTATCAGATGGCGCGCTGGACATTCAGGACGACGGACCGGTGCTGATTGGCGTCCGTTGCACCTCTTGCGGCACAGTGGCTTTCCCGCGTTCGTCAATCTGTTCCTCTTGTATGTCGGAGACGTTAGTCGATGAGCCCATGCCAAGTTGCGGGAACCTCTATAGCTGGACGTCCGTGCATGTCGGATCCCCGCGTATGAACAAGCCGATTACGATCGGTTATGTCGATCTACAAAATGGGGTTCGGGTTTTCAGTCATTTGGTAGCCCGTAATCGCGCTCTCGAAGTAGACCAGCCTGTAGAACTTTCAGTCGCCATTGTCGGCAGGACGGAGGAGGGGAATCCCATTCAGACCTTTGTGTTCGTACCGGCAGAGAGACGGCAATGACGGACGTTTCGGTCCTCGGCGTCGGTATGGTTCCATTCGGGAAATATCCGGAACGGCTACTCACCGATCTTGCTTGGCCGGCGGTGAAGGCGGCAATCCAGGAATCCGGCGTCGCACCGCGCGATATCCAGGCTGCTTATTGTGGGACCGTGTTCGGTGGAATGATGTCGGGCCAGCGTATCCTTGCGCGAGTTGGCCTTTCCGGCATTCCGACCACCAATATCGAGAATGCCTGCTCTTCTAGTTCAACGGCATTCCGGCAGGCGGTAATCGCCATTCGCAGCGGCGAATGTGATGTCGCACTGGTGATAGGCGTAGAGAAACTGACAAAGTTCGGCGGTGGCACTCTTCCGCTAGAGGAAGAGGATTGGGAAGTCAGTCAAGGTATGGTGATGCCGGCCCTCTACGCCATGAGAGCGCACCGTTACATGCACGATTTCGGACTAACGCGCGAACAGCTGGCGAAAGTTTCGGTCAAGAACCGTGGCCATGGCGCGTTGAATGAGGATGCACAGATGCGCAAGTCGGTGACCCTGGACGAAGTACTCGCTTCGAGGCCAATCGCTGACCCACTTACGCTGCTGCAGTGCTGTCCGACTGGCGACGGCGCCGCTGCCGTCGTTCTCTGCTCCTCGCGCGTCGCCCGACGCTATCGCAGCGATCCGGTCCAGGTCCGGGCATCCGACCTTACGTCGGGCCGGCACACCGGCGGGTTCCGCGATATGACCATTCCCGAAATTACTGTACGTGGCGCTCGGGAGGCCTATGAGGAGGCCAGTGTGGGGCCCAATGACATCGACGTCGCAGAGGTGCACGACGCTTTCTCCATAGCCGAGATTCTTTATTACGAGGCTTTTGGCTTCTGCGAGCGCGGGGGAGGCGGCGATATGCTCGACAGGGGCGATACCGCGCTCGGTGGGCGGCTGCCGGTCAACCCGTCAGGAGGGCTGCTAGCCAAGGGTCATCCCATCGGCGCGACCGGGCTGGCCCAAATCGTCGAGATTGTCCGACAGTTGCGCGGCCAATGCGGCGCGCGGCAAGTGACCGGTGCGAAAGTGGGCCTAGCCCATGCCACCGGCGGCGGAATATCGGGCTTCGATCACGGCGCTTGTTCTATCCATATTTTCGCCCGTTGAGCCGGTCCTTAGTCACTGCGCGGATTCCCACTACAGATACGGTCGATGCAATATGCCTTCGTCTAATCCTCCTCTGAGCGGTGTCCGCGTCCTGGACATGACGCAGTTCCTGTCTGGCCCGTTCGGCACTCAAATTTTGGCAGACCTCGGTGCGGAAGTCATAAAGCTGGAAGCGCCGCAAGGCGATCTCGCGCGTCACATACCGCCATACTTCGTCGGCAACGACAGCATCTATTATCTCTCGATTAACCGCGGCAAACGGAGCATTGTTGTCGACATGAAATCCGCCGCGGGCATCGCCCTCGTGCATGATCTCGTGCTCGCAAGCGATATCGTGATCGAAAATTTCCGGCCGGGCGTGCTGGATCGTCTGGGACTCTCGGCCGCGCAGCTACGAGAGAGCAAACCTGGACTGATCTGGTGTTCGATCAGCGGCTTTGGCCAGACCGGCCCTTACCGCGACAAGCCCGCTTACGACATGATCGTGCAGGCGCTGTCCGGGGGCATGAGCCTGACGGGCGAAACGGGCGGGCGCCCAGTTCGCGCCGGTATTCCGCTTGGCGACCTCGCGGCGGGTATGTATGCGGCGATAGCGGTGTTGGCAGCCTTGCATCGTCGGAATGACACCGGCCGGGGCGAATATATCGACATCGGAATGCTCGACTGTCAGGCCGCGATGCTCTGCTATCAGGGTGCGTACTTTCTTCATTCAGGTAACGTCCCCGGGCGGCAGGGTCGTGGTCACGACTCGATCGCGACCTACCGAACGTTCACCGCTAGCGACGGTGTCGATGTGGTCGTTACCGCCAACACGGACCGCATGTGGGTCGGCCTCTGTGCCGCGCTCGGCCGCCCAGATCTTTCCGAGGATGCGCGTTTTCTTAGTGGCCAATTGCGTTACGATAATCGCGAGCAGCTGTGGCCACTACTCGATCAAGCCTTTCTGAAGCATACTGCCGACGAATGGGTACCTGTTCTCGAGCGTGAGGGTATCCCTGTCGGCGTCGTCAACTCGCTCGACCGTGTGATGGCGGATCCGCAAATCAAGGCGCGCGATATGGTCATAGGGCTCGCCGCTGAAGATGGCCGTGAAGTGCGCGTCATGGGCAATCCGATCCGACTTCAGGAGGCAAATGCGAGCACTCCGCACTACCCGCCTGCGCTCGGCGAGAATTCTCACGCCATACTGACCGATGTGCTCGGCTTAGACACTTCGAAAATCGCGAGCCTTGCGGAGCGGAACATCATCGTCGGAAAGGCTCCGGATCGGCGGGTCCGGGACTGAGGTGGCAAACGCGTTGTGATGCACATCGCATCAACCCACTAGATCGAAGTTCGTCGCGACCAGCTCTAAGCCGACAGCGGAAGATCGCAAATGGAAAAGATGGCAATACTCTACAACGATGCGACATCGCCTTTCGGAAGAAAAGTTGTTGTTGCTGCAATTGAGCGTCAGATTCCGCTCAAGGAGGTGTTTGTCGCTATGAAAGATCCCAAGGTCTTGGAACCCTGGAATCCAATTTGTCAAATACCGACGCTGGTCTCGCCAGACGGCACGGCGGTTTTCGATAGCGACGTGATCATCCAGTGGCTCGATCACCAGCATGGTGGCGCGCCTTTAATTCCAACGGAGCTAGCGATCCCTGTCTCGGTTCGCATGTCACTAGCTAACGGCCTCATGGAAACCGCCCTTAAGCGCCGTGGCGAGACAGCGCGCACCCCGCCACAAGAAGAGGCACTGAAGAAGTTTGAAAATACCATTTGGCGCATATTGGGGGCGCTCGAAGCGCAAGCCAACGCGCTAGCCTTTGACGGGGAATTGCGCGCTGATCAGATCTCGACCGCTGTGGCCTTGGGTTATCTCGATCTTCGGTTCACTGATAGCTGGCGCGAAAAACACAAGTCACTTCATCGGTGGTTTGAGGAGATTGGTGCACGGAAGTCAATGACTCTCACCGTGCCTCCACGCTCGAGCCCGCTCATTGATGATCGATAGCGCACTTGCTTAGATAGAAACACTATACAGCTTTAAATAGTTTAACATCCTCTGGGCGCGGTGTTTGATATCTGACTGGCGCTAGGAAGTAGGCGTGAACCGCTTCTGAAACCGGTCACGTGGTAAGCTACCGTTTCGCACTTGGCGTTGTCTCTAAACAGTCGCCGGCGCGACCCGCAATGCTTATAACGTTACCGAATGGTGGTATTCACCACCGCCCCTCGGGCGGTTTTCGAGCTTCTGGCACCCATGAAGAAATGAGACAAATGCCGTGAGTTGCGCGATCGTGGAGACACCCTTGTGCGAGGAAGCGCGCCGGACTCGCAGATTTGGACGGTTATGGAGTGTGCTGCCGCGGTACGGAAAGTATAGCACCCAGAGGCCAGCTAAACCTCAAGGTGCTAGGCGCGCTGCCAAACCAATTCGAACGTCCACTCATTACCCGATAAATTAAAAGTCGGTGTGCTAAGAGTAAGTTTGTCCTCTTCGAATTTCAGGTGGCGGACCTGATCCTGCCCAGTCCAATTCGGATACAAACTCATTTCTACATGGTGCGTAATGGTATCGCCGCTAACGGAGTACCGCCCACAATAGGAAATGTAGCTGTTCACTGCCATGAGCGCCTCTTCGGACGTTCCGCCACGAAAATCACGCGACCGAAATGGTGGGCGGCTTGCGGCGCTTAAGTTGGCAATCATGTACCCTTCCGCGGTGTACACGAGAAGTCCTTGCGCCTTTTCATCAAATGCGGGTCGCGTTTCGCCGGTGGTACTGCGGCCGAAAAAGCTAACGAGCCGCCATGTTCCGACAATGGTCTCTTGTTTCATTTCGCAAAAACTTTGTCACAGCTCTTCTGGCGTGTAGCTAAAGGTGGCACCGCGTCACGGTTTTCGTTTCTTTAGCAGCACATTGGTCGATTTCATGCGGCGATCGGGAAACGTGCTTATGGAAGTCCAGGCGCTTCAATCTTGACTGGTCGACTACGACCCGCAGTCTTTGAAGATCCAAAACCTGGAAGCACCATGGACAACGCACCGATCGGACTGCCTGCGCACATCAACATAAGGTCTTCGGGCGTATCCATCGCGTAGTGTATGGTTTTTTCGTCCGAAGGCGTTATCTCGCCCTCGAGACGGCCGGCGCGCTTTAGATCGGCAATGCTGCGGCCGGTATTTTCGACTACAAACTCCCGTATTTGCTTCTTGCTCCAGCCGCTGGCGCGCAACAACTCTGCATGCTCTCCTGCGAGCACGACCGCGCCGGGCGTCCGCCCTAGAATTGCGATTGAACCGAGGAAGGACAAGGCATCCCCGATCGCGCGTAGGAATTGCTGGTGCGTACCGTAATTCCAGATTTGAATCATGGAACTGGCGGCCAACAGTGTCACGGTGCTTTCGTCGTGGCGGAACCCTTTTTCGACATGCCACGGTTCCCACGGATGATTTTCTTCGTTCTCCGCAATACAACAGGTGTATTTTCCTGGCGTTCCTAAGGTGGCGCGATCGGCGACTCCTGGCCGGTACCGCAAACAGTTCAGTAGGATAAGCCGCAATGCGCGTCCAATTGTCGCGTTGGCCCGGTTTCCAGGCCCGAACACGTTTGTGGTACTGTTCATACCTACAGTCTGGGTTATCGGGCCGTTGACAAGAATCATAATGGTCGGTCCGGCGAGCGCTGACGTCGCGTGGTGAAGACCGAATTCCGGCATTGCGAGAGCCTTCACGACTGCAACGACGACCGGCATATATTCAGGCTTGCAGCCGGCCATCACGGCGTTGATCGCCACCTTCTCGGCGGTTACCGCCACTTTCCGCGACGGCATTTCGGCGATGACATCGTCCGGCTTTAGTTGGGCCGCCTGCAACATTTCGTGGACGAGGAAACTGTTAGCGGGTAGCACCGGCAAACCGTCGGTCCAGCCGCGCGCAAAACAGAACTCTATATGTTCAGCGACATTGATCGGGATGCATGCCTCACCTTCCGCAACCGCCTGCGCATCCTGGTCCAAGGCAGTCCTCCCTAAATATAAAGTGGTCGTTTTGAAAACAGCTCAGCGCTGTTGTCCCTCTTTCAGCAACGTTATGACCTTTCCGACAAGTTCCTCTGCCCGCTGATCGATCTGTTCTGGGGTCAAACTGGCGAGGGGATGCGGAACCTTCACAAATCGAAAATTTGGCACCCCCCAGAGCTCCGCCATCTCGCGGGAGGTATTGTCGAAGGCGTCGGTGACGATGGCTATTGCGGGGATTTTAGCCTTCTCGAGATATATAGCGTCCAGAAGAATCCCGGACGAGCAGGCGCCACAGTCGCCTATTCCTGCAATAACGAAATCGACGGTCTTTCGTAGCTCGGCAATTTGGGCGTCTTTAACCGGGGCGCGTTCTGCTTTGTGCAACAAAAAATCCGCTTTGATATCGTAAGCGGATTTCAGTTTCTCGGCCAATTTCGTCAATACAGCCTCGGCATTTTTTTTGGTGTTCTCGATTATGCCGACCCGTAATCCCTGTACGTTTGGCGGCCGTGGCGCGTAATCGATCGGCTCTTCCGCTGTTGGAATTGTCGGATCCAGTACGTTCATCGACGTGAAATAATTCATGTCATGCTCCGACGGATTGAGACCTTGAGACAAATAGGCTTGACAAATTATGCTGTCAAGGCAACGGCAGCCTCGATTTCGCTTTCGTCATCAAACGCGAAGTATTGGATACGATCATCACTGCGAAGTGCTACCAAAAATTATTTGGAGTTCCGACGTAACGACTATCAATGATAGCCGGTGAGCCCAGGGAGGGCGATCTGTGAAAGTTCAAAAGTACCAACTCGCCAATCGCAGGCGATTCATATTGGGCTCCGCATGCCTCGTCGTAACTCCCGCCTTGCCCGCGTCAGCTGATACCTACCCGATGCGGCCCGTCCGATTCATCGTCCCGAGTACGCCCGGCAGCGGCACTGATATTCTGGCGCGACTGTTGGCCAATAACCTCGGCCCGATTTGGCGGCAGCCAGTCGTTGTCTACAACCGCGAGGGCGCGGGCGGCGTCATCGGCACTGATCTAGCGGCAAAATCTGAGCCGGACGGCTACACACTTTATATGGGGTTTACAGGACCAATTTCGGTTAGCCCGATCTTGGTGAAAAATCTCTCTTACAATCCAGAAAATGATTTTGCGCCTGTGACCTTGGTCGACTCGTCGCCCAATGTGATGGTCGTCGCGCCGAACTTATCTGCCAGATCAGTGAAAGAGGTCATCGAGCTCGCCAAATCCAGGCCGGGCTACGTCACTTATGGATCAGCTGGTTTCGGAACTCAGGGGCACATGTGCGCTGCGCTTTTTGAATTCATGTCAGGAACAAAGTTGCTGCACGTGCCGTACAAGAGCGAGAGTCAAGCGCTCACGGACCTTATGACAGGACAGATCAGTATCCTGTTTCATGTTGCCGCCGCCGTGATGACCTTGGCCAAGAATGGCAAGCTACGCGCGCTCGGCGTGACTTCCCTCAGACGATGGGATCTTCTGCCGGACCTGCCATCTATCGCCGAAGCGGGACTACCGGGCTATCAGATTACAGTTTGGCATGGAGTTCTAGCGCCGGCGAAGACGCCGCCGCCGATCTTGAAAAAGGTACAGCAAGACATGGCAAGTGTTATGAAAAATGAAGAAGTGCGTCAGCAATTCATCAAGCTATGGGTGGAACCACTTGGCACAACGTCGGATGAATTTGCAAAATTCCTAAAGGAGGACGCTGAGCGGAGCGCCAGCATTATCAAGCACGCGGACATTCACCTCAATTAGAATTGGATGCCGATCGTATCCGTTGCCGGCGCCTTCTATCAATTTTGGCGAAGCGAATGATTTCGCGGGTTCCGTTGCGTCCGACGCGTCAGGCGTTTCGGTCCAGATGGGGGTCGAGCGGAAACGGTCTGTCGAGGAAATTTGGGCTTCGCCGCAGCCTGCTTGAGGAGCCATGACCGAACCTTTCGTACGGAGAGGCGGTTTATGCTGCGCTTAGTTGGGATCAAATAGAATGCTTCCAGGCTGGGACTCGTAATGTCGGACAAAGCGATCAATCGGCCCTCGGCGACATAGTCAACCATGAATGCGGTCGGACAAAGGCCTGCACCCTGACTGTCGAGGACAGCGTTTATAAGGACGTTGAAGTTGTCTAGGATAATGCGTGGCTTCACAGCATTGTGCCGCAGCCCGGCCCGCGCAAACCAATCCGACCAATCGCAAAAACGACTGCCGAGCAAGGGGCAATTGATCATCTGCTCGATGGTCTTAATTGCGAAGTCCGCTTTAAATTTCGGCGTGCACATGGGCGCGTAAAGCAGAGTCATAAGCCGCTCAGCGGATTCATTTGGCTGATTCGCGCTCCAGTTGACCGCTAGATCCGTATCCCCCTCTATATGCTCAAGCCGGCTTGCGTGACGTAATGTCAGGATAATCTCAGGGTGTTCTTTGTGGAAGGAAGGCAGCCTCGGCACCAGCCAACGAGCGGATAGGTTCGGTGGAAAAATCATGCGCACTTCGTTGGGGTCGCGCTCGGCGTGAACCGTCGTGACTGCGGAGCTAATAATTTTGAAAGCTTCGCTCAAGTTAACAGAAAGGGACCGGCCGGTGTCAGTTAGAGAGACTTGACGCGCGGTTCGATTGAAAAGCGCCGTATCGAGTTCGGCCTCAAGTATTCGAATTTGGTGGCTGATGGCGGCTTGGCTGACGCTTAGCTCTGCCGCCGCTCGAGTGAAGCTCGATAGTCGTGCAGCCGCCTCAAACGCGCGCAAGGCGACTAGTGAGGGCATCTGACCCATTCAACTAGCATGAATAAATCTAATGTGTTGTCAAGATAAAGCGTTTGTCGCGCTTGGCCACCACGACTAGCCTAATGGCACAGTCTTGAGCAGTTGAAGCTCGGGCAGTCACGACGGATTTGGAGAGCACTTCTCTTTCGCTGCGTCCAAACCCTCTGAACTGCGGTGGTCTGGAGCGCCGATGTATATTCTCGGTGTCGATGTTGGCGGAACATTCACGGATTTGGTGGCGATCAATGCCACTACTGGTGAAATTAGAACAACGAAAGTGTTGTCACTGAGAGATAATCCTGCGCCGGCGATCAAAAGTGGCGTGTCTGAGCTTGGCTTGTCTGGCGTCGGATTGAAGCGCGTCATTCACGGCACAACGGTAGCTACGAACGCGTTAATTGAGAGAAGGGGCGCGCCAACCGCCTTGATCACTACGCGCGGTTTTCGCGACACGACAGAAATTGGCCGCGGCCGCCGACTTGTGTACGGCGCAATGTTTGATAGTCGGTTTCGGCGCGCGCAACCGCTTGTGCCCCGGTCAAGACGCTTCGAGATCACCGAACGCTTGAACGCTCAAGGCGAGACAACAATCAGTCTTGATGAGGACGATATAGCGCGTGCTCTAGAGACGATTCGCGCGGCGCGGATAAGCTCAATCGCGATTTGTTTTCTGCACTCGTACCGCAATTCGGCGCATGAACTTGCAGCCGCAGATTTAATTCGCAAGAAGTTGGACAAGGATGTTTTTTTATCTCTATCCAGCGATGTCGACCCCCAATTTCGAGAGTTCGAAAGATTTTCTACCACCGTTGCAAATGCATATGTCGGCCCAACCACGCGAGCTCATATAGATGATTTGCGCGGGCATGAAAGAATCGGAGCGCGAAGCCAAGATACGTTCATAATGGGCTCGTCAGGCGGTGTGATGGATTTCGATACTGCGGCGCAATTTCCAATTCGTACAATTCTTTCTGGCCCCGCAGGGGGCATTATGGCGGCCCGCGCGATTGGTAAGCATCTGGCGTTAGAAAAGATAATAACTTGCGATATGGGCGGCACGAGCACTGACGTTGCATTGCTCACCGGTGACCATCTTTCGTACGCTAGAGAGACGATCGTCAGCGGAGTTCCGGTGCGTGCTTCGCAGTTGGACATCAATACCATTGCTGCCGGAGCGGGCAGTATAATTTGGCTCGATGTTGATGGTGCGCTTCGCGTTGGCCCGGCTAGTGCGGGATCAATGCCTGGGCCAGCGTGTTACGGGCGCGGCGGCCACGCGCCGACTATTACCGATGCTAACGTTGCGCTTAACCGCATAAGTGGCGGCACACTCCTTGGTGGAAAAATCTGTGTTGACGACGCAGCAGCCTCCTCTGCGCTGGCCTCAGTTCAGGGGCGCCTTGGATTGGCAAGTGTTGTTGAGCTCGCGGATGGAGCGCTGCAGTTGGTCGAAGTAAAAATCGTGTCGGCAATACGTGAAATTTCGCTCGAGCGCGGATATGACCCCCGCGATTTCGCGCTAATGGTATTTGGTGGCGCCGGACCCATGCATGGATGTTTTATTGCCGAAAGGCTTGGAATGCAGCGCGTTATTGTACCACGTGGGCCAGGTGTATTCTCGGCGTTCGGCCTCATCTTGGGCAACATGCGTCGTGAGTGCATCATTAGCCATATATCGCGGCTATCCGAAACGAGCGCACCATTGCTTCGAGCATTGTTCGGTGATGCGATTGAGCAACTGAGCCGTCAATTGCTGACGGACAAAGTAAGTCCGGAAACTATTGTATCAACTTGCGCCCTTGAGATGAGGTGCAAGGGGCAATCGCATGAAATCGCGGTCCAGATCGATCGCTCGCCGGACGATATCTCGATTGCTGAGATCGAGACTGAATTTCGTAAGATTTACACGGCGCGATACGGCCAGCCACCGAATGATTCGATTGATCGCGAAATAATTGCTCTTCGGATCGTGTGCGAAGGGCGTACGGAAACGTTGCCGATGATCGACCTCCCGCCCCGACGAAGTCGGGGCCAGACCAAAGTTCGATCGATTTGGTTTGCGGGGATGGCCCAAGAAGCGCGGATTTATGATCGTGAAGATCTTGCCGGCGGCGATGTCATTCAAGGGCCGGCGGTCGTGAACGAGGTTGGGGCAACGACAATTCTTCCACCCAATTGGATGATGCGCGTCCACTCGACGGGAGCTCTGGTTATGGAGCGTGAGACTTTGGCGTAGCAGAGGACGAGCAATGTCGAAATCAGCGAATCGTGGCATCGATCCAATTACGATATCGATTGTCGAAGAGCTTTTAGTATCCATTGTCCGCGAGATGCGGGTGACATTTTCGAGGAGTGCATTTTCATCCGTCATTAGTGAAGGATATGACTTCTCTTGTGTGCTTCTTTCGGAATTGGGCGAATTGATCGCGATGTCCGAGGATCACCCTGGCCATTCATTTCCATTGGAGGCGGCAGCAAAAGACATTTTGGCGCGCTACAGAGGCGACATTCATCACGGTGACGGTTTCCTTGTAAACGATCCCTATATTTGTGGAACACACCTGAATGACGTCGCGCTTCTGCGCCCGCGAATAAAGAACGGGCGTCAGAGGTTGTTTCCTGCAATTCGCGCTCACTGGGCGGATGTCGGCGGAGGCTCACCTGGGAGCCTCGGTGGCAATGCCACGAATGTATTTATGGAAGGTCTGGTCATTCCTCCCCTTCGCTTGATGGCCAGAGGCGAGATGAACCAAGAGTGTCTCAATTTAATCCTCGCGAACGTACGCGGTAGAGCCGATCGGTATGGCGATCTAATGGCAGCACTTGGTACGTGCGCGATGGCTAACAAGAGGCTTGATGAGTTGGAAACGAAGTATGGGCCCGAGCGAATCGACGACATCGTCGATGCGATTCTTGATCGAACCGAAGGCAGGGTACGAGCAGCGATAAAGGCGTTGCCTAAGGGACAGTTCCGATTCGAAAATTATACGGATAACGACGGGGTCGAGCAGGAGCCTCAACGCGTCGCGGTTTGTCTAACCGTGGGTGACGACGCGATACACTGCGACTTCACTGGCACCTCGCCGCAAGCTCCTGGGCCGCTAAACGGCGGACCAGCTATGGTCGCCACCGCGTACTTTATGATCCTCAAGGCATACTTGGACCCCAAGGCTCCCGTAAATGCCGGGTGCTTCCGCCCCCTAACGCTCCACGTACCAAAAGGCACTTTTCTGAATGCGGAATTCCCGGCTGCCGTTGGGGGTGCTGGCGACCTGCGGCGAACAGTGGAGAGTTGCATACTTGGAACGCTTGCGCAGATCATTCCGAAACGTGTTTGCGGCGACAACAAGGGGGCCGCCAATCATTGCTATATCGGTGGTCCGGTCGCTCACTCCGATGAAATGTTCATCTATTACGAGTACCCCGCCGGCGGTAACGGGGCCGTCGAAGGGTTGGACGGCGATCATGCCATCCGAACCTATACGGAAGGTGATTTCAACACGGTGCTTCCGGTTGAAGGCCTTGAAAATCTGTATCCTATGACGGTCTGGGATAGCGGACTGCGTGTAAACTCGTGTGGTGACGGGCAATGGCGCGGTGGGCTTGGCATGGAACGGCGCGTTGAACTCCACGCCGAGGATTCGGTGCTGACGGTGCTTACCGATCGGGTCGTTGTACCGCCGTTCGGCGTGAATGGTGGTCAGTCGGCAATGGGCAACAGGTTTACGGTGCTGAGGAAAGGCGTGGAGGTCGAGCCATCCAAGATACCAGGCAAAGTCACAGCGTTCCCGTTACAACGCGACGACATTGTGTGGCTTAGGTCGGCCGGGGGCGGCGGGTTTGGTGATCCGTTGGACCGTTCTCCGGCGCTGGTGCTTGAGGATGTCTCGCAAGGCTACATTAGCTCGGCGCATGCCAAAGAGAGATATGGCGTCATAATTGAGGATGGCGACGTTCACGAGGCCCTCACATTACAAGAACGGAACGAATTGCGCCGTTGTCGCTGTCAGCTCATGGTTCGCATCGACGTCATCGATTGGTTCGCACGACATAGGCGCGTTTGCCCGATATCTCCAACGACCGCGGAACTGTATGGCATTGCTGACGGCCAATTGGTCGAGTTGGCTTGCGCAACGGGGGCGCCGCTTCGTGCTTGGACGAAAATTTCAGCCCTGGTACCTGCCGGGTTACTACCGATCGGTCCGATTGGGGCGGCCGTTCTGAACGTTAAAGATAATGATCGGGTCTATTTGAGAACCGTTGTTACACCATATGCGCATCCGCCTCTCCATGAAGATGGCTGCCGCAGCTTCAGCGATGCCGTCGGCCGGCAACCGCTATTAGCGGGAGAGCCTGCATGAGTGCGCCGATAATTCAATTTGAAGGTGTCAACAAGTGGTTCGGCGCATATCATGCGCTGATCGATGTTGATTTAGTCGTCTCTGAAGGCGATGTCGTCGTGTTGTGCGGTCCCAGCGGATCTGGAAAGAGCACACTTATCAGATGCATCAACGGACTTGAGCGAGCCCAGTCGGGAAAGATTGTTGTGATGGGTCAGGCTCTCAACAACGTGTCAGTTCGTTCCGTCGCCTTTCGAACTAATATCGGAATGGTCTTTCAGAGATTTAGTCTTTATCCGCATATGAAGGCAATCGATAACGTGACGCTCGCCTTGCGAAAGGTGCGAGGTTTTTCCGGCAAGGAGGCTGATCAGTGTGCTCGCGCGATGTTGGACCGGGTGGGATTGCTCGCAAAGGCGGATTCGTTCCCCAGTGAACTTTCGGGTGGCCAGCAACAACGAGTGGCGATCGCTCGCGCGCTCGTGCTTGAGCCGCGAATTATGTTGTTCGACGAGCCGACCTCTGCACTTGACCCTGAAATGATTCGCGAGGTGCTCGATGTCATGCGTGATCTGGCACGGACTGGCATCACCATGCTTATCGTTACTCATGAAATGGGATTTGCGCGGCAGGTTGCCGACCGAGTGGTGTTCATGGACGGCGGCCACGTCGTTGAAGTAAGCGAAATGGACGCTTTTTTTTCTAATCCGAGGACGCCGCGGGCACAGCAGTTTATCGACCAGATAATCCACCACTAAGATTATGCGAGGATCCAAGGGGAGCTAGTGGCGAACAATCATCGGACGCTGCACTGAGCAGGAGGGAGACACATGCGAAAGTATCCGGGCCTGATAACTAGTCGACGTCGGTCGATGTTTGTCATCATAAGGTTTATGACAACGCTCGCCCTTTTATTTCCGTTCGCGAGCCTGACATCGGCTTTTGCGCAATGCAGTTGCCAGGAATCAACGCTAGATAAGATCCGGCGTGTCGGCGTTTTTACCGCTGGCGTGCGTGTGGACTATCCTCCACTCGGTTTTATAGACAAGTCTGGTGAGAATGTTGGGTTTGCGCCAGATCTCGCTCGTGAGTTTGCCAGAAGACTAGGTGTGCGCGCTAAATTTGTGACGACTATTTCGCAAAATCGGATAGCGAACGTTGTCAGTAACATAATTGACGCCGAAATTAGTTCAGCATCAATTACTCGAAAGCGAGAAGAGGTGGTCGATTTCTCGATAATTTATATGTGGGATGAGGGTGCGTTGCTTGTAAGGAAGGGTGAAAGCGAAGACCCACACGACTACGTCAAAGCAAAAGGAAAAAAACTTAGTACGATCCAAGGCGGTATCTATCCGATACTGTTCAAAAATAACGTGGGCGAGGGGGACTTCGTGCTTTTTCAGGAATACACGGATGCATTGCTTGCGTTGATCAATGGGAAAGTTGACGGAGAAGTCCTTGACGCGACAAACGCTGCCGCCTTCGCCAAGCAATATCCGGATAAGGTCACAAGCGGTCCCCCCTTTGTACGCATCGCTCTCGGAATCACTTTGCGGCAAAATGACTCAAAGTGGAGAAACTGGATAAATCATACATTGCAGGACATGTGGGCCGACGGCACATATCAAAAGCTGTATGAGCAGTACTACGGCGAAAAGCCCAAATTTTACATGTGGTCTCCGTTCTTACTTGAACCGAAAGGTTGAGCGCACGAAAAGAGGCATGGGTTATGGATTGGCATGTCCTCTGGGAATATCGTGAAGCCCTTTGGCACTCATTTGTGCTGACATGTGTAATTTGTGCCCTCTCTATTGTCGGCAGTTTTGTGGTAGGCACGTGTGCCGGATGTATCGGTGCGCTGCCTGGCGAAGTCGCTTCGCGGTTTGTTAGTGCTTACGTTGAGCTGATGCGGAATGTCCCAGCCGTTATTATTTTATTTTTCTTATATTTTATTGTCGGCATTGACGCCATCACGGCCGGTGTTCTTGGCTTGACGTTACATCATAGTGCCTACATTGCCGATGTAACGACGGCAGGCTTCAGATCGATTTCCCGTGAGCAATTTGAGGGGGGAGTTGCGTGTGGGCACAGCTATCCCCAAATTTTCTATCATATTTTAATTCCGCAGGAATTTCGGAACACGCTTCCGTCCATGACGTCGCAGTTTATCGGCGTTGTTAAGAATTCAGCAGTTTGCATGTTCATTGGGGTCGAAGACCTGACGTGGCAAACTCAGGAAATTTCAAGCACCACGTTTCGCGGGTTTGAAGCAGCTGCCGCAATCACTCTACTTTATCTCGTTATCTCGATTTCGATCGCGCTAGGCATGAACGCGTTGCAAAGCCATTTACGTAAGTCGGCCCGAGCCTGAAGGCACCAATATACATGATGTCGGAAATCTAACAGTCGAGGCCGGGACGAGTTAATTTTCGCCCGGAATTTTATCTGATAAACGAATTGAGTCCGTTGGCCTTCGGAATAATATAAAAATATCTCCTCATGCTGGGAGAGGGGACGATGGGAGGCACTGTTGTCATTTGGCATCTCCAGACTTTTCGCCGCTAGGCGTCATCGTCGGCTCGGGCTTGTGCTTGCGGTGCTAACAACTGTCGCATTGGTTCTTGAATCGATTGGGTCGTGGCAGATTTTCTGGGAGAATCGATACTACCTCGGATTAGGGCTGCTAACCTCGTGGTACTTGACAGTGTCGGCGATTTTGATCGGCCTTGGCGGGGGCATTATTTTGGCCGCAGCGCGCCTCTATGGCCCGATAGGTTTGAGGCACATTTCAATAGCTTTCATTGAAATCGTCCGCGCAATTCCCGATCTAATGGTCATCTTTTGGATCTACTACGGCGTACCGAGTTTAACTGGGATTCAATTCGGTGCGATGCCGGCAGCGATACTTTCGCTCTCTATTATTGCTTCGGCGTACTTGGCGGAAGACGTACGCTCGGGAATTATGTCGGTCCCAGCTATTCAGGCTGAGAGCGCGCACGCGTCTGGCCTAACAGGCCTTCAAACATTTCTCTTCATCATGTTGCCGCAGGCAACACGCAACATGGCCCCCGCTATGATTGCGACATTTGTGCGGATTTTTAAGGTGACTTCCATCGTATTTGTTGTCGGAGTTGTTGACTTTTTTCGTGCGGCAATCATCATCAACAATATCGTCAATGAACCTTATGCTATCTATTGTTTGGTGGCCGTCGTTTATTTCGTCAGTTGCTTCGGATTATCGCAATTTGTGCGCCAATTCGGCTCAGACCAAAAGTTTTCTCATTGACGCGGTATATACCGGGCGGGGCCAATTAGTTTCGCTTTGGAGGCGGTCGCGCTCGCTGAAGCAAAGCGCGGCACTCGGATTCGCTGAATGGGAGGTTATGGAACGGTAGTTAGGTCTTGAACAACGTTCACGTAAAGCGGTTCAAATAATAATGGTGGCTGGTCTCGTAGCGACCAACTCGCCATTCAACCGGCTTTCGGTTAACGCCGAGCGCTATTCGGTCGATTTCTAGCAGCGGGTGAAACGTATTCTCGACGAAAAGCGGAAGCTTATTCTGGCTGCTGCAAAGAAATACGGCAAGACCTGCTCCATGCTGGTGTCCGACGCAAAACAGGCGCGCGAGTGGAAGCAGGCGGGTGCGCTCTTACTTGCCCATTCAACGGATGCCGAGATCCTTTGCGGTGCGTTTAGACAGGCGATGAAAAGTATAAAAGGGTCGCCGTAACGTTGTGTCTGTTCAGTTTTATACTTGGGATGGGATTGTTTGGTTCTGTCTATCTCATGCCGGTTTTTCTGGAAATCCCCATGTGAGGTTTTCGGTACACACAGGCCTTAGCTTAACTTCGCTCGTACGAAGCTCGAAAAACCTATCTGATGTTACCCCCGGCGTTACCCCGAGGCGCATTTGTTGAAAAAGCGCGCTAACGCATTGAAAAAATGTAGCACCCCAGAAGGATTCGAACCTTCGACCCCCAGCTTAGAGGCAGGCGGAGCCGGCCTCAGTCAAAGCCAAAAAACAATACCATTTGCGCAATGGCTTAAGGCTAGGAGCGCAAACCGTTCCACAACCTTTCCAGCCCGTGTCGATCGTTAAGGCCAGCGACCGGTTAGGACGCCGCCGCTTTGCGACACTAACCTGCGCCGGTATGGCCCCAAACCTCCTTCCAATCTTTGCCGCTCGCATCGGTTACGCGACCGTCGCGCTCGAAGAACTTGTTGGGAACCTGGAACATCGCCAGCATAATGCCTCCGGTTGGACAGGCCGCCGTGTGCCGGTGGCCGGCAGGACGCCACACAAATTCGCCAGGTCCGACTTCAAGACCGGTGTCGGGGCCCTCGACATCGACCAGCTTGCCATCGATGACGTAGGTCTGCTCGATCAGGACATGTTCGTGATCCGGCACCGTTGCCCCCGGTTGCATGCGCATGAGGGCAGTGACGAGGCCGCTTTTCGCATCAAAAAGAAGGGTTTTGACTTCGATACCTGGAAAGCGCGTTTTTTCCCAGGGCATCGAATTTACTTGGAGGTGTTGTGAGCGCAAATCGTCCACGACTACCTTGGCTGTTCCTGAAGCTTTGCTCATGTCAGTTTCCTCCTTGCCGCTCGCTTAAATTAATCCCATTACGCTTTTGACAGATTCGCCTTTGCGAAGGCGGCTTTCGCGGTCCAGTTCCTTGCGGCGCTGCTCGAGCGCGGCGATTGCCACTTCTTCGGCCCGTGCCGCCGCGACAACGACGACACCATCAGAATCACCGACAACGATGTCGCCAGGGTTGACAAGCACGTCGCCCAAACAAACTGGAATTTGCGTCCAGCCTTTGTGATTCTTGACAGTGCCACGTACACTGAGGCCGGGGCCGAAAACCGGAAACTTGGTGACTAAAATCTCGTCGAGGTCACGTACCGCGGCGTTGCATACACATCCTGCCAGCCCACGTTGCAGCGCTGCCGCAGTTGAAGTGCCGCCCCATATGGTAACGCGCAGCGAATTGCCACCATCGATCACCAGCACGCTACCCGGTGGCGCATCATTTAACGCGTAGAACACGCCGAGGTTATCCCCGGGTTTCGTTCGAAGTGTGAATGCGGGCCCCGCCATGTGCACGGCGGGGACGAGGGCACGGATCATGGGGTCGATATCGCCGACTGCGCCGGCGGCTTCAAAAATTGTTGCCGTTGGCAATGACTTATAAGTTTCCATCGCCTTTGCACTGATAGCCATGTCATATCGCTCCTTGGTGTGACGACCTGAAGTGAGCCACGCGCTGGTTTGCCCCGCGTTGAGCAAACTTGCTAAACGAGGGCTCGGGTGACGATAGCGAGCATTCGCAATGAAAAAAGCTTACGCGGAAACGCGCGAAGGGCTTGTCCACTATGTGGAGGAGGGCAGCGGTGATCCGCTGTTGCTGATCCACGAAACGCCGCGGTCCTGGCGGATGTACGCCGGAATGATCCCGCGCCTCACTGCGCATCGCGTGATCGCCATGGACACGCTTGGGTTCGGAAACTCGGATGAGGCGCCAGCCGATTATTCGATCGGCGATTATGCTGCGAACGTCGTGTCGTTTATGGATGCGCTCGGGCTTTCCCGTGCGCACATATTTGGTGACCACACCGGCGCGGCGATTGCCGTCGAGACTGCGATTGTGGCGCCGCAGCGCGTCGGCCGTATCATCCTCTCCGGTCTGCCGTTTTGGCTCACTGAGGTCGAGCGTGTCGGGCGCTATCAACAAGTGGCGGCCCGTGACCTGATCTCGCGCGAGGCCGACGGCTCGCATCTGGCGAGGATATGGCAGTACCTTATGAAGTCGCGGATTCCAGGCGGCGGAAGTAACGGTCTTGCGCCGGCTGATCTGGAGCTGTTGTCCGAGATTACGCTCGATGCCCTCAAAGCTGGGCCAGCTTGGAAACGCATGGAATTGCTGATGGCGATCTACGATCCGGCGCCGCGGCTGCCGCTCATTCAGGCGCCTGTGCTGGCGGTCGGCGTCACTGGGGAAGGCGCCTCGATCTATACCAAGCGCCCGCGCGAAGTCGCGGCGCTGGTGGCGGGCGGCAAAGCCCGGGTGATGGAGGGTGTTGATGGGCGGGTCATCTATACGCATGCCAAGGAAGTCAGCGAAATCGTGGACAAATTCCTGCGAAACTCCGAAGGTTGAGGGCATTTCTTTTTCAGTATTCGAGAAACATTCGGCGGATTTCATCTCGGTCATCTGTCTTGGCGAGCGCCAGCATCGCCAGCACTCGAGCTTTTTGTGGATTGAGATTGTCGCCGGAAATAATTCCGGTGTCGGCGTCCTTGACATGGATATATTGCCGCCCGGCATTGGAGCGCCGGCTCTTGACCACTAGAATGCCGTCATGGCTCGCTTTTACCAGCGCCGTATTTTGCGCGGGCGGTAGATTGCCGGACGGCAACCCGGCGATCACGATGCCTTTGGCGCCGGCCTCCACCAGCTTTTCGACCACAAAGCCGTCGGCGCCGGCGTAACTATAGATGATGTCGACACGCGGAAGATCGCGAACGCCTTGTAGGTTGAACTCAGTATCGGGGGCATAGCGGCGGATCGGCTTGCGATAAAAGGCAACGTTGCCGATAGGATCTGCTTGCCCAAGGCTTCCGTAATCTGGGCTCTGGAACGTGTGAATGCGAGAATTCATGGTCTTTGTCACTTCGCGCGCACACTGAATTTCGTCGTTCATCACCAGCATCACGCCCATTCCACGCGCAGCCGGGGAGGATACAACACGTAATGCATTCACGATGTTGATCCCGGCGTCCGTTCCAAGCCCATTCGGGGGGCGCTGTGCGGCGACCATAACAATGGGGATGTCGACCTTTGCAGTCAGGTGCAGAAAGTAAGCGGTCTCCTCGACTGTGTCGGTGCCATGGGTAATGACGATCCCAGCAAGCGATGAATCGTTGCGGACGACTTCAGAAATCTTATCGTTGAGTTCGAGCCAGTCCGTGGGTTGGATCGACGGACTGGGTATCGCGCGGAAGCGGACCGGCACGACTTCGGCGACCTCATCGACTTCGGGAAACATTGCCAGCAGTTCGTCAACCTCGAGAACGCGGCTGTAATCTGAATATTCATAGAGGTCGAGGCGATCACGAGCAGGCATGGAAATCGAACCGCCGGTGCCGATCACGGCTATGCGGCTTTTCTTATTGGGCATGGAAAAAATCGCCTTCGCGGGCGACGACCAGTTGGCGAATGCGGCCGCGGGCGGCCGCGGTGCCACGTGGCTCACGCTGCCTAAAAGGACGGTGGGACCGCTCGACCGCATTGAACGTTGTTGACGGCATGTGGAATATCGGACAATCTGACAATCCTATACCTTCTGTAGCATGGCTCGGTTCGCTGTTTCCACCTGAAATTGGTAGTCGGGGATTGAGCTAAAAAATATCAGCGCCGGATGGAGGACCATCATGTTAGGCAAAATCCGTCTCAGCATATTTGTTGTCATTGCCGCGATCGTGACGGTTGCCGGCACCAACACCACCAAAGCGCAATCAACCCCCCAGGGCGACCTCAAGATTGTAGTGGAGTCGCTCGGCAACGAGACTCTCGATCCGACGCAAGGCCCGGCCACAACGACCAAGCTGTACCTGCCCTTGATCTATGACTCGCTGGTTGGCGCGAACAAAGAAAATACCGAGATATCCAAAGACACCGGCATCGCCAAAGATTGGAAGATATCCGCGGACGGGAAGGTCTACACTTTCAATCTCCGCCAGGGCGTCAAGTTTCAGAACGGCGATGACCTGACGGCTGAAGACGTAAAGTTCTCGCTTGAGCGTGCGACCGGTCCGAAGGCAACTTCTTCGCTCGCAGGCGTGTTCAAAAAGGCGATCGACCACATCACCGTCGATGATCCTTATACCGTGAGCGTTTACCTGAAAGAGCCGAAGTTCTCCTTTCTGCTCGACATCTCATCGCTGGTCTGTTCGGAATCGATGATCGTCCCGAAGAAATATATTGAGAAAGTCGGCGAAGAGAAGTTTGCTACCGAGCCGATCGGTAGCGGTCCCTACCGCTTCAAAAAGCATACTGCTGGCTATTCATTCGAATTCGAAGCGATGCCGCACCACTGGGGCATCGGTGTGCCCAGATTTGCCAATGTGCAAGTCATCGCGGTTCCTGAGCAAAACACCCGCCTCACCATGCTCCGGGGCGATCAGGCGGACGTCATCTCGATTGGTCGCCGTTATGTGAAGGAGTTCGAGAAGGACGGCTACACGATAGCCACGAAGCCGGCGGCCAACCAGATGCATCTCCTAATAAACAACCAGTGGGAAGCCGACTCGCCATTACACGACAAGCGCGTCCGAGAGGCGATCGCCCACGCCATCGACAGCAAAGCCATCCTCAACACCTTGCTGCTCGGTGCCGGCGAACAAACTCGCTGCTGGGTCACCGACATAGCCTACTCGGCGCGAACCAGCATGTGCGATCCAGACAAATACGATCCGAAGGCTGCTAAACAACTTCTCGCTGACGCCGGTTACCCGAACGGTATCGATATTACCTTTTGGTCATACCCGACACCGGGAGTGCCTGAAAAGCTCGAGGTCGATCAGGCGATTGCCGGCTATCTCCAGGCGGTGGGTATCCGAGCCAAAATACAACAAGGCGAGTATGGCGCCTATCGTTCGCAGTGGCCCACACCTCCAAGTCTGCCGAAAACAATCGCCAATAATCCGACGGTCTCGCAAGTTGTGATTGGCTCCCTGATTTACATTTTCTTTGATAAGGACGGGCTCTTGTCGACGACGCGCGGGGTCAATCCAAAGGCCGACGCGGACATCAACGCAATGCTAGCCGCGCCTGACCTTGACACCTACAAGAAGCGGCTCATGACGGCTTGGGGTGATCTGGTCAATGACTACAACACTGTAATGTTGTTCACGCTGGACGGAAAATACGCGGCCAACCCCAAAAAACTTCCCAAGCCTTGGCCGCTTGGTACCAGCACCGCCGATATCGGCATGCGCGCGATGATTACTCCGTAAGGCAGGAGCGTATCCTCGATTAGGAATTTAGGTCGGCAGGCGGTTTGAGCCCCCCGATTAGGATTGCTTACCGATTCCAAAGATTGAGCCAGTCATCGCGCGCCGGTCGCGCTTTGGCCAGCGTCCGATATCGACGGCATGGTAGAAGTCGGCGAGGTGCCGGTTGAAGGTGTCGGGCTCTTCGAGGTTGATTGGGTGACCGCAATTCGGCATCACGACAAGTGCGGCCGTCGGAATACTGCGCTTCATCAGCACGCTCGGTTCAATGCAGGGCCAATCTTCATCCCCGGTCATCACCAGCGTGGGCGCAGTGATCGCGGCCATCTTGTCGGCGAGATCAAATACCGACGGGCGGCGTTTTTGAACGCCCCGCATTGTCAGGGCGGCGCCTTTGGCTGAATGCCCCGCAAGCTGATCGCGGAATTCCGCCCAACCGCGCGGATCCTTGTTTTGATATTGCACGCGGGCAGGGCCGAGCGCGTAGCTTTCGGCAGCCTTTGCCATTCCGATGGTTTCGAAGCGGCTTGCAGAAGCCTCGGCTTCATTGACGAACTGCTCGCGCTTGTCACGTTCGGCGCCGTAGCCGCAAGCGGCGATCACTAGTGATCGAGCGCGCGCCGGGTAGGTAAAACCGAAATGCAGCGCGGCGAACGCGCCCATCGAAAGTCCAACGATATGCGCACTTTCGAGGTTGAGGGCGTCAAGCACCGAGCGGATGTCGTCACGCGCCCGGTCTTGCGAATAACTTTTGCCGTCCTCCGGAACGTCGGAGGGCGGATAGCCGCGCGCATTGAAAGTAATGCAGCGATAACGATGCGAGAAATAGCGCACCTGTGGTTCAATTGATCGAACGTCGCCCGCGAATTCGTGGACGAAAACGATCGGAACCCCTATGCCAGTCTCTTCGAAATAGAGCTTGATCCCATCGTCAGTCGTCAGATGCGGCATAGATGAGCTCCCGTTGGCGAGCAAACCGCCTACGATCTCGCGGCTGGCTTTTCGTTTTTGAGATAGTCCGTATAGGCGGCGATGCCGCGTGCGAGCGAAAATTCCGGCTTCCAGTAAAGATCCCTTGCAGCCGCCGAGATATCGAGCTGTTCGCGTTTGTAGCCAAGCACATCGACGCCTGGATCGAGGGTTATATTAGCGCCTGGAATTTGCCGCTCGACGATCGCGGCGATATCCTCCATCATCCGAAATTCGGAGCCGGTAATATTGTAGCTCCACTGCGGTACGCGCTCCACCTTCACCGCGGCAACAATCGCGCGGACGGCATCGGTGACATAGAGGTAGGAGCGGCCGTAGCCTCGACCCCAGTCGAGATGGGTCGGCACGCCTTCGAGCGCTTCCAGAATCATTTGCCTAAGGACACAGCGGGTCCGCCGGCGCGGACCATAACCATTCGAGATGCGCAGCGAGATCGCATCAAGATGGTGTTGCACACGATATGCATGCAGCATTAAGTCGGCGGCGCCTTTGCTCGCACTGTAGATATCGACGGCGCGCAATGGCGGGTCATCGGGCACCGGCGGCGGTGGCGTATCGCCATACGCAGACGCCGATGAACAATAGACAAAGCGTTCAAGACCGGTGACACGCGCCGCCTCTAGCAAGTCCATCGTGCCGGTAACGTTGGCGCGGCAGGTTATGACCGGTTCGTCGCGCACGAGCATCGGTCCGGAGACGCCGCCGGTGTGCACGATCGTGTCGATCTTGCGCTCTATTAATAACTTGTACAAGAAATGTAAGTTCGAAAAGTCACCGACAACCGGCTCGAACAAGACATTCGGAATGTCTGGCATCGCAAGGTCGAGCCCAACGACCTCGTAGCCCTCAACAGCCAGCGCCGCTGCGGTCGGGAGGCCGATGAAACCACTGGATCCCGTGACTAGAATTATTTTAGGAGTTCTCATTGCCATAGTTCGGTGCGCCTAATGGATAACGAAACCGCCGTCGACGACTATGTTTTGGCCCTGGATGAACGTGGCCTCGTCCGAGGCGAGAAATGCGACGACTGACGCGACCTCCTCTGGCTCACCCGGCCGCCCAAGCGGCAAATAGTCGAGGTGATGTCTTGCCCGTTCGGGGTCGTCGGCCATTCTTTTCCGGTAGGCTTCGCTGGCAATCGGCCCGGGGCTAACCGCATTGACTAAGATGTTGTGGGCAGAGAGTTCATAAGCCATGCCCCGCGCAAGGAAGGCTAACGCAGCTTTCGTGGCGCCATACAGCACCCGTTCGCGACCGGCGACGATCCCGTGCTGGCTCGCGATGTGAATAATGCGTCCGCCACCCTTCGCCTTCATCAGCGGAACGACAGCTTGGCTCGCAAAAAACGGCGCCCGTAAGTTCACCGCCACAACCGAGTTGAAATCCTGATAGGTGAATTCGCCGAAGTTCTTCGCGCCTCGAATGCCGGCGTTGTTGACGAGGATGTCGACGCTACCGAAGGCTTTGACAGCAGCAGCAACCATAGCTTCGGCGGCGCCTTCATTGGCGAGATCGAAGGCAGCGCTGACAGCCCGCGCATTGCCGCCAGCCGCGACGTTACAGTCAACAATGCTCTGCGCAAGCTCGGGGGATGCAGCTTCGTCTGTAACAAAGACACTCGCACCCTCGCGCATCAGCCGGAGGGCAATTGATTTGCCGATCCCGCGCGATCCCCCCGACACGATTGCGACTTTACCGGACAGTCCCTGCATTGATTGGTTTCTCGGCTGTCTTATTGATGGAATTGCTGAATGAAAGTTCCACGTCAGTAGAGGTGGCATGCGACCTGATGACCAGGCGAAATCTCCCGTAACTCCGGGATTTCGCGCGGGCAGCGCTCAAAAGCGCGTGGACAGCGCGTATGAAACCGGCAGCCGGAAGGCGGCGCGATCGGCGATGGCACATCCCCTTGCAGGGTGTCTTCCTTCGGATTTTCCCACCGCCGCGACGGCGCGCTCGCAGAGATCAGGGCATGGGTGTAAGGATGCAAAGGTTTCGAGAATAGCTCATCGCTTTCGGCCGTCTCAACCATTTGGCCGAGATACATCACCAGCACTTGGTGGCTGAGATATCGCGTTGTGGCGAGATCGTGCGCGATAAGCAGAAATGATATGCCGGACTCGTCCTGTATCGCTTTGAATAGATTCATGATTTGGGCGCGAACCGAAACGTCGAGAGCAGATACCGGTTCGTCCAGTACGATCATCAGTGGCCGCAAAATAAGGGCGCGGGCAATAGCCACGCGCTGACGCATGCCGCCGCTGAGCTCGTGTGGGAAGGAGTTGATGATCGCGGGATCGAGACCGACGGCGTCGAGTTGACGCTCGACGTCCAGCCGCAGCTCGTCACGGTCGACGTATTCCTGGATGACCCGCGGCTCGCCGATGAGGTCAATAACGCGCATCCGCGGGTTGAGCGAGCTGAACGGATTCTGGAAAACCGCTTGCACGCTTCGACGGTAGTGGGCTTCTCCCTCGCCGTCGAGCGCGGCGGTATCGCGGCCCTCGAACAGCACACGACCGCTTGTCGGATGTTCGAGTCGGAGGACGAGCTTTGCGGTCGTGGTTTTGCCGCAGCCGGATTCGCCGACAATGCTCAAAGTCTTTCGTGGCAAGACCGCAAACGATAGGCCATCGACTGCGCGCACGAATGTCTTCGGCGGCGACCACGGTAGATTCGACGCCACGGGATAGTGCTTCGTGACGTCCTGCACGCTCAGTAGCGGCTGCTGGTTCGGCGCGTTCATTCGTATCTCCAGCAACTTGTCGTGTGCGATGTCGAGATCTGCGTTTCTGGCGGGTAGAGTTCTCGGCACTTGTCCATAACGTGCGGGCAGCGCGGTGCAAAGGGACAGCCTTGCGCGCGGTTGTAGATAGATGGGGGACTTCCCTGAATCGAGGGCAGGCGGTCAACTGCCTTCGTTAGATCGGGTACCGATTTGAGCAGCGCCTCTGTGTATGGGTGGGCCGGCTGTTCGAATATGGTGCGAGCCGGCGCGGTCTCGACGATGCGACCGGCATACATCACCGCGACGCGGTCGCACATCCGCGCCACGACCCCAAAATCATGGGTGATGAACAGGATTGACGTCCCCATCTTTTTTTGGATGGCGTTGAGCAGCGCGAGGTAATGCGCCTGCACCGTAACATCGAGTGAGGTGGTCGGCTCATCGGCGATCAGGATCTCCGGGCTACACGACAGTGCAATCGCGCCGACCACGCGCTGACGCATGCCGCCGCTCAGCTGATGCGGGTAATTCTTGAGTCGGGTTTCCGGCGAGGGGATCTGCAACAAGCGCAGCAGGTCGATCGCCTGTTCGTGCAACTCCTTGCCGAAAAGATGGCGATGAAGTTTCAACGGCTCATAGAGTTGGCGACCAATAGAAAAGACCGGGTTGAGCGCCGTCATCGGATCTTGCAGGACCATGGCGATGCGCCGCCCGCGATAATGCTGTAGTTCTGCTGGTGTCTTTTTCAGCAGGTCATCGCCGTGAAGCAGGATCTGGCCGCCTGTAATCTGTGCCGCCGGTTGTGGTTGCAGGCCGAGGATCGCGAGTGAGGTGAGGGTCTTGCCGGAGCCGGATTCACCGACCAGCCCAAGTGTTTCGCCGGCATTGAGCGCGAAACTTATGCCGTTGACGGCGCGCCCGATCCCGCGCTGGGTTGTGACGCGGACCTCGAGGTCCTTAACTTCGAGCACATTTTGCAAGCCAAGAGCCGGCACAGCGGGTAATCCTTTGCGCGACGTAGTTCGAAAGAACCGCCTTGGAGCACCGGAGAGGTTGACGACATTGTTAGCATAACCGACAATCCTACAATATGATATTGGAACCAAGCGTCACTCCACAACTCCGCTCGAATCTGTGTTCCGCCCGCCGAGCTAACCGTCGTGGACTGACGAAAGGCGGACGATGCTGAGATTTTTGGTTCGACGCGTTGTGCAATCGGTAGTCACGCTTTTTCTGCTGTTCGCCGTCGTCTTCGTTTTAGCGCGCGCGACCGGCGACCCGACGGGTCTACTCGTACCGCCTCAGGGCGGCGCCGAGACAATTGCTTTGGTACGAAAGAATTTAGGACTCGATCAGCCCTACTACCTCCAATTCGTCTTGTTCATGAAGCAGATCGCCTCGGGCAACCTTGGCATTTCGTTCCTGACGCGGCGACCGGTTCTCGACCTTATAATGGAGCGACTTCCTTATACGATAATCCTAGCGGTGGCAGCGATGGCGATCGGCACTCTCCTCGCTGTACCGATGGCAATGACGTCATCGTTAAAGCGAGGGCGAGCGGTTGATACCGCTATCCAGGTGATCGGCGCGCTAGGAATTGCCACACCGCAATTCTGGTTGGGGTTGGTGCTAATCCAAATTTTCGCCGGCTGGTTACGCTTGTTGCCGGTCGGCGGTGCTGGCACCTGGAAGCATTTCGTGCTGCCTGCTGTGACCTTGGGCGTCTTCCAGGCCGCCAATATGATGCGCGTGTTACGTTCGAGCCTACTCGAGGTGCTTTCCTCGGATTTTGTCATGCTCGCGCGCATTAAAGGTCTGCCAGAATATCGCGTCATTGGGTCGCATGTGATGCGCAATGCGATCCTTCCCGTGTTGACATTTGGTGGTATTCTGTTGGCGACGTTAATGACCGGCACAATAGTGGTCGAGACGGTTTTCGCTTGGCCCGGATTTGGTCGCCTGGCATATGACGCGACCATCTATCGCGATTATCCCCTGATGCAGGGAGTGGTCATTGTGGCCGGGTTTATCGTTGTTGGCACGAACCTTGCGATTGATATTCTTTACGCGCTGCTCGATCCACGCATCCGGTTTGACTAACGCGACCAGTGAAAATGAAAATCGCACCGGGTGATACCAACGCGATTATGCAGACTGTGCCTGTGGCTCACGCGCGATCAGTTTTTGCTATTCGTCGACTATTTTCAGCCGACTATCCGTGGGTTGCAATTTCCGTCCTTGCGGTGCTCACTTTCGTAGCTATTTTTGGCGACTCTATCGCACCGCACGATATGTACGAACCGAATTTAATGAAGCGGCTGACACCGCCGTTCTGGATGGATGGCGGCAGCACCGACTATCTGCTCGGTACGGATGCGCTCGGCCGCGACATCCTGAGCCGACTCATTGGTGGTGCGCGGACCTCGCTCACAGTTGCTCTCATGGGGCTTGTGCTTGGAGGCGGTATAGGGGGGGCTGTCGGCATTGTCGCTGGCTATTTCGGTGGCGCTATTGATGACACCATCATGCGCGTCGCCGATGCCACGCTCGCTTTTCCGATCATTCTCTTCGCACTGCTCCTCTCAGTATCTATGGGTGGCGGCCTACTAGCGGTGGTAATCGCGATCAGTATCAATTTGTGGGCACGCTTTGCTCGCGTCATTCGATCCGATGTGCTGATCATCCGTGACATGGATTATGTCAAGATGGCGAAGATTTCCGGAGCTTCGTCCATCCGGATTCTCTGGCGCCACATTTTGCCGAATGTGATGAACACCCTAGCGGTCCTTGCCGGCCTCCAGGTCGGCTGGGTCATAATTCTCGAGGCGACCTTGAGTTTTCTCGGGGCCGGTATCTCGCCGCCAACGCCAGCCTGGGGATCGATGACCGCGGAAGGCCGCGAGTACCTTATCACAAATTGGTGGGTGACGTTCATGCCTGGCGCCACGATCGTGATCGCCGTCGTGGCGTTCACGCGGCTAGGAGATTGGTTGCGCGACTGGCTCGATCCGAGACTGCCACATGAATGAAAGATGCAGGGCGCGCTCGTAGTCATCGTCGGTCTATCGCGGCGAAGTGAGCCCGGCGGGCTGTTGCGCCATGATGGCATCGGCGAGGGTGTTGTCGACCGCCTGCTCGTACGGCAGATCAAGTTTGGCGGCGCCGGCCGAGAGCATGCCGGTCTTGAGTCGCTCGTATCCGGAGCGCGGCAAACATGGGTTTCTGCCCCAGACGCGGAGCGATTGATACCTCGTCAGCGCTGGCACAAGCACGTTGTTGGGAATGTCCGGGAAATAGCCGGACACCGCCGCGGCGATTTCGCTACCACCAACAGAATAAATCCAGCGCTGCGTTCGGTAGATCGCACGTGTCATCGCAATAAACTCCGCTCGCCGCGCCGCGAGAATAGGGCGGCGCGCGTAAAAACACGTATACGACGTATGGCCGCGGTTTGCGGCGGCCCACCAGATATGCCCGGCACCGCTTGCGACGAGTTCCTGCGCGAAGGGCTCGAGCACCTGAACGACGTCGATGCTGGCGTGACGCAGCAGCTCCGCGTTTTCGGCCATGGTGCGCGCTTGGGTTCGGTTCAACTTTTGTGGGTCGAGCCCCGCGCGGCGAATGTCGTCCTGGAGACAATACCACGGCGTGGGGACCTCACTGACGATCGCGACATTGGCATCGAAAAGGTCGGCGAACCTGAAGTCGGGGCGGGGTGTTCGGCCGATCAGGAAAAACGGATCGCGGGTTACGACTTCGCAGAAGCAAACAAGATCGGATTGCGTGTCGCGGTCGCGGCCGACGATTACCCGCATCGGCCCGCCCCAACTCAGATCGGCAGTGCCTTCCGTGACGCTCCTCGCGGCGTCATCGGGGCGCGTCGAGCTTTTGAGAATAATTTCGAGCCCCTCATCCTTGTAAGCGCCGAGCGCCAATGCCGCATAGAAAGGAGCGTAGAATACCGCGCGTTGGGTTTCTTGTAGGATGATTGCCATGTGACCAAGCTCCAATATTCGCGAACCTCAGACAACAGCAATCGCTTCAGCAACGCAATTGTTGTCACAGCAAAGCCGTCCATTGGCGGGAGCAGTCCGTTAGGAGAACGAGATGTTAGCAACGATCGAGACTGTCGATGTCATTCCGCTGCGGATTCCTTTCGCCCGCACACAGAGCGGCGCGAAGAAGTCCAGCGTCGATATCGTCGTGGTCCGCCTGCGCAGTAACGACGGTGCGGTCGGCATCGGCGAGACCCAGGCCTGGCAGCGGCAGGGGAGTGGGGAATATCTGCTAAATGTTGTGCGTGTCATTCGCGATATTTTTGTGCCGCGCCTTCTCGGGCGCTCGCCATTCGAGATCGCCGCGATTATGCGCGACCTCGACGCAAGCCTATACGGTACCTTGTATGCGCAGGCAGCCATCAGTGACGCTCTGTACGATCTGGTTGCGCGACTGCAAGGGGTTCCCGTCTGGCGTCTGCTTGGCGGATGCCGTCGCGAACGGATAACGGTTGGACTAGCGGTGCTTGCTTCCGGTCCGTTCGATAGCTTACTGCCAGGGGTGGAGGAGGCCTACGATCGTGGTTACCGCCATTTCCGCTTTAAGATAGGCGGTGACGCCAACGAGGACGTCAAAAATTTAAAAGCAATGCGGAAACACTTCGGCGACGGCGTCGCGCTGCGAGCCGACGCCAATGGCGCTTTGCGCTACGACGAAGCCCTGCCGCTGCTCGCCCGTTTGCAGGACTGTAACCTAGAATTCGTCGAACAGCCTGTACCCTTGCACGATCTTGAGGGCATGGCCGCGCTTGCGCGCGCAGTCACGATTCCGATTTCAGCTGATGAGAGCGTCTCCACGCAGGCTTCGGTCGTCGAAATCGTCAGGCGCCGCGCCGCGAGCATGATACAGACGAAGATCGGCAAGAATGGCGGCTTGTTCTATTGCCAGCGGTTGTGGATCATCGCACAGGCAGCGGGCCTCGCACCGCTCGCCGGCAACCACCCGACGACGTCGATCGCGGCAACAGCGATGGCACATCTTTATGCGTCCTGGCCAGATGACCTGCCGGTCGGAGAATTCTCCAATGGACCAACTGACGTGTTGGCTGATGATATCGTCGTAGAGCCGATGCGGCTGGAGAACGGTTCGATCGCGGTGTCCGATCGCCCCGGCTTTGGCCTCGAGCTCGATGAAGCAAAGCTCGAATGCTATCGCGCCGACTTGTGAAGATCCTCGCGGGCAAAAACGGCGCCCTCGCGCATGTACTTCGACGTGGCCGCAGATAGATGAGCTCCTTTCACACCTACATGGGATTCAGCGATCCTGATTTAGCCTTCAGTGGGAACAACTTTTTAGCGCCATCCCATGCCGCTCGAACATGCGCAATCGTGGCTTTGCGCGCGGCACCCGAATCACGCTTTTCGATCATCTTAAGAATCTCGTCCATTTCTTTGGCGCCAGCACGCGCGCGACTCTTGGGCTGGTTGTTCTGCGTCCGCAGCAGGTTAATGCGCGCCTGGAGGCTCTCGAGGAGCCCGCCAATAATGCTATTGTTGCAGTTAGAAAAAATCGTCCCGTAGAATTCGGAGGTGGCGCGCAACCGCCCGATCGGATCGTCATTTTCGATAGCCCTGACGATTTCTCGCAGGGCCGCACGCATTCTGACAATCTCGCGATCGGTAACCCGCTTGGTGAACTGCGTGACCGCCTCCGCCTCGAGCAGGATTCGCGCGTTATAAATTTCTTCTGCTTCGACCCAGCTGATCTCCGCGACAGAGGGCCCCCTGTTCGGTACGTTGAGGATCAATTTTTCGCCTTCAAGCCTGCGCAAGGCCTCGCGTAGCGAGCTGCGGCTCACGTTGACCATCTCGCATAGTGTGGATTCGACCAGCCGCTCGCCGGGCTTGAAATGCCCCGAAAGAATCGCTTCGCGCAATTTGCTGACGATTTGCGACTGAACGAGCCGTGGCGTCACTCGGAGGTCCATCTTGCTCTCTCTATTGCGGTCAAGGGGGCTCAGATTTGCATTGACAGATTGTCGGACAGTCATAATTGTCTGGTCGAGCTTGGTCAAATCTGCTGCAACTTAGAGGGGCTTTTTATTGATTGAAAAGGCCAAGACATGCCGATTTTAGACAGCAATGACAGTCTCGTTACCATCGCGAGTCGTTTAGCCCACAAGGATTATTCCTCGGTTGATCTGACGTCAGGGTATCTCGAACGAATCGAGCGCCTCGACGGCAATCTTCACAGCTTTAATAATGTCATGGCCGACCGCGCTCTCTCTGATGCGCGATTGGCCGATCAAGAGCGCGCGGTCGGTCAGTTACGCGGGCCACTGCACGGGATTCCATTTGCGGTCAAAGATGTCTACGACGTTCAAGGAGCGGTGACGACCTGCGGGTCTCCGGCATTCAAGAATAACGTCGCTAAGGGCGACGCCACGGCAATCGCGCGGCTACGCAAGGGCGGCGCCGTTTTGCTCGGCAAGCTAGCGACACATGAGCTCACCCATGGCGGCGTTGATTTCGGCCTGCCCTGGCCGCCGGCCTGCAATCCGTGGAATCTCAAGTACGATCCTGGTGGCTCTAGTTCTGGGCCGGGCGCAGCCGTTGCAGCCGGGCTGTGCGCTTTCGCACTGGGCACGGATACCGGCGGTTCGATCCGTAAGCCCGCTGGTATGTGCGGTATCACCGGGCTGAAGCCAACTTTCGGCCGGGTCAGTCGTCACGGCGTAATGCTCAATGCCCATTCGCTCGATCACTGCGGACCGATGGCGCACACCGCCGCCGACTGTGCGATAATATTGCAGGCGATCGCCGGACAGGATTCCTTCGATTCAGTCTGCGCCACCGAAAGTGTACCGGACTACGCGACCGCGATCGGCAACGACATCCGAGGTACCCGCGTCGGCGTCGTTTCGAGTTTTTGGCTTGAAGATTTACCGGCCTCAGCGACGGTCTGCGCCGGCATGCACGAGGCGGTGCAGACCCTAAAGCAGCTCGGCGCCGAGGTGCGCGAGGTCAAACTCAGGCCGATCGCCGAATACATGGCGACCAAGCTGACAATCCAGAGGTCGGAGTTGTTTGCCGCGTACGGCCGCGATATCCAGAGCCGCCGCGAGCAGTTCGGACCGAATATCCGCAACCGGATGGACGGTTACGACCTGATCACCGCTGCGGATTATCACGCCGCCAAGCTGCATCAAAGCGAGCTAACCGCCGATATGCTGCACGCGATGGCCGATGTTGATGTTCTCGTCACGGCCGGGCCGGGACCGGCTGTGCTGCTGGCCGATGCCGCGGTGCGCGCCCGCGCTGCGCCCAGCGCCGACCTCGCGTTGCCGTTCAACTTGACCGGGTTTCCCGCGATCGCGACGTGCATCGGGTTCACTGACGGCGATCTACCGTTTTCGATGCAGATCATCGGGCGGCCGTTCGACGAATTCGCAGTGCTCAGTGTCGCGGATGCTTATGAGCGTGCGACGCCTTGGCACCTTCGCCGCCCTAAAATCAGAACACAGGCCGATGAAACCGCCGTCGTTTGAGTATCACGCGCCCTCGACTCTCCGGGAAGCGTTGCGCTTGTTGCGAGAACTTGGCCCGGACGCGAAACCCTTGGCGGGCGGGCAAAGCCTGGTCCCGATGATGAACTTTCGCATCGCACATCCGCGGCACCTGATCGACCTCAACCAGATCGCCGCACTGTCCTATATCCGCGTCGAGGACGGTGGGCTGTGCATCGGAGCAATGGTACGGCACCGCGAGATCGAACATTCGCAAATCATCAGGCAACATTGGCCGCTGCTCTCCGAGGTAATGAAGCACGTCGCGCATGTACAGATTCGCAGTCGCGGAACCATCGGTGGTAGTTTGTCGCATGCCGATCCCGCCGCCGAGTTGCCCGCCGCGGTCGGCGCGCTCGACGGGGAGCTTGTGCTGCAAAGCGAGTCTGCAACCCGAATACTTCGCGCCGGCGATTTCTTTCTCAGCGCCCTAACAACGGCAGCGCAGTCCGATGAGTTATTGGTGGAGATCCGGATCCCTAAGCTACCGGCCGGAACCAGCGCGGCTTTCGACGAGCTGAGCAGGCGGCGCGGCGACTTCGCTATTGTCGGCGTCGCCGCTGTCGTGAAGTGCGATCACGCTGGCAAGTTTGTCTTCGCCCGAGTGACCTTGACCGGAGTCGACGAGACGTTCCTGCGTGCACGCCGGGCCGAGGATTGTTTGCTCGGGCAGGAAGCTACGCCAGCGCTGATCGCGCAAGCGTCGCGCATCGCGGCCGCCGATCTCAATCCGCCGTCGGATTTGCATGCCAGCAGCAGCTATCGACGGGAAGTAGCGGAAGCCGTAGCCGAACGGGTGCTATCGCGGGCTGTTGCGCAACAGGGGATCGCATTGTGACAACTGGGCACGCGATCACGATCGAGATCAACGGGCTGACCTATCGCGGTGAGGTCGAGCCGCGCCGGCTGCTATGCGATTTCATCCGCGAGGACCTCGGCCTTTACGGAACTCATGTCGGTTGCGAGCACGGTGTCTGTGGCGTCTGCACTATCCTTTGGGATGGTGAGCCGATCCGCTCCTGCCTTGTTTTTGCGGTACAGGCCAATGGGGGCAGGCTTTCGACGGTCGAGGGCATGGCAACGTCGGCTACGGAGCTGCATCCGATCCAGCAAGCTTTCACCGAAACGCACGCCTTGCAATGCGGCTTCTGCACGCCCGGTTTCCTGATGACGCTTCAGGCGTTGCTGTCGCGCAATAGCCACCCAAGCACCGATGAGATCCGTGACAGTCTGAGCGGTGTTTTGTGCCGCTGCACCGGATATCACAATATTTTGGCTGCCGCCGAGCTCGCTGCCAGCCGACTGTCGACGAAATAGAGGTTCGTATGGCGATGATCGGCACCAGCGTCCGTCGCGTCGAGGATAATCGCCGATTGCGTGGCATCGCGCGCTACGTAGCCGATATCGAACGTCCGGGGATGCTCCATGCGGCAATCTTCCGCAGCCAGCATGCCCATGCGAGGCTAATCAGGGTTGATGTCGCGAGGGCCCGTGCCATGCCCGGCGTTGTCGCAGTCATAACCTTTGAGGATATCAAGACCGTTAAGCCGATCCCGATGCGTCTCGAGCCGAGCGAAGACCTTTATCGGGCGTTGCAAAGGCCATTGGCTAATGACCGCCTACGCTATGTCGGTGAACCGATCGCCGTCGTGGTCGCAGATACCCGCTATCTAGCGGAAGACGCCCTCGAGGTAATCGATATCGAGATCGAAGAGCTCGAGGTTCACGTCGATGCGCGCAGCGCCATCAAGCCTGGTGCGGAGCCCATCCATCCCGGCGTGGCCCGCAATATTGCGCACCGCTTTGTGGTGGAGACCGGCAATGTCGAGCACGCCCTAGCAGACGCGGACGCACTTCTGGAAGAGGAATTCTACATCCAGCGCCACTCCGCGGTGCCGCTGGAAACGCGCGGCCTCGTCGCCGAGTACGACGAGGGGCGGAAGCTGCTCACCGTCTGGGGTCCAACGAAAGTTGTGCACTTCAATCATGGCGTGCTGGCTAGTCTGCTGGACATGCCGCCAAGCGGGATCCGCATGATCGAAGTCGAAGTCGGCGGCGGCTTTGGCGTCCGTGGCGAGTTCTATCCAGAGGATTATCTCATCCCATTCTTGGCGCGAATGCTGCGCCGACCTGTGCGCTGGATCGAGGACCGCAACGAGCACCTCAAGGCGGCTAATCATTCTCGCGAGCAATGGCATCGTCTGCGCGTCGGTTACAGCCAAGATGGCCGCATCGTCGCCTTCGACGACCATCTGCTCAATGTCATGGGGGGCTATATTCGCACTCACGGTGCCACGTTGCCGACAATGACCGCGGCTTATATGCCCGGCCCCTACAAGCTCGACAATTACCGCTGCGACGCGCATTGCGTGCTCGTCAATAAGACGCCGGCTGGGACCTACCGCGGCCCAGGGCGCTTCGGCGCATCGTTCGTGCGCGAGCGAGCACTCGACATCATCGCGCGCAGGCTCCGCATGGACCCGGCTGAGATCCGCTTGCGCAACTTCATTCCCAGCGAGCTGATGCCTTACACGACCGGGACGAGCGCGTTCGACACGCCGACGGTCTATGACAGTGGCGATTACGCTAAACAACTCAAGCAGGCCTTGGAGAAATTCGAATACGACAAACATAAGCACTGGTGTAGCGAGCAACGTCGGGCGGGGCGCGCTGTCGGCATCGGCATCGGTTGCTTCGTCGAAAAGACCGGCGGCGGGCCTTGGGAGTATGCGCGGGTCGAAATCGACCTCTCCGGCGAGATCATTGTCTATTCTGGCGCCGCCGATGTCGGGCAGGGCATTGAGACTGTGCTCTCTCAGATTGTCGCTGATACCTTGCCGACCGACATCGAGAGCATTCGCGTGGTTCACGGCGACACCGCAGTCGTGCCATTCGGCGTCGGCTCTTTTGGCAGCCGCTCGACCGTCGTTGCCGGCAACGCGGCGCTACGCGCGGCGCAAGACGTGAAAGATCAGCTGCTCGCACTCGCGGCTACCGCACTGCAAGCCGATATCGGCGACCTTGGCTTTGAGAACAACCACATCGTTGTGCGCGGCAGGATCGGTAGCGCTATTTCGTATGCCGAGCTGGCCGCGCTCACTGAGCCTTCATCGGCGCGCGCGCTCGGCGTCAAGCCGGGGATTTCCGCCGAGGCGATATTCCACGTCGACCGGATGGTGTTTCCCTACGGCGTCCATTTGGCTTTAGTGGAAGTCGACCAAAAGACCGGATTTATAAAGATTCCGAAATACCTGATCGCCTTTGACGTCGGGCGCGCCGTGAACCCGATGCTCGTTAAAGGCCAAATCGTTGGCGGCTTCGCTCAAGGTCTCGGCGGCGCACTGTTGGAGGAGTTCGCCTATGATTCGTCCGGACAGTTATTGTCCGGAAGCTTCATGGACTACCTTCTGCCGTCCTGCGCAGAGGTCCCAGAGGTCGAGGTTCTTCTGACGGAAGATGCGCCATCGCCGCTCAATCCGCTGGGTGTCAAAGGCGCCGGTGAGGGAGGCACGGTGGCGGTCGGGGCGACGCTAGCAAACGCAGTCTGCGACGCATTCGACGGCCTGGTCAATATCCGCCAGCTGCCTCTCACACCCGAACTGGTTCTTGGAGCCGCGCACGAAGCGCGAAAGGCCCGCGCCGAACTCCGTTAGGATAAGCGACCCGAACAAAGGATTTTGGAGATGACGTACGCCGCGGGAAAAATGCTTTTGGAAAAGCAAGGATCGATCGGCTGGATGATTTTCAACAACCCAGAGCGCCGAAACGCGGTGTCAAAGGCAATGTGGCAGGCGATCGTTCAAGTCGTAGCCGAACTCGAAAGAGATCCAGAAATTCGGGTGATTGTTGTTCGTGGCGCGGGTGACAAGGCCTTTGTCTCGGGGGCCGATATATCCGAGTTTGACCAAGTCCGCGCGACGTCCGAAGCTGTCGCCGAATATGAAGCTACATCGGATCGAGCCTGCCGCGCTCTTGAGCTGGCCAAAAAACCGACAATTGCGATGATAAATGGATATTGTGTCGGCGGAGGATTTGATATCGCTTTGCGGTGCGACTTACGTTTTGCCGCTGAGGACTCAAAATTTGGAATTCCGGCTGCGCGCTTGGGAGTAGGTTACCCATTTGGCGACATCAAGCGGCTCGTGGACCACATTGGTCCGATGAAGGCCAAAGAAATATTCTTCACCGGTCGTCAGTTTTCAGCGAAGGAGGCGCTGGCGATGGGATTTGTTTGCGGCGTCGTGCCGTCAACGCAACTCGAGGACGCCGTGCTCAGTGTGGCGAGCATGATTTCTGACAACGCGCCGCTTACCATGGCTGCCGTAAAAAAATGCGTTCTTGAATCAAAGAAGACACCCCAAGAATGGGACGCTGCAACCTGCGAAGCAATGGTCGCTGCCTGTTTTGGAAGCGAAGATTACAGGGAGGGTCGTCGCGCGTTTCTCGAAAAGCGGCCACCAAGGTTTATTGGCCGCTAAACATAAAAGAGTCTCGACACAAGATTATAGGCTCCCTTATGGGAAGCCCAGGGCGTTAAGCTGTAAATGCTTGAAATAGGGCCACACGGCTGCGGAGGCGGGGCCTTCGCGGAGCACCGAACCGCCAGACAAACTAAGAGCCGATATCCTATCCGGCAAGTTGTAGCGGAGCGCTCTTCGAGCGTCTGAAACTCATGAAGAAATGAGACTTTCTTCATGAGTTGGGGAAGGCGGATACCGCTGCTACGTACTGCCGCCCGCCGCGCTTGAAATCACCGGCAGCACTTCTGCGGAGCCGCGATCGGGGGTGTCGTCTCTCCAGCGTACTGAGCCGAATGGGCGCTCCAGCATGCGGCGGACCCGCACTGGCTCCGGCCCGATGTGAAAGTCCGTGGCCTGCCGATCTAGCGCCCGTTCCGCTTGGGTTGGGCGGTTGCGTTGACGTAGATAATCGAGCCAAGTCGGGCAGTGATAGCGCTCGGTCCACAATTCGGGATCAGCGATATCGCGGGCGATCGACCAGCCATAAGCGCCGTTGCGCTGGCGCGAGAGTTGAATTTCTTGCATTACGCTATGAAACGCGCGCGCATTCTGCTGTTTGACGCGATATTCGATCTCGACCACCAGGGGCCCACTACGCTCGGTCAGCGCCAGCCGCACTTCTGGATAGGCAAGCATTTCTGCTTCCTTACCCTGTGAGCTGATACGCGGCATGCGCCGCCACAGGCCGATGAGCGATGAGGCCAGCATTAGGGTAGCCGAGATCAGGAGGGCGATGTCGACACCCGCAGTATCGGTCAGATAACCCCAGCCCGAGCTGCCAATAGCGACGCCGCCTGTTCCTGCCGCCTGATAAGTGGCCAGTGCGCGCCCCGTCACCCAGCGCGGCGCTGATAGCTGTACGCTGATATTGAACAACGCCCACGCCATCATCCAGGCTGCGCCAGCCAAGACAAGCGCAGCCGCCGTCAATACCGGCTCGTGGCTTAGTGCTACCACGGCAATCGCGCCGCCCATGGATAGCGTGCAGGCGCGGATGGCAGCTTCGCCGCTCAGTCGGTTGCGCACTTTTGCGATGTTGAGTGCGCCAATCACCGCGCCTAAGCCAAAAGCGCCGAGCATAATGCCGTAGGTGCGGGCGCCGCCGTGTAGGAGATCACGCGCTACCAGTGGCATAAGCGCGATGATAGCGCCGCCGATGACGCCGGTCGTCAGGGATCGGATCAACACAACTTTGATCGATGGGGAGTTAGCGATGTAGCGCACGCCCGAAATTATGGCGCGGTTGAGTTTTTCACGCGGCAAACGTGAAGGTTCCGCTATGCGGTCCCACAGAAACAGAGCTGCGATCAGCGGCAGATAGAGCAGCGCATTTAGAGCAAAAGCCGCGACCGCTCCAGCGGCCGCGACCACAAAGCCGCCGATCGCCGGGCCCAAGCTGCGCGCGATATTGTAGCTGATGCCGTTCAGAGCGACCGCTGACGGTAACGCCTCTGGGGGAACCTGCTCGCTTACCGAAGATTGCCAGGCTGGTCCCATCAGCGCCATACCGGTTCCTACGACAAAGCAGAGTGCCAATAGAAGATTCGGTGTCACCAGGCCGAGCCAGGTGAGGGTCGTCAGTGCAGTCGCGCCAGTGAGCGCGATAGTGAGCGCGACCAGCGCCACGACGCGCCGGTCATGCATGTCGGCAATCGCGCCCGCCGGCATTGCGATCAGCATAACGGGCAACATCAGCGCCGTTTGCACCAGGGCGACCTTATCGGCCGACGGGGTCATCTGCGTCATTGCCCAAGCCGCGCCGACGCCTTGAATCAGAATCCCGAGGTTGGAGAGAAGGCTTGCAAGCCAGATGCGACGGAATGTTGCATAACGCAGCGGCGCAGTGATGCCGTCGGCGCGGAACGCTTGAGGTCTCGGCAGATCGGACATCTCAGACCGCGGTCTCGATTTCGAAATCGCATCGATACGAGCGATTTTGAGTTAGTGACTATTATCAGACCGGTACTAAAACAAGCCCTTTGAAACGCCGAGCTCGACGTGCTTCACCCGACCCAGACACCTTATGTTTCCCTCGCCAACTCGAAACCTTGAAATCATGATGCGCATTGCATCGGAGTTCGGGTTCATCCGGGCAGGCCTGCCGGATCACCGTTAGCCGGGGAGCCAAACTTGTTTGATCGGCTTGAGAATGAGACAAACCAGAGCAGTGAGGGAAGACTGGCACTCTCTGCTATTGGAATCTAGGTAAGAGAATGATGCGTATCCCGATTTTCTTAATTACCGGCTTTCTAGGCTCTGGCAAAACAAGGCTGATGACGCAGCTCGCGCGGCGCTTAACAGGCACGGGTGCCAGTTTTCTTGTAAGCGAATTTGGTGCGGGAGGTATAGATCGAGAGATTATTGGCCCTGCTGCGGTCGAAAGACTCATCAGCGGCTGCATCTGTTGCAAGGGCTACGAAGAGGCCATTCTCGAACTCGATCGTCTAAGCAGAGCCAAAAGCGGCGCCAAAACCCCGACAGAGATATTTATCGAAACGTCAGGCGCATCCGATTTATGGGCCATCCTGTGTGAGCTTCGCTCAGATCTTCGCTTCCTGCGCTCATTCGATCTGCAGGGTGTTCTTACGCTAGTTGATTGTGCCACGGGGGTCGATGGTCGTTCGAACATTCCGGAGTGGGAGAGTCAGCTTCGATATGCCGATCTTGTCGCGCTGACGCATATCGATGAGATTCGTCCTCAAGAAGTCAGTGAGCGTATCGAAAAGATGCGGAGTGTTGTCCGGACCTTAGCCGGCGATGGCGTATCTATTCTTGTCGCGCCGGATGTGACGGAGTTACTTCAAGCGATGCGTTCGACAATGCATCGGGGCAAAGGACATCCTGATGAACCGATACAAGCGAAACGGCTGAATATCGGCGGCACTAAGCTTTCGTTCGCCGAAAAGGCGGATAATACAATTCCCTCGTCCCGTCACGGATTGTTGCGCCATACCTCAATCCCTGTCAGCGGCCGACACGACCTCAGTAGCTTACTTGGATTGGCGCGTGCGCTGACGTGCTTTAATTCTTCGATGATGCGCGCCAAAATTCTCGTCGCAGCGGCGGATGGAGACTACTGTTATCTCGTCCAGGTTGTTTCCGGCAGGCTCCAACCGCCAGAGCGCATCGGGCAACTGGGAAGCCAGGTGACCCAAGGCACCGTATATGCCATCGATTCTTTGGCTGGCCCGGACGAGATTCGTCCTCTTGTAGAGCTATTCTTGCCCAGCGTTCTACCCGTGAACTAGGTCTGCGGATACCGCTTCATTCGCTACTTGATACGGGATCTGACGTCGAACTGAGTGAAGATTGGGTCGGCGTTTAGGAATGGCCGAAGGATCGGAACCGCTCGATCAATTAGACTCCCTGGGCCGCGCCCACTCGTCCGTTCGGCGTGCTCCTTGCTCTGCCAAAAGCTGATCGAGACGGCCCGGTCAGTTTTGGAATCTACCAACAAGATTGCTTCGATAAATCCCGGCTCTAGTCTCGAAAGCTCCATGGTCTTTTCCCAGGCGCGAATTGCTTCCGGCTTGTTGCTGTCGACAAACTCAAGCTGTGTCGTTCGAGCGTACAAACTGTGTCTCCTGTTACGGCGATACAATAGTAGTCGATGCGGTTGCTTGGCCCAATTAGCGAGTGCTAGGCGCGAGTTGTCGGTCGGTAGGGGGAGTATCTCCAGACGACGCGTTCACTCGCCTGCCAATTTTGCCATTCGCTCTTCCATTGCCTTCTCCTCTAAAATCTCCATGGACAAATCGCCAAATACCTTCGGTAACCAAATTGTCGGAACGCCGGCAGGCGAATTAAGATCGTTTTCAGTCAACGCCACACCGTTTTCGTTCTCAGGCTGAACTCCGGTAGCAATAAGTTCTTTGAAACAAAGTTTGATGTTCTCGGACGTGAAGCAGAATCGATAAATTGTGCCGGGACCTTTTTTATCCATTAGTTCCTTTAGGTTTCCGGTCAGTGGCTTCACGAAATAGAACCGCTGTGTGCCCTTAAACAACACGACGTATTCGACGTGAAAATCGCCTCGCTTCCATGACTGCTTTTTGGACGGCTTAAAGCCGAGCACACGCTGGTAATAGTTGACAGCCTGCTCGAGGTCAGGGACCAGAATGTCTACGTGACTGTATTTTAGGTCCATCGTATCGCTCCTTGATTTCACTTTGGATGCCGCATCGTGTTAATCCTCGAGGGGCACCGTGGTATTCGCGTCCCAGCAAAGTCCAAGTGTGCTGTTGAGCTCCGGTGCCGGCTCACCCCCGGCGCGATGTAATCGAACAAGAAGGATGCCGAGCTCGGTTTCGACTTCGAGCATTACCTCGCGGCCCAGAAAGCGCAGTTGAACGACTCGCCCTTCGACAACGCTTTGATCGGCGCGGACGCTGCTATGAGGAGGCAAAATGCCAATCAGTTCTGGCCGCATTGCTACAGCCTTCGTTAGTCCGATTTTGTCGAAAATCCCTGCCGCGAACCGATGAAGCAAGACACCGGAAGCTGGATGCTGGATTCCTGCCGTCGTTATATTGCCCTTGATGACGTTGCAGTCGCCCAGAAATCCCGCGACAAAGCTCGTGCGTGGACGATCGTAAAGCGCTATCGGCGCGCCTTGTTGCTGGATTTGACCAGCTTGCATGACAACGACCATGTCGGCCATCGTCATTGCCTCATCTTGGTCGTGCGTGACAAAAACGAAGGTAATTCCCAGGCGGCGATGAAGAGCCTTGAGCTCGAGTTGCATCGAATCCCTTAGCCGCCGATCAAGCGCTCCAAATGGCTCGTCGAGAAGGAGGATTGGTGGCTCATAAATGAGTGCTCGTCCCAACGCGACGCGCTGTTGTTGCCCTCCGCTGAGTTGGTCGGGACGCCGTCCACCCAGGCCATCGAGCCGGACTAGATTCAGCGCGGTTTCGACGCGCGTTTTGATTTCAGTGCGTAACATGCCCCGGACCTCGAGGGGGAACGCCAAATTCTCAGCAACGCTCATGTGTGGAAATAGCGCGTAGTCCTGGAAGACGACGCCGACACCCCGTTCATGAGACGGTACGCCACGTACAGAGCGACCATTAATGAAGATGTCGCCCCGATCTGGCGCGGCGAATCCAGCGACTAGATTGAGCAGGGTCGTCTTTCCGCAGCCGCTTGGGCCGAGAAGCGCGACGAACTGCCCGGCCTTAACATCCAAAGAGAGATTGCTTACGGCTTGGACCGATCCGTAACTCTTTGCGACACCAACAAAGCGGAGCGCCATCGCTGACGGAATGGGCGGCGCGCCATCGTTGTGCTCTTTCGGACTCGTTCCTGCCCCTGGCCTATGCTGTGGCCTTGCAACCTGGCTAGCTTGGCTTCCTTGTATTAACGTCATGGGTGGGCCGGACTAGCTGTATGTGACGAGAGCATTAAACGGCCCAAAAGTGCTCCACCGACAACGAGCACGATCAAAAGAGTCCCCACCACGGCGAGTTCGGGACTGAGGTCCTGGATTGCCGCGCCGTACATTACGATTGGTAGCGTCTGAACGTCGCCACCAGACACAAAGAGCGTAATCACAAGCTCGTCGAGTGACGTTAGAGCCGCAAATGCAGCAGCTGTTGCAATCGACGGCAGCAACAATGGCAATTTTACGCGGCGCATAATTGTCCAGCCACGAGCCCCAAGACTCGCGGCGGCCGCGTCAAGTCGCGAATTGTAGCGAGCGAGCCCATTCAACACATTTACGAAGACGTACGGTACGGCCACGGAAGCGTGGGCAACGGCAACCGCGAGCCAGCTACCTATCCAACCGAGTCGGATAAAGACCCCGTAGATTCCGACCGCGAGAACAATGAGGGGAAGAATTTGCGGGCCGAGGAAAAGCACGCAAAGTCCGCTCCTAATGCCTGGAGATGCGCGTCTCGTGAGTACGGCCGCTGTATAGCCAACGACAAGCGCTATCGATGCGGCAAGCACGGCGATCTGAAGCGTTATCGCGGCCGCATCAATCCAGCGTGAGCTTGATAGGACGACTTCGTACCAACGAAGAGACAGGCCGTGTAGCGGCAGCGCAATCAGCCGCTGCGGTTGAAACGACACTCCGACTACAAAGATCAAAGGCGATAATAAAATAACCAGCGTAACAAGGAGCACTCCCGTCGGGATCCGGCTTGGCTTAGAGCCAAGAAGCCCATGTCGGGCAGCCACTCTCACTAAACGCGCGAGCGCGTTCAGGATTGGTCGAGTGGAATTGTCGCGTAAGCGTCTATTTGGCGAGGCGGGTAAACCGTACGCTTTCCACAAATCAGTGGCGCGAGCCGCAAGTGCCAGCATGGCAAGGACAACTACAAGCAAGATGACCGCAAGACTGGCGGCGCGCCCCCAATCGAATAGCTCAGTTATGTAGATGTATATGACCATGGCGAGCGTGGTTTCTCGCAGGCCTCCGATCATCGCGGGCGTTATGAAAAAACCAAGCGCAACCACGAATACGAGAACAAATCCCGCGATCACCCCGGATACTGTTTGCGGCACGAAGACCTTGAGAAAAGCTTCGGCTGGTACCGCTCCAAGACTTTGCGCGGCAGCAATTTGACTCGTTGGGATCGTTCGCATCGCCGCAAATATCGGAAGGATCATGAGCGGCAACAACATATGCACCATCGCGAGAATAAGCCCGGGAAAGGTTCCGACCAGACTGCCGCTTTCAATGCCTGAGAAGCGTAGAACCGATGAGAATGGTCCATTCGCTCCAAGCAGCGCCATCCAGCCGTATGTGCGCACCACGTACGGCGTGACGGTAGGTAATAATATGAGGAGCAATACTAGGCCGCTTAAACGCGACGATAATCGCGTCAGTGCGAGTGCGCTCGGATAGGCCAGGATTAAACAAAGAAGCGAAACGATCGTGGCCATTCGGATTGTCCGCCACAGGATGACAAGAACCGAGGCCGTCTCAAAATTAGCCGCGTAGTGTTGCCAAGGCGGGGATCCGAGGCTGCTCGCGATCACGATGAAAAGCGGCCATAGGAAGACAACTACGAAAAAGCCGGCAAAAGCGAGCGCCGCGCACCCAATTGCGGCGCGGCGAACGAAGTGAGGCGTAGTGAATCGATTTTTTGAGGATACGATATCAATCGCGGCCATGCCCGATGCTCCTTCGATATTTCAAAGAAGTAAATCGGTCATCGAACAAAGGCCGCGAATGATCGTCGTTTCTAAGAGCCGTGGCTATTGGGCGAGCCACTGCACCCATCGCTTCAATAGTGGCTCGCGGTTCTTTGCCCAGAAATCGACGTTGACCTGCACCGCAGTCGCGGTGTTTTCTGGAGAGGTCGGCATTAGTGGTCTGCGAGCATCTGACACTTTCAATGCGGCTTCCTTGTATGCAGGCGCCAAGCCGGTGCGTTCTGCAAATTTAGCGAGTACGTCCGGCCTATAGTGGAAGCGAAGAAAGGCTACTGCGGCATCTACGTTTTTGGCACCCTTAAGAATCGCGCCGCCGTTGCCGACCTGCAAGCTCTGACCGTAACTGTAGCCGAGTTTGATGTTTTCATTTGCCGCTAAAACCATGCGGTTACTGAACACCATCGAGTATTTAGTTTCGCCAGTTGCAAGGAAGTTGATTTGTTCCGCGCCTGTCGCGGCGAAAAGCACTTTGGTCTTTTTGCGGAGTGCATCGAGCTCATTGAAGGCCTTGTCAGCATCGAGCGGATAAAGTTTGTTCGCTGGTGTCCCTGCTGCTAATAATGCTGCTTCCAACTGAGGGGAAGGTTCGCCCCTTATTAGCCCGCGCGTTCCAGGAAATTTCGTCGTATCCCAGAACTCAGCCCAAGTCTGAGGCATCGGCGCTTTTGGATCACTGCCTGCCATAATGTAGGCGTATACGTGCAACACGAGCATCCCAGACGTGCGAAAGGATTCGGGCGCGCCACTAGAAGCCGCAGCCTCTTCGAAACGCTTGTCAGGAATCAAATATCCCTGCTTTTGCTCATTGAGCAGGCTGCCAAAGTCTTGCCCGAGGACTACGTCGCCGACGTATTGACCCGCCGCCATCGCTGCACCGAGCTTCGAGCAACAGCCGTCATCAACTGTCACCTTGACCCCTGTCTCGGCCTCAAATGGTTTGATGACGAATTCTTGAACGGCTTCGAGATAGGTCCCGCCGTATGTGTAAAGCCGCAATGTCTGTCCGGAGAGATTCTGTGCTTGCGCAGGACCGCTGGGGCTGAATACGACCATCGCGGCAGCGGCTATGCCGCAGATCAACCCAAGCCGACTGATACCAATCCGATCGAAAAGACTGTTCCCTTTTGCGTGGATCATTGTCCGCTTCCCCTTGTCTTGACCTTGCGTCGCAAGGCCATGCGATGTTCACCGGCGGCTTGTATTAGTAGTCTATCTTGTATCAATAAATCATATTTGTATGATTACAACGAGTCAACGATACATACGCCGGCTGGGGGTGCTTTGAAATGTCTGAGTTCGACCTAGTGATAACGGGAGCCGAATTGGTCGATGGCACGGGCTCCAAAAAGCGCTTGGCGGATGTGGCCGTTGCAAAAAATAAGATTGCAGCAATTGCCGCGCCGGGTGAGCTGAGCGGGCATTCTTTAATTGATGCACGGGGGCAAATACTGTCACCCGGGTTTGTCGATATTCATTCACATGCTGACTACACAATCTTGCTGGATGGGCGTGGCCATAGCTCGGTATTGCAAGGTGTAACAAGCCTCGCGGTCGGAAATTGCGGCTCGGGCGTCGCGCCTGTTTCAAAACTTTCGGAAGACCTTGTGCCCATGAACGCCTTCGGTTGGCGCAAGGATAGTGAGCTGCCGTTGATATGGCGGAAGTTCTCTGACTACATTGCTCTCCTGCGTGACCGCGGTGTCGGTCCAAATGTTTTTCCTTTTGTTGCGCATGGGCCGCTGAGATTGGCTGTTGCGGGAAGCGATGATCGGACGCTTACAACATCTGAATCGATCGCCATGGGAAATTATCTTCACGAAGCGATGAGTGCAGGCGCGGTTGGCTTTTCTACTGGGCTCGAGTATTCGCCGGGAATTTCTGCGCCGCAAAGCGAGCTTGTCGAATTGGCGTCGGCCGCAAAGGATTTTCACGGGGTTTACGCTACTCATTGCCGCAATCGGAGCGATGAGATGGATAAGGCTGCCGAAGAGGCTGTAACCATTGCACTTGCGGGCAATCTGCGTCTCCAAATGTCGCATTTCATTAAACGGCCTTATGCGGCAGCCGACGTAGCAGAGCGGAGTTGGCGCATTCTCGATAGCGCCCGCGACGCAGGCCTCTCGGTATTTGCTGATGTCTTTCCGTTCGATTATGGACCAACCCCACTGTCAGTGCTTATTCCTCCTGGACTGCGCGCGGGTTCACGCCAAGAAATGGCGTCCCGCCTACGCGAACCCAAGTTCCGCGAGCAAATCTTTGCAGGCCTCGGGGGCATGTTTGAAGCCGCGGTGAAGGCGGACATGGTGCGAACAATGTTTGTCGCTGACGATGGTGCCGACGGCGGCATGGTTGGTCTGTCGCTAGCAGATGTTGCTAAGCATCGCGATTCTTCGGCCGCAGAAGCGGCCTATTGGCTGCTTGAAAACGCCGGCGAGAATTTTGGTTGTGTGACGATTGTGGAAAACTGGGTTCGCTGGGACGACCTCTTGTCGGCGCTCGCCGACAGACGATTCCTAATCATGGGGGATGGCGTAAGCGGCACTCTCGATGGCCCCGGTGCTGGACATCAGTTTGCACTCGCCGACTGGGGTTATGCTCCGCGGTTTTTGTCCCAATTTGTACGTGATCTAAAAATTGTGACACTTGAGGACGCGATTCATCGAATGACTGACCTTCCGGCCCACCAGCTTGGTCTTCCCGATCGGGGTTCAATTGAGGTGGGCAAAGCAGCCGATCTGGTGGTTTTTGATCTAGCGGAGATTGGAACGGCCGTTAGTCCCAGCCGACTTAAGGAGCTCCCGACGGGGATTTCCCATGTGCTAATAAATGGCTCAGCTGTTGTAAGTAATGGCAGGGCAACAAATGCCTGCCCTGGAGTGGTAGGCCTTTATTGAAGAATCCGTCATAGTCATAAAGAACACAAATCCATCGGATCAGATAATTTATGAAGAAGAAGCCAGCCTTCGATTTCGTTCAACTCGATCGAAACAGCGAAGTGCCCATCTATATTCAAATCCAAAATGCATTGTTGGCCGCGATCGCAGGCGGTCAACTAAATGTGGGCGATCGCTTGCCGCCGGTTCGCGCGCTTGCTGAAGATCTCGATGTCAATACGATGACGGTGGCGCGGGTCTACAAGGAGTTGACCAACAAAGGCGCATTAGCCGGCCGCGGCGCACTCGGCACATTCGTTATGGATGCTGGTGGCTCACGGAAGAGTGCGGGATTTTTGTCACCCGACCCGTCTATGGCATTTCAACAACAAGACAGCGACCAGCCCGGCGATACATTCCGCCGAATGCTCGAAATCAGTGACATTCCCGGAATTATTCCGTTCACGCGCGCCTATCCCGACGGCCATGTCATCGATGTCGGCGCATTTGAAGACGCTGCGCGTGCCGCTTTGGACGAGCGGCCTGATCATTTATATTCGTATTGCTCGCCCGACGGATTGCCGCTTCTGAAAGAGGCTTTTTGCAAATTGCTGTCTGACACCGGCATCGACAAAGCTCGATCGTCGGACATTGTGGTGACGACCGGCGGTCAACAGGGAATAAATCTAGTCGTAAATGCACTCCTGCGGCCTGGCGATGTCGTAATTACCGAACGGCCTACATATTTCGGGGCACTTGATCTCTTTCGATCGCGTGGAATTCGGACGGTAGGGGTCGATCTAGAATTAGATGGTCCTAATATAGAGCAACTCGAGCGCGCTCTGAGCAGCGTTCGCCCGAAACTAATGTTTCTGATGCCTACTTTTCATAACCCGACTGGTATTACGACGTCGATCGAGAAACGTAAGAGCATTGTGGAGTTGAGCCGTAAGCACGGCGTTCCAATAATTGAGGACGATCATTGCCCGGAGATCCGCTTTAAGAACTCTCATTTGTCGTCGCTAAAAGCGTTGGCCGACCCCGATGACAATATCTACTATGTTCGTGGCTTGGGAAAAGCCTATGTCCCGGGCGTAAGGCTGGGATTTGTGCTTTCACCGCGCAATAAAACGAGCGGCATCATTGCGCAAAAAGTTATTTCAGACCTCCACACGTCGCCGATCTTACAAGAAGCGATGGCTCGATATCTCGTGAGTGGCGCTTCAAGTCAAAATCTCAAGAAGATGCAGACATTCTACAAGAAGGTGCAGCAAGTTCTGGAATCGGAATTGCCATCAAATGGAAAAAATCAGTGCGAAATAGTGTTTCCAGACGGCGGTTTTAATTTATGGATCAAGTTGCCAAAGGGCTGCGACGCGACTGAGCTTTATTTCAATGCCGCACAGAATGGTGTTGCTGTGCTGGTAGGCACGCCGCTATTTCCAGACGACTCGCGTACGCAGGCGATCAGAGTAAGTTATGGCGTTGGAAATTTGGACCTCGCGCGATCGGGAGCTAAGCGGCTAGGCGCTGCAATTAAAGACACGATCACAAGTCGACCGCGTCGCGTTCCGGTCGTCGTTTAGGAGACGACCTAGACCGCCTCCAGCCTCGAGCCTCCAGTCTTGACTCGGTGATTTCGTTCTGTTGTCATAATACAACCATGACAACGCGGCTTCCTTAATACAATGATCAAAAATTCGGGTCGGCCCTCGTTGCGCGGTGGCCATACAAAGGAACCTACCCACGGGTTTCCGCGGCCGTTCGGCCGGCTTCTCAATATGACAACGGGACCGGTTGAGGTCTCCGAGAGGGTGCTGGATGCACAGCGAGCATCGATATCCTCGCCGCATGTTGGCGATTTTTGGCACCTACACGACGACACGCTCAAGCGTCTTGGCCGCATAGTTGAAACCAGCGGCACTGTGTTGGCATTTCCCGGATCCATCCGATCCGCCCTGTCGATCGCGATTGGAAACTTGGCGCGACCCGGAACCCGAGTTCTCGCAATCAGCAATGGCTATTGGGGGACTTTGATCGGCGAGATGTTTCGTGAGAGTGGTGCGGAGGTCATCGACCTGTTGTTACCTCCGCTTGTTCCAGTTGACCCCGATATTGTCGAACAAAAGATTCGATCTTGTGGTCAGCTCGATATTGTAACGATCGTACACGTCGAAACGAACACTGGCGTAACAAATCCGGTTTCCGACATTGGCTCAATCGTTGCCAAAGCAGGTGGCGTCTATTTTGTCGACACGGCCTGTTCGGCAGGATCGATGCCTATTCGGACAGATCATTGGGCGATCGATATTGGCGTCACCGGGTCCCATAAATGTTTTGGCGGATTGCCGGGACTTGGGATCGTAACTTTGTCGGAAAAGGCCTGGCGTTACATGCGGGCGTTACCGCCATGGCCCGGCTATTTCAACTTCGACTCGTTACGGCAACAAACGATAGAGCGCGTCAAAACTCCACCGTATACGCAACCCGCGGGACTATTCGCCGCGCTTAACGCCGCGGTGACTGAAATCGAAGAGATCGGGATTGCAAACTGGTTTGAAATTCATCGTCAGGCGGCTCAGACGTTTCGATCGCGCATCCGAGAGATGGGTCTATCGATGATTACTGATGCAGAGACACGGTCGTACCAGCCCCAAGGATATGATTCTGAAACTGTTCTTGCGGTTGCCTATAGCGACGGCATTGACGATGAACTGTTTCGGCAGGAACTCCGGCAAACATATGGAATTCTCGTCATTGGCAACATCGGTCAATGGGCCGGAAAGTCTTTCCGGGTTGGGTTGATGAGCTCTCCTCAACTCGAAGCACGAAATTTCTTCGGAACCCTGCAGGCAATCGAGAATACCAGCCGAAAACTCAAGAGCTAGCAAACGATCGAGTAACTCGACCGAGTAGCAAGGCAATCAGCACATGATGAACGATAAGACCCGTAGCCAATGGGTACATCAAAAGACGCAAGCTGAAGCGAACGGCGGCATGGTCGCGGCACGTCATCCTCTGGCCGCCGAAGCCGGCGTCGAGATTCTCAAGGCCGGCGGCAATGCAGCTGATGCCGTTGTTGCCGCGTCTTTTGCTGAAAGCGTCGTGCAACCAGTCGCAAGCACCATCGGCGGCGGCGGCATGATTTGCTATGGCGGCCCCAATTCCAAACCACAAACAATCAATTATCTCTACGAAGCACCCCAAGGGGCTCGAGCGGACATGTTTCCGCTGGAAAGCGGCGCGGGTCCTGGGTTGTTTGGTTGGACCGGCGTCAAGGATTCGCTCAATGAAATTGGGGCGCTGGCAGCGGCCGTGCCCGGGTCGGTCGCGGGCTTGACGGAAGCGGTCGCAAAATTTGGCCGTCTACCACTCAACGATGTGATGAAGCCTGCAATCAGACTGGCGGATGCTGGCTTCGAGATGGATTGGTACGGAAGCTTAATGGCCGGAATCCACCTCGACATACTTCGTCGCTACAAACACACCGCGGCAACGCTTCTTAGGGAAAAACAATACCCGTACCGCCCTCGAATGTTAGGGACGGGAGACATTCATCGCCAGCCTGAGTTGGCCGCAACCTTGCGCGCTATTTCACGCGGTGGAGCGAAAGAATTTTATCAGGGGGAAGTTGCCAACTCAATTGAGCGCGCGGTGCGTGAAGAAGGAGGCGTTCTGCGCGCAGACGATCTGGCTTCATATAAGACGATCAGTGGGCCGGCTCGTGAAATCGAATACCGCGGCTACCAGATCTATGGCCAGCCCCACGCGATGATGCTGTACGCATTGTTCATAAATGTACTGAGCGAATTCGATTGGTCCGGCTTGTCTCCGGACGATCCTCGCAGATTACATCTGCTGATAGAGATTTCTCGTCGATGCTGGCATGACCGGTACCGCTATAATGGCGACGCCCGGTTCTTCAAAGGTCCCTGGGAAGCTCTCGCGTCTCGGGAATATGCCGCGCTTGTCGCTGATACTATTGATAAGAAAAAGCGAACATCTCTCGATCGACATCCTGACCCGACGGCCCTAACTCCCACAGTCGGCAAAGGCAAAGTTTCTCCGATCAAAGTAGGCGACGGCCGGACAGTTCACATTTCGGCAATTGATTCAAGCGGTGGTATGGCAAGCTTGACCGAGACTGTCTTGGGCAATTACGGCTGCTATGTCACGAGCGATACTGGTGTACTATTGAACAACGGCATGATGGCTTTTACGCCTATGCCGGGACATCCAGGCTCCATCGAACCAGGCAAGCGGCCCGCAACAAATATGGGTCCTATGTTGGTTTTTGATCCAAAAGGTCAACCCTTCATGACGTTGGGCGCATCTGGTGGCCGTAAGATTGTATCGGCGGTCTTGCAAATCCTGAATCTCGTTATCGACCACAAATTCGATATTCAGGCGGCAGTCGCGTACCCGCGAGTCGAATGGGAAGGTGACAAAGTGATCCTCGATGCAAGATTCTCCCACACCGTCATCAATGATTTGATTTCTATGGGCCATGATGTCGAGACTCGCGCCGAAGATTTGTCGACATTTGAGTTTGGAAACGCGTGCGGCATCACGCGTGATGCGTCCGGCTTGTTAAAGGGTGGGGTCAACCCCTATCAAGCGACGGCTGCCGTTGGATTTAACTTGTAAAGGCAAACGCGCGTGGCAGCCCAAGGCCGTTTCAACTTCTCAAGTGGCTTTCTCGCGAATAGTCATTCTTATTCAGACACTTTTTGCATGAACCTGCCGTCAGGCCGCGCCTCCGTAATTAAACCGTCAATCCTTGACTCAAATTGTATGTCTTGTTAGCGTACAAGACAATACAAGAAGTATCGACGCGCAGTGAGACTTCTTGATGTGCGTGGCGTCGAGCGAGGAGACGTGCCGTTATGGATCTCAAATTCAGTCACGTTGCTATAGTTATCGCGGACCTAGACAAGGCCGTCAGTTACTACCAACGAGTTTTGGGTTGTAAGCCGGCCAAGAAGCAAACTTGGCAACGCGGAGAATTCCACGTCGAATATGTTGTCATGTTCAAAGACGCTCAGCGCTTCTATTTGGTTTACCCTCACTCGGGAAACCTCAAAGCGCTCTTGGAAGCGAAGGGCTCCGGCACGATTTACCGGTTCTGCCATACGACAAAAGATATTAAGGCCTGCATAGAAGAGTTGGTTGCCGCTGGCGTTCGGCCCGTCACTGAAAGTGAAGACCCAATTACTGAACAGAATCTCGTCGCGCCGACCGGCGTTCCGACCATCTTTTTGCCGAAGGTATTCGGCGGCCTTTCCATAGAAATTCTTGAAGAGGAGGCCATGGAGGCGCGTGTGGCTAACGTGCGCCTTACCGCGGCTGAGTGATCCGGCTGCAACCGCTCGTAACTCGGTGATGAGAATTCCAGTCGCGCCCATCGGGCTTTTGAATTCGCGTATGAGGGTTAAAAGATGAGAAACCAACTCGCTATTCCGCCACGAAGTGAAAATCAATCTGAGCGGGTAAGGCGATCCCAAGAGTTGATCCCAGGCGGATCAACAAACTCGTTGCTTGCTCCAGGCGGGATCGAATTTTTGATCGCGAAAGGCGAGGGCAAGTACGTCTACGACATCGATGGGCGTCGATTTCTCGACTTTATGTTGGGGGCCGGCCCCCTCATCCTCGGTCACGCGCATCCGCGTATCGTTAAGACTATCGCAGCTCAAGCAGCTTCAGGTACGCAGTATTTCGGCTTGAGCCAGCGCGCGGTCGATCTTGCTGAACGCTTTGTTCGCTATGTTCCGAGCGCCGAAATGGTGCGCTACACGTCAAGCGGAACAGAGGCCACTTTTCACGCCCTTAGATTGTCCCGGGCTGTCACGGGCCGCCAGGGCGTCATAAAATTCGATGGGGCATGGCATGGTCACCATGATCTCGCCGTGTGGTCGATGGAGCTCTCACCCACCAAGATCCCAGAGCCATATCCGGTCTCAGCCGGCATTCAACACGGCGTTCGCGAAGATCTGATCGTACTGCCGTTTAACGACATCAAGCAGTTTCGCGCCTGCATGAAAGAGCATGGGCATCGCCTCGCGGCTGTGATCTGCGAACCAGTGCAGCGTACGATCAGCCCGATACCGGGTTTCTTGGAGGCGCTGCGCGATGAATGTGACCGTTCAGGCACGGTCCTGATCTTTGACGAGGTGGTCAGTGGGTTCCGGCTAGCACCGGGTGGAGCACAAGAAAAATACCGTGTTACGCCCGACCTAACGACCCTTGGCAAAGCAGTTTCTGGCGGCGTGCCGTTGTCAGCCATCGTTGGAAAAAAGAGACTGATGGAGCATCTCGATCCCCGGAGCGACCCGAAAACCTATGACTTCCACTGTGGCACATATAATGCCAACGCCCTTGGCATCGAATCGGCTCACACAACCCTCGATATACTGATTGAAGAAAATGGCCTGAAAAAGCTCGGCGAACTCGGTGATTTCGCGAGAGAGCGCCTTCGCGCCACGCTAACTGATCTCAAACAAGACGCGGTCGTGACCGGGGAAGGACCACTTTTCCATTTTTATCTGACCAAAGAACCGATCCACGACCATGCGGCAGTAAGGCGATCCAACCTAACTCTATCCGACGCTGTTCATCGCAAGATATACGAGGCTGGAATCTACAAACAGTTCTCTAAGAGCTACCTCAGCCTCGTGCATTCACAGGACGACATTGAGGCGCTCTGTGACGCCTTAGTGTGGGGCTTTGAAACAGTCCGGCAATAAAGGCGAAACAAGCTCGTCACAATCCCTCGGAAACGATCCAATGGACCTGAAATATAGCCACGTCGATATCCTGGTGTCCGATCTGGACAAGGCTGTTGCCTATTATTCTAGAACTTTGGGCTTTAAGCCTTCGAAACGCCAAACTTGGCAACGCGGAGACTTTCGCGTCGATTACGTCATCATGTTCAATGCCAATCAACGGTTCTATTTCGTCCAACCTTCTTCGGGAAATTTGAAAAACCTTTTGGACGAAAAAGGTGAGGGAACCATTTATCGGCTTTGTTTTACCGCGAAGGATGTAAAAGACAGCTACCGGCAACTTGTATCGGCGGGCGTTCAGCCCGAAAACGAGAGCGGAGTGCCGCTGGCCGAAGATAATCTAAAGTCCCCTACCGGCACCCCTATCATCTGGCTGCCGAAGAAATTTGGCGACCTTTCCATCGAAATCCTGGAAGAGGATTCAATGGAGGCGCGTATGGAAAAGTTGCGAGCCGAAGCAGGAATATAACCGCGGCCATTTCTGACCGTCCGTGCGAACTACACGTAACATTAGGTCCGCTAATGCGCGCGGCTAATCGCCTCTCAGCTGTATCGCTGTCGCCGATCTTAGCGATGGGCGCTCTTGCTGCCGCCCGGGCTCGAACAGGAAGACCAGTTATCGTTCTTGCAGCTGGAGAACCTGACTTTGAAACCCCAGCGCACGTTATTGATGCCGCTACACGAGCGATGCATGCAGGACAGACAAAATATACAGCGCTAGAAGGGACAATTGAGTTACGTGACGCAATTCGCGAAAAATTCAGGCGCGAAAACTCTCTCGAATTCGCCCGGGAGGAAATAATCTGTGGTGCTGGCGCAAAACAGATCTTGTTTAATGCGTTTCTAGCGACTCTTGACCCGGGTGATGAAGTTATTCTGGCAGCTCCTTACTGGACGAGTTACTCGGATATCGTGGCTTTGTGTGGAGGAAGGCCCGTCTCTATACCATGCAATGAAGACAAGGGGTTCAAACTGACCGCGGAGGACTTGGATCGGGCGATCTCAGAGCGAACCAGATGGCTCCTCATCAATTCGCCATCCAATCCATCCGGCGCCGCATACGAGAGCCGCGAGTTACTGCAGTTGACCTCCGTATTGGAGCGCCATCCGCATGTCGCCCTAATGAGCGACGATATTTACGAACATCTGCTCTACGACGGACGAATCTTTGTCACGCCGCTACAAATCGCGCCGAACCTTCGAAGCCGCACTCTGATCGTAAACGGCCTGTCGAAGGCTTATGCGATGACTGGCTGGCGGATAGGCTATGGGGCCGGGCCGAAGGCAATGATTACGGCAATGGCGGTCGTGCAAAGCCAATCGACCTCCTGCCCAAGTTCGATCAGTCAGGCCGCTGCAATAGGAGCACTGCTCGGCTCGCAGGCCACCATCGGCGCCCGCCGCGAAAAATTTCAGTTACGGCGGGATTCGGTTGTCGATGCACTTAATCGTGTGCCGGGTCTCCGATGCCGTCGTCCCGAAGGTGCATTTTATGCCTATGTTTATTGCGGCGATCTAATTGGCCGTCGAACGACTGACGGGATTACCCTTGAATCCGACTTTGATGTCTGCCGGAGCTTACTGGACTCGGCTGACGTTGCTGTCGTTCCAGGGAGCGCTTTTGGGCTCAGCCCATATTTCCGGGTCTCTTATGCGACCTCTGAGGACGTGCTGCGCGAGGCGTTAGATCGCATTTCGGAGTTCTGTCGACGCCTTCAATAAATCTAGGGCATCGTGCTTGATAGCGTCGTCATCGCTGGTTACGGAGAATCGCATGTTGATTGGCGTTCCGAAGGAAATCAAATTACAGGAATATCGCGTCGGCTTAACGCCTGAGGCCGTGCGCGAATATACAGTCCGCGGGCATCAAGTTTTAGTTCAAAAGTCGGCAGGCGCAGGCATCGGCGTCGGTGATGACGAATATCAGCGAGCTGGGGCCGAATTGGTCGATACTGCGGAAGAGATCTTTCAACGCGCGGTGATGGTCGTCAAAGTCAAAGAACCGCAGAACTCCGAATGGTCGCAACTTCGCGAAGGCCAGATCCTCTTCACCTATCTACATCTTGCCGCGGACTGTCCTCAAGCGGAAGGGTTGCTAAAATCCGGCTGTACAGCCGTCGCATATGAAACTGTAACTGATGACAAAGGTGGTCTGCCGTTACTTGCGCCCATGAGCGAAGTCGCGGGGCGCCTTTCGATCGAAGCCGCGGCAACTGCGTCGCGAAAAACCGCTGGGGGTCGCGGCTTGTTGATCGGGGGAGTCCCCGGAGTTGTGCCGGCCAACATTCTGATCATTGGTGGTGGCGTTGTTGGGACCAATGCTGCCAGAATCGCAGTGGGTATGGGCGCGAATGTCACGATCGTTGATCGCTCAGTCGCGCGATTGCGGGAATTGGACAGTCAATTTTCTGGTCGAATCCGTACGCGCTTCTCCACACTTGCCGCACTTGATAGTGAAATCGCTGCGTCGGATGTGGTCGTTGGCGCGGTTCTTGTTGCGGGAGCTAGCTCTCCGAAATTAGTTACTCGCAAAATGCTAAAATTGATGAAGCCCGGGGCAGTGATTGTTGACGTCGATATAGATCAGGGTGGTTGTTTTGAAACGTCCCATCCGACCACTCATGCAAATCCCACCTACGAGGTTGATGGGATCATCCATTATTGTGTAGCGAACATGCCCGGCGCCGTTCCGCTGACGTCAAGTCATGCACTAAACAATGCGACGCTCCCATTTGGTCTGGCGATAGCAACTAAGGGGCTCCAGTCGTTTGTCGACGACCCGCACTTGCGGGCGGGCGTCAATATTCATCGTGGTACCATTACCTGTAAGCCAGTCGCTGAAAGTTTAGGACTTCCGTTTCATAAGGCGTTCGAAAGCGTCGCGGCCTAACAGGCTCGACTATCCAGAATGTCAATCAATCCAATTCTGTCATTTCGGGACTTCCAGAGGCCGGGAAAGTCTGAGGCATTTGGGATCAGCGGCATGGCCGCGACCTCGCATCCTTGCGCCACGCTTGCCGCAGTCGATGTCTTGCGCAATGGGGGGAATGCCGTCGACGCCGCCGTATGTGCAGCCGCTGTTCAAGGAGTTGTCGAACCAACTCAGACGGGAATCGGCGGGGATTGCTTTGCTCTAGTGATGAGACAGTGTGACGATCGTCCGATTGCAATAAATGGCTCGGGTTGGTCGCCTAAAGCCTTGAATTCTTCCTACCTCGAAGAAAAATTGGAAGGCCGGATCGACCCCATTACGCCGCACTCCGTTACGATTCCTGGCGCGATTGCTGCATGGGACAGACTCATTGCGGACTACGGGTCGATGTCTTGGGAGCGTGTACTTGCGCCGGCGATCCAATTGGCGGAATCCGGTTTCTGCGTCACCGAAAGAGTCGCGCGCGATTGGAGCTTGCAGCTCGATAAACTGAGGGCCAACCGCGCGGCCAAGGCAATGTTCCTCCAGGACGGGCAGTGCCCCCGTCCAGGCGCGATCCATCGAAACGCGCTTCTTGCCAGCACCTTACGTGCGATTTCCCAACATGGGGGCCGGGCTTTTTATGAGGGAGAGATTGCGGAGGGGATGGTTGCAACGCTCAATGAATTGGGAGGTCTTCATACCGTAGCGGATTTTTCGGAATTCTCTGCTGAATTTGTAGCGCCAATTTCTGCCCTCTACCGAGGGTATAGATTGTGGGAATGTCCTCCGAACGGACAGGGAGTAATTCCGTTACTGATGGGTCGTCTGTTGGAAGGCTACCCGCTCGCGCAATGGACATCGTTAAGCGTGGAGCGCTTCCATATCCAAGCTGAAGTAAGTCGATTGGCGTACGCCGAGCGTGACCTCCATATCGGGGACCCGCGTATGAGTTATGATCCGGTCAGTGGACTTTTATCTAATAAGAATATTTCCGAATTGCGCAACTCCATATCACCCTTAAGACGCATACCGGATATCTCGGGCGTTACCTCGAAGACGAATAAAGACACTGTTTTTATTGGTATCGTGGATCGAGATCGTACTGTCGTAGCGCTTATAAATTCGATCTTCGATGATTTTGGAAGTGGGATTGCCTGCCCAAGGACTGGAGTCATTTTTCACAATCGCGCTTGTTCGTTCTCATCTGAAATCGACCATCCAAACAAGATCGCCGGTCGAAAGCGGCCGATGAATACAATAATCCCGGCGATATTGGCACGCGAGGATAAGCCGATCATGTCGTTCGGTGTAACTGGCGGACATTTTCAGCCTGCCGGGCAGCTTCAAATTTTGACGAATATTGTTGACTACGGTTTGTCCGTTCAATCGGCCATCGATCATCCGCGTATGTTTGCACTTGGTGACGTCTTCGAAATCGAACAGACCGTTCCGGAAGAGACCGCGATTGGCCTACGAAAATTGGGCCATGTCGTCACACGCACGTCCGTTCCGCTCGGGACCTGCCAAGCTATATGGGTCGATGAAGCGCGAGGTGTTTTATGCGGCGGGGCGGATGGTCGACGAGACGGCATGGCGCTCGGGTACTAGGGATGCCACGTGCCGCTGTATACCTCCGATAATTGTCATTATCGGGGGCTCTGGAAGAGCTAAAGATTCGAACGGCTGGTCGGGTTGCGCGTCGACGCCACGGCGTGAGACAATCGTGGACGGAAGCTGACCATGCCCAATCCGATGATTCCCAAGGACCGCGCCGACTATTCGGCGATTATCGACCGGCCTGCCCTGAAGCTGCCGGGCAACGCCCGCATCGTGTTCTGGACCATCGTCAATTATGAGGTCTGGGACATCGGCAAGCCGATGGCGCGGCAACTGCTCCCGGCGCCGACCGGGGTGCCGTTGATGCCCGACGTGGTCCATTGGGCCTTTCACGAGTACGGCATGCGGGTCGGCTGC
>Ga0209579_10000285_pt1 | contig 61944 bp, 62 predicted proteins | sample Coa_R1_2_FD_187152 | JGI IMG/M metagenome (GOLD analysis project Ga0209579, IMG submission 187152) | Surface soil microbial communities from Centralia Pennsylvania, which are recovering from an underground coalmine fire - Coalmine... | ecosystem: Environmental > Terrestrial > Soil >...
ACGCCGCAGCGCTCGCAGATGATGCCCTTGTAGCGGACGCGCTTGTACTTGCCGCAGTAGCACTCCCAGTCGCGCGTCGGCCCGAAGATGCGCTCGCAGAACAGGCCGTCGCGCTCGGGCTTGAGCGTGCGGTAGTTGATCGTCTCCGGCTTGGTGACCTCGCCGGAGGACCAGTCGCGGATCTGCTTCGACGATGCGAGGCCGATCCGAATTGCGTCAAAGTCGTTGATGTCGATCAAAGTTCTCCTCAGCCTCTAGCTAGGTCTTGGACTAATCAGTCGTCGAGTTCCAGGTCCGCGAGTTTGGGCTCTCCGAGCGGACCGACTTCCGCCTCGGCTTCCTCCTCCGCGTCTTCCTCTTCCGAGACCTCGACGTCGGCGAGGTCTCCGAGCGACTCGTCGGCCGGCAGGGTCAGCTCGCCGTCCTGGTCGACGCGCTCCTGTCCTTCCTCCTGCTCCTCGGCGGTGGGCTCGCGGCCGACGGCCCGCAGCGAGCCGGGCGAGAGGTCGATGCCGAGCTCCTCCGCGGCGCGGAGCAGCTCGTCCTCCTCCTCCCGCACCTCGACCTCGCGGCCCTCGTCCGAGAGGACGTGGACGTCGAGGGCGAGCGACTGCATCTCCTTCAGGAGCACCTTGAAGGATTCGGGGATCGACGGCTCGGCGATGTTCTCGCCCTTGACGATCGCCTCGTACGCCTTCACGCGCCCGACGGTGTCGTCGGACTTGATCGTGAGCATCTCCTGCAGCGTGTAGGCGGCGCCGTATGCCTCGAGCGCCCACACCTCCATCTCGCCGAAGCGCTGGCCGCCGAACTGCGCCTTGCCGCCCAGCGGCTGCTGGGTGACGAGCGAGTACGGGCCGGTGCTCCGCGCGTGGATCTTGTCGTCCACGAGGTGGAGGAGCTTGAGGATGTACATGTAGCCCACGGTGACCTTCTGCTCGAAGGGATCGCCGCTGCGGCCGTTGTAGAGCAGGGTCTTGCCCGAGCAGCGCCGTCCCTCCGGCCGCTTCGGGTCGACGAGGAACTGGATCGGCGAGTCGGGGTTCTGCTTCGTCCACTCGATCAGCGCCTCGTCGACGTCGATCGGCGTGGCCCCATCGAAGACGGGAGAGGCGACAGCGGTCGGATTGCCGCCGTTGATGATCTGGCGCCGGTGCCGCCAGTCGACGTCGCCGTTCTTCCCGCCGGTGGTCGCGCCGTCCTCGCCGAAGACGCCGTGCGCGGCAGCCCAGCCGAGGTGCGTCTCGAGCACCTGGCCGATGTTCATCCGGCTCGGCACCCCGAGCGGGTTGAGGACGATGTCGACGGGCCGCCCGTCGGGGAGGAACGGCATGTCCTCCTCGGGGACGATCTTCGCGATCACGCCCTTGTTGCCGTGGCGGCCGGCGAGCTTGTCGCCCTCCGCGATCTTGCGCTTCGTCGCGACGTAGACGCGGACGAGCTCGTTCACGCCCGGGGACAGGTCGTCTCCCCCGTCTCGAGAGAATGTCTTGACGTCGATCACGACGCCGCCCTCGCCGTGCGGGACCTTGAGGCTCGTGTCGCGGACCTCGCGCGCCTTCTCCTTGAAGATCGCGCGGATCAGCTTCTCCTCGGCGGTCAGCTCGGTCTCGCCCTTCGGCGTGACCTTGCCGACGAGGAGGTCGCCGGCGCCGACCTCGGCGCCGATGCGAACGACCCCGCGCTCGTCGAGCTGCGAGAGCGACTCCTCCGAGCGGTTCGGGATGTCGCGCGTGATCTCCTCGTCGCCGAGCTTCGTCGAGCGCGCGTCGATCTCGTACTCGTGGATGTGGATCGACGTGAGGATGTCGTCCTTGACGAGGCGCTCGGAGAGCACGATCGCGTCCTCGAAATTGAAGCCCTCGAACGGCATGAAGGCGACGAGCAGGTTCGCGCCGAGCGAGAGCTCGCCGTTGTCGGTCGAGCTGCCGTCGGCGAGCACCTCGCCCGCCTTCACCTTGTCGCCCAGACGCACGATCGGCTTGTGGTGGATGAGCGTGCCCTGGTTCGAGCGCATGAACTTCGTCATCGTGTAGTCGTCGCGCCCGTCCTTCGTCTCGACGACGACCTTCTCGGCGTCGACGTCGACGACGGTTCCGGCCTTCGCCGCGACGACGACGTCGCCCGAGTCGACCGCGGCGCGGTACTCGAGGCCGGTGCCGACGAGCGGCGCCTGGCGCACGAGGAGCGGAACCGCCTGCCGCTGCATGTTCGCGCCCATGAGGGCGCGGTTCGCGTCGTTGTGCTCGAGGAACGGGATCAGCGCCGTCGAGACCGAGACGATCTGCGCCGGCGAGACGTCCATCAGCTCGACATCCTTCGGCGACGCGGCCACGGCCTCGCCCTCGGAGGAGCGGCAGAGGACGGAGTCGCCGATGAAGCGGCCGTTCTTGTCGAGCTCGGCGCTCGCCTGCGCGATCACGTACCGCGTCTCCTCGACCGCGTCGAGGTAGACGATCTCGTCGGACACCTTGCCGCCCGAGACCTTCCGGTACGGCGTCTGGATGAACCCGAACTCCGAGACGGTCGCGTATGAGGCGAGGTAGCCGATCAGGCCGATGTTCGGGCCTTCCGGCGTCTCGATCGGACACATGCGCCCGTAGTGCGTCGGGTGGACGTCGCGCACCTCGATCGGCGCGCGCTCGCGGGTCAGGCCGCCGGCGCCGAGCGCCGACAGGCGGCGCCGGTGCGTGAGCCCGGCGAGCGAGTTCGTCTGGTCCATGAACTGTGACAGCTGCGAGGAGCCGAAGAACTCCTTCAGCGCCGCGACGACGGGGCGGATGTTGATGATCGTCTGCGGCGTGATCGTGTCCACGTCCTCCGTCGTCATCCGCTCGCGGACGACACGCTCCATGCGGTACAGACCGACGCGGAACGCCTCCTGGATCAGCTCGCCGACCGTACGGAGCCGGCGGTTTCCGAAGTGCTCGTACTCGTCGAGATCGTTGATGATCGGCGCCCGCGACAGCTGCATCGCGTCGGCGGCGAAGTCCTTCGAGTCCTCCGGAACGCCGAGCTTGACCGGCAGCTCGATCAGCTTGCGGACGAGCGCGACGATGTCCTCGGTCGTGAGGACGCGGACGTCCTCGGGGACGCCGACGCCGAGCCGCTGGTTGAGCTTGTAGCGGCCGACCTTCGTCAGGTCGTAGCGCTTCGGGTCGAAGAACAGCGCGCGCAGGAGGTTGCGGGCGTTGTCGAGCGTCGGGGGCTCGCCCGGGCGCTGCTTCTTGAAGACCTCGATCAGGGCCTCCTCCTCCCGCGTGGAGGGGTCCTTGTCGAGCGTGTTGACGATGTAGTGCGAGTTGCCGAACAGCTTGAGGATCGCCTCGTTCGACGACGTGTCGAGCGCGAAGCCCGTCGAGGGGTCCTCGGCCGGCAGCGCGCGGAGCAGCGTCGTGATCGGCAGCTTCCGCTTGCGATCGATGCGCGCGTAGACGACGCCCTTCTTGTCGATCTCGAGCTCGAGCCACGAGCCGCGGCTCGGCATGAGGTTCGCCGTGAAGACCTGCTTCGTCGGGTCCTTCGGCTCCATCAGATAGGCGCCCGGCGAGCGGACGAGCTGCGTGACGATCACGCGCTCGGTGCCGTTGATGATGAACGTGCCGTGCTCCGTCATCATCGGGAAGTCGCCCATGAAGACGGTCTGCTCCCGGATCTCGCCCGTGTCCTTGTTGACGAAACGGACGGTCATCGAGAGCGGGGCCTGGTAGCTCAGGTCCTTCTCACGGCATTCCTTGATCGAGAACTGCGGCTCGCCGAACTGGTAGTTGCCGAACTCGACGGCGAGCGAGCCGGTGTAGTCCTCGATCGGGGAGATGTCGTCGATCGTCTCCCGGAGTCCCTCGTCGAGGAACCACTGGAACGAGGCCTTTTGGATATCGATGAGGTTCGGTAGGTCGAGAACGTGCTCGAGACGACTGAACGACGTACGAGCGCGGGGCGAGACGACCATCGTGGTCAAGAAGAACAGCCTCCCTTGGGACAAGCGAAAACGGGCAAGAATCGGCGTCGGAGCTGCGGGCGCGGCCTAACGTAGGCGCAACCCGCCAAGATACCGGATCGACCCCTCTCACCGCAAGCCAAAGCAGCGGCGAGAGCCGGTATGCGGTCGCGAGTGTACCACTCAAGACCGTAGAGAGAACTGCGCAGAGGCCGAAGCGTAAGCCCAGGCGCAGCCGGGCTTACGCGGAGGCCCGACGCGGCGCGCCGCCGGTCCTGCGCCGCAGGCGCACGACCGGCCGCGCCACGAACGAGACGTCCCGCAACACGAGGCCCAACAAGCCCTACGGCACGGAGCAGGCCCGGGATCGCAATCCCGGGCCTGCGCAGTTCCTTCTCGTGAACTGAAGTAGCTCGCTACTTCAGTTCAACAGTCGCGCCGGCCTCTTCGAGCTGCGCCTTGATCTGGTCGGCCTCTTCCTGGGCGACGCCCTCCTTGACCGGCTTAGGAGCGGAGTCGACGAGGTCCTTCGCCTCCTTGAGGCCCAGCCCGGTGACGGCGCGGACGACCTTGATCACCTGGATCTTCTGGCCGCCGGCCTCGGCGAGGACGACGTCGAACGACGTCTTCTCCTCGGCCGCGGCGCCGTCGCCGCCCGCCGCGGGCGCGGCCGCGACAGCGACCGGAGCGGCGGCGGTGACGCCCCACTCCTCCTCGATCTTGTTCTTCAGCTCGACCAGCTCGAGAACGGACATCTTCCCGAGCGAGTCGAAGATTGTGTCGACAGACGAAGCTGCCATCTAGCTCTCCTCCTCAGGGGTTTCGGGGGCGGACGCCTCGGCGTCCGCCGGTGTGGTCTCTTCCGCCGGCGCTTCATCGGCGACAGGCTCTTCTGCAACGACAGGCTCTGCTTGGGCCGCAGGCTCTTCCTCCGCGACAGGCTCCGGGGCCGGGGCCTCCTCCGCCGCGGGCTCTTCCTCTCCGCCGAGCTGCTCGATCCGCGCGTCGATCAGGCCGACGAGGTTCTGGAGCGGAGCGTTGAGCAGACCGGCGAGCGTCGTGAGCGGCGCCACGATCGCGCCGAGCACCTGGCCGCGCAGCACGTCGGTCGGCGGAAGCGTCGCGAGGGTCTCGACCTCGGCCGCGGTCACCGTGCGTCCCTGCATGATCCCGCCGCGGATCTCGAGCACGCGCGTCTCGCGCGCCGCGTCCGCGAGTGCCTTCGCCGCGGCGACCATGTCGCCGTCGGCTTCGAGGAAGGCGATCGCGCTCGGTCCGTCGAGCAGAGCGAGCAGTGCGTCGGCGCCGGCCGCCTCGGCGGCGCGCCGGGTGAGCGTGTTCTTGACGACCGTGAAGCGCGCGCCGCTCTCGAGGAGGCGCGTGCGCAAATTGTCGATCTGCGGCATCGTCAGGCCGCGATAGTCGGCGACGAGCAGCGTGTCCGCCGCCTTGAGGCGCGCGGTCAGCTCTTCGACAACCTGCTCTTTTTGTTCCTTCTTCATCTCACCTCGGCGGGTCTTCTGCCCTCACAGGGAGGACTGCCAGCGGTCTTCGGCGGGTCGGTTACTAGGCCGGAACTGTAGCTGTCTCCCGCTGCAGCTCGTCCAGCTCCTCGACGATTCCGCGCGTTCTGGCGGGATCGAGGTGGATGCCGGGGCCCATCGTGCTCGTGAGCGTGATCTGGCGGATGTAGCGGCCCTTCGCGGCCGACGGCTTGGCGCGGACGATCTCGTCGAGCACGGCGGCGTAGTTCTCGACGAGAGCGCGCTCGTCGAAGCTCTTCTTCCCGATCGTGACGTGGACGTTCGCGCCGCGGTCGGTGCGGTACTCGAGCTTTCCGGCCTTGGCCTCGGAGACGGCCTTGCCGACGTCCATCGTGACCGTGCCCGTCTTCGGGTTCGGCATCAGCCCGCGCGGGCCGAGGATGCGGCCGAGCTTGCCGACGTTCCCCATCTGGTCGGGCGTCGCGATGGCGACGTCGAACTCGGTGAAGCCTTCCTCGATCTTCTTGGCGAGATCGGCGGAGCCGACGACGTCGGCGCCGGCCTGCTCGGCCTCGCGCGCCTTGTCGCCCTCGGCGAAGACCGCGACGCGGACGTCCTTGCCGCTCCCGTTCGGCAGCATCAGGGTGCCGCGGAGCTGTTCGTCGGCGTGGCGGACGTTGAGCCCGAGGCGGAAGTGCACCTCGACGGTCTCGTCGAACTTCGCGCCGTCCATCTGTTTGAGCAGGCGGACGCCCGCCGCGGGCGAGTAGACCTGCTCGCGGTCGAAGAGCGAGCGGCCGGCGCGGTAGCGCTTCCCGTGCTGAGCCATTACAGGTCCACCTCCACGCCCATCGAGCGGGCCGTACCGGCGATGATCAGCGCCGCCTGGTCGAGGTCGCGCGCGTTGAGATCGGGCATCTTCGTCTCGGCGATCTGGAGCACCTGCTGGCGCGAGAGCCGCCCGACCTTCTCCTTGTTCGGCTCGCCCGAGCCCTTCTCCAGCCGCAGCGCCTCCTTGATCAGGACGGCGGCCGGCGGCGTCTTCGTGATGAAGGTGAAGGAGCGGTCCTCGAAGACGGTGATCTCGACCGGGATGATCCGGCCGTTCTGGTCGGCCGTCTGGGCGTTGAACGCCTTGCAGAACTCCATGATGTTGACCCCGTGCTGGCCGAGCGCAGGGCCGACCGGCGGGGCCGGGTTGGCCTGCCCTCCGGGGATCTGGAGCTTGATCAGGGTGAGAACCTTCTTCGCCATCTTCCTCAGTCCAGTTTCTTGACGTTGTCGAATCCGACCTCGACCGGCACCTGCCGCTCGAAGATGTTGACCATCACCTGGAGCTTCTGCCCGTCGAGGTTGACGTCGGTGATCTCGCCGTCGAAGTCCGCGAGCGGCCCGGAGGTGATCTTCACCGACTCGCCCAGCTGAAACTCGACCTGGGCGCGCGCGGCGAGCGCCGTGGGCGAACCCGTGTGGAGGATCCGGTCGACCTCCGGCTGCGATAGCGGCACGGGAGTCGCGCCCGCGCCGACGAAGCCGGTCACGCCGGGCGTGTTCTTCACGACCGTCCAGGCGTCGTCGTTGAGATCCATGTTCACGAGGACGTAGCCGGGCAACGTGCGCTTCTCGGCCTGCACCTTCTGGCCGTCCTTCGTCTCGATCACCTGCTCGGTCGGGACGACGACACGCCGGAAGCGCTGGCGCTGGTTCATCGACTCGATCCGGTGCTCGAGATTGGCCTTCACCTTGTTCTCGTGCCCGGAATAGGTGTTGATCACGTACCAGCGGAACATGGCGTCAGCGGAGGAGGAGGTGGTGGACGACGTATTTCCAGACCTGATCGTTCGCGTAGAGGTACGCGCCGACGATCAGGCAGGCGACGAGGACGACTGCGGTGCCGCTGACCACCTGCTGCTGCTTCGGCCATTCGACCTTCTTCAGCTCGGCGATCGCCTCCTGCACGAAGCGGACGAACGGGATGCCGGAGCGAGGCTCGGCGCGAGTCTCGGCGCGCGGCTCGGCGCGCTGCTCGACCTCGGCGCTCTCCTCCTCGGCCGGGCGCTGCCGCGGAGCCGGCCGCAGCGGCGGCGTGCCGGCGGCCTGGGCGCGCCGCTGACGGCGCTGCTGGCGAGTCGAGCGGGCCACTAGCGAGTCTCCCGGTGCAGGGTGTGGCTACCGCACCAGCGGCAGTACTTCTTGAACTCGACGCGGTCGGGCGAGTTCCGCTTCGACTTCTGCGTCTGATAATTGCGACGCCTGCACTCGGTGCAGGCGAGCGTGATTGCGACTCTGACTCCGGTTGCCATTTTCTTTCTCTAGATCCGTGGGACGACGCTCCAGTAGCGCCGGGTGGGCTCGAACCACCGACCTCTGCATTATGAGTGCAGCGCTCTAACCAGCTGAGCTACGGCGCCTCGGGCCGGCGCATAGTAGCGGAGTCTGCGTCGTGCACGAGAAACCGTCCCGCGGTGCCGCCGCCGCGTGGCGCGGGATGACGACGCCGACGCCAGAGTTGTCGCCGGCCGCGCCGAATGGGAAACTCCCGAGCGGTGGAAGCGGTTGCTCAGCCCGTTCCGGCGGCCCGTCCGGCGCCGCTGATCCCGTATGCCCTGCTGGCGATCCCGGCCGCGGCGCTGTCGCTCCTTCTCGCCGCGATCTTCTCCAACGCGCTTTGGCTGATCGACTTCCTCCACATCGCCGGCGGCGGGATGTGGACGGGCATCGACCTGTTCATGGGTTTCGTGATCGGGCCGGTCATGCGGCGGCTCGAACCGCCGGTGCGCGCCGCGGTGATGCGCCGGCTGATGCCGAAGATGATGGTCGTGATGCCGACGCTCGCGGTCACGACGATGACCGCGGGCTGGCAGCTCGCGCGGAAGACCGGCGACCTCGCCGCGACCGGCCAGATCCACTGGCTCCTCGTCGCGTCGTTCGGGATCGTCGCCGTCCTCGCGATGACGGCGTTCGCGGTGCTTCTGCCGGCGAACGTCGGCGTCCTCTCGGAGCTGCGGAAGGAGCAGCCCGACGGGCAGCGGATCCAGAAGCTGATGGCGCGCTACACCGCGTGCACGGCGGTGCAGGGCTGCATGCAGATCGCGACGCTGATCGTGATGACGCGAATCGCCACGCTGTGAGCTTCCTCCGCACTCCTCCCGGCACGGCACTCGTCTCGCTGGCGTTCGCGGCGGCGACCGTGATCTCGGTCGCGTCCTATGTGCCGCAACGCGCGCCGCTCGCGGCGCCGCTCGTGCTCGTTCTCCTCGCCGGGGCTTTCTGCGCGGCTGCGGCGTGGCGGGGCCGGAGCCTCGTCGCGCGGAACATCGCGCAGCCGACGCTGCTTTCGGCGGCGGTCGCCGTCGCCTTCCTCGAGCTCGTCTTCGCCTACGACGGGACGCGCGGCGGCCCGCTCGCACTGCTCAGCTCCGCCCTCGTCCTCGTCGCGCTCGACCTTCCCCTGCTGATCAGCACGTACGGCGCGACGGTCTAGCTCAAGCGCCCGATGAAGTCGACGGTGCGCTGCCACGCGTCGTCGGACGCGGCTTGGAACTCCTCCTGCTTGCGGTCGAAGAAGCTGTGCGGCGCGCCTTCGTACTCGATCAGCTCGTACTCCTTGCCGTTCTCCGCCAGCGCCTGCTCGAGCACGACGTTGTCCTCGTGCGGGATGCCCTGGTCGGCGCCGCCCTGGAGGGCGAGGATCGGCGCCTCGATCTGCGGCACGAGCTCGAGCATCCGGCTCGGCCGTCCGTAGAAGCCGATCGCGCCGGCGAGCCCGTGGCCCGACGCAGCCGCCGCCCACGAGCTGCTGCCGCCGTAACAGAAGCCGACGGTGAAGATCGAGCTGCAGCCGAGCTGGCGGAGACGGGCGACGCAGGCGCCGACGTCCGCCTGCACCTGCTCGTGCGTCAGCTGCTGGACGAGCGGCATGTAGTCCCAGTCGTCCGGGCGCTTGTCGATGCCGGCGGTGCGGCCGAAGTAGTCGAACGCGAGCGCGGCGACGCCGCGCTCGGCGAAACGAAGAGCGAGCTCCTCGTAGAAGCGATAGAGCCCGCGGACGTCGGGAAGGACCACGACGCCGGGGCCGAGCTCGTCCTCCGGAGTCGCGAGAAAGGCCCCGAACTTGTTGCCGTCCCCGGCTTCGAGGACGAGATCCTCGTGCGAGACGGCCGCGCCCGAAAGGGGCGGGATCGGCGGGGACGAGTCGTGGTCGAAGCACATGGCTGTGTCAGCCTACGAGAGGAAGACCGCCGCGCGCGGCGTACCCTGCGGGCGTGACAGAAGAGTCGCACCGCGACGCGATGAACGACGCGATCCGGGCACAGCGCGAGCGCGGCAACGTGCCGAAGTCGATGCTGCCGCCCGAGGAGGAACGGAGCGAGCCGCCGCCTCCGCCCGAGCCGCTTGCGCCGCCGAGACGCGGCCTCTTCGCGCGCTTGCTCGGCCGCTAGTGGACGAGCTGGTACATCTTGAACATCGGCAGGTACATCGAGATGACGATGACGCCGACGACCGCGCCGACGAGGATCATCATCGCCGGCTCGACGATGCTCGTGAGTGACGCGATCGCCGCGTCGACCTCGTCCTCGTAGAAGTCCGCGATCTTGTCGAGCATCGTCTGGAGCTCGCCCGACTCCTCGCCGATCTTCATCATCTGCGCGACCATCGGCGGGAAGATGTCGTTGTCGGCGAGCGGCTCCGAGATCCCGTGGCCTGCGTGCACCTTCTCGCGCACGTCCTCGAGCGCGACCTCGACGACCCAGTTCCCGGCCGCCTGGCCGGTGATCTCGAGCGCCTTGATGATGTCGACGCCGGCCGCGACAAGCGTGGCGAGCGTGCGGGAGAAGCGCGCCATCGTGATCTTGCGCACCGTCTCGCCGATCCGCAGCGGCATCCGGAGCAGGAGGCGGTCCCACTGCTGCCGCCCGCGCTCCGTCCCCTTCCACCGGCGGAAGACGAACGGGAGCGAGAAGAAGAACGGGATGATCACGAACCAGTAGTGGCGCAGGGTGTTCGAGACGTGGACGACGACCTGCGTGAGCATCGGCAGGTTCCCGTTCAGCTCGGCGAAGATCTTCTCGAAGACCGGGACGATGAAGAGCAGCATTCCGAACAGGACGATGGTCGCGAACGTCAGCACGAGCGTCGGATAGATCATCGCGCCCTTGACGCGACGCCGGATCGCCTCCTGCTTCTCGATCTGGACGGCTACGCGGTCGAGCACGATGTCGAGGATTCCGGCCGCCTCGCCCGCCTCGACCATCGCGACATAGAGGCGGGAGAAGACCTTCGGATGGCGGGCCATCGCCTCCGAGAGGAGAAGCCCGGCCTCGACGTCGTGCCGTAGCTGCGTGACGACCTCGGCGAGCCGCATGTCACTCGTCTGGTCCTCGAGCACGACGAGGGCCTGCACGACGTTGAGTCCCGCCTCGATCATCGTGGCGAACTGGCGCGAGAAGACCTGGAGCGCCTTCGGGTTGATGCGCTTGCCGAGGGAGATCCGCCGCTCGGAGAGTGGGGAGCTCGTGTCGAGCTCGTTGAGCCGCTGCGCGAGCAGTCCGCGGCGGCGCAGCTGCTCGCGCGCCGCCGCGAGGTCTCCGGCGGCGATCACGCCGTCGATCTCGAGACCTTGCGCGTTGATCGCGGTGTAGGCGAACGATGTCATGAGCCCGGCGTCGTGGTGGTGGACGTCGTCGTGGTCGACGTCGTCGTGGTGGAAGTCGCGCCCGGCGCCGGCGTCCCCTGCGGGTAGAGGACGAGTGTGAAGCGCTTCCCGTCCGCCTGGTTCACGAGCGTGACGACCGAGTCGACCGTGAGCGTCAGCGTGTTCTTGCCGTTCGCGTACGAGCCGCCGGCGACGGCGATCTTCGCGCTCTTCGCGGTCAGGCCAACGAGCCGGAAGATCCCGTTCGTGGCCGGATCGTTCGTGACCGGGAACTGGGCTCCGAGGCTGACGCTCGCCAGGTGTCCGTTGACCGAGATCACCGCGGATGTCGGCGGTGCGGCCGGCTGCTTCTTCGCCTGCTTCGTGTTCGTGGACTTCGACGCCGTCTGGGCCACGGTCGCGGCGGCGACGCGCGGGCCCTGGTCGTGGAACGGATCCTTCGCAGAGAGCAGCGGGAGCCGGGTGAGCTTGCCCGTGTCGGACGGAAGCGTCGCGAACGAGGCAACCGTGGACGCCGGCGTCGTCGCCGAGACCGGCGTCCCCGTGGAGACGGTGGTCGCGGGCGTCGTCGCGGCCGGCGGCGTGGTGGTCGACGCGGACTGATGGAGCTTGTTGATCGTGTGGTACGCGAAGAACACCGCAACGACGAGCGGCACGACCAGTGCGAGCAGGATCTTCTTCTCCCTTGCAGCCTTTGCCTTGGCGGCGTCGTGTGCTGTCTTCGGAGCCATGCGCTACCCGCCCGTCGTGGTCGTGGTGGAAGTCGTGGAGGTCGCAGAAGTCGAGGTGGAAGTCGTGCTCGTCGAGGCGGGCGCGACACCGCCCACCGGGCCGTAGACGTACGCATTGGCTGCGACCGTCGCCGTCTCGTCCTTGCCCTGCGTGGCCGGTGCCAGCGTGACCGAGCTGACGGAGACGAGCCGCCCCGACGCGAAGAGCCGTCCGTGGCGCACGGCCACGAGCATCCGCAGCCGGTGGAGATAGCCGGTCAGCGACCCGTAGCTTCCGGACAGCGAGAGCGAGATCGGCAGCACGACGTAGCCGACCGCGGGCGTCGGGGCGCCCGGCGAGATCTGAAGCACCTTGACGCCGGAGGCACGGGCGAGCTGGTCGAGCGCGAGCAGGAGATCGGGCTCGTCGGCCGTCACGGGCATCGCCTGCGCGAGCCGGTACAGCCCAGCCGTGCGAATCAGAGGCTGTTTCGCGTGCGTCTGGCCCACGCCGGAGGCGCTGAACTGCGTCAGCTGCTGCTGCACCTGCTGCAGCTGCTGCGACGCCGACTGCCCGTCGTGGCGCTGCGGCGCGACGAGAAGGAGCCAGCCGCCGGCCGCGAGCAGGACGTTGACGCCCGCGAGCGCGAGGACGAGGCGGAGCCGGTTCGATGCGATGGACGTCACGACGCCGCTCCCGAGGGAACCGCGACGCTCGACGCTCCGGTCACGCTCGCCGCGACAACGAAGGTCACGACCCCCGACTTCGGATCGGCGCTGGACGAGGTGAGGGTCACGCCGCTCACGCCGGGAACGAGACTCAGCCGGGCGAGAAGCTGCGCGACGCCCTGCTCCGAGAAGGCCGTGCCGCCGACCGTGAGCGAGCCCGCCGCTCCCGGCGTGGCGCTCGTGGTGCTGCCCGTTGCGCTGCCTCCCAGGGTCACCGTCGAGAGGGTCAGGTTCGCCGGCACGACGTGGGCGAGCTGCCAGAGGACGTCGTCCCAGGCGACGCGCGTGAGGAGCGCGCTCGTGACGGCCGCCTGCCACGGAACCTCTTGCGCGATGACCGTCGGCGTCGGGAGCACGGGCTTCGTCGTGACCGACGACCTCCGCTCCTGGGCCTGGAGCTGCCGCAGCTCGGCGCGCGCGGTCGCCAGCTTCTGCTGCTCGGACGTGGCGTGGCCGTGAGCGAGCGCGAAGCCGCCGGCGACGGCGGCGACCACCACGACCGTGAGGGCCGCTCCGCCGGCGACGAGCGGGTCGACGCGACGGCCGCCGCGGCGGCTGCGGGTGTCGCGCGGGAGAAGGTTGACGGCGCGCATCAGTCGTCGATCCCAAGGCCGACTGCGATGGCGAGCGAGCCGAGCTCGGCCTCGTCGACCGGCTGCGCAACCTCGACCCGGCCGAGCGGATTGCCCAGGCGCACCGGCACGCCGACGAGGCGCTCGAGCTCCTCGACGAGCCCGCCGAGCTTCGCGGTGCCGCCGGTGACGACGACTTCGCCGATGCCGAGGCTGTCCGGCTGCGACTGGTAGTACGTGAGGGAGGAGACGAGCTCGCGGGCCAGCGACTCGATGCCGCGATGGACGGCGTCGACGGCGGCGGTCGTCTGCTCCGGCGTCAAGCCCTCGGGTGCCGGGCCACCGGCGAGAGAGAGGCTGCGCTTGATCTGCTCCACCTCCGCCGGGGTCGAATCGAGCGCCCGGGCGAGGCCGACGTTCAGCACCCAGCCTCCCCACTCGAGCACGCGCGTGAACTCGCAGACACGGCCGTCCGAGACGGCGAGAGTCGTGCGCTCGTGCCCAATCGACACCGCGACGAACGCCGAGCCCTCGCGGTCTGTGGGCGGAGCGAGCGCGCGGAGGAGCGCGAACGCCTCGAGATCGATCCCGGCAAGCGACACGCCGGCGAGCCGGCACGCCTCGACGTAGCGCTCGACGAGGTCGCGGTGCGCAACGACGAGAAGGACGCGCCGCACCGGCTGCCCGTCGTCGTCGACCCGCTCCTCGAGCACGCGGTAGTCGAGCACCGCCTCGTCGAGGGGAATCGGCAGCGCCTCCTGGGCGCGGAAGCGAACGGCGTTGACGAACTGCTTCTCGTCGGCGATCCCGGCGATCTCGAAGCTCCGGACGCCGATGCGGCTGCTGGCGACGCCGAGCCGCACGCCGCGCCGCGGCAGCTTGTGCTCGGCGAAGAAGGCACGCAGGGCGTTCGCGAGCGCCTCGGGATCGCGGAGCTCGCCGCCGCTCACGATCCCGCTCGCGAGCGGAGCCCGCGCCACCTGCTCGAGCTTTGCGTTCCCGTTGTTCGCGATGCACGCGGCGGCGATCTGCGAGCCGCCGATCTTCAGTCCGACGACGCGCTCGGCCGGCCCGGGCCGGAACGAGCGCTTCGGCAGCGTCGGCAGGGCGGGCTTGGGCAGCGAGGGCAGCGACCGCGAGCGCTTCGCCTTCGGCTGCTTCGGCTCGCGCTCGGCCTTCGGCGGCGCCTCGGCCGCCTGGGACTTCTTCCGGCCGACTTCCTTGTCCCACCAGTGCCGCTTCGGCTCTGGGATGACGAACTCGCGCACGGGCTCGGGCTCGGCGGGCGGCTTCGGCTTGCGCCGGAAGGTGATCTCCTTCTTCCAGATCGAGTCGTCTCTCATGAGACGGCCACCTTCAAGCCCTTGCCGTTCGCGCCGACAGGCATCCCGGCGCGCTCGAGGATCCCGAGCAGCTGCTCGGACCGCGGCGTCCGCGCGAGAGCCTCGTCGAGCGTGACGACGTGCTGGAGGACGAGATCGGCGAGCGCCTGCTCCATCGTCTGCATGCCACGCGAGGAGCTCGTCTGCATCACGGTGTACAGCTGCTCGACCTTCGCCTGGCGCACGAGGTTCCGGACGGCGTCGTCCGGCAGGAGGATCTCGAGCGCGGCGACGCGCCCGGAGCCGTCCGCCTTCGGCAGCAGCGCCTGCGTCACGACGGCCTGCAGCGAGTTCGAGATCATGATCCGCACCTGCTGCTGCTGCGACGGCGGGAAGACGTCGATCACGCGGTCGATCGTCGAGGAGGCGCTCTGCGTGTGCAGGGTGCCGAAGACGAGGTGCCCGGTCTCGGCGGCCGTGAGCGCCGTCGAGATCGTCTCGAGGTCGCGCATCTCGCCGACGAGGATCACGTCCGGGTCCTGGCGGAGCGCCGCGCGCAGGGCGTCTGCGAAGCCCGTCGCGTCCGTTCCGATCTCGCGCTGGTTGACGATGCAGCGCTTGTGGTGGTGGAGGAACTCGATCGGGTCCTCGATCGTGATGATGTGCTCGGCGCGGGTGCGGTTGATCTCGTCGACGATCGCGGCGAGCGTCGTCGACTTGCCGGAGCCGGTCGGGCCGGTGACGAGGACGAGGCCGCGCGGCGTCTCGGCGAGCGTGTGAAGCACGGCGGGCAGGCCGAGCTCCTCGAGTGTCCGGATCTTCTGCGGCACGAGCCGGAACGCCGCGCCGAGCGACTCCCGCTGGAAGAAGACGTTGACGCGGAAGCGGGCGACTCCGGGCAGCGAGTAGGCGAAGTCGAGCTGGCGATTCAGCTCGAGCTGCTTCTGCTGCTCGGAGGTGAGGAGCCCGTACAGCGTCTGGCGCGTCTCGTCCGCGTCGAGCTCCGGCTCGCCCTGGGCGGGCGCGATCGAGCCGCGCACGCGGTAGGCGGGAGCGCTCCCGACCGTGAGGTGCAGGTCGGAGGCGTCGAGCTCGGGCATGCGCTCGAGCAGGCGGTCGATGGAGGCCGGCTGCGACATCTTCCGCTGCCGCTATCGGCACGCATCGGCTCCTTCTTGAGAGGGGGATCCGGTCGCTCGCGCCGGGCGATGCGAATCCCTCGAACGGGGCTATCCGCTTCCGGCGAAACCGGCCGATACCAGCGGCGCCATCCCCCATCCCTCGCGGAAGGAGACGCAAAGAATGTTCGATCGCATCAAGACACGGCTCAGCTCGGACGAGGGCTTCACCCTCATCGAGCTCCTGGTCGTCATCGTGATCCTCGGCATCCTCGTCGCGATCGCGGTGCCCTCCTACCTGAGCCTCCGCGGCAACGCGCAGACCGCGGCCGCCAAGTCCAACGTCCGCTCGGCCATCCCGGCGGCGGAGGAGTACTACCAGACCACGGGCGGCAGCTCGTATACCGGCCTCAGCCAGGCGACTCTGAACACCGTCGCCCCCGGCATCTCGCCGAACGTCAAGGCGGGACCGAACGCGGCCGGCACCGGCTACTGCATCGAGGACAGCGAGGACGGCGGCACGACGTACTACTCGTACACCGGCGGCTCCGGCGGCACCTCGACGATTGCAGTGGGTGCGTGCGCAAGCGGCACGTACACCGTCAGCTAGCCGCAGCAACAGGATCGATTGAGCCGAGGGCGCGGGAGACCGCGCCCTCTCTCGTTCTAGGGGTTCAGGTCTAAAGCGGCAACGCCGAAAAGACGCTTATGGGCCGTCTTCTGCGCGACGAATCCGGCTTCACGCTCGTGGAGCTCATCCTGGTAGCCGCCCTGACCGTCGTGCTCATGGCAGGAGTCTCCGACGTGTTCGTCTCGGGCCTGCGCACGAGCTCGACGACGAACGCGATGCTCGCATCCCAGGCGAGCGTCCAGACTGCGCTGACGAGGCTCGAGTTCGAGACGCGCTGCGCCTCGCAGGCGACGCGCGCGGCGAGCGGCGCCGACGTCACGCTGACCCTGCCGGGCCAGTGCGCGAACGCCGCAGGCACCGTCACGTGGTGCGTGTCGGGTGGGACGCTGACGCGCTACTCGGGATCGTCGTGCAGCGGCAGCGGCCAGACCTTCGCGACGAGCGTCACCTCGGCGACGCCGTTCTCCTGCGTCGCCACCGTTGGCGACTACCCCGAGCTGCAGGTCGCGCTCTCCGCCAACGCAGGCACGAACTCGGGCACCGCGGTCTCCGAGACCGACACGATCGACATGCGCAACGCGTCCGTCACCACGGCGAACTCGGCGGCGTGCACGTGATCCGCCGCCTCCTCCATCGCGTCGTGCACGAGGAGGACGGGATCGCGCTGATCCTCGCCCTCGCCACGATGATGGTGCTCGCGATCACGACGACGGGGATCCTCGTCGCCGGAACCGCGAACCAGCGCACGGCGTTCGTCTCGGACCAGGCGCGCGAAGCCTTCGCGATCGCGCAGGAGTCCCTCGCCTATGCCGAGGGCATGGTCTACGGCGACGCCGCGAACGGCGTGACGCCGCCCCACGGCGCCCAGACCCTCCCGAACCAGCCCGTCGGCAGCGGTACGTACTACGCGAGCACCGGCGACGGGACGACGTGGAATCTCACCGGCACCGGCACGGTCGGTGGAGTGACCCGCACCGTGACCGCGCAGGCGACGCCTCCGTCCTCGACGACGGTGACCGAGTCGGGCGTCTGGAACTACATCTACTCCAACACCTCCGCGTCGCCGAACTGCACGACCGACACGTGGGACACGCTCGCCGGCGGCACGACGGTGACGGTTCCGATCCTCACCCGCGCCGGCTTCTGCATCGTCGGCGGCTCGAAGTTCCAGAACCCGGCCAGCGGCGCGTCGCCCACGCTCAACGTCGGCGGAAACCTCGTGCTTCTCGGCGGCGGCAAGATCGGCGCGAGCTCGGGTAGCAAGGTCGCGGGCGTCGAGGTCGCGGGCTCGCCGAGCTCCACGGCATGCGAGAACCAGTCCAATCCGACGACGCCGGGTACGGGCGTCTGCGACGGCACGCACAACGACCTCTGGGCGACCACCGTAGGGACGACGCTCGCCGTGCAACCGGCGTGGCCGACAGTCGACTTCGCGGGTGCCTACACCGCCCAGGCCGCGCTGCCTCAGTCCGGCTGCCCCGCGAATCTCTTCGACAACGACTCGACGATGAACAAGAGCGACGCCTCGATCGTTTCCGTCCTCTTCGGAGGCACGAGCTACGACTGCAAGCTCGGCTCAGCCGCCAAGCCTTGCCTCTCGACACAGAACGTCTGCGAGCTCAAGTGGACGGCCTCGACCAAGACGCTGGCCATGACCGGCAGGTTCTACTTCGACGGCTCGATCAACGTGAGCTCCACGAAGATCCAGTACACCGGGCAAGCGTCGCTCTACTTCACCGGCAGCGTGGAGTTCTCGGGAGGCTCCCAGTTCTGCGGGATCGCAAACTGCACGACGTCGTGGAACCCCGACGTCAACGGCGCGATCTTCGTCTCGGACTGCTGGTCCAACTCGACGGGGAGCACACTCGTCAATCCCAAGTGCGTCTACGTCACCGGCGGATCGAATGTCCAGTTCGGGACCTACTGCACGACGGACTACTCGAACGACGGCGGCTCCTCGAACATGGGGCCTGTGCTCGCGAACACGTTCACCCTTGCCGGCGGCGCGAACACGCTCATTCCGTTCCACACATTCCCGCCGGGCACGCCGCTGGCGACGCAGACGATCACCCTGCCCGGCACGCCGCCGACGAACTGGTCGGGCTAGGGGCCCTTGTCGAAGGCGGTCTGCGCCGTGACCACCTTCGGCGCCCCGGACGTGCTCTCGTCGCGGACGATCACGGTGACGACCTTCTCCGACCAGCCGGTCGCATTCGGGTTCGAGAGGAGCCGGATGAAGGTCTCGACCTTGTAGCTGTGGTGGTCGCTCCCGGTGAGCGTCTGCACGGGCGAGCACTGCGCCGACGAGCCGCAGCCGGAGATCGTCACGTCCGTCCCGCTCACCGGAAGGGCCGCTTCGTCGGTGCTGTAGTTCGCGTCGGAGGCCTTGACGGTGGTGAGCGTCGACGAGTCGAGCCCGACAGAGGCGTAGGGAAGCGAGGCGTAGAGCTCGAGCTGGTTCTCGGCCAGGAGTCCCGCAGAAGTCGTCTTCGCCGACGAATGCAAGGAGAGGAAGGCGTCGGTGTACGAAGCCATCAGAGCGAGCGCCGCGATCGAGATCACAAAGACGGCGATCACGAGCTCAACGGTCAGGAAACCGCCCTCGCTGCGGGCGCGCTGGCGCATGGCCACTGAATCGGCAACCGAGCGGGAGGGCTAAAGACCAGGCCGCGGGATCCCGATACCTAGCGGGAGGATGAGTACCCAGCTCAGCCCCCAGATGAGGATCGTTGCGCTCACCGGAGTGCTCGTGATCGCGCTCGCCGGCTCTGCGCTCGTCTTCCTGCGCCACTCCAAGCCGGGGACGGTGACGGTGGCTTCGCAACAGCCCACGACTCCCGCGAACACCACTGCCCTCCACTCGTCCCCGGCTCCGCCGCGCGTGAAGATCGTGCCCCCGGCGGTGAATCCGCTGCTGCCCGGACAACTCCGCGCCGCGCTCGCACGGAATCCGATCGTCGTCGTCGGGCTCTACGACCCGCAGGTGCGGGAGGACTCGCTCACGCTCTCCGAGGCGCGTGCCGGTGCCGCGCAGGCGCACGCCGCGTTCCTCGGCGTGAACCTCCTCGACGACGCGGTGGCGGGCCGCTTGACCGCACTCCTGCCCTCGGGCCAGCTCCTCCCGTCGCCCGGGATCCTCGTCTACAAGCGGCCGGGGAAGGTCGTCTTCCGCTTCGACGGCTACCTCGACCGCACGGCGATCGCCCAGGCGGTCGACGACACACGTTGAGCACGGCCGCGACCTCCGAGCGCGAGCTCTTCGTCCGCCACGCGCAGCGTGACGGCCGCTCGGTCGCCCGCCTCCGCGCGATCGACCGCGGCGACGCGTGCGTGGTCGAGGCGGAGGTCTTCCCGCTCGGCGCGAGCGAGCCGGTCCACGCCGGGCCGTACACGTTCACCGATGTCGGACAGGCGACCGCGTTCGTCACCGAAGCGGTCGAGTCGCTGCTCTATCTCGGCTGCGACGTCTACGCGAATTAGCTCGTGACGCGGGCGAGCTCTTCGAGGCTAGTCAGCCCCGCGGCCACCTTGGACAGGCCGTCGTCCCAGAGCGTCCGCATCCCGGTGCCGAGCGCCGAGCGCTCGATCTCCTCCCGCGACGCCTTCGCCGACGCGAGCGTCGCGAGCTCCTCGGTCATCGCGAGGAGCTGGAAGATCCCGATCCGGCCGCGGTAGCCGGTCTGGTTGCAGCGCGGGCAGCCGCGCTTTCTGTACAGCACCATGCCGTCGCTGCCGGCGGCGACGTCCGGCGAGACGCGCGCCGCGAGGAGCTCGTCCACGGAGGGCGTGTACAGCTCGCAGCAGTGGGAGCAGAGCTTCCGCGCGAGCCGCTGCGCGAGCACGCCGGTCACGGCCGCGCCGGTGAGGAACGGCTCGACGCCCATCTCGTTCAGGCGCGTGAGCGCGCTCGGCGCATCGTTCGTGTGCAGCGTCGAGAGGACGAGATGGCCGGTCATCGCCGCCTCGATCGAGATCCGCGCGGTCTCGCCGTCGCGGATCTCTCCCACCATCACGACGTCGGGGTCGGCGCGGAGGATCGAGCGCAGCGCGATCGCGAACGTCAGGCCGGCGCGCGGATTGATCTGCATCTGGTTGACGCCGGGGAGCTTGTACTCGACCGGATCCTCGACCGTGATGATGTTGATCTCCGGCCGGTTGATCTGCGTGAGGGCCGCGAAGAGCGTCGTCGACTTGCCGGAGCCGGTCGGGCCTGTGACGAGCAGCGCGCCCGTCGGATGGGAGACGAGCGCGGTCAGAGCCTGCTGCATCTCCTCCGAGAGGCCGAGCTCGGCGAGCGTCGGCGCCTTCTGCGACTTGTCGAGGAGCCGCATGACGACCGACTCGCCGTCGACGGTCGGCAGCGTCGCGACGCGGACGTCGAGCTTGCGGCCCGCCGCGGCGGCGTTCACCGAGATGCGCCCGTCCTGCGGCTTCCGCCGCTCGGCGATGTCGAGCTTCGCGAGCACCTTGAGACGCGTCGTCACACCGGGAAGCAGCCGCTTGGGAATGCGCTGCACCTCCTGCAGGACGCCGTCGATCCGGAAGCGCACGAGGAGTGCGTCCTCCTGAGGCTCGAAGTGGACGTCCGAGGCGCCGTCCTCGGCGGCCTGGAAGAGGATCGAGTTGACGAGGCGGACGAGCGGGGCGTCGGAGACGCCGTCGTCGACTTCGAGGTCGGTCTCGGGCGCGAAGTCCTCATCGAACTCGACGTCGCCCTCCTCAATGATCGACGGCGCGAGCGCGGTGTTCGAGACGCGCAGGCGCCGGCCGAGCTCGCCGAGGATGTCGTCGCGCGACGCGACGCCGAGCTCGAGCTGGTAGCTCGTCGCTAGACGCAGCTCGTCGATCGCCTGGACGTTCGCGGGATCGGCGACCGCGACCCGCAGGACGTCGCCGTCGAGCTCGTACGGGATCGCGACGACGCGCTCGAGGACGTGGAGCGGGACGGTGGCGACGGCTTCCTCCTCGACTCCCGTGGCCGCGAGATCGACGAGCGGGAGCCGGAACTGGGCGGCGTGGTGGCGGGCGATGCCCTCGCTCGTGGCGATGCCCTCGTCGACGAGCGCGCGCGCGAGGGAGCCCGTCTGGCGGGCGCGGCCGCGCGCGAGGGCGAGCCTGTCGGCGGCGACGAGCCCGGTCGCGCCGAGGAGGTCGACGAGCAGCTCGACGGACTCGGCGACGCCGAACGGCGCGAGGCCGCTCAGGCCGGGGCCCGGGTCGGCGCCCGTACCGGTGAGCGGCGCCGTCCGGAGGCGCGGAAGGTCGGGTCGGCGATCGTTCATGGCATGGCTGAAGTCATGGGTGCGATCCCTCGAACGAGGTATCGGCAGCGGGGGCCTGGAGCGTTAGACCGAGCGGGTCATCTGCGAGCGAGCCAGCCGCCCGCGCCTACGGCGGCAACCGCTGCAACGGCGCCGGCCGCCGTCCAGACGAGCCCATGCCCCGGTCGCACTGCGGACAGCCCGACGACGATCGTGGCCGCGACGAGCCCTGCGAGCGCGAGTCCGCCGAGGACGACGGCGCGGCGCCAAGCGAGCGCCTCGTCCGCGCGGATCCGCCAGCGCTCGGCGAGCGACCAGGCACCGAGCTCGCCGGCGAGGAAGAGGAGTACGGCAATGAGCGGCGCATCCGAGTCCACGTCGTGCCCGGAAGCCACCACCGCGCCGACGTATGCCGCCCCGCCGACGAAGAGCGCCCAGGCGAGCGCCTTCTCCCAGCCGGCGAGCGCAGCGATCAGCAGCAGCACTCCGAGCCCGGCCGAGGGGGCGAGCGCCGCGGTGACGGCGTGGGAGGTGTCGCGCGTGAGCACGTCCGCGAGCACGCCGCCGTAGGCGGCGACCGCTCCGAGGGCCGCGACTACGCGGGCCGGGCGAGGCGCCGTAATGCCTTCACCTCCTCGAGGGCGGCCGCGAGAGGCATCCCCTCGCGCCAGGTGACGACGGGCACTCCGACCTGCTCGTAGCGCCAGCGCAGCGCCTCCCGCGAGAGCTGCCACAGGCGGTGGACGAGCTCGGCCTGCGAGCCGGGAGCCGGCGCGAGCAGGTCGAGCGGGGAGACCTCGACGACGATGAGGTCGTAGCCGCGTGCGCGGAGGTCGAGCAGCGCGCCTGCGGTTCGCTCGTCGAGCAGCGGGGTGAGCGCGAGCACGAGCGCCTTGGGCGGGAGCGTCCGCGGCGGCAGTACGTCGACTCCGCGCAGCGCGTAGCTGTGGACGATGTCGCTCGTGAGCAGCGTGTCGACGATCGCGTAGAGCTGCCGCAGGCCCGACTCCGGAACCGTCCAGGCGAGGACGCCGCCGAAACCGACCAGGCCGACCCGGTCCTTCCGCTGGAGGTACGCGTGCGCGAGCGTCGCGGCGGCGCGCACGACGCGGTCGTGCGTGCTCCGTCCCTGCACCCGCGCCTCGGCGAAGGTGTCGAGGAACAGGACGACGTCGGTGTTGCGCTCCGGATGCTGCTCGTTCACCCAGAGCTCGCCGCGGAGCGCGCTCGCGCGCCAGTTGACGCGCCGCAGCCGGTCGCCGGGCCGCCACTCCCGGAGATCCGCGAACTCGATCCCCTCGCCGCGCGCGCGCGCGACCTGGTTTCCCGTCGAGACCTGGGTCTCGAGCGGCGGCACGAGCGAGAGGAGCGACTCCTCGCTCGGATAGACGCGCAGCATCTGTGCCTCGCCGAGCCGCCCTTCCCAGCTGCGGAAGCCGAGGACGTCGCCGGCGCGGACGAGCAGCGGCCCGACGGCGAACGCGCCCCAGCGCTCGCAGCGAAGGGTCAGCTCGAGCGTCCGCTCGTCGTCCGCGCGCAATCTCAGGGCACGAGTCGGGCCGTCCACCGCGCTCAGCTCGTCGGGGAGCAGGACGAGCAACTCGAGCCGGTCGACGGCGGTGTCGGCGGAGAGCTCGATCGTTGCGGTCACCTCGTCTCCCTCGAGCACGCGCTCCCGGTCGAGCGACAGACGGGCGGCGAAGCGCGGCTCGTGGCCGAGCACCGCGGCGGCGACGAGGGCGAGAGCGAACGGCGCGGCGAGGGCGACCGGCTCCACCCGGCCGAGCGCCAGTCCCGCGATCAGCCCGGCCGCGGCGATCGCGGTGTAGCCGGCAACGCGCGCGGACGTGAAGCGCGTCACGCGCCGCGGAGGTCTTCGGCCGGCGGCGTCGGCACTGTCTCGAGCGCCTCCGCAACCACATCCTCGCCCCGCAGCCGCTGCACCCAGAGCTCCGGCCGCACGGTGAGCCGGTGCGCTAGCGCCGGGATCGCGACCGCCTTCACGTCCTCGGGAACGACGAAGTCGCGCCCCGACAGCGCGGCCTTCGCGCGCGACAGCTTGAGGAGCGCGAGGCTGCCGCGCGGGCTCGCACCGACCGCGAGCCGCCGCGACTCGCGCGTCGCGGTGACGAGATCGACGATGTAGCCCTCAATCGCGTCGGACACGTGCACCTGCTCGAGCGAGCGCTGCAGATCGACGAGCGTCGCGGCGTCGACGACTGGCTCGAGCTCGATCTCGTCCTCGCCGCGGGCGAGCCGCCGCTGCAGCATCTCGATCTCGTCGCCGCGCGCCGGGTACCCAACCGAGATGCGGACGAGGAAGCGGTCCAGCTGCGCCTCCGGCAGCGGGTACGTCCCCTCGTACTCGATCGGATTCTGGGTCGCGAGCACGAGGAACGGCGGCTCGAGCCGGTGCGTCGTGTTCTCGATCGTGACCTGGCGCTCCTGCATCGCCTCGAGCAGCGCCGCCTGCGTCTTCGGCGGGGCGCGGTTGATCTCGTCGGCGAGGAGGAGATTGGCGAAGACGGGGCCGGGCCGGAAGACGAAGTCCGTCGTCCGCTGGTCGAAGATCTGCGAGCCCGTGACGTCGCCGGGCATCAGGTCCGGCGTGAACTGGATCCGCGCGAAGCGCAGCGAGGTCGCCTGCGCGAACGAGCGGGCGATCAGCGTCTTCGCGAGTCCCGGGAGGTCCTCGAGCAGCACGTGGCCGTCGCTGAGCAGCGCGAGGAGGATCAGCTCGAGCGGCCCCCGTTTGCCGACGATGGCCTTCTCGACCTCGGCGAGGATCCGCTCCGCCCGCTCCCGCAGATCGGCGAGCTGCGTCACAGCGACTCCAGGCGCGCGATCGTCGCCTCGAGGACAGGGCGGGGAATCCCGCGCGCGTGCCGGTCGGCGGCCAAGGGCCGGTCGGGGCGCAGCCACTCCCAGATCTCGTCGCCGAGCAGCGCGCGCGCCGCCTCCGGCGACCGTCCGAGCTCGACTCCGTGGCTCGTCGCGAGCCGTGCGGCCGCGGCCGTCCGGAGCAGCGGCAGCAGCCGTCGCCGTGCCTGGTCGGCGTTCGCGATGCCGAGCTCGAGCTCCCGCTCCATCCGCAGGAACTCGACGGGCAGAGATGGTGCTGCCGGCCGGCGCCGCAGCTCGGCTTCGAAGCGCCGCGCCCCGTGCGAGGCGTCCTGGCTCCGCACGTCGCGCGCGAGCGTCAGCAGGACGAGCGCGGCGATGAGGATGAGCCAGATCCCGAGTGCGCGCGGAGTCGAGAGCGGCCTGAGCCCAAGCAGGAGGACGAGTGCAAGAACAGCGACCGCGACCGGCAGCCCGAGGCGGCGGCGCCGGCTCACGCGGCGACCGGCTCCGCGGCGCGCAGCTCGTCGCGGACGGCGACGAGCGCGTCCACCGCCTCGTCCCTCATCGCCGGCTCCGGCTCATGCTGGCTGAACCTAGCCCATTCGAAGAGATCCGTGAGCCTGCGCACCGCCACCGCGCTCGTGTCGAGGGAGAGCAGCGCGCGTTCGAGGTACTCGAGCGGCGCCTCGGCGGGATGGCGGGGCACACCGGCCGCGGCGAGGACCTTCTCCATCCGGGCATACGCGGCGACGATTGCGCGCCGCACGTCGGGGTCCGCGCGCAGGTCGTCGAGCGACTCGTCGAGCGCGTATGCGAGCTCGTCGGCGACGTTCGCGCTCCCCCACGTCCTCACGCCGAGCCGTCGCCGCCGGACATAGGCGAGCGCCCCGACCGCGACGAGCGCCGCGAGCACGATGACGAGCTCGCCCCACTGGAATTGCGCGTGCTGCGCCGGGACGCCGGTCGGCTTCTTGATCCCGCCTGTTCCGTTCCCGCTCCCCGCCGGCTTCGCAGGGTTGTGGTGGTGGAAGAGATGCGCGAGGTTGATGTGCCGGCCGATGAAGTAGAGGGCCGTGACGATGACGAACATCCCGGCGAGGGACCGGACCGTGTTCATCGGTGACGTCCGCCGCGGGCCGATGTCGGGGCGCAGCATCCAGAGCGCGGCAAACACGGCCGGGATGCCTATCGCCAGCAGGATCAGGAGCGACGTGAAGACGTAGTCGTAGTAGCCCGTCCCCGGCCCGGATCCGCGTCCGCCGCCCGTGCTCAGCGGCCGGCCGCGGGCGGCGAGCGCGACGACGGCCAGCAGAGCGACCACTCCGACGGCGAGCGGGATGAAGCGACGCCTGCTCACACGGGGAGTCTCGCAGCCTCCATACCTACGCTTTGACGTCGTGAAGGTGGAATCGGTCAGGTTGAGGCTCGTGCTGATCGGGCCGCTGCGGCTCGCGCTCGGCGCCGCATTCCTCGTCGGGGCGGACGCCGCGGGCGCCGAGACCGGGCCTGCGCTCGTCCTTTTCGCCGTCGGCGCGCTCGCCCTCGTCTTCCTCCTCTTCAACGACCCGCGCGCACCGTTCCGCCGCGCGGCGCACGTGCGGGCGCCACTGCCGGACACCGCGTCCGTCGCTCCCGCCTGGCTTCACGCGGCGCACGCGGCGCTGCCGAGCACGGTGGGCGTCTCGGCGCTCGCGGCCGTCGCGCTCTGGGGCCGCCCGGACGTCGCAGCGCTGCTCGCCGGCATGCTGGCCGGGCTCGGCATCGCGGCTCTCCTCAGCGCTTTCCGGGTCGATCCCGGGCTCTACGTCGAGCCACACACCGGCTCGGTGTTCCTAAAACGCTGACCAGTACCAGCCGAGCAGCTCGTGCCCGGCGAAGAGCGCGACGACGCCGCCGAGCGCGAGGAAGGGCCCGAACGGGAGCTTCACCTTCCGCGCTCCGACGCCGAGACGGGCGAAGAGCACGATTGCCGGAACCATCGCCGCGAACAGGCCGAGCAGCATCGCGACCGAGACGGTCTTCCCGAGCATCGCGCCGAGAAGGAGGGCGAGCTTCACGTCGCCCATGCCCATGCCGCGGGGTGCGGCGAGCGCGGCGGCGAAGAGGAAGCCGGAGGCGGCGAAGGCGCCGATCGCCCACTGCGGGCTGAAATGGATGGCCGTCTGCGCCGCGAGCACCACGGCGGCGGCCGGCAGGACGATCCGGTTCGGGATGATCCCGTGCTCGACGTCGGTCGCCGAGACCGCGACGAGCGCGAGACAGAAGAACGCTGCGACGAGCGCCTCCGGATGGAGGCCGAACTTCCAGACGCTGCCCGCGACGAGCAGCGCCGAGCCGAGCTCGACCGCCGGATAGCGCCACGGGATCGTGGCTTGGCAATTGCGGCAGCGGCCGCGGAGCAGGAGCCACGAGAGGACGGGGACGTTGTCCCGCCACGCGATCTCGTGCCCGCAGCTCATGCACGCCGAGCCGGGCTTGACGAGCGACCGCTTCAGGGGCACGCGGGCCGCGACGACGTTCATGAAGCTCCCGAGCGCAAGCCCGGGTGCGAGTGCGAGACCGGCAAGGGCGAGATCCATCAGCCGGCCACCCTCAGCCCGGACGCCGGGGCCGGCTCGTCCTCCGGCTCCTCGGCTTCCTTCGCAGCGGCCGCCGCGTCCACGCGCGCCTGCTTCTCGGCCCGCTCGAGCGCGACGAGGAAGTCGTGCCGGTTCGTCGCGGCGTTCGCTGCGACGTCGCGGTCGATCGATCCGTCGAGAACGAGCTCGATCAGCGCCTGGGAGAAGGTCTGCATGTCGAAGTACTCGCCGTCGGCGACCGCATCGGTGATCTCGTCGGGCCGCCCGTCGCGGATCAGCTCGGCGATCCGCGCGTTCGAGACCATCACCTCGACCGCGGCGATGCGCCCGCCGCCGACACGGGGCAGCAGCCGCTGGCTGATCACGCCGCGCAGCACGCCGGCCAGGATCGACCGGATCACCTGCTGCTTCTCGGGCGGGAAGAACTCGATCATCCGCCCGCACGACTCCGCGGCGTCGACCGTGTGGAGCGTCGAGAGGACGAGGTGGCCCGACTCGGCCGCCTGCAGCGCGGTCTGCGCGGTCTCGGCGTCGCGGAGCTCGCCGAGCAGGATCACGTCCGGGTCCTGCCGCATCGCCCGCCGCAACGCCTCGCCGAACGACGCCGTGTCGAGCCCGACCTCGCGCTGGCTGATGACGCAGCCCTTGTCCTCGTGGACGATCTCGATCGGATCCTCGATCGTCACGATGTGGTCGCGGCGCGTGCGGTTGACGTGGTCGACCATCGCGGCGAGGGTGGTCGTCTTGCCGGAGCCCGTCGCGCCGGTGACGAGGACGAGGCCGCGCGGTTCGCTCGCGAGCCGCTCGACGCCGCGCGGCAGTCCGAGCGCCTCGAAGGAGGGGATGAGCGCCGGAATCACGCGGAAGGCGAACGACGTCTCCTCGCGCTGGCGAAAGGCGTTGACGCGGAAGCGCGGCAGCCCTTCGACCTGGTACGCGAGGTCGAGGTCGCCCTTCGCCCGGAAGGCCTCGATCTGGTCCGGCCGCGCGACCGCGGCGAGGATCTCCTCCATCTCGGTCGGGGCGACGAGCGGCGCGTCCTCGAGCTCGCCGAGCTCGCCGTCGCGACGAACGACAGGCGGACGCCCGACCTTGAGGTGGACGTCGCTCGCGCCGAGCTCGACCGCGCGCCGGAGGAGGGAGTTGAGCTCCATCCCCCGAGGAATCGGCGTCTATGCCTTATCTCTTTAGGACGCGTGCTTCGCGACCCGGTAGATCGCGCGGATTGCGGCCTTCTCCACGCCGCGCGCGGCCGCCGGCTCGGGCAGGTCGCCGGTGAGGAGCTTCTCGAGCACCCGGAAGGTGATGGGCAGGCGCGCGATCGCATACGTCGTGCGCGGGAAACGCTCGAAGGCGCGCTTCGCTCCCCAGCCCGCGCGGGTCAGGGGCATGATCCGGCTCTCGACGGCCCGCTGGTAGCCGTCGAGGTTCTCCGAGCGGCCGGCCAGGACGTCGAGCGCGGCCTCGGTCACGAGCTTCGCCGAGTAGAAGGCCTCGTACATCCCGTCGCCGGAAAACGGATCGACGAGGCCGGCCGCGTCGCCGATCACCGCCGTCGTGCCGCGGGCGAGCGCCGTCCCGCGCAGCCGCATCGGCAGCCGGTAGCCGCGCGTGTCGGTCGCCGCGTCGGGATCGATCCCCCACGCCTCGCACATCCGCCGCAACTCGGCGCGCAGCCGCGGGCCCTCGTCCTCGTTGCCGCCGACTCCGACGTTGATGTGGTCGCCCTTCGGGAAGATCCAGCCGTAGCCGCCCTGGATGATCGCGATCTCGAGCAGCATCCCTCCGGCGAAGCGCTCCTCCCACGGATAGTTCGCCTCGAGCGCGACGCCGTGGACGATCCCCTGGGCGAGGCCGAGCTGCTTCGCGGAGGAGCCGTTGCAGCCGTCCGCGCCGATCACGATCCGCGCCTCGAGCTCACGCGCGTCGACGGTGACTCCCTCGCGCACCTCGGCGCCGGCGCCGGCGGCCTTCTGCAGGAGGAAGTGGTCGAGCCGCTTCCGCTGCGTCATGTACGCGAGCGGCCCCCTCGCGCGCCGCGTGATGCGGTGCCGATAGCGCAGGCCGCAGTCCATCCGGTCGGCGACGTCCTCCACCACCGGATCGATCGAGAACGGGAGCAGCCGCGCCGCGCGTCCGGTCACTCCCCCGCCGCACGGCTTGTCGCGCGGAAACGTCGCCTTGTCCACGACCAGGACGCGCACCCCCGCGGTCGCGAGCCGGTACGCGGCGACCGACCCGGCCGGCCCTCCTCCGACGATCGCGACATCGTGGGCCATCAGCTCACCACCCTCCGCCGGAACGTCCAGAGGGAGACGAGCGCGAGCCCGGCCGACCCGCCGGCGAGTGCGAGCATCCACGCCCAGACCGGCATGTGCGGCAGCTCGGGAGTCAGCGACGTCCGCAGTCCCTCGCTCATGTAGACCATCGGGTTGAAGAGGACGACGATCTTGAGCCAGAGGATCGGCGTCAGCCGCGCCCACGGGTAGTAGATGCAGCCGAGGAACGTGAGCGGCAGGACGACGACCGCGAAGAGCAGCGTCACCTTGCGCGGGTCGAGCACCGTCCCGATGAAGAGGCCCATCGCGGCGGCAAGGAACGAGGCGAAGACCAGCGCGAACGCGAAGAGCGGGATGTCGGAGACGTGCACGACGGGCGCGGCGCCGTGCGCGTGCACGAGGTAGACGATCGGGAACACGACACCCGCGGCGAGCAGCGACTGGATCGCGCCGGCGACGATCTTCTCCATCCCGACGACCCAGACCGGCACGGGCGCGAGCACGCGGTCCTCGATCTCCTTGCTGACGCTGAACTCCTGCACGAGCGGCAGCGCGACGGCCTGGATCCCCTGGAAGTTGATCGCCACCGCGATCAGTCCCGGTACGAGGACGGTCGCGAACGAGACGCCGGTCTGCCCGCCGTGGAAGCCCTGGCCGATCTTCGGGAAGACGTACGCGAAGACGAAGACGAAGAGCAGCGGCTGCATGATCGTCCGCACGATGAACTGGCCGAAGTTGCGGCGGAGGACGCGGACGTCGCGCGCGAGCAGCGCATTGAATGTCTGCAGCCCGAGATTCACTCGCGGTACTCCCGGCCCGTGAGGTTGAGGAAGACCGTCTCGAGGCTCGGCGGCAGGCTCGTCGCGTCGCTGACGTGGAGGCCGAGCTCGGCGGCCGCCTGCACGAGCCGCGGGAGAACTCCCTCGGAGCGGCCGGCGCGTACGCGGACGACCTGTCCGTCCCGCTCGACCGAGCTGACGCCGTCCAGCTGCTCGGCGCGCTCGGCGAGCGGCGCGGGCTCGCCGTCCACGGTGACCGTGATCAGCGTCTCGGCGCCGTGCGTGCGCTTCAGCGCGGCGGGCGTGTCGACCGCGAGTGCCTTGCCGTGGTCGATGATCGCGATCCGCTCGCAGAGGACGTCGGCCTCCTCCATGTAGTGCGTCGTGAGGAGCGTCGTCTGGCCGCCGCGGTGCAGGTCCTCGAGAATCCGCCAGAGGTTGATCCGCGTCTGCGGGTCGATGCCCGAGGTTGGCTCGTCGAGGAAGAGCACCTGGGGCTCGTGGACGAGGGCGCGAGCGATCATCAGCCGCTGCGCGAGGCCGCCGGAGAGCTGGAAGACCATCGAGCCGGCGCGCTCGGTGAGCGCGAACTGCTCGAGCAGCTCGTCGGCGCGGGCGCGGGCCTGCGGGCGCGGCACGCCGAAGAAACGGCCGTGGTAGTAGAGGTTCTCCCAGACGGTGAGCGCGCGGTCGAGCGTGTTCGCCTGGGAGACGACCCCGATCTGGCGCTTCACGTCGGCGGCGTGGCGGCGGACGTCGAGGCCGCCGACGAGCGCGCGCCCGCCGGTCGGGATCACGGTCGTCGTGAGCATCCCGATCGTCGTCGACTTGCCGGCGCCGTTCGGGCCGAGGAGTCCGAAGAACTCGCCGCGCCCGATCTCGAGGTCGAGCCCGTCGACGGCGACGAGGTCTCCGAAGACCTTGCGGAGCTGTTCCGTGCGGATCGGTGCGTCAGAGGCTGCCACGCCTCAAAGCTACAATCCGCGACGCTCGCGGGGGTGTGCCCGAGCGGCCAAAGGGAACGGGCTGTAAACCCGTCGGCTCAGCCTACGGAGGTTCGAATCCTCCCGCCCCCACTCACTCAACGACAGCCGACGATCACGGCCTGTTGCGCCATGACCGCGCCGACGTAGGCAACCGTCTCGAGTGGCACGCTCCCCTGCGACACCTGATAGGGACCAGCGTTGTAGGCCGCGAGCGCGAGCTCGGTGTTGCCGTGGTACTGCGCGAGCATCAGGCGGAGGAAGCGCGCCCCGCCGAGGACGTTCTGCCGCCAGTTGTACGGATTGACGTGGAGATAGGTGGCGGTCGAGCGCAGGAGCTGCATCAGGCCGACCGCTCCGCGCTTCGAGACCTGGGTCGGCTGCCACCGCGACTCGACCGCAGCCACGGATGTGAGGAGCGACAGCGGCACCTGCTCGCGGCGCGCGGCGGCGACGAAGACGCTCCGGTACCGGGACGGGATCGGGCAGAGGGACGCGGACAACACGCCGGTCGTCGGGGCCGGCGGATCGACGATGGGCACCGCCGCGGGACTGGACAACGCGGAGGAGAGCGCCCAGCCGGCCGCCCCGGCGAGCGCGGCCGTTACGACGACGATGCCGGCGACGATCGCGAGCCGCGGCAGCCGGCGCGTCACGCCCGACCCAGCGACCGCTCCGGCGGCACGCACCGACACGACCTGGGCCTCGAGCGCGCGGACTTCCCTCTCCCGCTGGCGCACGAGCTGCAGCAACTCCTTGTCGAGCGCCGCTCGGCGGCGCCTCGTCTCCGTGTCGATGGCCACCGCCTCCGACTCTGCTACCCGCAAAACGTCGGCAGCATGCGCGGACGCGCGCTCGAGGATCGCCGCACAGCGAGCGGCGGTCTCTGCCCGGACGCCGGCCGCCGCCAGGTCCGGATCGGGCGGCGGCGGGATTTTCCGGAGCTCCGCCTGGGCGTCTCCGACGAGCTCGGCTACGCGCGCGGCAGCCTCCGCGGTGGCTGCCTTGAGCTCGCGCTCGGCGTCGTCGTGCGCGTCGAGGACGATCTGCCGTGCCAGCCGCTCGGCCTCGAGGCATGCAGCGGCCAGCCGCGGGTCGAGTCCGTCGGTGACAGGCGGTGCCGCCGCCGCCGCAAGTTCCATGCCGGGTCGCTACCCGGCGGGTAGCGGAGTCACTCCTCGTTCCCCCGTCTCAGCAACCGGAGCCCGGCCTTGCCATTCTCCGGCGCGGTCTCCGACTCGTTGTCGGGAATCGCGCCGAGGCGGCGGTCGATGTCCGATGCGGTGCGCTGGAGAACCTGGACGACGTCCTGCACCGACTCGCCCGCCTGCTCGCGGAGCTGCGAAAGCGCGGCGAGCTCGTCCTTGAGCGCCCGCTCGCGGCGCTGCATCTCGGCCTCCATCTCTGCCTGCGCCCGCTCGGCCTCGCGCTTGCGCTGCGTCGCCTGCTGCTCGGCCTCCTTCGTCACCGCGGCCGCCTGGCGCTCGGCCTGCGAGATCTGCTCGGCCGCGTCTGCGCGCGCCTTGGCGAGGAGCGCATGCGCCTCCTGCTCGGCCTCGGCGCGGAGCCGCTCGGGCTCGCGCGTCAGCTCGTCGATCCGCTCGGCGGCCTGGGCGTGCGCGGAACGGATGATCGAGGCGGCCTCGGCCCGAGACTGGTCCCGGATCTTCTCCGCCTCCTCCTCTGCGCTGTCGAGGATCGCCGAGATCCGAGCGGAGATCTCGCCCGCGGGATGCGCGGTCTCGACCGCCTTGGCGCTGAGGGTCGCGTCGAGCGCAGGCTCGTCCTGCGCGGCGACGTCTCTGGCAAGCTCGTTCGACGGGCTCATCGGAATCAGACCTCCGTGGGAACTCGGGTAGGCGCGGAATGCGACCAGCGCAAGGAGTTGCCGCTCGACGGTACCACCTCGTTTTCCACAGGGCAATGCCGCCCGGGCGTACCATTCGTCTCCGCAATGAAGCGCCTTGCACTCTTCGCCGGGATCGCCTTGGCGGTCCTCGTCGCCTCCTCGACTGCGTGGGCTCAGAGCAGCCCGCTCGACGGGACGTTCAAGAACACCGTCACCCCGGGCCCCGGGATTCCGGTGGCAATGGACGGCACGTGGACGATCATCTTCACGGCCGCCACCGGCACGACCGGGACGTACCGCTTCAAGTACCACGGCCAGAAGGTCGACGGCGGCAGCTACGCGATCTCCGGATCGAAGGTCACGTTCACCGACCACTGGGTGGAGGGCATCAGCTGCAAGAAGCCCGGGCAGTACACCTTCGCCGCGGCGGGCAACCAGCTGACGTTCAGCGTGATCGCCGACGGCCCGCATCAGTGCTATCCGCGCAAGGTAATCCTCGCCCTGAGCGGCCCGCTGACGAAGGCCTAGGCGGGGGCTGCGGCCGGCGAGCGGCCGCGCGGAGCGGGGCTACACTGGCGCCTCCAGCCCTCTTAGCTCAGCTGGTAGAGCACCTCCTCCCGCTGTGGGCGGGCTGCCTCTTCTTGGCTCTGTAGCGACGAATATCCGTCGCCTCATCGCCGCTAGGAGCGTGTGCCCTCGCTGACGGTGAGGTTGACTCTCGCCCCATTCGGGAGGTGTTTCCCCGGAGCGGGGGTCTGCGATATGACGCGACCCTCCTTGACCGTCTGTGAGCGGGCCTTACGTACCTTGCCGGTGCTGCACTGGGCGCGCGTGATTACCGCACGGGCGGCTGCGAGCGACTTCCCCTGCACGTTCGGGACAGTGCAGGGGGACACCGTTCCGACGAATCCGTGGCCGGCGGAACCGACGACGACACACTGGGAGTTCGAGGCGCAGGAGACACTCATCTGCGCGCTCGCATGGGGGATTGCAACCGGTGTCGGGCGCCCGCGGGAGGTTGGATCGAACGTCACCTCCCGCCCCTTCGTATCGACGGCGGTGCACTGACTCCTTGAGGGGCACGTGACTCCGGTGAGGTAGTAGGTGCGGTTGTCGATCGCCACCGAAGTACGGGTCCCTGGAGAAGACGGATTGAACGTCACCTCCCGCCCGGCGTCATCAACTGCCGTGCACTGGCTCGCCGATGGACACGCGACTCCGAGCAGCTCGTAGCTGCCGTCGATGGCGACCGGTGTCGGGCTCCCCGGCGAGGTCGGGTTGAACGTCACCTCCTTGCCCTCCAGGTCGACGGCGGTGCACTGGCTCGCCGATGGACACGCGACTCCGAGCAGCCCGCCGCTATGCAAGCCGCTGCCGTCGATGGCGACCGGTGTCGGGTTGCCGGGCGAGGTGGGGTTGAACGTCACCTCCTGCCCCGAGTAATCGAGGGCGGTGCACTGGCTTGTCGACGGGCACGCAACTCCGAGGAGGCCTTGGATGCCGCCGAGGGCGACCGGTGTCGGGCTCCCCGGCGCCAGCGGGTTGAATGTGACCTCCTGGCCCTCCTCATCGACGGCGGTGCACTGGCTCGTCGCGGGACACGCCACCTCTGTGGTAAAGCCGCTCGTATCGACGGTGACGGCCGCCGGCCTTCCGGGGGAGGCTGGGTTGAAGGTCACCTCCTGGCCCGAGTAATCGACTGCGGTGCACCGGCGCGTCGAGGAGCACACCACCCCGGTGAGATCGTCGCTGCTGCCGAGGGCGACCGGTGTCGGGCTGCCGGGGGAAGTCGGATTGAAGGTCACCGCGCGCCACCATCCGACTGCGCTGCATCGGGTGGTCGACGGGCACGCCACCGCGCCTGGGGCTCCGGTGCTATCTAAGGTGACGACGGTCGGGCTGCCGGGCGAGGCTGGGTTGAAGGTCTCCTCCTGCCCGTGTCCCACTGCGGTGCACTGGCTCGTCGACGGGCACGCGACCTCGCCCAGGTTGTTGCTGCTGACGATCGCGACCGGTGTCGGGCTGCCGGGCGCGGTGGGGTTGAACGTCACCTCCTGGCCCGAGTAATCGATGGCGGTGCACTGGCTCGTCGACGGGCACGCTACCGAAGCCAGGCCGCCGTATTCGTTGTCATCGACAGGTACGGCGGTGGGGCTCCCGGGCGAGGTTGGGTTGAACGTCACCTCATTTCCTCCGCCCGTGCCGAGATGCGCGGACCCAATGTCGACGAGGGTGCACTGGCTCGTCGAGGGGCACGCCACGGCGGTGGGTCGGCCGCCGCCGCGGTCGACGCTGTCGACGCTGACGGCCACCGGGTTGCCGGGCGAGGTTGGATCGAATGTCACCTCGTCTCCATTGAGGTCCACGGCGGTGCATTGGCTCGTCGAGGGACACGCCACCGATGTCAGATGGCCTTTGCTGTCGAGCGTCACGGGTGTCGGCCTCCCGGGCGAGGCTGGATCGAACGTCACCTCCTGCCCGTGGTAGTTGCCGACCGCGGTGCACTGGTTCGTCGAGGGGCATGCCACCGAATCCAGACCGAGTCCGCTCTTGGCGACCTGGACGGCCGTCGGGTTCCCAGGCGAGGTTGGATTGAACGTGACTTCCAACCCGGACTCGTCAACTGCAGTGCACTGGCTCGACGAAGGGCAGTCGATCGCGCTGAGTTGGTGTACGGCGCCCGTGCGAACCAGGGCAATAGGAGCCGACCACGAGAATCGATGCGCGCCCCCAGAGGCTGCTGCGCTCGAGCTAAGCAGCGATACACACCCTGTGGCGCAAAGAACCGCCACTGCGAGCCGTGCTCCTGTGGCGCAACCGCTCAACAGTCCTCTCCGCATACGCAGAGTTCCGCCCAAGTGCCGAACTCTACGACTCGTGGCAATCGCGTCAAGCTGATCGTCCGTTCGCCACATGATTGACCTTCAGCCGGGGAAGACGCGCGGTCTAGACCAAGCCGACCTTGGTCGGAGAGCACATTGAGTTGTCGCTAGGCGCTTGTGCCGTGTAGCGCACCAGCTGTGCACAGGGATGGTGAACCGAGGTCGTTCCCACCGGAGCGGGTTGAATCGGGTGGCTGCTCCTGTTGCCGTTGCCGGCGCCTACGAGGGCAGTGATGGCCACGGCCGTAGCGGCGACTGCAAGCAGGCGGGTCAGGCGATTGGCGATGGTCTTCATGGTGTTCTCCTTTCGAGTGGCTGAGTGCATGGCACGAGGCTACGAAGCGCCGAGCCGCCTGTCGTTCGCGCGCCTGACAGTACGAGTGTCAGGTCGCTGACATTCGCTTTGGAGGCTGCGATAGTTGCCCGTGCGGCGATGATCGAGCAGCCCTCAGGCACGGTCACCCTGGTCTTCACCGATATCGAAGGCTCGACGCGGCTGCTGACTGAGCTGGGTCGGGAGGCCTACCGGGAGGCGCTTGCCAAGCATCGGCGCGTGGTGCGAGAGGCGTGTGCTCGCCGCGGCGGTTACGAGGTCGACTACGAGGGCGACTCGTTCTTCTATGCCTTCGGCTCGGTCGATGAGGCGGTCGGGGCGGTGGAGGAGATGCTGCGCGGGCTCGAGTCCGGCCCGATCCGGATCCGTGTCGGCGTCCACACCGGCGAGCCGGGTCTAGATCCGCCCAAGTATGTGGGGATCGACGTCCATCTGGCCGCTCGTGTGATGGCCGCCGGACACGGCGGCCAGGTGCTGTTGACGCGAGCGACGCGCGACGACCTACTCGACCGCGACCTGAGAGATCTCGGCGAGCATCGGCTAAAGGACATCCCGGAGCCTGTGTGGCTGTACCAGCTCGGCGAGGGCGACTTCCCGCCGGCCCGCAGCCTGAGTAACACGAATCTCCCAATCCCGGTCAGCTCCTTCCTGGGCCGCGAGCGGGAGCTGGAACAGGCAGGTGGCCTGCTCGAGGAGGCGCGGCTCGTGACCGTCAGCGGCCCCGGCGGCGCCGGCAAGACGCGTTTCGCGATCGAGCTCGCCTCGCGCCAGCCCGAGCGTTATCCGAACGGCGTCTTCTGGGTGCCGCTCGCTCCCCTGCGTGACCCAGCGCTTGTCCTCGACACCGTGGCCGGCTCCGTTGGAGCGAAGAACGGTCTCGCCGACCACGTTGGCTCGAGACGGATGCTGCTCGTGCTGGACAACATGGAGCAAGTGGTCGAGGCGGCGCCCGGGCTATCCGAGCTCCTCTCGAGCTGTCCCCAATTGAGCCTGCTGGTGACGAGCCGGGAGCTGCTGCGGATCGAGGGCGAGGTCGAGTTCCCGCTCCCGCCGCTCGCCGAGCCGGAAGCGGTCGAGCTGTTCTGCGCACGCGCCCGCTGCCGGCCGACGATCGCAGTCGAGGAACTGTGCGCGCGGCTGGACGGGCTTCCTCTGGCGATCGAGCTCGCAGCCGCGCGGCTGGCCGTGTTCACGCCGGAGCAGCTGCTCGATCGGCTCGGGCAGCGGCTCGACGTGCTCAAGGGCGGTCGCGACGCCGATCCGCGCCAGCGCACCTTGCGAGCGACGATCGAGTGGTCGTACGACTTACTCGACGAGGAGGAGCAGGCCCTCTTCCGCCGTCTGTCGGTCTTTCATGGTGGCTGGAGCCTCGAGGCCGCCGAGGAGGTGGTCGGCGCCGACCCTGATCTCTTGCAGTCGCTCGTCGAGAAGAGCCTCGTCCGCCACTCCGGCGACCGCTTTCGGATGCTCGAGACGATCCACAGCTACGGCCTGGAAAAGCTCGCCTACGGAGGAGAGGTTGAGACGTTCCGGCGCCGCCACCTCGACTGGGTCGTCTCACTTGCCCACCGTCTGCCTCAAGGCGCCTCAGAGAACGAGTACGAACGCTGGTCCGAACAGGTGGCTGTTGAGCTGGACAACGTCCGCGCAGCCCTCGACTTTGCCGGTGAGACTGGACTGATCGATGAGGAAGCGGACATCACCACCGGGTGGGCGTTCTTCTGGTTCCGCCACGGACCGGCACGCGATGGTCGCCGACAACTGGAGCGTGCGGTTGCTCACGGCGCCGAGCTGGCGCCGAGCGTCCGCGCCAAGCTCCACCGAGGACTGGCCCTCCTCGAGATGTGCGAGGGAGATTTCGATGCCGCGCGCGCCAACGCGGAGGAGGCTCTGCGGCTCTGCCGCAAGCTCGGCGAACCTCGCGTCATCCTCGGCGCGCTTGAGGGCCTTGCCGCAGTCGCCAAAGCGTCCCGCGACACGACGGAGGCGATCGCTCTCTACGAGGAAATTTGCGCACGGGCTCGGGACCTCGGAAACCGCGAGTACGAAGCGGGGGCGCTCGGCGAGCTGGCCCAACTCACAGAGGCCGACGGCGACTACGCACGCGCGGCAACGCTTGCGCAAGAGGCGCTCGACCTGGCCGAAGAAAGCGGCGACCGCTTTACGGCCGTCGTCGCCCAGCTCGAGCTCGCCTTCCACGAGCTCAGAGAAGGTACGTCGGGGAAAGCGCGCCTCCGAGACGCCCTCCTCGCCGCTCGCGATCGCCGTTGGCCCGCACAATGCGCCGCCGCACTCGTCGGCCTCGCAACGTCCAGCTCGCGCGTGGATCCTGCCAAAGCCGCGCGACTCGTCGGCGCCGCAGACGCGCAGATGCAAGAAATCGGGGTCGAGCGCGACCACTACGACGAGACTCGGCGGCAGCGGGTGATGGCGACCCTCCAGGCGCGGCTCGAGGCCGAGGAACTGGATCGACTGCTCGACGACGGCCGGGCGATGACTCTCGACCAGGCGGTCGAGTGCGCCCTCGGTGCAGCAGGGACCTCCGACGCGGACAGCGATAAGCCTTGAACGCGAAAGCACCGTCGCCGCGTCTGCCGTTGCCGATCGGCGCGCTAACGGCCGCGCTCGAACGGAACTGTCATTCGGCTGACACTCAGTCTGTAGCGCGCGCGAACGACAAGCCCGCCTGGCCCTCATAGCCTCCTCTTCATGAAGTCCGCAACCCCGAAGGAGGCGATCATGAAGGCAAAGCTCACCAACACCTACGTCAGATTCGTCGCGATGCTCGCACTCGCCACGGTCGGCGTCCTCGTCTTCACCGCAGTGGCGTCGGCGAGCCGGCACATCTAGTCCGGCAGAAAAGCAGGTGAGAGAGGGAGGCCGCAAGCCTCCCTCTCTCCGTTTTGACCTGCTAACCACATTGCGTCGGCCGCCTCGTACGCAGAAGATGCCCTCGTGCCCGATCAGCCCGTAGGCACGGTCACGCTGGTCTTCACCGACATCGAAGGATCGACGCGGCTGCTGCACAAGCTCGGGCAGGATGCGTATCGGGAGGCGCTCGCCGAGCACCGCCGAATCGTCCGGGAAGCGTTCGCTGCGCACTCCGGGTACGAGGTCGATTACGAGGGCGACTCGTTCTTCTTCGCCTTCCGCTCAGCTAGCGACGCCCTTGCCGCGGTTGAAGAGACACTGCGCGAGCTCGAGTCCGGCCCGATCCGGATCCGCGTGGGCATCCACACGGGCGAGCCGGGTCTTGATCCGCCGAAGTACGTCGGCTTGGACGTGCATCGGGCGGCGCGGATCATGAGCGCCGGCCACGGCGGCCAGGTTCTCCTTTCGGCGACGACGCGTGAGTTGCTAGACCGTGAGGTGTCCGATCTGGGCGAGCATCGTTTGAAGGACTTCGCCGAGCCGGTCCGGCTCTTCCAGCTCGGGTCGGAGCGGTTTCCCGCGCTGAAGACGCTCTCCAGTACAAACCTGCCGCGGCCCACGTCGAGCTTCGTGGGGCGGACGGAGGAGGCCAGTGCGGTCGTTGCGCTTCTCCGCGAGGGAGCGCGCTTACTCACCCTCACTGGGCCTGGGGGCTCCGGCAAGACCCGCCTCGCGATCGAGGCTGCAGGCGAGCTGATTCCCGAATTCAGGAATGGCGTGACCTGGGTGGGTTTGTCGGCGCTTCGGGAGCCCGCACTCGTAATAGAGACGATCGGGCAGACGCTCGGAGCCAAGGACAGCGTCGCCGATCACGTCGGCGACGGCGAATTGCTCCTCCTCTTGGACAACTTCGAACAGGTGATAGAGGCATCACCCGAGCTCGGACAGCTGCTCGAGGCCTGTCCGAACCTGAAGATCTTGGTCACGAGCCGGGAGTTGTTGCGCATCCGCAGCGAGGTGGAGTACCCGGTGCCACCGCTCGAGAACGCAGAGGCGGTCGAGCTGTTCTGCGAGCGATCTCGGCTCGACGCGGATGAAACCATTGCCGAGCTCTGCCGACGGCTCGATGATCTGCCTCTCGCCCTCGAGCTCGCAGCTGCGAGGACGAGCGTCCTGTCACCGGCCCAGATCCTCGAGCGCCTCTCCCAGCGCTTGGACTTGCTCAAGGGCGGACGTGACGCCGAGACACGCCAGCAGACTCTGCGCGCCACGATCGAGTGGAGCCACGACCTCCTCAGCGGGATGGAGCAGGCGCTGTTCCGGCGGCTGGCGGTGTTCCGGGGCGGCTCCACGCTCGAGGCTGCGGAAGAGGTCGCCGGCGCGGACGTCGACGTCCTCCAGTCGCTCGTCGACAAGAGCCTGCTGCGACACGGAGACGAGCGCTTCTGGATGTTGGAGACGATCCGCGAGTTCGCACGCGAGCGGCTAGCCGCAAGTCGGGAGGAGCCGGAGTTTCGGCGGCGGCATGCCCTCTTCTTCATCGGCTTCGCCGAGGCGGCAGCGGTAAAGCTCGATCGGGGCAGGGGCCCGGCGGTCGAGTTCACACGGTTCGGACTCGAGCACGACAACCTGCGCGCGGCGCTCGAATGGGCACGCGACTGCGGCGAAGACGAGACGCTGCTCCGCCTGGCGGCCGCGCTCAAGAGCTACTGGACAATGCGCGGCTTCTACGAGGACATGGACACGTGGTTTCCCCTCGCCCTGGAGCGGGGATCGTCGCCGGCCCCCGCACGGATGGCGGTCTTGTCCGGGGCCTGGCTCCAAGCCTTTGAGAAGAAAGACTCACGGGCCGCCGCCCTGGTCGCCGAGTGGCGCAATCTGGCGGAGCAAGAGGGGGACGAGCTCGAGCTGCTCCGCGCGATGGGCGCGGCAGCAGCGCAAAGGCTCGAGGAAGGAGACTTCGACGGCGCTCGCGCCCAGTACATGGCGACAGTGGAGCGGGCGCGGGCCCTCGGCGATAGGGCAATGGAGGCGACCGCCACGCTCAACGTGGGCTACGGCTGCTGGCGCGCCGGCGACTTCCAGGCCGGCCTCGACCACGCGCGCGAGGCCCTCAGCCTCTACCGCGATCAGGGTGACGCCTTCGGCGTTGCCTGCGCACTCGGGAACTGCGGTTGGAACAGCCTCGGCCTTGCGGATCCCGCGAGCGCCGCCCGTGACTTCCGCGAATCGCTCGCGATCTTGACCCTGATCGAAGCGACCGGGACATACCGCGAAGTCATCGCCCTGTCCGGGCTCGGCGCGGCACTGGTCGCCCTGCAGGAAGCAGAGCGCGGCACACAGCTACTCGCGGCCGCCGCGCGCTTACGCCAAGAAACCGGCGCCGGGTTCGATGACGAGAACGAGAAGCAAACCCTCGAACACGCCGCAGCTGCCGCGAAGGAAGTACTCGGCGAAGACGCGGTCGCCGCGGCCTGGGCGCGAGGCGAGGCGCTGACTCCGGAGGAGATCGCCGTGTTCGCCGAGGCACCGAAGACGTAGGCCGTCCTTCGAGACGCTGTCCCTAACGAGCTCTAGCCGAAGCCCCGAAAGGCGCCGACACCGTCAGGTGACATTCTCGAGCACCGGCCCACGCGAGCGTCATGCCGTGCGTTCACCGCCAGCTAACGGTCTGAGCGTTGTAGTCGTGTGTCAGTTGGACGGGACTGCTGCCGTCCATGTTGATGGTGTAGACGTCCAGGGGGCCGGTCGGTGTGGTGCGGGCGGTGACGGCGAAGCGGGTGCCGTCGGGCGACCAGGCGAGAGAGGTGACGGCGGCGAATGGGAGCTGCGTCGTTGTTGAGCCGACGACGACGGTCGTCCCGTTGCTGCCGGTCAGGTATGCGAGTCGCCCGTCGGTCGACCAGGCGGGATTACTGCCGTCCGTTGCGATCTGGACGGCGTCGCTTCCGTCCGGGTTCGCCGTCCAGATTCCGTTCGCGGTGTAGGCGATCCTGGTGGGGCCCCACGCGGGTGATTGGCCGGCGACGCCGAGATCTTTAGGCGATCCACCGGTGGCAGGTATCGCGTTGAGCTCGCCGATGTCGAAACACCCGTGGTTGGGATTGAACGTCCGCACGAAGAGAATTGTCGTCCCATCGGGAGACCAGCTGGGCTGGCTGTCGAAGGTTTCGGATACAGGGCCGGTCGGCAGATTGACGATGCAGGTCATCGGCGGAGTGGTAAGGCGGGACTTCGCACCGCCGCTGCCAAGGATCCAGATGGCTTCCTCGGAGGAGGAGGCGATCCCGTAGGTGTAGGCGATCTGGGTGCCGTCCGGCGAGAGTGCGGGCTGCGCGGCGTACGTTTCAGTTGTGAGCTGTTGCAAGCCGCTCCCGTCCGGCGCCACTGAGTACAGGTTCGTGTACGGGTCGGGGCAGTAGCTCGCGTAGACGAGCGAGCGGGTGGGGCCGGCGAACTGGAGCGACGCGACCGGCGCAGGCCGAAGCCTGCGCGTGCAAGCCGAGACGTGCGCGTATGTCCTCGTTGGTCCGCCGGCGGTCGGCGCGACACCGATCGCGATTCGCACGCCACTCTGCGACGCGACGGCTTCGAGCTCGCCGTTGGCCGAGCGGGTGCCGAACCAGCGGCTCGACGCGCGCGAAACCCTGCCGCTGCGAAGGTCGAGGCTGGTCACATGGCAACCGGAGTACGGGGGGAGTCCGCCGAGAAGGACACCCGTATCGCTCGCCCAGACGATGTCGCTGCAGCGCGGGGAACCCACCCTTCTGCGCAGGATGCGCCTTCCGGCCGAGGTCACCACTTCGAGCTTGCCGTCGAGGTAGAGGGCTATCTCGCGGCCGTCCGGCGACCACTCAGGGCCCCTCCCAAGCTCGTCCGTGATCTCAACGTTCTTTTCGCGAAAGCCGTTCACGCGGAAGCGCAGGCGACCACGCTCGTCGTAGACTCGGACAGCGGGGATGTACAACGGCGGCAGGGCGAAGGACAGAGCGAGCAGGCCGCGTCTGGACCAACTCCAAGCCGATAGAGACGGGCTTAATGGGCCAGGCACGCTCCACAGCGGCCGGCCTCCGGGCGAGAAGGCCCGTAGCACACCCGGCGTGCCAGTCGGCGAAAACGCAGGTCCATCCCAGACGACGAGGATCTTGCCGTCAGGCGACCAGGCCGGGACGAGAAGCTCTCTGCGAGCGCTGCTCGCGAGCACTGGTAGCGGCCTGTGTCCCGGCTGGACGATGAACACGCCCTGATCGGCGAGCACGGCGAGCCGTCGCCCGTGCGGCTGCCATGCAAGCGCACCCGATCCGAGTCCGGGCCCCACCTGGACGGCCCGGCCACCGTCGATCCCCACCTCCCAAACGCTCGACATTCCGCTCCGGTCACTGAAGAATGCCACCCGCTCGCCGTCCGGCGAGACCACAGGGCCCGAGTCCTGAAACGGACTGGAGCTAAGGTCGACCCGCTCGCCGTTGGGGTCGAGCCGGTAGATCTCGCCCGACAAGGACGGAGCGCGGTCCGCGGTGAACACGATCCGCGACGGAGCAGACGCTCGCCCCGACCCAGCGGCAACGGCAACCGACATCGCCACTATCGCGGCGATCACAACTACCCGCTTCATTACGGCGGATCCTCCCAGGCGAAGAGTGCGGATTGCAACAGCCGCCCGGCCTGCGCTCGTCTCGGGCGATGCGGTCACGGTTGAATGGTCTGAAAGCGCGACCCGTACTGCACCGCGCTTCGCCGAAGCGACTCGGAACCGACTAGGTCACTCGAGAGATGGGTACCGCGTGCGCTGGGGCGGTGACGTGCACCGGACGGTCCCAGGGTCCGATCTCGACGCCATCCTCGATGCTCCCCCATTTGTCGGTGGCCCCGACAGGTAGGGGGTCGGACGCAGATCGCACGTAGATCGCCGATCGCGTAGGGACGCCGGCTGCAAGCTCGGTGCCCCGGACTCCGACAACTCGCTTCCCTCGTACTTTGAGGCTAGCGAGAGAAAGATGATCCCGCGGAATGTGGTCGGCGAGGAACGAGCCAAGGGTCACATCGGCCACCACGAAACCGTACTTGCGATTCGTGTGCGGGATCGAAATCCATTGCTCGGCGTACTTTGCGGGGAGCCGAAGCAATTCGCGGAGCCCGTTGGCGTCGCCGCGGACGTACGCAGTGCGGTCGATCACGAGAAGCGTGATTTGAGAAAGGCTTGGGATCGGACTAGGCTCGCGCGGGTGAACGACAGAGGCGGGCGGCACACGGGAGGGACGATCTGCATCGACCTCGCGGGAGCGACGCAGCCGCAGCGCTGTCGCGCAGGCGGGAACGGAGGCTTATTGGGAGGAGCTGGAGCTTCACCGCGGCTTGCTTTGCGCTGCGCCGGTTCTTCACGCCGGTCAACCCAACGCCCAAGGAAGGGCACCGTGACCACCGTTAGCCGCAATCTCGCCGCGGCACTCATCGCCGTCGCGATCGTTGCATCCGCTGGCGCAGCGCAAGCCGGTTATCTCAGGGCGGCTTCGCCAGCTCGCGCATCCACGTCCAGGATGGCTGTTCTGCAGGCGCAGGCACGGCCATCGCTCGGATCAGCAGCTGCTCTAAAGGCACACCTCCACGCACTGCGGGGGCGGCCGGTCGTCATCGTCGTCTGGCAAGCTGGTGCGGCCCGTGCCTAACGCAGGTACGGCATATCGTCTCCGCCTCAAGGCACTACCGACACCAGGTCGCCTTCGCGGGCGTCGCGACGGCCGAGTCGCAGCAGCGCGCAAAGTCGTACTTGAGCAAGCACCCGGTCCCCTACCCGAACTACCGCCTCGCTGGGGCCAAGCAGCTGAGGTCGGTCCTCTCTGTGATAGTAGTCGGCATACCGGTAACAATCTTCGTGAACACGCGCGGGAAGGTCGTCAAGGTCCACCTCGGGCCCTACCACTCACAGAGCGTCCTCAGCAAAGACATCCTGCACCTGATCCGACTAAGCAAGCACCAGGGTTGAGGCCCGACACGGCAATCCAGAGGCTTGATGGGTATCGGAGGCAGGCCGCCGAACAGCCTGAACAGACGGAGGTCACTCGATGAACGCGCGCCGCCTACGCCTCGCGCTAGCAGTAGTTGCCCTCGCTGTTCTGAGCTTCGTCTTGGCCGTTGGCAGGTCGGCTGCGTCCGCTGGGCGAACCGGTAGCTGGAGTGGTGACGGCAAGGCGCACGCTTTGTATTCACAGGCGGTCCAGGCGTTCGCCGGCCGTGTTGTTGAGTACAAGCGGACGGGCTGGCTTTACGTCGGCTACAGCAGCCATTCGGTGTACTCGTGGTGGACGGCCTGGCCGCCCGGGAGCCAGAGCCAGAGGCGGCCGAAGTACACCCGACCGTCCACCGAAACGGTCCTGCTCAAGCTGGCCGCTAATGGAACGGTGCAAAGGGAACAGGATCAGATCAGATGGCGTTCACCCTCGGGCCGCCGCCTTACGTGGACGTTCCTCGCCTGGAAGCAGCCAGGCCACAATCCGCAATCGTGGCTGTACTTCACCGGTGGGCCGTTAAGGCCCTGCTACGGCAAACTCACCCAAGCGAGCGAAATCGACGGGATCTGGACCACACCGGGCACAGCGGTCCTTCTTGGAAACGGCAATTTCCGGCCAGCCGAAACCGTCGGGCAAACAACCACGCTTACCGTCTCCCACTCCTATGCGAAGGGTTCGGCGGTTGAAAGGGCAACCCTGAATGCGGATAAAGCCCGCTTCGAGACCGACACGATGCTGTACCGGGACACGAACGGGCACGCCCTCGGCGCAGACACTCTCACCTTCCACTACGGCGACGTAGGCTCGTTCAAGCCCGACACGATCCCGAGCGACCAGGTCTGCACCGGCGCGGTTAAGCCTTCCTAGACGGCTCGGAGTCGCCGCTGCTGGAAGGCGTCGCCTTCATAGTCGACCTCGTAGCTGCCACGCCCGCCAAGGGCGTCGCCACCACGGACGCCAGCCGCCCTCCAAGCGAGAACCACGCTCGACGGACCAGCCACGTGGACTCCCAAACCCGGTCCACGTCACACCCGTCCGGCACAGATCACACAAATGAAGAGGGAGGCTCATCGCCTCCCTCTTCGAACTGCTCTGATCCCTCGACCTAGATATAGCGGCCTCGGCTCCTGAGTGCCGCGTCGGCGACGGCGAGGATGCTGACCGCTGCGACGGCGAACGTCGGGACGAGCTTGACGTAGGTGCGCTTGAGAGTGGCCTTCATGGTGCGCTCCTTTCGGGTGGCTGACTTCATGCTGCGAGGCTAGAGGGACGCGGCGCGTGTGTCGTTCGCGGACGCGACAGACGGAGTGTCACGGGGATGACACTCTGGGTGAGATGGAGGTGGCGGCGATGCGTGCCTAGGGGCCGTCTGTCTATCTGGCTGATCGGAGCACGCTATGCGCAGGTGCGCGACCTGCTTGAGCTCAGGCGAGGCAAGACGACTATTCTCGATCCAGACGAACTCGCCCGCCGAGCGGGCCAGCCCGCCACGATTCTTTCACGGGCCGAGGGCGTACTCGACCGCCTCATCGAGCTTCATCGCCCGACCCTCGTCAAGCAGCCGATCCAGCTCCTCCGCCTCGAACGCCGCTTCGAGGGTCGCCATCACACGCTCCCGCCGCGCCTCGTCGTAGGGGTCGCGCTCGATTCCGACCTCTTTCATCTGCGCGTCTGCGGCGCCGACCAAGCGGGCGCTCTTCGAGTGATCCACGCGCGAGCTGGAAGTCGCGAGACCGACGAGTGCCGCGGCGCAGAACTCGGGCCAGTGGAGATCGCGCGCGGCGAGGAGCGCCTCTCGGAGCCGCGCTTCCCCCGACCCGCCTTCTTTGAGCTCGTGGAACGCGAGCTCGATTTGGGCAATTGCCGCGTTCCAACGGTCATCGGTGTCCTCGGCTATGTCGAATGCCTCTCGCGCAAGGGCCGCCGCGCGTGCGTAATCGCCCTCGGCGTCGGTGAGCTGGGCCAACTGGCCGAGCGACGTCATTTCCGACGCGCGGTCTCCTAGCTCGCGAGCCAGGGCGCGGTATTCCTCGTAGAGCGCTATCGCCTCTTCAGTGCTGCCGGAAGCCTTGACGACGGCCGCAAGGATCTCTAGCGCGGGGAGGATCCCGCGCGGATCGCCCAGCTCGCGGCGGACTCGCAAGAACTCCTCCGCATTTACGCGTGCCGCACCGAAGTCTCCCTCGTGCATCTCGAGGCTGGCCAGTAGCCCCTGGAGGCGAGCGCGGACAAGTGGCGCCAGCGCCACCCCATGCTCGACGGCGTGCTCCAGTCGTCGCCGACCCTCGCGCACCGGACCGTGTCGGGCCCAAAAAACGGCCCAGGCCCTCGCGATTTCTGCTTCCTGGTCAATCAGCCCGGCCTCTTCGGCGAAGTCGAGGGCTCCGCGGACGTTGTCCTGCTCGCCCCGAACCACTTCGGACCATCCCTCGTATTCTCCTGGATTGAATTTCCCCGGCAGACGCTGTGCAAGGGAGACGACCCAGTCGAGATGGCGCCGCCGGAACGCCTCGACCTCTCCGGCCTCCGTGAGCCTCTCTTCGGCGTAGTTGCGGATCGTCTCCAGCATCCAGAAGCGGTCGCTCGAGTGGCGGACAAGACTCTTTTCGACCAGTGACTGCAGCAGGTCCGGGTCGGCGCCGGCCACGTCCTCTGCGGCCTCGAGGGCCCAGCCACCGCGAAAGACCGAGAGGCGGCGGAAGAGGGTCTGCTCCTGCTCGTCGAGCAGGTCGTATGACCACTCGATCGTCGCGCGCAGCGTGCGTTGGCGCGGGTCGGCGTCGCGCCCGCCCTTGAGCAAGTCGAGCCGCTGCCCGAGTCGATCGAGTAGTTGCTCCGGGGTAAACACGGCCATCCGCGCGGCCGCGAGCTCGATCGCGAGCGGAAGCCCATCCAGGCGCGCGCAGAGTTCCGCGACCGCGGTGGTGGGCTGGCAGCGGGCGCGGGCGCAGAACAGCGCGTGCGCCTCGGTGTCGGCGAGCGGCGGGAGCGGGAACTCGACCTCGCCCTCGATCCGCAGCAGCTCCCTGCTCGTCACCACCAGGCTCAGCTGCGGACAGGCGGAGAGGAGCTCCGAAAGCACAGGCGCAGCCTCGACCACCTGCTCCATATTGTCGAGCACCAGAAGCACGCGGCTGGACCCGACGTGGTCGGCCAAACCGTTCTTCGCTCCAACGGCGGCGGCCGCGGTGTCGAGGACGAGAGCCGGGTCGCGTAGGGGAGCGAGCGGCACCCAGAAGACGCCGTTCGGATATCGCTCGAGCCGCCGAGACGCGAGCTCGATCGCGAAACGTGTCTTGCCGGCGCCGCCGGGGCCACTGATTGTTACGAGTCGCACCTCCTCGAGCAGACCCTCTGCCTGCTCCAGTTCCCGCTCGCGGCCGAGGAATGAACTGAGGGGGATCGGGAGGTTCGTGTTGCTCAGGGTGCGGAGTGGCGCGAAGTCGCCCTCGCCGAGTTGGTACAGCCGGACAGGCTCTGGGATGTCCTTCAGCCGGTGCTCGCCGAGATCTCTCGCGTCGAGGTCGAGTAGATCGCGCGTCGCGCGGGTCAGCAGCGTCTGGCCCCCGTGGCCGGCAGCCATCACCCGAGCGGCCAGATGGACATCGATACCCACATACTTGGGTGGATCCAGGCCCGGCTCGCCCGTGTGCACGCCGACACGGATCCGGATCGGGCCGGACTCGAGCCCGCGCAGCATCTCTTCCACAGCCGCCACCGCCTCGCGCGCCGAGCCGAAGGCATAGAAGAACGAGTCGCCCTCGTAATCGACCTCGTAGCCGCCCCTGCGAGAACACGCCTCCCGCACCACCCGCCGGTGCTCGTCGAGCGCCTCTCGGTAGGCCTCCCGCCCCAGCTCACCCAGCAGCCGCGTCGACCCTTCGATATCGGTGAAGACCAGGGTGAGCGTGCCAGAGGGCTGCTCGACCATCGTCACAACTCCAACTATCAACGGCGAAGTTGCAGAAGCCAAGCTCAACTCCGCAGTCGCGAACTGTCAGCTCCCTGACATAGACCATGTCGCCGACGTGAACGACAGCAGCGCTGGTGACTCCTAGCCTCCTTTCATGGAGTCAGCCACCCGGAAGGAGACCACCATGAAGACCCCGCTCTCAAGCAGAATCGTCATGCTCCTCGCGCTGCTTGCGGCCGCCGCAGCGATTGCCGTAGCGCTTGTCGACGTCGGGAACCCAGAAGCGGGTCGGCTCGGCGCGTCAGCACCTCCAACGGCGACGCACAAGCGTTCGTCGCTTTGCGCAGATCGGGCGCCGCGGCCTCAATTCGTCCGCCAGCCCAAGCAAGCAGCAGCAGAGCAGGGCATGCAGCCCTCCGCTCGAAGCACCACGGGCGCGTGCCGCCAGACGTTCATCCGCGTGTAGGTTCGTTGCCGACTTCAACGACCCCCACCTTGCTGAGCGGGGTGTTCTGACGGAGGATCTCCTCGATGAACTGGCGGCTCCTGGACGGTGTGCCGGATGAGGAAGTGCGGCTGCTGCTTCAGCTTGCTCGGCGGCGTACCTTCCGACGCGGTGAGGTCGTCTTCCACCGTGACGATCCCGCCGACTCGCTCCACCTGATTGTCAAAGGGCGTTTCGCGATTCGGGTGATGACGCCGCTCGGGGAGCCGGCGACAATCGCCGTGCGCGGCCCGGGGGAGAGCTTTGGGGAGATGGCGCTACTCGGCCAGGCGGCCCGGCGCTCGGCGACGGTGGAGGCACTAGAGGAGGCGGAGACGTTCTGCGTCTACGAGGGAGACTTCGCCCGCCTCCGCCGCGAGCAGCCGCAGGTGACCGAGTTCGTGATCGGCTTCCTCCGCAACGAGGTGCGGATGCTGAACGAGCGCCTGCTCGAGGCCCTCTACGTGCCAGTCGACCGGCGGGTGCTGCGACGCCTGAACGAGCTCGCCCGCCTGTACGGGCCGAATTCGGACGGGGCGATCGAGATCCCGCTCACCCAGGAGGAGCTCGCCGGACTCGCGGGCACTTCTCGCGCGACCGTCAATACCGTCCTTCGAACCGCCGAGAAGCGCGGCGTGATCGAACTCCATCGTGGCAAGACCACGATCCTCAACCCCGACGAGCTCGCCCGCCGAGCACGCTAGTCCGCGACGCGATGCCTTCAGACGAGGAGACGAAGCCTGGCGGCGCATCCCTCCGGTTGGCGGGGCTCCGAGGAGGCGGCCGCCTCTCGTTCTGGCTGATCGGGATCCGCGATCTGCAGTGGCGACGCCGCCGCTTTGCACTGGCCGCGGTGGCGGCAAGTATGACCCTGGCGCTGGCGCTACTGCTTTCGGGCGTCGGTGCCGCTTTGGACAGCGAGGCCGGCCGAACCGTCGCGTCCTTTCATGCCGATGCTTGGCTGGTGCGGTCGGGGAGTTCCGGCCCGTTTACCTCACCGGCGCCGTTTCCGGTTGGGTGGTTGGCGCGGGTGCGCCAGCTGCCTGGTGTTCGAGCTGCGGCCGCCGTTGTGATCGGCGGGGCGACGGTGAGCGGGCCGCACCCGCGGCAGGTGAATCTCATCGGCATGACGGAAGGAGTGGGCGCGGGGGTCAACCGGTTCGGGGTTGTGCTCCGACGGGGCAGCGCGCTTGTGGATACCAGCCTGGGTATTGAGCTCGGGAGCCGGCTCGTACTGAACGGAGTTCGCCTGCGCGCGACCGGGTTGCTTCACGGGCGTACGTATTTCGCGGGCGTTCCGACGGTCGTGGTCGCACTGCGTGAGGCGCAGCTGATTGCCTTCCGGGGTCTGCCGCTAGCCACTGCGATCGTGACGCGGGGCTCTCCTCGCCAGGTGCCGGCGGGGCTCGCGCGGCTACAGAACCGGCAGGTCGTTGACGACCTCAGCCGGCCGATCCTCGGCGCGGAACAAACGATCTTGCTGATTCGCCTCCTCTTGTGGGTTGTCGCCGGGGCGATCATCGGCACGTTTGTCTATCTCTCCGCGCTGGAGCGGGCGCGGGAGATCGCGGTGCTGAAGGCGATCGGCATCGGAACCCTGGCGCTGATGGTGGGGCTGATCGTGCAAGCGTTAGCGGCCGGTCTGTTGGCCTCGCTGCTGGCTATCGGACTGGAAACGGCTCTCGCGCCGGCATCGGACTTGTCGGTCGCGGTGCCCACGCTCAGCTACTTGCTGCTGCCGCTGCTCGCGGCGGGGATCGCGCTGGTCGCGAGCCTGGCAGCGTTGCGCAGGACGCTGGCGGTCGATCCTGTCCTTGCATTCGGGAGCGCCTGATGGAGGTCGTCTGCCGCGACCTTGCGGTCGAGTACGTCAGCAGCGGTTACCGAATCCGACCATTCGACGGTCTCGACCTCGAGGTCGGCCCAGGCGAAATCGTTCTCTTGCTGGGCAGCAGCGGCTGTGGAAAGACGACCTTGCTGTCGGTTCTCGCCGGGATCTTGCGACCGCTGCGGGGCAGCGTCCGGGTCGCCGGCGTCGAAGTTACAGAACTGAGCGCGCGGAGCTTGCGCGCGTATCGGCAGCGCAGCGTCGGCATCGTCTTCCAGGCCTTCAACCTCGTCCCGAGTCTGAGCGCGGCGGAGAATGTCGAAGTCCCGCTGCTAGCCCACGGAACCGGACGCCACGGGGCACGAGGCACTGCCCGAGAGCTCCTGGAGAGGGTAGGCCTCTCTGACCGGCTCAGCCATCGCCCCGCTGCGCTGTCCGGAGGCGAGCAGCAGCGGGTCGCGTTCGCTCGGGCGCTGGCGTTGAACCCGCCGGTGCTGCTGGCCGATGAGCCGACCGCCCACCTCGACTACATCCAAGTCGAGACCGTGCTCCTCCTCCTGCGCAAGATCGCCAGCGAGGGCAGAACCGTCGTCGTGGCAACACACGATGAACGCTTTCTTCCCCTCGCGACGCGCGCCGTCGAGATGAGCCCCCGGCCAATCGTGGAATCACTCGAGCCGACGACGATCGATCTCGGCCCCGGCGAGATCATCTTCAAGCAGGGCGATCCCGGCGACCGCGCCTACATCGTTGAAGAAGGCGAGATCGAAATAGTCAGGCCACGCGCGGACGGCGCCGAAGAGGTCGTGAGCAAGATCGGCCCCGGGGGCAACTTTGGCGAGCTGGCGCCGATGTTCGGCCTGCCGCGCTCCGCCACCGCCAGAGCATCGAAACCTTCGCGACTCGTCGGCCTCTCCCCGAGCGATCTGCAACCGTGGCTAACGAAGCACGCCTTGATCGACAACTGAGCCGGGCGGGTGCTCCTTTCCGGCTTGTGCCAGGGCGGCTGAGGACGTTTGCAAGATGGACGCGGCCTCGCTGCTCTGGCCCAGAACGACGAGAGGGAGGCTCGCGGCCTCCCTCTCTCGCCTGCTGTCCTGCCGGACTAGATGTACCGACCCGCCGACGCCACTGCGGCAAAGACGAGAGCGCCGACCGTGGCGAGTGCGAACTTCGCAACGAATCTGACGTAGGTGTTGGTGAGCGTTGCCATCATGGTCGCCTCCTTCGGGGTTGCGGACTTCATGAATAGGAGGCTACGAGGGCCGGGGAGGTTTGTCGTTCGCGTGGGTTACAGACTGAGTGTCAGCCAACTGACAGTTCGATCGAGCAGCTGCTCGCCCGATAGTCGAGCCGGACGCCTTGTCGACTGCGGCGAGGACGCCGATTGCGACGCGGATACCGCGAGGATCGCCCGGCTCAGGCGGAGCGGCAAGACTTCTACGCATCGCGTCGAGCCGGCGCCAACTGGGTTCGTACGTCCGACCTCGCCCGTTAGGCAGGGAGCGCAGTCGCGAACGCGATGAGCTCCTCGGGCGCCATCGCCGCCCCCCGGGCCCACGCCACAGCGAATGCCGTCTCGCCCAAGGACGCTTTCGCAGCGGCGATGGCCTCATCGACGGACTGCTCGTCGTCCTCATCCCATAAGCCGCCGATTTCGTCGCGTATCGCGACACCGGCCCCGATCAGTTGCGCCCCGTCTTCCGCGTTCTCAAGCGCGACGAGCGCGACCCCAAGGAGAGCAAGGAGAGCGCCGCCGACATAAGTCCGGATCGCACCGTTTCGAGTCAAGATGGCGAGGGATTGGCGAAAATAGTCGGCCGCTCCGCGCGGATCGGAGAGGTTGAGGCACGCCCAACCGCATATGGCCAATCCGTCGGCAACGCCTTCTTCGTGGCCCAGCTCGCGAAAGAAGCTGACGCACCGAAGGGCAAGGTCGAGGCACGTCTCAAGGTCGCCCTCGCGGGAGGCGACGTCGGCCAGGTTTAACGTTGCATGGGCCTCCATAAGGCGGTCGCCGCTCAGACTCGCCTGCTCCACCCTTGCGAGCTCCAGAGTCCGCGCATGGTCAAGGTCGCCGAGCTGGCGTGCCAACATGGCTTCGGAGCCGATCGCTTGGAGCAGCTCGCGTTCGTCACCTTCCTGCTCTGCCAGGCTGCGTCGCTCTGCGACGAGGGTCGCGAGCCGCGACATGTCGCCTTCTTCCCACGCCTGGGACGAGGCGGTGCGGAGGACCCTCATTCGGGCCTGGGCAGGAAACTTTGCGCGGTCCAGCGCAAGAGGAAGCCACCTTTTCATCTCCTGGTAATAGCCGAGCAGCCACAAGAAGCTGGCTAGTCCCGCGGCTAGCCGAAGAAGCATTTCATCGTCGCGGGACTCGTCCGCCCACTCGAGCGCGGCGCGCAGGTTGTCGTGTTCACGGCGCACGCGTGCGCACTCGTCGTCCCGGCCTCTGCCTTCATCCAATCCCGGCGCCGCTAGTTCGATGAACGCCAGGAAGAAGTGGGAATGCCGTTCTCTCGCATCCGCGTCCTCAACGCGTGTGTTGAGCTGCTCGAACGCGTACTCACGGATCGTTTCGAGCATCGAGAATCGTTCGCCTCCGTGTCGCAGGAGGTTCTTGTCGACGAGTGATTGGAGAAGGTCGAGTTCTGCGCCGGCGACCTGCTCGGCCGCCTCGAGCGAGCAGCCACCGCGAAACACGGACAGCCGGCGAAACAGTGCCTGCTCCTCGCGTGAGAGGAGTTCGTAGCTCCACTCGATCGTGGCGCGCAGTGTCTGCTGGCGCGCCTCTGCGTCGCGGCCTGCCTTGAGCAGGTCGAGGCGCTGGCCGAGCCGTTCGAGGATCTGTGATACGGAGAGGACAGTCGTCCGCGTGGCGGCCAGCTCGAGCGCCAGCGGCAGCTCTTCGAGACGGTGGCATAGCTCCGCAATCTCTCCTTCAGCCTCGAGCCCGGACCGCTCGCAAAACAGCTCGACGGCGTCCGATTCGGCCAGGGGAGGCACGGGGTACTCGACCTCGCCGCGGATGCGCAGCCGCTCGCGGCTGGTGACGAGCAGCTTCAGATTGGGGCAGCCCTCGAGCAGCGTGCCGAGCTCCGGTGATGCCTCGACCACCTGCTCGAAGTTGTCCAGCACGAGAAGCAACTCGCGATCGCCGATGTGCCGTTCCAACCCGTCTTTAGCGCCTAGCGTCTGCGCGATCGTCTCGGGCACGAGCAGCGGATCGCGCAACGGCGCCAATCCCACCCAGGACACTCCCGCCTTGAAAGCCGTAACGAGCTCCGATGCGACTTCGATCGCGAGTCGCGTCTTGCCGGAACCGCCCGGTCCGGACAGCGTCACGAGCCGCGACCCATCCCGAAGCAGGGCCGCTAGCTCCTCCTGCTCCCGAGCCCGCCCGACGAAGGACGACACCGGTCGAGGCAGATTGGTGTTCGAGATCGTCTTCAGCTCGGGGAAGCGCTCAGTTCCCAACTGGAACAGCGAAACCGGCTCGTCGAAGTCCTTCAACCGATGCTCTCCCAGGTCGAGCATCGGTCCGCCGACGAGCTCACGCGTGGCCCGGGTCAGCAGCACCTGTCCGCCATGACCGGCGGCGCCGACCCGTGCCGCCAGGTGGATGTCCAAGCCGAGGTACTTCGGCGGATCAAGCGCGGGAGTGCCCGTGTGAACACCGACGCGAAGCCGTACCGGTGACGGTTCCAACCGGCTCATCGCCTCCGCTACCGCAGCCACCGCGTCGACGGCAGATGCGAATGCGTAGAAGAAGGCGTCGCCTTCATAGTCGACTTCGTAGCCGCCACGCTCGCCAAGGGCGTCGCGCACCACATCCCGGTGGGCGGCGAGAGCCGAGCCGTACTTCTCCTCTCCAAACTCCCGCAGAAGGCGAGTAGATCCCTCGATATCTGTGAAAACGAATGTGACCGTGCCGGAGGGTTGCTCGACCATCGCCGCAGGCGCACTATCCCACGTCCATCCCGAAGTGTCATCGGCGTGACATTCGGTCTGTCACACCCGCGAACGACACGAAAGCCCCGCGCTCCTAGCCTGGCTGCATGAACTCAGCCACCCCAAAGGAGACCGCCATGAAGGCCATCCTCACCACCAGCCTGGTCGGACTGATCACGGTCGCGGTCAACCTGATCGGACTGATCGCGGTCGCCGCCGCAGCCAGCAGCCTGGTCAGCACCGGCAACGACAACAGTGGCCACCGGGCACACCACGCTCCCGTCGGCCGCGTCTGCGCACAAACGTGTCCGCTCCGCGCCCCCAGCTCCTAGCGGCAACCCAATGTGCTCGCCTCGCTGCATGAAGTCAGCAGCCCGAAAGGAGCTCACCATGAAGGCGCTTGTGTTTAGGACCGGCAAGGCGGATGCTCGGACCATGCGGCTTGGGTCGCGCACGCGTTTCGTCGTCTCAGCAGTTGCTGCGACTGCGCTCTTGGCGCTGATCCCGTCTCCCGCCGGGGCATCGGGCAGGCACGCCGGAGCCATGCTCACGGTCACCGTCTCCATCGCCGGGAGCGGTGGCGGCTGGGTCACGAGCGATCCGGCAGGTATCAGCTGCGGATCGACCTGTTCGGCCCAGTTCCCGGACGGAACCCTGGTTACTCTCGACTACACGGCCGCGATTGGCTCGGTGTTCAAGAGCTGGTCGGCAGCGCCGCCCTACGACTCGTTCTGCCCCTACCCAATACCGTTTTCCGGTCCGGCGTGTTGGGTTCAGTTGTCCGAGGCCAGCGGCGACGCGTCAGTCCAGGTGGCCTTTGACTACGTCGGCCCGGCCTGCATGGTGCCGAATGTCGTCGAATTCAAGCTCGCCCACGCCGAGTACTACATCAAGCATCAGGATTGCAAGGTCGGAGTCGTTCGGTACGCCTTCTCGCGCAAAGTGGCGAAAGGGCGGGTGATTTCCCAGGATCCGGAGCCGGGTTGGCTGCGCGTGGGCGGCGCGGTCGACCTCGTCGTCAGCAGAGGAAGACGGTAGAAACTGCGAAGCTAGGCGCTCCGGGCGCGTAGCTCAGCGAGAGAGCACCGACGACCACCTATGGATGACGTCCCAGGTCCTCCCTGAGCGGACGGGCGTACGGGTTGAGCAGCAGCAAGGCCTGTTCGACGGTCTGCACGAACGTGTCCCAGTAGTGCTCGCCTTCGCGTTGTGGGATAGAGGCCGTCGAGATGCCAGCGAGGTTGAGATCAGCCTCGATCGTGGCCGCGAGTCGTCGCGCTTCGCTCGCGAGCATGTAGGGGCTCAGCTCGTCTAGGCGCGGATCGTCGAGCCACCGAATCAGTAGTCGGAGAGCCTGTAGGAGGTGAAGCCAGTCCCGATGTTGGGGCCACGCACCTGCTTTCAGAGAAAGCAGTTCGCTCCACCCGAGGATGTTCAGCGCGTATCGGTACTCGTTGCCAACGTCGTAGACGAGCACGACCCCGGCGTCCGCGAGCGCGTTCAGGGTCTCGCTCACGTTCCGCTTCGCGTAGCCGGCGTGTTCGGCGATCCATTGGACTGTCCCGTCGTTGGACGGGTTCGTGAAGAGGAACCGGATCACTTCGGCTCGGCTGCCGACGCCGAAGAGCAGCCGCATTCGAAGTGCGAATGCGATCGGTGCGCGAGGATCGAGCGGACGGGTCTTGCGGCTGGGCTCGGTCTCGGGCTTCAAGAACCCGACCGCGGCGAACGCCGGGTCAGGGTTGGTCACGTCTCGCTTAGTGCTGCGGAAGAGTGGCCGCGGGAACGGAGGCTCCCGGTCGCGTGCACGCGCAGTAGGCGGCTTGGCCTTCGATGCCCAGCGAGCTACCCACCCAAGTGCAGCATCCGCGAGATCACGGTCGTCTCTGTCGATGCAGAGGTTCCGAAGGCGGTGAACGCTGATCAGCCCCTGATTGGCGCGGAGCCAGTCGAGCACTTCGTCGAAGAGGCGTGGGTCGTCGCGCCCGAGCTCGAGCGAGAACAGCAGCAAGGCCTCGGGGTCGGCGGCGGCCGTTTGACTCTGTTGTGGGGCTGGCGCGAACACTCCCAGTTGGGCCCACTGGTCCCAAGCGAACGTGTTGAGCTCGTGCCGGACTGTGTCTCTAAAGGTCGCGAGTTCCATCTTTGACTCCGAGGTACGAGAGGGCGGATATGAGCTCCTGCCGGAACGCGTCCGAGGGGTCGTGAGTTCGAGCCCACCGTGCAGCGGTAAGTAGCTCGTCAGCCGTCGGCGTGAGTTCGACCAGGTCGGCCTCGTGCTTCCCCGGGCCTTGGTCGACCATCGCGTACAGCTTGAAGTGGATCTGATCGATACGACTCGCGAAGTGGACACGTAGGGCAGGCCCGTAGTCGCGCGACGCGAGACGCTCGATGAAGCCTGCGGGGAGGCCAAAATCGAGCAGCGAGGCCGGGGCCGCGTTCAACCAGTCGGCCGGCAGGTCGAAGTCGGCGCTGACGCGGTCGGCCGCCTCGAGCACAGCTTCCGGTAGCGGTCTCGGGTCGGTAACGCCGCCAGGGGTAAGGAGGCCGACGACATCGACATCGCGAGTCGTGCGATGGATCAATCCGAGCGCGAGTAGCGCCGACCCGCCGATCACGACGAGTTCGATGCGCGTCTCGCGCTGAGCTAGCTGCTCGCCAAGGGCAGCCAGGAGTTCATGCGTGTTCTGCTCATCCAGCGCTTGCATGGCCGAGATGTTAGCCATCTCGAGTCGGGATGGCCAACATTCTGCGGCTGCTCCCAGATCAACGACCCCACTTCAGACCGGCGACCCCCTACCGATGAGGTTCGTGGGCCGCGGTTGGCCGAGCGGCCCCGACGACGAGGCGACGGCGTCGAATCCGCCAGAGGGCGCTCACGAGCCCCGTCGAGAGTAGTCAGCGCGGCGCAGGGTGGAGCCACTCGACTCGGTCGACGAAGTCTTCCTCGCCGGGGTGCCGCTCGAGTACCAAGGTGAGGGCGGCGACAAAGCGGCCAATGGTCCGCTTTGAACGAGGCATCACCTTGTGGGTGCTGAAGATGACTCCGAAGTGGGAGTCTCCGACGGCGCCCATCTGGGCGATGAGAGGCGCGAAGTCGACGACGTCCTCGGTCAGGAGCGCGCGACGCTCCGACGACAACGTTGCGAGGAGATCCACGTCCGTGAGGCTCTCGAGCTCTGGGCGCTCCTTCACGCAAGTCACGTCGTATCCCGCATCGCGGAGCTGGCTCGCGATCGCCGGCGAGTAGTGCTCGTCGAGGCAGAGCCTCACGAGAAGACGGCTTGTTCACGTTCCCAGATCTCCCGCGCGCGTTCGGCGGCTTCATCCTGCGCCGCTCGCCATGCGTCGACTTCAGCCTGATAAGCCGCGTAGTAGCGAACACTGGCCGTCACATAGCTGATCGGAATGTCCAGGTACTCCGCTGTGTCCCGGATGCGGTCAGCCTCGCTGTCCCCTTCTGTCGCCTGCAAGGTGTCGATGACCTGCGAGACGGCGAGCCTGGTCGCCGCCACTGTCGCACGTCGACCGCCGGCTCCATCCCGAAAGGTGATCAGCGGATGATCGTCGCGACGCAGCCCCTCATCGAGAAACCGTTCGAAGAGCGCTGCAGCAGACATTCCCAGCGCTCTCGCATGACGCTCGAGCGCTTCCTTCAGATCTGGGCGCAGGCGGATCGATGTTCCCGTCTTAGCCATCAAGCAGCCCTCCTCGTCGATGCCGTACTACAATGTACCGCAATGTACTACATTGTACCCCACTGCGCTACACCGCACCCCCACGGTCGGCTACATAACCGGATTCGGGTGCGTGGGCCTCTGACCGCCTACTGAACTAGGTGGTGGATTTCCCCTTCTGGCTTTAGCGACTGGGTCAGCCGCCGAGCCTTTCGACCGCGTCGCGTCCGGCGGCGCGCCCGCTGAACAGGCAGCCGCCGAGGAACGTGCCCTCGAGGGCGTTGTAGCCGTGCACGCCACCGCCGCCGAAGCCCGCGACCTCGCCGGCGGCGTAGAGGCCGTCGATCGGGGCTCCGCCGCTGTCGAGGGCGCGGGACTGGAGGTCGGTTTGGATCCCGCCGAGCGTCTTCCTCGTCAGGATGTGCAGCTTGACCCCGACCAGCGGGCCGTTGGCTGGGTCGAGGATCGCGTGGGGCGGCGCGGTTCGGGAGAGCCGGTCGCCGATGTACTTGCGGGCGTTGCGGATGGCCATGATCTGGCTGTCCTTCGTGAACGGGTTGTGCAGCTGAGCGTCGCGCGCGGCGATCTGCGCCCGGATGGCGGCGACGTCGAGGGGCGGCGCGTCGGTCGCGAGCCTGTTCATGCCGGCGACGAGCTCCTCGAGGCGGTCGGCGACGACGAAGTCCTGGCCGTGCCGCTTGAACGCCTCGACGGGATCCGGGGCCGCCTTGTTCAGCACCCGCTGGCGGATGAACTGGCGCTTGTCGCGGCTGGTGATGTCCGGGTTCTGCTCCGAGCCGGACAGGCCGAACTCCTTGCGCACGATCCGCTGCGAGGCGATGAACCAGGAGTGGTCGTAGCCCGCGATGTCCGTGGTGGTGCGCAGGTACTTCAGGGTGGCGAGCGTGTTGAAGCCGGGCAGACACGGATCGGGGAGGCGACGGCCGAGCGCGTCGAACCACAGCGACGACGGACCCGGAAGGATGCGGATCGCGTGCTCGGGCCAGATCGGGTCCCAGTTCCGGACGCCCTCGGTGTAGTGCCACATGCGGTCGCGGTTGACCAGGCGGACGCCCGCGGCGGCGGCGATCTCCAGCATCCGCCCGTCCACATAGGCGGGCACGCCGGTGATCATCGAGCGCGGCGCGACGCCGAGGCGCTCCGGCCAGAAGCGGCGGACGAGGTCGTGGTTGGCGCCGATACCCCCGGTTGTGACGATCACGACGGGCGCAGCCAGCTCGAACTCGGAGACGACGTCGCGGTTGCTCGCCACTCCCCGCGGCGCGTCGTCGTCGGCGAGGACGACGCCGCGGAGGCCGGTGACGGCGCCGCCGCTGACGAGCAGCTCGTCGACGCGGTGCCGGTACCAGATCGTCAGCAGGCCGCTGTCGACGGCCGCGTGTGCGGCGTCGACGAACGGCTTGACGACTCCGGTGCCGGTGCCCCAGGCGATGTGGAAGCGCGGGACGGAGTTGCCGTGCCCGTCGGCGCGCAGGCCGCCGCGCTCGGCCCATCCGACCGTCGCCACGAACGAGATCCCTTGCTGCTCCAGCCAGGACCGCTTCTCGCCGGCGGCCCACTCGACGTAGGCGCGAGCCCACCGAACCGCCCAGCTGTCCTCGTCCTCGAGCCGGTCGAAGCCGGCGCTGCCCATCCAGTCCTGCCAGGCGAGCTCGAGCGAATCGTGAATGCGCAGGCGACGCTGCTCGGGGCTGTCGACGAGGAACAGGCCGCCGAACGACCAGAACGCCTGCCCGCCGAGGTTGTTCGGCCCCTCCTGGTCGAGCAGCAGCACACGCTTGCCCGCCCGGGTGAGCTCAGCCGCGGCCGTCAGGCCCGCGAGCCCGGCCCCGACCACGACGGCATCGGCGGGAGTGCTGGTCACGGCGCCAGCCTAGGGGATCAGCGCACGAAAAAGCCGAGCCGGTTGCGCTTTCGTCCACCTCGCCAACCAACCAGACGCGGCCGAAGCCTTGTCGTGTCGCTCGGCGGGGCTTCAACCTCCAGCGCCCCGTGCTCGGCGAAGACCAACCTATCCCGCACTCGCCACGGCGACAAGACCCGAGCGGAAGAAAAACGGCGCTCTTTGCGAGAACGTCAGCGGGTGGCCGTGCAGCGCAGATCGGCGTCGAACGGGCCGGCCTGGTACTGCGCGAGTGTCGGTGCGGCGCCGGTGAAGCCGCCGCCGGCGCAGTTCTGCCGGGCCTGCGCGAGCGTGGCACCCTGGGCTCCGGCGACCCATCCGGGCAGCCGGTCGTCGAAGGTGGATGGGGTGGTTTGCGCCGTCAGGCCGGTGATGTCCTTCCACTGGGCGCTGGTGGAGTAGATCCCGATCGGCCCGCTCACGCCGGCCTTGCGGAGGCCGTCGATGAAGCCCTTGAGCGCGGCGACGTTGAGCTGGTAGGTGCCGGCCCAGCTCGCCCCCAGTTCGACGTCGAGCCACCACGCCGCCGTCCTGGCTGCGGCCGCGTCAACCGCGGCGACCAGGTGGTAGGAGTGGACGGCGCGCTGCTCGCCGTAGAGATAGGAGCAGGCGTTGGTCAGCAGGCCGTTACAGGAGCCGAACCGCGGCGCGGTGCCGCCGCTCGGCCAGTCCGCGATGTGATGTGCGCCGGGGTTGGCTGTGACGAGGTACAGCGACACGGGCGGCTGATTGGGGCGTTTCTGTCCCGGCGTGTTGCGCGCCCACCGCAGCTCGTCGCTGAGACACAGGTTCGCGGTGTTTGCCAACCCGCCGTTGACACCGACGATCCCGAACAGCACATTCGACGGATAGGAGCCCGAGCACTGCGGAGAGGAGACGTCGTAGCCGATGGCCGGCGACGAGCTGGCGATCCAGACGATCAGCGCGACCACGCCGACGATCGCGAGCGCGGCCACGAGCACCCAGCGCACGCAGCGGGAACGCCCGGCGCGCCGCACCGGCCTCAGGACAGAGGGCTCGTAGCTCACCGACGGATCCTGCCAGCCGCCTTCGGGGATCGCTCCGGAGCGCCGCCCCCGTCCGTTCGGGGCGGAGCGATGCCACTCGGCAGGGTTGCGCTAATCCGATGGCGGACCCGGATCGCAGCTATGGTGGCTGTAGCGCGTTGGCTCTAGCTGTTGAAGCCGCCGAGGCTCTGGCACTCTCCTCTCCGACTGTGACCTCTGGCCTGACCGCCGCAGTGCGCCCATTCGAGCGCTCTGTCCTGCAGGAACAGTAAGGAGCATCACATGCATGCCACCATTCGTCGCTACGAAGGTGTCGACACTGCCCGGAC
>Ga0209579_10000286_pt1 | contig 61479 bp, 46 predicted proteins | sample Coa_R1_2_FD_187152 | JGI IMG/M metagenome (GOLD analysis project Ga0209579, IMG submission 187152) | Surface soil microbial communities from Centralia Pennsylvania, which are recovering from an underground coalmine fire - Coalmine... | ecosystem: Environmental > Terrestrial > Soil >...
CAGCGGAAACCAGGTTCGCCATGCCGGGCGTATTTTTGTTTGCAAATGGGGCAGACAGCGGCGGCGGCGGGAGTGGCGAGATTTCGAGTGGGAGGGTGGTCCTTATAGAGGTCGTTCAAAAAGTCCTTGTCGGAGCGCTTGACCTTCATATCCTGCTGCTGAATCTGTTCGTTGAGCTCATAAAACAAATTATCATGGCCGCCGTCGGCGCCGGCGCCGGGCACTTGCGGCGGCGTTCCGTTGCGTTCCATCACGGACGCCGCGCTCAACAAACCCGCGCTAATCGCCAAACCGATCAAGATCAAATGACGCCACATACTTCACCCCCAACCAGCGTAGTGACAACTTGCGCGCGTTCGCGTTGGGCGAGCGCGGCCGGACGAAACGAGTGCAAACGATCAAATGAAGACGCGAGTGTAGCATTTTTGCTGCTAAAAGCCAGACTCCAGGCAGGAATTATTTTGGCATCTTCGCGTTGAATTTCGGGCGGGTTGGGCTATCATGCGCGCTTTCAATTTCAAGCTCCTGTGCGAAAGGTGTCTAAAAGCCCCATGGCGAAGTCAAAGGAAAAGAAGCCGCATCCCAAGCCTCCGGCGGATGTGAAGAGCGTGATCGCGATCAACAAATTAGTTGAGGACCGCAAGGCGAAGCTGTCCAAGCGCAAAGAAGCCGCGACCAAAGACGGCAAAGTGAACCGCTTCGATCCGAAGCTGCGCGTCGCCAAAAAGCGTTTGAAGCGCGCGCAACGCAAGCTGCTGTCGGAGGCGTACCGCTTGCAGCCGCACAAGACCGGGATCAAACCGCCCGCGCCGGCGGCGGCGGCTCCCGCGGCTGCGGCTGCTGAAGGGGAGAAGAAGGAGTGAGGTTTGGGCGGCTGGGGAGATTCAAGACGGAGGGGGAATGCGAGCGAAAGGGCTCGCATTTTTTGTTTGAGTCGCCATGCGTCTGGATTAACCTTTATTCAGAGAATGGAGAACTAACATGAAATACCGTGTATTGATTGAGCCGGACGAAGATGGCGTTTTCGTGGCTGAAGTTCCTTCTTTGCCTGGTTGTATTTCCGAAGGCAAAACGCGTGTGGAAGCGTTGGAGAATGCAAAGAAAGCCATCGCCGCGTATTTCGAAAGTTTGAAGGCGCACAGCGAGCCGGTTCCATCAGCCATCGCGCTGCTTTAAAAGCATTCTACCCTTTCCCCGCCCCAATCCCCACCGCCTCCAAAATCCTCTTGAAATCCTCCGGCAGCGGCGCGCTCAGCAGCATCGGTTCGCCCGTGACCGGGTGCGCAATGGCGAGCGTCTCGGCGTGCAGGCAGACGCGCGTGACGATGCCGCCGAAGGAGTCGTGTTCTTTCGATCCGCCGTACAGCGGGTCGCCGGCGAGCGGGTGGCCGAGCGCGGCGGCGTGGATGCGGATTTGGTGCGTGCGGCCGGTGTGCGGGAAGGCGCGCAACAGCGTGAATTCGCCGCAGGTGGATTCGGCGAGCTTCACGAATTTCGTTTCGGCTTTGCGCGATTCCAGGCCGTCGATGGACACGCGCAGACGGTTTTTCGGATCGATGCCGATCGCGCCGGTGAACGTCGTTTCGTCGAACGCGGCGCGGCCATGCACGAGGCACAGATACGTTTTGCGCACGAGGCGGTTTTCGAATTGGCGCGTCAATTCGCCGTGGGCTTTGGGGCAGAGCGCGTAGATCATGATGCCGCTGGTCTGTTCGTCGAGGCGGTGAATCGTGCCGATGTGGAACGACGGATCGGCGGCGCGCTTGTCTTTGTAATAATGGAGCAGGCCGTTGTAGAGCGTGCCGGTTTTGTGTCCGCGCGCGGGATGGACCAGCACGCCGGCGGGCTTGATCAACGCGAGGATGTGCGCGTCTTCGTAGACGACTTGAAACGGAATGTCCTCCGCGATCTTTGCGCCGCCGGGGAAGAGAATCACTTTGATTCTCTCGCCCGCGAGAATATGCCGGCTGGCTTTGACGGGGCGTCCGTCGATCAATACGCACTGGTCTTTGATCATTTTCTGCAAAAACGAGCGCGAATAACCGGGGAAGCGTTCCATCAAATACTTGTCGAGCCGCCGCGGCTTGCCCGGGTGGCGTTCGCCGATGTCGAAGTCGAGCGTCTGCGGGCCGCCTTCTTTCGCGCGCGGAAAATCGAATTTCGTTTTCAAGGCCGGCGGGCGATACCACGTGGCGGAGCCGTCCTTGGCGATTTTCATCGCCATGCCGGGAGCGAAGGGGCGGTCGTCGGGATCGGAAATTTCGTTCACTGTCGCGGTGCCTTAAGTTGCTTTGCTTATTATAACGGCTGCGGACTGTGCGAGCGGGTGAATTCATCGCGAATGGACGCGGATGGCACGGCGCGCGAATTGGACGCGCAGCACGCCTGACGAGAGTAACGGAGTTGAGAGTAAGAGCGTTGAGAGCGAGAGAGTCGCGGCGCGAAGCGCAGCCCCGCCGTTACTCTCACACTCTCACACCCTCATACTCTCGCACTGCTGCTGTTGGACTGCGGCGAGGTCCGGGGTTCGAATCCCTGTGTGACCATTCTCACAAATCAGATGACCGCAATTTCCGGTACGGCGTCGCACAGGCCGCGCTCATGCGCCATGTCGAACATGGTTTTGAGCGCGCGCAGGCAATCGTCGCCCATGCGCACGGTGTCGGCATTGGCGAACATGCGGATGAATGTGCGGCCGATCTCCGGTTCGGCTTCGCGCGAATAGCGCATGGCCCACTTGAGCGCTTCGGCTTCGTGGGCATCAGCCAGCAGCATGCTCTCGCGAATGGCGCGGCTGAGTTCGGCCATGAGATCGGAGCCGAGGCGGCGGTGAATCACGTTTAGGCCGACAGTCAACGGCAGGCCGGTGTGTGCGGTCCATTTCTCACCGAGGCACGCGACACGGCGCAGGCCCGCGGCTTTCCAGTTGAGAAGTTCTTCGTGAATCAGCACGCCGGCGTCAATTTTGTCTTCGAGAATCGCGCCGGCGATTTCATCGAAGCGCAGCGCCACCGTTTTGACGCCGGGATAAAACAGGCGCAGCAGCAGCGCGCCCGTGGTCATTTCGCCGGGAATGCCGACGCGCGCGCCGCGCGCGATCTCAGATTCTTCAAGACGCTTCGTCGCCAGCGCAGGGCCATAGTTGCGCCCGACCGACGCGCCGGATTGCAGAATACAATAATTGCCCGCCAATTTTGGCCACGCGGCGGACGACACCGCGGCGATGTCGTATTCGCCGCGCACGCACGCTTCGTTGATGTCCTGAATGTGGTGCGCCGACGTTTCAAAGCGGCAGCCGGGCACTTCGAGCTTGCCGGTGGCAAGCGCCCACCATGCATAGGCATCGTCGGGATCGGAAGTGAAAGCAGCTCGGATAGTGCGTGTTCGGAGCGCCGGCTTCCAGCCAGCCTGTTGATTCTGGGTCTGAGGCATCGATATTTCCATTGAGGAAAGAGCGCAGCGCGGCGATCAGCGCGGAGCGGAAGAGAACACGGGGCCGCCGGTCAGTTGAGCGGGCATGCGCATGAATTTATCGAGCAAGCCGTCGTCGTTGAAGGCTTCCTGATCCCAATGAATTTTCATCGCATTCAAGCGGCGCGGCCAGCCGCCGTGGTCGAGCTTGGAAAACATTTTTTCTTCACCTTTGCGCCGCCCGCCCCAGACCAGCCCATCGGGATTGAACATCGACGCGGTCTGTCCGGAAGCGCCGCCGACAACGGGCACATGTTCCAGTTCGGCGTACGCGCGCAGAGCAATTTGTTTCGAGGGGAGACTGTCAAGACCGGCAACGACATTTTCGGTTTGAATCGCGAGACACTGATGCTTGCCCGCGGAAATAAAGACCACGGGCCGGCCGCTGCCTTTGACCAGGTCGCGAACTTTCCAGTCGTCGGCATTTTCGACATTTTTTTCGACGCAATAGGTCCTGCCCGCTTCCTTCGCGTTTTTAAATTCCTGCTGCGCCCACGCCTCGACGTTTTCTGAAACGAATACGCCGTGCCAGCAGCCGCAGGCCATCACGTATTCGTAGACCGCGGGGCGCAGCTGCGAATCGAGCGTCACGCGCAGGACACCGCCGTCGATGTCGCCTTTATCAACCATGCCGACCGGATGGCGCGGATACCAGAAGACATAGACAAGCTGCGTCAATTGAGCGCCATGCACGTTCACGCTTTCGACGCTTGTGTACAGCGCTGGATTTTGTGTGTCGATCACGGCGGCGAATCCGTCGCCTTCCGTGCGCAACTGCGCCTGCCCGATGCGATCCGAATCGGCGGCGTAGGTGGCCTTGTCCGCAGGCTCCACGCCCTGAACGACGATCGGCGCGAATTTTGAAAGAATATCCGCGTCACCGGACGCGCTTACGACCGGTGTGTATTTCTCCGCGGTGCCGCCCACAATCTTCGCGGGCGATTCGTAGTCCTTCGTCTTAAGCGCGACTTTCGGCTGCGTGTTGACCATCCGTTTGGCCACCATCTGCGTGGCCGCGCAGCCGGCGATCAAAACGAGCATCGAAAGCAGGACACTAAAGCTTGCTCTTTTCAGTCGCATGACCTTTCTCCGCGGACTGCCCACGCCGACCTTAAACATTGGTAAAAAGAAGAAGCATTATACTTTCAATGCTTCATAAATTCCATTTTAATGAAGAGATTGTCATACCGAGATGAGAATCTGTTCCAAGTTTTCGGAAGCCGCGCTGAGTTGAGCCTCATCCACGATCAGCGGAGGCATGAAGGTTAAGACGTTTCGGCCCGGTCCTGTTTTGCCCAGAAGGAACCCGGCGTCCTTCATCGCCTCCAAAACAAAATCAGCCAGCTCCGCGGCGGAGTTTTTCAATCCGGCGCTCAATTCGAGGCCCTGCATCAAGCCTTTGCCGCGCACGTCGGCGACGCACTTGCATTTTTTCGCGATGCCTTCGAGACGTTCGCGCAAGAACGCGCCCAATTGCGCGGAGCGATCGGCGAGCCGGTCGCGCTGAATGATTTTCAGTACCGTCATCGCGGCAACGGCCGTCACTGGATTGCCGCCAAACGTCGAGCCGCTTGGGCGCGTCCAGCTTTGCGCGACGCGGTCGTTGGTTGCGAAATAACCGATTGGCGTTCCGCCGCCCAGAGCTTTGCCGCCGGTGACGATGTCCGGCACGACGTCCCAGTGTTCCATGCAATACATTTTTCCGGTGCGGCCCAAGCCGGTCTGAACCTCGTCGGCAATCAGCAGCATGCCGTATTTGTCGAGCACTGTTCGCAACCGCTGAAAATACTCCGGCGGCGGAACCGTGATTCCGCCGTTGCCTTGAATCGGTTCGACGAGCATCGCCGCGGGCTTGCCGCTGGTTGATGTCTGGATTGTTTTCTCGACGGCATCGACGCATTCGTAGCGGCACGAGCCGAACGTTTTTCCAAACGGGCACTGCTTGCAGTGCGGCGGCGGCACGAATGAAATTCCACCGACGGGGTTCGGATCCGTGCGCCAGAATGAGAGGCCGGTGAGGCTCATGCCCAGTTTTGTGCGGCCGTGCAGCGCGTTTTGGAACGCGATGAATTCGCCGCGGCCGGTGTGCAGCGTCGCGAGCAGCGCGGCGCCCTCGTTGGCCTCCGAACCGCTGGCACAAAAAAACGAGCGCCGCAATTCGCCCGGCAGAACCTGCGCCAGCGCTTCGGCTAAATCGGCCAGTTGCGCGGTCAGATAAATCGTCGTGGTATGCTGAAGCGTTTTCACTTGCTCGCAAATCGCGGCCGTGACTTCCGGGTGGCAATGTCCGAGCGCGTTGACCGAGACGCCCGAATAACAATCGAGGTAGCGCTTGCCCTCCGAGTCGATCAGGTATGGCCCTTCGCCGCGCACCATCAACGGCGCGTCTTTGTAGAAATGATACGTGCACGGAATCAGGTACTTTTTTTTCTTCTCAATTACCGATTGCGGCGTAGCGTCTGTTTTCATGCGTTCAACTTCTCCTCTATAAACTTACGAATCCGCGCGCAGAGTTGGTCTTCGAATCCGCGAAAAAAGTGATCGTGTCCGCTCAAAACCGATTGCCCGATAAAGCTGCTCCAGACTGGCCGCAAGCGCTTGCTTTCGTCAGCGGAAAAAACGAAATCGTCCGCGCCACTTACAAGCATGCACGGCACTCGGCACACTGACAAAAAATCAAACGGATACATGCTCAGCGGCGGCGCGATGCCGGCCAGGGCGCGCACGCCGTTTAGTTTCATGCCGGTCATTAATCCGACGATTGAGCCGAATGAATAGCCGAGAATTGCGAGCGGCAAGCCATGTGAAAACGTGTTCAGCGCCGCCGCGGCCGCGGCGACGTCGGCGAGCGGCTCCGCGTAGTTTTTCGACTGCTCCAGATCGTCCCAATAATCGAAAATGGATTGGTTCTCCGCCAGGCGGATCTCGCTCGCGCCGATGCCGCGATAATCGAAGCGCAGGGTCATCGCGTGCGGCGAGAATTCGCGCGCGAGCGCCGCGACGAGATTGTTTTCCATGTTGCCGGCGAAATTCGGATGCGGCGCGCAGATCAGCACGGCGTTTTTTGGCGCGCGCTGCTCGGGGTAGGCCAGCACGCCTGAAAGCAGCAGCTCGCCGCATTGGAAGGACACCAATTCTTCAACGATGAGTTCGCTCATTAATAGAGGCCCGCCTCCGGTTTGACGGCGCTGTTGGCGATGGGCTGCGGATCGCGCAATCCGTCCAGAAGGAAGCCGCTCTTTGCGGCGGATAGCGGCGGCGCGATGCGCACGGCGGAATCGCGTTCCAATAAATTGGGAATGAATTGCAATTCGTCGAGACGATGCGCGAGCACCTGTCCGCGACGGCTATAATCGACGACACGCGCCAGCCGCTCGTTCTCGCCTTTCACCTCGGAATCGACGACCCGATAAACAAGCCGCGTGCCTTGCGCGAAGTAGTCGATGCCTGTTTCCGGCGAATAGGCCAATTCCGGCGCGACGCCCAGCAGCGTGTTGCCGTAGCCGGAGAGCAGCACCGCATTCGGAAAAAGCCTGCGCAGCCTTTCGCGAAGTTCGGTGTGCACGGCCATTCCGCCAAAATGAATGCCGGAAATTTGCGCGCACTTTTCAGAATCGATTTTTGCCGCCAAGCTCGCCAGCACCGGCGGCGTCGCGAAAAGCACGCCGACGCGCTGCGCGTTCAGCACGTCGAGCGCCTGGGCTTCGATGTGCGCGAGGTAGCGTTCGCGGGCGATCGATTCCGCCGGAAGCTTGCGCGCCCAGCGCGGATCGAAATCGACGCTGAAGGGGTCGATCGAACCCATCGCGCGCGAGCACGCCCGCGCGGCTTTGCCGATGATGTGGGGTCCCGATGGGCCGATGAAGAGCCAGTTCAATCCGCGTGGAAAGTTCGCGAGCCGCGCCGCTTCCACAAACGGCTCGACGAACGCCGCCGCGAATTCATCGCCGCGATGCACCGCGAACGACGAGCGCCCGAGCGTTCCGCCGGTCTCGCCGACGATCCAGGATTCTTTGCAGCCGATGAATTGCCGTGGAACAAAATCTTCGACGGCGCGCGTGAAAAGCGCGCTTCGGTCCATCGGCCCCAGCAGCGCGAGATCGTCCACGCTTTGAATGGCGTGCACAGCGTCCACGTCAAGCGCGCGGGCTCTCTCAACCCAATACGGCGCACCGTCCCGGGGATCGAAATGCAGCGCGACGATCCGGCGCACGCGCTCGTCCAGCGGCTCACTGCGATTGTCGCTGGTCGTCATCACGCCGCGCTCCAGGGAAAGCGTTTGAAGAAATCAGCAAGCACGGTGGCGAGTTTCAAACCGAGCACGATGTTGCCGTCGATCTCGACTTCGCGTTTGAAGAAAGCCATCTGCGGCGAGAGCTTGCCGGCGATGATCGCACTGAAGATTTCAGGCTTCAGTGTAAAACCGCACTGCGGGGCAGGCCCGCAGTGGCACCCATCGGAGTTGCCTGGGGAGACGGATTCGAGCATCCCGTTCTTAATCGCCAGCATCCAAATCGAACGCGGTTTACCGAGCAACTCAATATCAAAGGTCACCGACAGCTTTTGCAGATTCGGCAAGAGCGGCTGGCGCAGCTTTCCCGCGAGGAATTCAGTAAAATAAGGAGCGCATGAATCGCGCGGGAGGGAGGGGGCGCTCGTCATTTTTTTGTCTCAACCGTTTCCAGCGCCTTTGCAATACTTGTATTGATCAACTCAGCGGCTTTGTCCGGGTCCAATGGAATTTTAATTTCGCCAAGCAGTTTGCCGTCGGACGAGAGTAGCACGGTATAAGGGGTGCCTTGAATGTCGAACTTCTCCAGCAGCGCGTCGCCGGTGCCGGACCAAATCCAATTGCGATACGCGACCTTTCGCTTGCGCACGATTTCGGCCGCACTTTCTGCCAATTTCTCTTTCGCGACACTTTCCTCCGGAATGCACACGCCGAGGAACGCGACGTTGGGATTATCTTTGAATTTTTCCGACGCGCGCGACAGCACCGGCATTTCGGCGATGCACGGGCTGCATGTAATGCCCCAGAAATTCAGCAGGATTACTTTGGCTTTGGTCTTCTTGACGGCGGCGAGCAGATCGTCTACCTTTGAAACGCTGTCCAGAGGCTGAATCGCTTCGGCGCAAAACAAATTGCCGGATGCGATGAAAAGCAAAATCGACGCAAAAATTCGATTCACGCAGATACTCCAGATACCATTTTGAAAACCGGTTGTGAGACGGCTGAGCGCAAGCCGCCTTCAATTGGCGCGCGGCTGTGATTGAAAATTAATGAACTCGGCCTGACGATCACGCGGTCGATGCGCGTCTTGTTACAAATCCGGAGCGGCCGCCGATGAGAACAGTAAGTTTCGCGCTTTTGCAAATCGCACTCGTAACTTTTCAATCTTGCGAAATGCGAGCGGTATTTGGAAAGGACGCGGCGCCGGACGCCGGTGCGGAGAAGCTCACCGCGCAATGGGATGGCGACTATAAGATTTTGAAATACAAAGAGCGCGAGTTCATCGTTGGCACAAAAGGCGACGCCTCCTCAAAAATTCCGATGGTTGGCACGCGCACCCTGGCTGAACCGAAATACGCCGACGCGGTTTTTCCAATGACTTTGTCGGCGCAGGAGAGTTACGTCATCTTCGACAAGACCAAAAAGAAAGTGATCGTGCTGAACGTCGTCACGTGTTTGAAAGGCAGGGACACGGCCAACAGCGAGAAAACCGATTGGGTGGGCGAGGCGATTCCGGCGAGCGGAAAATACAACGGCGATTTTCTGATGATTCGAAAGTACGATCAGCAAGGGCCAAAAATGAAAGCGCCGTATTATTCCATGGGGCGCGATTTTCCCGTCTTCCTCCACGCGGACCATTCCTGCACCGTTCAGTACAATTACTTCGGCAATGTCAAAATCAAGTTGACGGCGCACGAAGTTGCCGACGAGCTGCTTAAGAAAATCGTGGACGACCACGACAAATATTACCGTCCGAAACCGGAAGGCGAATGATCAGCGCTGCCAGACTTTCAGCGCGCGCACGCACGCAGGCGCCAGAAGAATTGTTCCCGCGAGCGCGGTGAGCATCGTCAAGCCCGTCAGCACTCCAAAATAAATCAGGGGCCTGAATTGCGCGAAAGCCAGAATCGCGAATCCCGCCGCCGCAACGGCGGAGGTGTACGCGACGGGCCTGCCGATGCTCTCGAATGTGTTTTCGACGGCGCGAAGCGAATCCGCTCCGGCGCGCATTTCATCGCGGTAGCGCGCGAGAAAATAAATCGTGTTGTCCACCGCGATCCCAATCGCGACGCTCGCGATCATCACGGTTGCGGCGTCCAGATGAATGCCGCACAACGCCATGCCCGCGAAGGTCAGCATGATCGGCAGCAGATTCGGCAAAATCGAGGCCAGTGCCGCGCGCGGCGAGAGAAAAAGCAGCCCCATCATCAGCACGACGATTCCAAACGCCGATGCAAAACTTTTAATTTGCGTGCCGATCAAAGCGCTCTGCGCGTCGTTGAGCAGCGCGACGACGCCGGTAAGCTCCACGCGCGCTTCGTTCGGAATGCGCCGGGCCGCGCTCTCGCGGATGTGTTTCAGCAGCGGATAGAATTCGGACGAGCCCATGGCGTTGACCAGCACGCATACCCGGAACGAGACTTCCTTTTCGTCCTCGTGATAAAAGCGCTCCGTCAGGCCGCTCAAGAGCGCGCCGGCCACGGCGCTTTTGGGGAGCCGATCGGACGTTCCCAGATGATCGACGCGCACGACGCCCGGCACGCCACGGATGTCTTTATCGAGCGCTTTGATGCCTTCCAGCGCAAGAGAACCAAAACTTTCGTCGCACGCCACATCCAATTCGACCGTATAAAAGCCCGTCAGATTTTCTCCAACGAACCGATAGTCGCGCGCGACTTCTGAATCGTCCGGGAAGAATTTCAGCACATTCGATTCCGTTTTTAGCGTTGGCAGGAGCGCCGCACAGGCGGCGAGTGCCAGCAGCGCGGCGGCGATGGCCGTTAATGGATGGTTCGCCGAAAGCAATGCCCATCGCGTGCTCCAATGGCGCGCCGGAGCGCCGGCTTCCAGCCGGCCAGGTGCTTGGATAATTCTGGCCGGCTGGAAGCCGGCACTCCGGCGCATCAACATGGACAAAACGCCCGGCACGATTAATACGTTCGAAAGGAACGCGATCATCAATCCGATTGCGGAGAACAGACCAAGTTCTTTGATCGGCTCCAAATCGGAACTCAGCAGCGAGAGAAACCCAACCGCCATGGTCAAACTCATGAACAGCAGCGGGAGAAGAAGTTCGCGCAGTGTGTCGCGCACGGCGGAGTGCGCGTCGTCGGCTTTTTCCAAATTGGCTCGGTAACGCGACGCCAGGCGGATGCCGTTCGACAGGCCCAGCACAAAATGGAGCGTGGGCATGACCGTCGTCACCACGTTCAGCGAGTGGCCGGTCATGATCATCAGGCCGACGGTCCACGCGGCGCTGACGCCGACCGCGCACATCGGCGCGGCGACGCCCGCAAAACTGCGCAGCATGAAGGCCAGCGTCAGAATGCACACGCCGATGGCCAGCGGCATGAAGATGCGGGCGTCGTGCTCGGACGCGCGGTCCAGCGCAACGTTCAAACGCGGTGCGCCGGCCAGATGTGTTTCGAAATCGGGCCCGGAAAACGCGCTCACGGCAGTCCGGATTTTTTCAACGGCTACCCTCCGCGCATCGGAGCCGCGAAGATCCTTCAGCCACACAAAAATGCCCACGCTTTTCCCGTCGTCGCCAAGCACCAGGCGGCGAAGAAAAGGGCTTTTCCGCGCTTCGTCCTGCCAGTTCGCCGCGCCGGGAAAAAGTTCGGCCGCCAGGCCGGGCATGTCCCAGACTTTGTCGGCCTCCTCTATTGCACGCAGCCGAGCGGCAAGCTCGCGCTGGGCTTGAATCGCTTTTGGCGCGAACGGATCGGCGACACGCGCGGCGACGATGACGAATTCATCGGATCCGTATTTCTTCAGGAAAGATTGATAGCGTTTATAATCGGCGCTGTCCCGCGGCAGCCAAACTTCAATGGAATTGTCGATCCGCAGGCGCGGCAAATAAAACGCCGGAACCACAACACTCACCAGGGCAAGCAGCGCCATCATGCGGCAATACCGTGCCATAAACGCACATATTTTACCCATTTGACTCGATACGGTGAAGACGGGGTGGTGACGAGTTTAGTTACGCGCCACACACAATGCTATCGGCCATTCACACTATTTCTCGTAATTACTGAATTGCCCCGCCTGGATTCGAACCAAGATACCCAGAGTCAGAGTCTGGTGTCCTACCATTGGACGACAGGGCAGTGAGAACTGCGTGCGAACGCTTTGGCACGTTCGGATGGGAATTCATACCGAAATAATCGGGAATTTCAAGCGGCGCGGCGGAATTATTTTAAACTTGGGGTGAGAGTCCTGAGTGCTGAGTCCTGAGTGCCGAGCAACGGCGGCAAAGCGCTGTGCGCTTTTCTTACTCAGCACTCAGCACTCAGCACTCAGGACTTTTTGTCATGACTCATGAAATCTGGATGGATGAAGCACTGGCGCTGGCGGAGCGCGGGCGCGGGTGGGTCAGCCCGAATCCGATGGTCGGGGCGGTGGTCGTGCGCGATGGGAACGTCGTTGGGCGCGGGTGGCATCGCGAATTTGGGGGGCCGCATGCGGAAGTGTTTGCGCTGCGCGAGGCCGGCGAGGCGGCGCGCGGAGCGGCGCTGTATTGCACACTCGAACCCTGCAACCATACAGGCAAAACGCCGCCCTGCACTCGGGCCATCATTGATGCAGGCATTCGCACGGTCGTGCTGGGCGCGATCGAGCGAAATCCAGTTGCGGACGGTGGCATCGAGGCGCTACGCGCAGCGGGGATCGAGGTCGTTGAGCGCATTCGTGAATGCGAATGTTTCCGCATCAACGCGCCGTTTTTTAAATTCGTGGATACAAAGACGCCATTCGTCGCGCTGAAATGGGCGATGAGTCTGGACGGCAAAATCGCGACGAAAACGGGTGATTCCAAATGGATCACCGGTGAAAGCGCGCGCGCTCATGCCCACCTTTTACGCTCGCGTCACGACGCGGTGCTCGTTGGGATCGGTACGGTGCTCGCGGATGATCCGGCTCTCAATGTCCGCGGTGCGGCCATGATGAGCGGAGTTCGGCAGCCGCGCCGGGTTGTGCTCGACTCGCGCGCTCGCACGCCTTTAACGGGCCGTTTGTGGTTTCATCCCGACGACGGAAGTGCCGGCCCATTGCTCATCGTCATCAGCGCCGGCATTGATGCGGATGGCCGGTCACGCGCCCGCGCATTGCGTGACAATGGCGCGGAAATCATCGAGGCGGAACCGGACGCGAACGGCCGCGTCTTAGTCACGTCGGCAATTCGCGAATTGGGTGCGCGCGGCGTTTGTTCGATTCTCGTCGAAGGTGGAGCGCAGGTGCTCGGCGCGTGCGTCGATGCCAAAATCGCCGACCGCGCGCACGTGTTTATTGCGCCGACAATTATCGGTGGCGAAATGGGCAAGACCGCCGTGGGTGGCTGCGGCACAGAACGCGTGACACTGGCAATAGGGCGCGCATTCACATCAATGACAAAATTCGGGGGAGATTATTTAATCGAAGTCCCGCTCTCGGTATGGGGGCATGTGAACGAGGAGCTATAAGCGATGAACGATGAATGTCTTACATTCATCGTTCATCATCTTATTATGGCACTGGCGGCGGCGTGGGTGGCGTGGGGGTGGGTGCTTTGACTGGGCGTTTGAACCAAACGTCGTCCGGCTGCAGGACGATTTCGATGTGCGACCAGGCGTGATTGCCTTGCGCGCCCCAGAGCGCGATCCAGCCGCCGACGGAGAATTCCTTGGTGGGCAGCTTTGACGAGCCCACAGGCTTGCCGTCCACGCTCCAATTAAACTCGCCTTTGACGGTGGCGAAGGCGATGGTGGTGGGCTTGAGCCAATTAAAGGCGGGCGGCGGGCCGGCGAACGTCTGCTGGCTGGTGGCCATGTTTTCGAGCGTGGCGAGTTTGGTTTCGGGATCGAGTTTCAACATCGGATTGCCGGGGTTGGGACCGTTGGCCTGCGCGGCGGTGACAAAGACCACACCGAACGGGCGCAGTTCGTGGTGCAGCGACTCGCCTTCGGCTTTGAAAGATTCGAGGTGGGTGAAGGGCGCGTTGAAACGCACGCAGCCGACGTCGCCGCCGCCTTCGGGAACGATCAACTGGCCGTTTTCGATGCGCAATTTTCCATAGGCGCAATAAAAATCCTGCGCCTGCTCGGGCGTTTTGAAATCGTAAATCAATTCGACCATCTCTTCGCCTTTTTGGCCGATGACTTCGTGCGCGGACGCGGCGTGAAAGAACTGTGCCCAGCGGCCGGGCGGGGCGAGCGCGTTGAGGGCCGTGTCCTGCCATTGCTTGATTTCTTTTGAGTGGTCGCGGAAGTACATGGTGTTGCCGTAGTCTTTCAAATAATCGATGACCATGTCGGAGAACGTCTTCCAGCTTTTTTTCTCGGCTACGAATTTAAGATTATTGAAGGCTTCGCGCGCGACCATCTCGATTTCCTTGGCAGTGCGCATTTTAAACTTGCGGTCCCAGCGCAGTTGTTCGCCGGGGGGAAGCTGCGCCAGCAGCGCGAAGACGCCGGCGTTGTTGGCGCGGATGTAATTGAACTGCGTGCGTGCCAGAGGCGAATTGTCGCCGGATTTGGCCAGAATCGTGTCAATGGGGATGGTGGACGGCGCCACGTAAAAGGCCACGCCGCTGGGCAATTCGACGTGCAGCCCGCGCGCCTCCTCGAAGCCCATCGCCTTGCCTTTGGGCACGCCCCATTTGTCGTGCGTCTTCTGATCGAATTCGACTTCGGCCTTTTGATCGGCGATGCGCTTGAGCGCTTTGGATTCGAATTCCCATCCGCCTTTAAGATCGGCCAGTTCAGCGGCGATGTCGTCCTTGGCCAGCGCAAATTCGGGTTTGAGCGAAAGTTCCTTCATCGCGGCGTAGAGTTTGGCGGCGTCCATCTGCAACTGCGCGCTGCGTTCGTCCTCTTCCTTCAAAAAGCGCGCGTAGACGATGTCGGGCGTGAGCTTCAAATCCGGGCGCGGAATTTCTGGAATGACCACGGGTGGCGGAGGCGGAGGAGTTACAACCATCGGCGGCGTGTCCGGCACGGGCGGTTTGACTGGATCAACCACCGCGACTTTTTCGGTCGTCGCCGGTGCTTTTGTCGTTGCGGTCACGACGGGTTCGACGGTCTTCGCCGGAACGGTCACCGTTTGCGTCGCCACGACTTTGGGCGTTTCAGTAGGGATCACAACCGGCGGTGTGGTCGTTGGCGTCACGGGCGCGGACACCGACGGCGTCACGACATGCGCTGTGTTTTCAGCGAGCGTGCCATTGATCGGCGGCGGATTGTTGCCGGGTTTGCCGATCCACTGGACCAGGTAATACGCCATCACGCCGAAGAGGATCACCGCGGCGATGGTGGGGATGCGCTGCGCCCAACTGGTGGACGTGCGGATGCGGCGGCGCAACTCGGCCGGCGGGAGAATAGCGGTGGAAGTTTTGGCGATGAAGGTGACGGCGCTCGGCAATTGGCCGTTTTTGACGGCTTCGAGATCGGCGATCAATTCGTCGGCGCCGGGGTAGCGGTCGTTAGGCGATTTGGCGGTCATCTTGGAGATGATCGCGCCGAGCATGGGCGAAATTTCGGGATCGAGCGAGCACGGATTCGGCGCTTCGGAGAGCACGTGATGGGTCATGATCTCGGTGCTGGTGCTGCCTTCGAACATGGTCTGGCCGGTGATCAGGTGATAGAAGGTGGCGCCGAGGGAATAGATGTCGCTGCGCGCGTCGATGTTTTTTTCGCCGCGGGCCTGTTCGGGCGACATGTAATGCGGCGTGCCAAGCGCGAGCTTGCGCTCTTTGTCTTTAGGTTTTGCCGCGCCGTCTTCAGCGGCGTCCCCTGAACTCGCTTCGCCATCGCCGGATCTTACTGCATCAGCTTTTGAGCCGCTTTCGTTGGCCCCAACTTGGACGGCCACGTTTTGTTCGGTCTCTTCGGCTTGAATCGCCAGGCCCAGATCGCAGAGTTTGGCGGTGCCGGATTGCGTGAGCATGATGTTGTCGGGCTTGATGTCGCGGTGGACCATGTTCATTTTGCGCGCGTAAGAAAGCGCATCGCAGATCTGGCGGACGATCTTGAACGCTTCGTCGGGTTCGAGGCGTTCTTTTTCCTTGAGGATTTGTTTGACGGTGCGCCCATCCACGAATTCCATGGCGAAATAGGCGTAGCCGCTGTCTTCGCCGCAGTCGATGCCGTTGATGATGTTGAGGTGGCTGAGCTTCGCGCAGGTGCGGGCTTCGTTGAGAAAGCGTTCTTTGAAGCCGGGGTCCTGCGCGTATTTCGGCGCGAGGATTTTCACCGCGACGATGCGGTCCATTGAAATCTGCCGCGCGCGGAAAACGGTCCCCATGCCGCCCTGGCCGACTTTTTCAAGAATCGAAAAACCGCCGATGGTCGAATGTCCGCGCAACGCGCGTTCGCAGGCGCGCGATTGTTCGCGCGTGACCACGCCTTCGTCGCAGAGATAGCCGCCGAATTCCGCGGCGTCGGCGCCGGATTCGAGAAACGCGCGCAGCGCTTCGTCAGCGCGCTCGCGGCCGCAGTAGCCCAGTTCGACGGCGATGTCCACGTAGCGCGCGCAGTGCGCGCCGCCAGACTCGACTTCTTCCTGAAGCTCTTCTTCCGCGGCCTGCGGCTCATCGCCGGCTTGATCTGTGTAAACGCCCGCCATCGAAAACGTTCCTGGCATTCAAGAATAATTCGCCATTTACTGTCTACAAATGGAATCCGTCGGAAGGCACATATTATTGGACAAAAACAGGCACGCTCCGGTTGCGTAAAAACGTAGCGTATTTTTACGGAAAAGCCAGCGCTGGCATTCTTTTAAAATGACTCCGTGTTTGACACGGACGTGCTGATAGTGTACTATGTCAGCAGTACAGATAGACGGTTGTTCAAACTTATGCTCGAATTTCGCATCGTTCCTGGCAGCGTCACTCCGATCTACAAGCAGCTTGTCGATCAGGTGCGCTGGGCCGTCTTCAGCGGCGCGCACCAGCCCGGCACGCCGCTGCCCAGCGTCCGCGCCGTGGCCGAGCAGCTCGTCATTAATCCAAACACCGTGGCGAAGGCATATACGGAACTCTCCCGCGACGGCGTGATTGAGTCGCGCGCAGGGAAGGGCTGTTTCGTCGCCGCGCGCCGCCAGATTTTTTCAAACGCCGAACGTTCGCGCCGCATTCAGGACGCCGCCGCCACGTTTGTCAACGAGGCCGCCTGCCTCGGCTTCTCTCCCGACGAAATCCGCGCCGCCCTCGAACGGCGCTTGAGACAATTTAGCGAGGAGTCATCCCGATGACCGATTTCGCGATCCGCACCGAAAACCTCACCCGCTACTTTGGCGCCAAACGCGCGGTCTGCGCGCTCGACCTCGCCGTGCCGAAGGGCACGATCTTCGGCTTCCTCGGCCGCAACGGCTCGGGCAAGACGACAACTATTCGCATGTTGCTGGGCCTGCTCGAACCCACGCGCGGGCGCGCGACGGTGCTGGGCGAAGATTCCCGCCGCCTCTCGCCGGCGACGCGCGCGCGCATCGGCTACCTTTCCGAAGGCCATTACCTCCCGCCGTGGATGCGCGTGCGGCAGTGCGGAAAATTTCAGGCGCAATGTTTCCGCACGTGGAACGAGGATTTGTTCCAGTCGGTGCTCAAGCATTTCCGCATCGATCCGAACGCGCGCGCCAAAGCCCTGTCGCGCGGCGAACGCGCGGGCGTGTGCATCGCGCTGACGCTGGCGCCCGGCCCCGAACTGCTAATCCTCGACGACCCCGCGCTGGGGCTCGATCCAGTCGTGCGCCGCGGGTTGCTCGAATCGATGCTTTACGTCACGCGCCGCGAAGGCCGCACGATCCTCTTTTCGTCGCACATGCTCTCGGACGTCGAGCGCGTCGCGGAACATGTGGCCATCGTGGATCGCGGCGTGCTTCGCGCGCAATGCAAGCTGGACACATTGGCCGCGCGCATCCGCAGAATTCTGCTGCGCTTTAAAAGCGAACCGCCCGCGTTGCCGGAGATTCCAGGCTTGCTGAACGTGCAGCGCTTTCCCAACGAGCTGTCGCTCTCCATCGCAAATTTCTGCGACGCGACGCAAAAGATCCTCGATGCGCTTCCCGTGGAGAGTTCCACGACGATGCCGACGACGCTGGAGGAAGCGTTCATCGACTATGCCGGCGAGCGGGGTGAAAAAAGCTTCTTTCTGGAACGGATGGGGGGTGCCGCGTGAGTTCGATTATTTGGAAGGAAATTCGCGAGAATCTGATGTGGGGCGCGGCGGCGCTGTGCGGGTTCATACTGTTTTGGTGGAGCTATTCGTCGGACCCCTGGGGACAAATCTACCTAGGCGTTTTTACGAACGATAAAGGGCATCTTTGCGCCATCTATGTGCTCTGGGGCGTTGCGCTCGGCGGGTTGCAATTCTGGCGCGAATCCCGGGGCGACCGCCGCGCGTTTCTCTTTCACCGGCCCATCTCCCCCGCGCGGATTTTCCTGGCGAAAGTCCTCGCTGGCGGAATTCTATTCTTTGGCGCGGCGGTGCCGCCGTTTCTTTTCGCCGTCCTTTCCTCGGTTTATCAACCGCACCCAATGAAGCCGTTCGATTGGAGAATGTCGCTGCCTCACGCCATCGACATTTGCTGCGGAACGATCGCGTACCTGGCCGCGGCACTGTGCGTTTCGAGGCCCGCACGATGGTATCTCAGCCGTGGAGTCCCTCTGATGTTCGCGTTGACGGCTATAGTCCTGGCTGTGCGCGTCACCGAATTTTGGCAAGCCTTGCTCATCATTTTGTTCTTCGACGCGGTGCTTGCCCTTGCTGCGTTTGGAAGTTTTCTGACCGCCGGCACGTACGCGCCGCAACCGCGCATCGCACGCGTGGCCTTGATCTTTGTGCTCCTTATCGGGCTACTTTCGCTCGTGACGGTTCTTTCGCTCAGCCTGAATGCTGAATACGGATTCCGCGAGAGCTTGGGAGCCTGCCGCGAGTACCATGAGTACTTTGTGCAGCGTAATGGCAGCGTCTTACTGGGAAAAGTAAAGGCCAATTGGTATCCCTACTACCGCGATAGCTATGAAAACATCGAAGAAGTTGCGGATTTGAACGGCCATGCCGTGCCCGTGAATTCATTGCGCAGCGTCAGCGGCGTATTGCTTGGCCGTGCACGACCTGATCGTGAATTGCGATACGCTTACCGTGACGAAATGCGTTATTACGAATTCGTGGCGAGCGACGACGTCGCCCCAAAGTTCTATCGCAACCTATGGTACTATGTCCGCAGTGCGCGCCGTTTCGTTGCGTTTGGCGAAGGGGGACGAATCGGCTCGTTGGGGCCGGACGGATTCGCTCCAACAAACGAAGCTGGCGCCGGATTCGAAGGCGAACTGAAGGATTCCGGTTGGTATCAGCGCGGCGGCCACAAACTGGTCTGGGCGTTTGGCGACAACATTTACACGATCGACTTCGAAAAACGCTCTGTGACACGCGTGCGCGACTTGCCCGAAGGCGAGCACATTGAATGCTTCTCCTTTACCAACTTGTATTTAGAGACAACTTACCTTCTGACGAACACAAGCATCCATGTCCTCGACGCGAACTTCAAAGATTTACTTGGAATAGCCCGGCAATTCGACGCGCGCGCATACCCGAGCGTGATCGTTTATAAAACGACTGCCGGATATTGCGTTTGGTATTCTGCAAACGACGCAAGCTACAGCCCCACTCCGCCCGGCGCGCCGCCAGAACAGATTTCGCTGCTTGATGAAACGGGAACTGTCCTGAAAACAACGCCCCTCCCAATCCGTGGCTTAATAATCGGGGCTGCGAACGCCCCGATGACACTCGACCCGCCGCAACTTCCCGAATCGGTGTCGTGGCGCAATCTCATTAGCGCCGAACTGCTCCCACCGGCTGGCATTTTGGCGACGAAATATTTCGACGATGAGGAAAGCGCTCAACTGTCACTGAGCTTCGGCATCTGGTCGCCGCTTGCGCTGGGCGCCAATGCCCTTGCCATGATATGTTGCATCCTAGTCGTTCTATGGGCATGCCGGCGCTACGCACTCTCAAGAGGTCTGTTCTTCGCCTGGACCGCCCTCGCGCTCCTCACCGGCCTTGCCGGCTTGCTGGTCTTCCTGTCGGTCTACGACTGGCCCGCGCGCGAAAATTGCGCATCCTGCAAACGCAAGCGCGTCGTCACGCGTGACGCATGCGAGCACTGCGGCGCGGCGTTCCCCTCTCCGCCGCGGGATGGGACGGAGATTTTCGAGGCGGTTGCGGAGCGGGCTTCAATTCCGTAATAGGGTAAACGGCGGAGTCGCGCTTCGCGCGACGGGCCGGCGAGACGCCGTCGGTACAAGGCGCGCCCGTGTTACTTTTTCTTCTTCGGCTCGACCTCTTTTTTGGGCACGTCGATTTTGCTCAGCGGCTCGATCTCTTTGAGCAGCTTTTCCAGTTTTTCGACGGTATCGGCGAAATCTTTTTTCTTTTCGTCTTCGGTGAATTTGAGATCGGCTAACTGCTTCTTGCCGGCGGTGACTTCCTCCTGCGCGTCTTTGAAAAGGGATTCGATGCGCTGGCGTTCGGTGTCGATGCCGCGCAGCGTGTATTCGGCGCGGCGGCGGGTTTCGTCGAAAGATTGCTCCTCCTTTTGCTTTTCGATGGCCTCCAAAATCGTCGGATCGGCGGGCTTGGCTTCGGGGATGGCTTCGATTTGGCGGATGGCGCTGGCGGCGCGCAGCAGGACTTCGGGGCGGTCGTTGTCGGCGATCTGGTGAAGGGCTTCGAGCGCGGGGCGGCCGATGGCGACGAGGGCTTTCTCGGCGAGTTCGCGCTTGGAGGCGTCTTCGCTTTGTATGTCCTGCATGAAAGTCTTGATTTTTTCGCCGGTTTCGTCGGCGTCGTAGCTCCAGCCTTGCACGTACAGCACGCCGGTTTTGTCGCCGTTGAAAACGATGAAATCGACGGCGCGCACGTCATTGGGCGGTTCGACGGAGACGCTGAATTTCCAGCCGGAAGCTTCAGTCTTCCAATCGCTTGTGCCGACGTCGAATTCGAGTGCGTTCCATCCCTTTTTTAAGTCGCGCCATTTGGATTCGTGCCATTTGTAGGCGAGCGTCGTGGAAAGCGCGATGGCGACCTGCGGCGGCTTTTCTTCGGCGGTGTAGACGTGGAGTTTGATTTTGCCCTTGGGATTGAGGCCGAAGCTGGTGAGGTGCTTGAACGCGGCTTTGTCGTTTTTGCCGCCGGTATAAAGGACCTGCATCATTTTCTGGTCGTTGATGCTCTGCTTTTCGACCGAGCCGGAGTTGCTCCACGGTTCGGTGGACCACTGGCCGACTTCCATGCCGGGATCGGTTTTGGCGGGGTTGAGGGGGATGTCGGTGGCGGAAAGATTTAGCGCGTAGACGAGGATGAGGGGAAGGATGAGTTTCATGGGGTACCTCGGGGTTCAAAATTCAAGATTCAAGGTTCAAGGGTCAAGGGTCAAGGGTTCATACAGCTTTTGCGACGATAAGAGTATACACTTGAGGCGCGCGGGCGTAACGGGGTTAATGGTTGGCGCGGGACCTGCGTCAAATTGGTTGCGTCATCTCCCGCAAGCGCCTTCCCCTCACCCCGCGGGCGAGTACGCCCGTCGGCCCTTTCCCGGAGGGAGAGGGGAACAGCGGCTCATTCGAAGCGGATCATGGTGAAGGAGTGCGGCTGGACCGAATACGTTGCGGTGCCATCTTTCATTTCGTGGCGCCATTCGGAATGCACTGGCGCGATCTGCATCGGATGCGCGGCGGTGTTCATGGCGTCGAGCGGGCCGGATAAGGTTTCGACTTGCGCGGTGGATTTGGAGGGAGAAAAATTGTCGAGGTGAATCGAGCACGTGCGCGGTTTGTCGTCGATGTTGACAATGCGCAGCACGATGGCTTTTGAGTCGTCGCTGCGCGTGGCGGTGACGTCGAGCTTTTCGCCGTTCTTGATTTCGGCGTTCAAGACAATGGGCTGATAATTTTTCGAAATCATTTGCGTGACGTGGCCTGGCGGCTGGAGCCAGGTTTGGGATTGATTGAGGAAGAGCAGGCCCTGGTCCCAGCCGTTGTCGTTCTGCCCGTCGGGCTGGAGACAATTCGCCGAGGTAACGACGGGGAGGCGGCCGTCGCGTTCGATGGTGCCGATGGCTTGGGCATTGGAAAGCGCGCGGCGCTGGCGTGGGTTGTTGGCGTTCAATTCGAAGACGGCAACTTTGTGCTTCGCGCCGGCAGCGATTTTTTCGAGCGCGTTAATGTAAGAAGTGAGCGCGATAAGGGACGGGGATGCGCCCGGAGCATCCGTCCAAACGTGAACATCGAACCAAACTTCGCGGTTGTTCTGGCGAGCGAGGTCGAGAGTTTTCCGATGCGCGGCGAGCGAAGTGATTTTTGAAGCGGCGCCCGTGAACTGCATCGGATCGGCGATGACGCGGTCGTACGCGAAATCGCCAACGACGAGGATCACGTTCGGATCGCGCGCCCAAATTGATTTCGCGATGGCGGCGAATTTCTCGAAGTAAACCTGATCGACGCGCTCTTCGTTGCCCAATTCGATGTGCTTCAAATTGTACGGTTGCGGATGGCCGTCGGCGGCGCGCTTGCGGCCCCAAACGCTATCGGCGGGGGCGTTGGCGTAGTCGATGAAATCGGCCATGTCTTGCGGAGATTCGTCGATGTTGAAATCGGGGATGGCCAGAAAATTCACGGCTTCGCAAAGATTCAAAAAATCGACAATGCCCCAGCCGTTGGTGGAGTAGGGGTACCAGGTGCCTTTGTACGGCGGGCGGCGGTCGCGCGGGCCGATCATTTTTTTCCAGCGGTATTCGGGGGCATTGACCATCGAACCGCCGTAACGCAGGACGGTGCAGCCTTGGTTGATCAAGCCTTCGGCCACGTCGCGGCGGACGGGGAGATTTTTGAAGCGGCCCCAGTCGCCGGGCTGAAGAAAGGCGTGGCCGATGAGGACGGAGCCGGGTGCTTTGAGTTTAATCACAAAGCAGCCGGACGACTCGGAATTATTGGGCGTCAGCGTGAAATCGTAGCGGCGCCATTCTGTGTTCGAGACGGTGACAGTGGTTTCGGCGCTCGTGTTGAAAGACGTTCGGTTGCAAAGCGCCAGCGTCACGTCGGTGGATTTTTCGGCGCGCAGCCAGACGTAACCTTCATAGGGCTTGCCGGACTGGAAGGAGAGCCCCCAGCGGTTCAAGCCTTCGTTTTCGATGCCGGCTTCGCCTGCGCCTGAGGCGAAGGCGATGCGCTGGCTTTGCGTGCCGATGAACGGCTGCGCGGTTTCGAGCGAGGCTTGCAATTGCGCGGTGGCGGCCGTGACCGGCGACCACATTCCGCTGATGGCGAGATTCGCGCTGGCGGATTGTTCGAATGGAAGTTCGGTGCGCTGGTCGCCGCTTTTGATCCAGAGATTTCGGTATCGCGCGGGGCGCTGCCATTGGCGCAGGCCGACGCTGCCGATGGGGAGCGGTTGCGGGTCGGCGAATTCGAGCACGGTTTTTCCCGATACTGAAATTTCGATCGACGCGGCGGATGTTTTGACGACGAGCGGAATCCATTGGTCGGCGGGGACGGCGCAGGCGGCTTCTTTGAGCAGTTTGAAATTCTGCTGGTGGCGGCCAAGGCGGACTTTTTGCGCGGCGGCATCGAGAGAGATTTCGTAGCCGTCGAAACGATCCGCGCCGTAGCCGGGGCGAGCGACATTGACGATGAGACCGGCGTTGCCGTTGGCGTTGCCGGGCAAGAAAACCTCGACGCCGGTTTCGCCGGAAATCGGCGCTGTGCCGCTGACGAGTTTCGGCCCGTTGCCGGCGCTACCGATCAGGATGTTTTCTTTGAACTGCCAATCGCCTTCGAATGCGTTGAAATTCTTGATGGGCGAAACGCGCGGCGATTCCTGAAAACTTTCGCCGAAGAGCATCTGGCTGTAGATGCCGCCGTAGATTTCGTGGTTGACGTCTTCGATGCAGGCGCCAGTGAGGAAGCGGGAGACGGGGCGGCCGGCGTCGCGTGCGTCGAGGCGGATGAGTGTGTCTTCGGCGGGGAGGGCGAAGGTGACAATGAGGAGGAGGGTGAATGCGCGCATGGTTCGGATCACGGATGGTATAAGCTGGGCGGCGAGAGGGGAAGAAGAATTCTACGCGCTAATTGCTCCGCGTTTGTGGAAATCGAGAATGCGACGCGAGGCCCGTCTGGCACCCCGCTGGGGTGGGCCACTCGCGCGGTACAGAGCGGTTATAGGGGCGCATTTTTTGCGTCATGACGCCGCGCGCGGCTCGTCTCTGTTCTTGAAGAGCCGTCGAGTTGAGGATATTTTTTGAGGGGGTTGAAACTCCGCATTTTGGCGTGAAGAATAAATGACTGACCGGTCAGTTATGGTGTATAATCTTCGACCAGCGGATAGATTCAATTGATCGATGGAGAGAACCAATGGGACGCAGTATTGTGATTGTTGTCGTTTTGCTGCTTGCCGCGGGAGGCGGGTGGTACGCCTTCGGCCGCGGCTCGAACACTTCTCGCGCCGCCGGCACAGCCGAAGGCGGCTCGCCCGACCCCAAGAAAGCCGGCGCTGCCGCCGCTTCGACTGGCCCGCAAGTTACTCCGGTCATGGTTCATCGCCGAGATGTTCCGCTTTATCTGGACGGACTCGGCACGGTTCAAGCGTTCAACACCGTAACCGTGCGCCCGCAAATTGACGGGCAGCTTGTCAACGTCGCGTTCAAAGAAGGACAGGATGTCAAAAAGGGCGATCTGCTCGCGGAACTCGACGACCGGCCATACAAGGCGCAGCTTGACGAAGCGGTCGCGAAAAAGCTGCAGGACGAAGCGAAGAAAATCCAGGATCAGGCGAAGACCGAGCAGGACCGCGCCAAGGAAAAACAAGACATTGCCAAAAAAGATCAGGACCAATCCATGATCAAGGTCAATCAGGCGAAGAAAACGCAGGATCAGGCCAACCTTTCCAATGCGCAAGTTAATTTGAAGCGCTACGTTGAATCGAAGGTTGCCGATGCGGTCAGCGAGCAAGTGGTCGGCGATCAGCGCTCGATGGTCGAACAGCTTCAGGCGTCCGTGCAGGGCGATGAGGCCGCGATTCAGTCGGCGGTGTCCGCGGTGCAAGGCGACGATGCCTCGATTCTGGCCGATCAAGCGGCGATCCGCGGCGATGAAGCGGCGGTGAAGGGAGACGACGCTTCGATCCAGGGCGACGATGCCGCCATCAGCTACGCGAACACTTTTCTCTCGTATACGAAAATCGCTTCGCCCATCGACGGCCGGACGGGCGTGCGGCAGGTGGACGTGGGCAACATCGTTCACGCAAGCGCATCGAACAACACCGACGCCGCGGGCCTTGTAGTTGTCACGCAAATCAAACCGATCTCGGTGATATTCACGCTGCCGCAGCAGGATTTCGCACGGATTAGCACGCGCATGGCCAAAGAAAAATTACCCGCAATCGCTGTCGAAGAAGATGGCAAAACCGAAATCGAACGCGGGGAACTCGAATTGATCGACAACCAGATCGATCAGACGACGGGCACGATTCGGCTCAAGGGCACGTTCCAAAACACGTCCAGCCGGCTGTGGCCCGGCGGATTCGTCAACATCCGGCTGCTGGTCGAAACGAAAAAGAACGCGACGGTCGTCGCCGGGCCGGCTGTGCAGCAAGGACCGGACAGCCTGTACGTCTACGTGATCAAGCCTGACGAAACGGTCGAATCGCGCAAAGTCAAAGTCGAACTTTTCCAGGACAATCGCGCGATCATTGCCGAAGGACTCGAACCCGGCGAGAAAGTCGTGCTCAACGGACAGGATCGTTTGAAATCCGGCATGAAAGTATTGGTTTCGGCCAAGAACAAAACCGCGGGCGGCGCTGACAACAAAACCGGAGACAACACAAACCGCGACGCAAATGCGAACCCCGACGGCAATGCAGCGGACAACACTGAATCAAACGCGATCCGGCCCCACGACGAAAAAACGACCGAAAAAACGGGTGCCAAATGAACAGCGGCGTCTCCGCTCCATTTATTTCGCGGCCCGTCGCCACGTCGCTGCTGGCGGTCGCGGTGCTGCTCACCGGCATGCTGGGCTACTTCTCGCTGCCGGTGTCGGCGCTGCCGGAAGTGGACTTCCCGACGCTGCGCGTGACGACGGCGCTGCCCGGGGCGTCGCCGGACACAATCGCGTCACTCATCACCACGCCGCTCGAACAGCAGTTCGGCCAGATCAGCGGACTGACGACGATGACGTCCACGAGTTCATTCGGCACCAGCCAGATTGTGCTGCAATTCGATTTGCTGCGCGACATCGACGCCGCGGCACTGGACGTGCAAGCGGCGATTAATGCGGCCGGCGGCGTCCTGCCGAAAGATTTGCCCTATCCGCCGGATTACAAAAAAGTCAACCCCGCCGACCAGCCGATCCTCACGCTTGCGCTGACTTCCGAGACGCTCCCCATTTCGCGCGTGGACGACTCCGCCGATACGATTCTCAATCAGCGCCTTTCCGAAGTGCTGGGCGTGGGACTCGTCACGATCCAAGGCCGGCAGAAACCGGCGGTGCGCATTCAAATCGATCCGCTGCGGCTGGCCAGCTACGGGCTGAGTCTCGAAGACGTGCGCACGGCCATCACGCGCATGAACGTCAACCAGCCCAAAGGCAGCTTCGACGGCAAGGACCAATCGTTCACGATCAACGCCAATGACCAGCTCCTGAACGCGGCGTCGTACCGCACGATCATCATCGCCTATCACAACAATGGCCCGGTGCGGCTCTCCGATCTAGGCACGGCCATCGACGGCGTCGAAAATGTCAAGACCGCCGCATGGTACGACGGCAAGCCCGCGGTGATCGTGGACATTCAGCGCCAGCCTGGTGCGAACATCATCCAGACCGTCGATCGCATCAAACAATTGCTCCCGACGATTCAGCGCTCGATTCCCGCCGGCATCAAGCTGACAGTTCTCGCCGACCGCACTGAAACGATCCGCGCGTCGAAAGAAGACGTGCAGATGACGCTGATCATCACGATTGTGCTGGTCGTGCTGGTGATCTTTGTCTTTCTTGGAAAATTGTGGGCGACTGTGATCCCCGGCGTGGCGCTGCCGCTGTCGATCATCGGCACCTTCGGGGTGATGTCGCTGTGGGGCTACAGCCTGAACAATCTTTCGCTGATGTCGCTGACCATCGCCGCGGGCTTTGTCGTGGACGACGCGATTGTGATGATCGAGAACATCGTCCGCTACATCGAAATGGGCGAAACGCCGCTCGAGGCCGCGTTCAAAGGCGCAAAACAAATCGGATTCACGATCGTGTCGCTGACCGTCTCGCTGGTCGCTGTTTTCATTCCGCTGCTCTTTATGAGCGGCATCATCGGGCGGCTCTTCCGCGAATTTGCGATGACGCTGACGTTTGCCATCGTGGTCTCCGCGATCATTTCGCTGACACTCACGCCGATGATGTGCGCGCGCTTGCTCAAGCCTGAAAAACATTCTGGCCAGCCGCGACCGGAAGGGAGCGGCCACGGCGAACCGCACCATGCCGAAGGCAACTGGTTTTTCCGACTTACTGAAGGCGCGTTCAAAAGGGTCCTCGCGCTCTACGACTGGAGTTTAAAGATCGTGCTGCGGCATCGCGCGATCACGCTGCTGGTGGCTGCCGGCACGCTGGTGCTCACCATTTACATGTACATCGAAGTTCCGAAAGGTTTCCTGCCGCAGCAGGACACGGGGCTGATTGTGATCACGACGGATGCCGATCAATCCGTGTCCATCGACGCGATGGCGAAATTTCAGGACGAGGTCGCCGCCGTCGCCAAAGCCGATCCCGACGTGGATGGCGTGGACAGTTTTATCGGCGCGGGCGACATCAACACCACGCCCAACACGGGCCATATCACCGTGGTCCTCAAGCCTCACGGCCAACGCGCGTCCGGTCCCGAAGTCATCGCGCGGCTGCACGACGCCATGGAAAAAGTCCACGGCGTCACGGTCAGCATGCAGTTGGTGCAAGACATTCAGATCGGCGCGCGCGCCAGCCGCACGCAGTACCAGTACACGCTCGTCGATGCCGACAAAAAAGAGCTCGCCGATTGGGCGCCAAAGCTGGCCGCGAAATTGGCCACGGTGCCGGTGGTTCAAGACGTCGCCACGGACCAAGTCAATGGCGGCTTGCTGGCCGATCTTAAAATCGACCGTGATCAGGCTTCGCGCTTGGGCGTGCTGCCGCAGACGATCAACGATACGCTCTATGACGCCTTTGGGCAGCGCCAAGTTTCCACCATCTATTCGCAGCTCAATCAATACCACGTGATTCTGGAAGTCAGCCCCAATTTCCAACTCACGCCGGAGAGCCTGGACAAGATATATGTCCCGGCTCTCGCCGCCACCCAGGGCGTCGCGACCGGGGGTTCCAGCAATCAATCCGCCAGCGGCACATTGATCAACACGCCCACGCCGGTTTCGTCCAACGCCGTCAAGCAGGTCAAGCTCTCCAGCTTCGCGTCGCTTGCGCGCACGATTGCGCCGCTCTCCATTAATCATCAGGCTCAGTTCTCGTCGGTGACGATCAGTTTCAATCTCGCCAAAGGCGCCGCGTTGAGCGACGCGGTCACGGCCGTCAAGGTCGCTGAGAGTGAAATCAAGCTGCCGGAGTCGCTGGAAGGTTCCTTCTCCGGCGAAGCGGCGGAATTTCAATCGTCACTGGCCGGCGAACCGTATTTGATTCTCGCGGCCATCGTTGCCGTGTATATCGTGCTGGGCGTGCTGTATGAAAGTTTGATTCATCCCTTCACGATTCTCTCCACGCTTCCGTCCGCCGGTGTCGGCGCGCTGCTGGCGTTGCGTCTCTTTGGTTACGACCTTTCGATCATCGGCATCATCGCGATCGTGCTGCTGATCGGCATCGTGAAGAAAAACGCGATCATGATGATCGACTTCGCGCTGGAAGCCGAACGCGAGGAAAGGCAATCGCCAGAAGAATCGATCTACCGCGCGTGTCTGCTGCGCTTCCGTCCGATCATGATGACGACCGCCGCCGCGCTGCTGGGCGCGGTTCCGCTCGCCGTCGGCACCGGCCCCGGCTCGGAACTGCGCCGCCCGCTGGGCATCGCCATCATCGGCGGGCTGGTCTTAAGCCAGGTGCTGACGCTGTACACGACGCCCGTGATTTATCTGGCGATGGAATGGCTGCGCGCGAAATTAATGGGTGCGCGCAAGCCGTCCTCGGAAGACAGCGAACAACAGCCGCCCTCGCTTCCGCCGGTGGGCGGCGGAAAAGAGCCGCCCAAGCTTCCGCCCCCAATCGGAGGCAGCGGTACGCCGCCGCTTCTTCCCGCGCCGGCGCATTCGGAGGCCGCCCATACATGAGCATCTCCGAGCCCTTCATCCGCCGCCCCATCGGCACATCGTTATTAATGATAGCGATCATGCTTACCGGCGTCATCGGGTATTGGCAATTGCCGGTCTCCGCACTGCCGCGTTTCGACGCGGCGACGATCTCAGTTTCGGCATTGCTTCCCGGCGCCAATCCTGAAACCATGGCGTCCGCCGTCGCCGCGCCGCTCGAACGCCGCTTTGGGCAAATCGCGGGCGTCACGGAAATGACGTCCATCAGCGGTGTCGGTTCGTGCAGCGTGACGCTGCAATTTTCGCTCGACCGCAACGCCGATCTGGCCGCGCGCGACGTTCAAGCCGCGATCACCGCGGCGCGCGGCGATCTGCCCACGAACCTGCCCAATCCTCCTACATGGCGCAAAACCAATCCGGCCGACGCGCCCATTCTGATTCTGGCGCTTGCGTCCGATACACTCACGCCCGGAAAAGTCTATCAAGCCGCTTCGACCATTCTTGCGCAGCGCATGTCGCAGGTGACCGGAGTCGCGCAAGTGCTGATCTTCGGCGCGCAAAAATCGGCGGTGCGGGTGAACGTCAATGCCACGGCGCTGGCCAACATGGGCCTCGGCTTCGAAGACATCCGCAACCTGCTCAACAACTCCGACGCGCATGGGCCCAAAGGCACCTTTGACGGCAGCCAAAACGCATTCACGATCGGCGACAACGATCAACTTTACGAAGCCAGCGCTTATCAGCCGCTTGTCCTGCGCGCGAAAAATGGCAACATCGTCCGCCTCGACGCCGTCGCCAAAGTGACCGATGGCGTCGTCGATGTGCGGCAGGCCGCGTGGTTCAACGAGGAGCCAGCGACGCTCATCGCCATTTTTAAACAGCCCAGTGCCAATGTCATCGCGACGGTCAATGCGATCAAGGAACTTGAACCGCAGTTGGAAGCCTGGATGCCTCCGGCCGTCAAGACAACCATTTTAAGCGACCGCACCGCTTCGATCCGCGCGTCGGTCAACGAAGTGCAATTCACGCTCGCGCTCACCGTCGCGCTGGTGATCCTGATCGTGTTTTTGTTTCTGCGCCGTTTCTGGAGTACGTTCGCCGCCGCGGTCACCATCCCGCTGTCGCTCGCCGGCACATTCGGCGGCATGTACCTCTGTGGTTACAGCGTGGACAATCTGTCGCTGATGGCGCTGACCGTCGCGGTCGGTTTCGTCGTGGACGACGCCATCGTAATGATCGAAAACGTGATGCGCCGGCACGAAGCCGGCGACAAGCCCTTCCAAGCGGCGCTGGCCGGCGCGAAGCAGATTGGATTCACGGTGGTCTCCATCAGCATTTCGCTGATCGCCGTGTTCATTCCGCTTTTGTTCATGGGCGGCATCGTGGGGCGCTTGTTTCGCGAATTCGCGGTGACGCTGAGCATGGCCGTGGCGGTGTCCGCCGTTGTCTCGCTGACTGGCACGCCCATGATTTGCGCGTACCTCGCGCGGCCCGGTTCGCACGCACAGGGCGAGCAGGCGCGCCATGGCTGGCTCGATCGCGTCAGCGAGGGCTTTTTCGATTCGATTCTGGCGGTGTACCGCTGGTCGCTGGATATCGTTCTCAGGCATCAATACGTTATGCTCGGGGTCATGGCGGCGACGGTCTTGCTGACGGGCTATTTGTACTACCGCATTCCGAAAGGTTTTTTTCCGCAACAGGACACCGGCCGCATCTCCGCCACGTCGGAAGCGCGCACGGATATTTCGTTTAAGGAGATGGTGGCCAAGCAGCAGCAATTGAACGCCATTCTGGTGAAAAACGAGGATGTGCGCGCATTTAATTCGTCCACCGGCGCGTCCGGATTCAACTCGCTGGTCAACACCGGCCGCTTCTTTATCGACCTGAAAGACCCAGCGGATCGCAAGCACACCACAACGCAAGTCATCGCCGCGCTGACTCGCGAGGCCGAGAAAATTCCCGGCATCGCCTTTTATCCGCAGTTGATTCAGGACGTGCGCGTCGGCGGGCGCATCTCAAAATCGCAGTATCAATATACGCTCTCCAGCGTGGACGTCAGCGAACTCAATGCGTTCTATCCCAAGCTTCTGGCCAAGCTCGAGAGTTTGCCCATGCTCGAGCGCGTGACCACGGACAAATTCCAGGGCGGGCTCGAAGCGCGCGTGACCATCGACCGCGACGCGGCGGCGCGCTTCGGCATCGCGCCCTCCGACATCGATTCGGCGCTCTACGACGCGTTCGGCCAGCGCCAGGTCGCCGTCATTTATACCGACATCGATCAATACCGCGTCGTGCTCGAAGGCAACGACGCGATCCTCGAAGACCCGGCCTCGCTCGACAAAATTTATGTGAAATCCACGAGCACCGGAAAACAGGTGCCGCTGCGCACCTTCGCAAAATTCGAACGCGGCCCGCAAGCGCTCGCCGTCAACCATCAGGGCCAATTCCCGTCGGTCACCATCTCCTTCGATCTCAAGCCCGATGTGGCGCTGGGCGACGCATCCGAGGCCATCGAGCGCGCGGCGCGCGAAATCGATTTGCCGCTCAGCATCCGCGCCAGCTTTCAGGGCACCGCGCAGGCGTTCCAGGAGTCGCTTTCCACGCTGCCGTGGCTGGTCGTCACCGCGCTGATTGCAATTTATCTGATCCTCGGCGTGCTTTACGAAAGCCTCGTTCATCCACTCACGATCCTCTCGACGATTCCGTCCGCGGGCATTGGCGCGCTGCTGGCGCTGCTGTTATTCGGCATGCCGCTGGACGTGATGGGTTACATCGGCATTATTCTGCTCATTGGCATCGTCAAGAAAAATGCGATCATGATGATCGACTTTGCGCTCGAAGCCGAACGCGATCACGCCAAGGAACCCGCGGCGGCGATCCGCGAAGCGTGCCTGCTGCGCTTCCGCCCGATCATCATGACCACGATGGCGGCGCTGCTGGGCGCCACGCCGCTGGCGATCGGCCACGGCATCGGGGCGGAACTGCGCCAGCCCATGGGCCTGGCGATTGTCGGCGGGCTGATCTTCAGCCAGATGCTCACGCTCTACACAACGCCGGTCGTGTACATCACGCTGGACAAAATGCGCCTGTGGGTCAAAGGCCACAAGCGGCATCCGAAGGCGAATGTGGAAGTGGCGCACGGGTGACAGCAATCCAAAGTCGAAAAGAATTGCACGAAGTGTTGGAGGGGCGGCTTTCAAGCCGCCCTTATTTTCTTCGACACGCTTCTCAGTTGCAAAAGTTGCACAACGTTCGTAGTCCCGCCTTCAGGCGGTCGGAGTCGCTCCCAATCCGGTCAAAAGTTGCACATTGTTCAACCCATACCGGCCCATCCGCCCTATTTCCCTTGCATAAGTTGCACATGTGCGCGAATAGCAATCCAAGTGCCAAAATGTTCCACGTGGAACGTCGGGTAATGTTAGGTATTTCATAGGCCCCCGATCTGATCACTCTGAATAGCCAGTCCGTTTGGCGAGCCTGCGAAAAAATCGGCGCGTCCTGTACCGCCGGGCATCCCGCCGGCCCGTCGCGCGAAGCTCGGCCCATCTTTTTCCCCGCGAGGGGTCGCGGAAATTAGCCGGGGGTCGACGGCGTATTCGCCCGACACCCCCGGTCAGCATGAAAAGATCGCCGTTCGACTCCGGCAGGGGTCGCAGAAGATAGCCGGGGGTTGAGCGCGCAGCGCGATACCCCCGGAAAAGAGGCGCTGGATTGAATTCGACCCCGGCAGGGGTCGCAGACGATGTCGCTCCACCTCGCACGAATTCCTCTGTCACCCCTGCCGGGGTGAAGGGGCGCATGGGCGCGCCGTGTCCGGGGGTATCGACCTGGCGGTCTCAACCCCCGGCTACCCTCTCCGACCCCTGCCGGGGTCAAAACAGAGCGTGCGAATTCCCGCGCAATCGCGCCCCAAAATTCGCGCGGCCTTTGGAACACCGGCACGAGTCCACGCGCGGCGCGATCATGGCCGCGACGGTGTCATTTCCGCTCGACAATTTCGTGTACGTCGCCGATAGCCGAATCTTCACGAATGGACTTTGAGCAACGCAAATCTTTTAGCCGCGGAGCGGCGGCACATGAATAGCCGTGGTCGTAGCGCGTTTGCGCGCAAGGCCACGGTAAAAGCCCAAAGACCGTTCCAAGCCGCGTAGCGGCGGCACTAAAACGCCGCGTCCCCTCGGTGTCGCCGCTACGCGGCTTAGGGATCGTGCGCGCGCAAAACCGTGGGCTTGCGCGCGAGCGCGCTACGCCCACGGCTATTCATGTTTCGCCGCTAACGCGGCTGAAGAAACGGCAATTATACCTTTGCGTAAAACAAAGATTTGGACGGTGAGCAGCACAAAGCTCGCGAATTCCCGCGCAGTCGCGCCCCAAACTGCGCGCGGCCTTTGGAACACCGGCACAAGTCCACGCGCGGCGCGATCATGGCCGCGACGGTGTCATTTCCGCTCGACAATTTCGTGTTCGTCACCGAAACTTCGCAGTCTATCCCGGATTTATATGGGAATTTACAACCGAGTCAAAAATAAGGCGAGCGGATTTACCATTGAGGAAACCATCTTTACGTTCGCACATTTCGTGAGCGATTTTTTCCACCGCCTGCCACGCAATCGGTTCGCTTAACATTCGACGCGTATCCTCCTTTAATTTCAATAGCTCGTTCTCAACAGAGTCCTCTAACCATTCGCCGTTTTTCACCAGGTATTCCGTGCGTTCCGCGATCTGGTCATGATCGCAATCTTGCGTATGCGACTCTTCGATCGAACTCGAACTCCCGGGAAATTTGATTTCCCATGCTACGCTGCCGGCTTGCAAGGTTTGAATCCATTGCTTGTCTGACATATCCGGGTCGTCAGCAGGATCACAACACCGCAACCGCCAGGAAACGTAATTTATTGAATTGCCGAATAAAAAATGCATGACCGCGTGCGCGGCCTCGTGAATCGAATAAAAGCTGCTCTCAACGCTTTCTTTAAATGAATCCATGTTCATCTGCGTTGCTCGCATTACTGGCGCGGGAGCGCCGGGGACGCGCTATAAAACCGATCCGCCTGGCAATTTCGACATTTTCGCCGGCGGCGAAGGCCTTGCAATAAAAAAGCGGGCGGGGTTAAAATTGCGATTCGCAGATCGTCAAATCAAAAGACATTATAGATTCTTCCCGCAGTACCGTTTGTTCCCGACGTGCCGGTGCCCGACGCTGTGCCGTGGGTGCCGCCACTGACATCGAAAGTGATTCCGGCAGTTACTGGAGAATTGCTAGAGACGGTGACAATAAGACCGCCGCCGCCGCCACCGCCCGCCCCGTAACCCCCGGCCGCGTTTCCTCCATTGCCGCCTTTCGCTTGAATTGATCCGTTGCCTGCAAAAACACGCGCCGCGACCAATAAAACACCACCACCACCGCCGCCACCGCCAAATAGAGGCGCGGCTCCGCCGCCGCCGCCGCCTCCCGCGCCTCCACCCAAGAAAACGCCGTTGAGATCCCGGCCCGTTACTGCGTTGGGCAAAGCCCTTAGCACCGTTACGCTACCCGGGGCCACGCTACCGGCGGCCCCCGCAGGTGGGCCTCCCGTGGAGCCATCTTGGCTGCCGCCATTCCCTCCGTTACCGCCCAGTCCATTGTTAATATCTCCTGCGCTGTCCGAACCTGTACTGATTGAGTTCCCACCCTTGCCTCCGCCCACTCCGGCAACGCCGCCGGCGCCCGCAACGCCGTTGCCTCCGTTGTTTGAGATCGTGCCGTTGATCGTGCAGGTATTGCGCACAAACAATCGCCCACTGAATTTTAGCGTGACGCCGGGATTCACGGTCAAATTGTTATAGAATTTGTCTGCGTTGATAATGGTAGTGTCCACCGTAATCACTACGTCTCCGTCGCCCCCGTCGCCGTAGATTGGCCCGCTTTGTATTGTTGCAACCGCCCCGACCGACGCGTCTACATATTGCTTCGTCGCGGCTTGAAGATTCAACGCGGGATCGTCGCTCAGTGTCAACGCTCCCGTCATCGTATCGCCTGCTTTGCTGACCTTGCCGTTCACGCTGGTTGTAAGCGTACTCTCCGCCGCCGTTGCCCGCGTAATCTCAGCGTTCAAGTTCGTCGTCAGCGTCCCTTCCGCCCCTTGCGCCCGCGTCACCTCGTTTGTCAAATTCGTGGTAAGCGTTCCCTCCGCCGCCTGCGCACGTGTTTTTTCAGCATCCACATATTGCTTCGTCGCCGCGTGAAGGTTCAACGTCGGATCGCCGCTCAACGTCAATGCGCCCGTCATCGTATCCCCGGCCTTCGCCACTTTGCCGTTCACGCTGGTTGTCAGCGTACTCTCCGCCGCCGTCGCCCGGGTAATCTCCGCGTTCAAGTTCGTCGTCAGCGTCCCTTCCGCGCCTTGCGCCCGCGTCGTCTCAGCGTCCACGTACTGTTTGGGCGCGGCGTGAAGATTCAGCGCCGGATTTCCACTCAGCACAAGCGCGCCCGTCATCGTGTCGCCGGCCTTGGCCACTTTTCCGCTCGCCAATGTCCCTTCCGCCGCTTGCGCCCGCGTGGTTTCCGCGTCAACGTATTGCTTCGTCGCCGCGTGCAGATTAGCGCTGGGATCGCCGCTCAGCACCAGCGGCCCGCTCATCGTGTCGCCCGCTTTGGCAACCTTCGTGTTGATTGAAGTCTGAAGCGCCGTGTCCGCGCCCGTTCGCGCCGTGGTCTCCGCGCTCAGGTTCGTCGTCAGCGTGCTTTCGGCGGCTTGCGCCCGCGTCGTTTCCGCGTCCACATACTGTTTGGGCGCCGCGTGCAAATTGGCCAGCGGGTTTCCGCTGAGCGTCAGCGCCCCGCTCATGCTGTCCCCGGACTTGGACACCTTGCCGTCAATGTTCGTCTGCAACGTGGCGCCAGCCGCGGTGCGTGCCGTCACTTCCGCGCTGAGATTCGTCGTCAACGTGTTCTCCGCGGCTTGTGCGCGGGTGGTTTCAGCGTTGAGAGCCGTCGTCAGCGTGCCCTCCGCGCCCTGAGCGCGCGTGACTTCGGTGTTGAGAGCCGTCGTCAGCGTGCCTTCCGCGCCTTGAGCGCGCGTGACTTCGGCGTTGAGATTCGTCGTCAGCGTGCTTTCGGCATTCTGAGCGCGCGTGGATTCGCCGAGGAGCAAGGTCGTCAGCAATGTTTCGGCGTTCTGTGCGCGCGTCGTCTCCGCGTCCACATACTGCTTCGGCGCGGCATGAAGAGCGAGCGTCGGATTTCCGCTGAGCGTGAGCGCGCCCGTGAGCTTATCGCCGGCCTTCAACACATAACGGGAATCGAGGCCGACGGTGTCCAGCGCCGCCCAATCCGCGCCGCCCGCGCCGTCGGCCGTCAGCAAAAAACCGGCGGACGCCGCGCCGCTGCTGACTTTCGCGCTGGTCACCGCGCCAGTGGCGAGCTTCGGCGTCGTCACGGAACCGTCGGCCAAATCCATCGTGATCACGGGCGCAAGCGTGTTGCCGTCCGTAATCACAAACCCGCCCGACAGCGCTTGAATTGTGCCTTTGGCCATTACGCCTCGCGCGCGCATGATGCAATTGGTGGCCGCCGGCCCCGCGACGGTGAACGTCAAGAGATTTTGCAGCGACTTGTCTTTGACGGTGTTGTCGATCGTCCCCACGTCGGCAAAGGTGGCCCCGCCGTCGCGGCTGAGATCAATGATCACCTGCTTGAATCGTCCCGTCACGCGCACCTGCTGTGTTTGCCCCACAAGATAGACCTCGCCGCCCCGAGGCGTGGTGATTTCGAGAGGCGCGGTCGCGGCGCAGGCGTCGTGACTGGTGAAACTGGCGAGAATCAAAAGAGCCGAAACGACAATGCTGTTTTTCATGGCGACGATTCCATTTCAATCGGAATAAAGAAACACGCCCGCAAGACAACTCCTGCGGCACAAAAGGTTACAATCGCGAATATCGGTTGAAGAATACACCAACGCGGCGAAAGCGTCGGTTGTCTTGCACGGGGATTCGCGGGCGCGGTGCGCCACGCTGAAATCCGTGAACACCCACGAAACGTCTCGACGAAGCGGCGCCGCCGGCAGCCCGCGCGGCGGCGCAGGAGCGTGTGGCGATCTTGCAAAAATATCGGAGCGATTTCATAAAAAACGGGGCGAGTGTTGACTCGCCCCGTTCCGTGCTTCAGGAGGTTTTTTTAACCACAAGCGCGCGCGTTAATTTGTCGGAATGTACACGCGGGTGCCGATCGCCAGATGATTCGGATCCGAGAAGTGATTGGCTTCGATGATCGACTTCGGCTTGACGCCGTATTTGCGGGAGAGAGCGTAGATCGTTTCGCCCTGCGCGAGCGTGTGGTACTGTCCGCCGCCGCGCACTTGCGGGTCGGGAATCAGCGCGGCCTGCTGCACCGGCGGCGTAACGGGCGGCGTGTACACCGGCGGCACTACCGTTGGCGTGATGGGCGCGGAGAAGACCGGCAGATTCTGGCTGTCGCCGACGCGCTCGTACGAGGTGTTGGTGCCGGTGTACGTGCTGCTGGTGTTGTACGCGCTGGACGGCTCGCTCAGCGTTTGCGGCGCGGTGCCGACGTTGGCGTACTGGTTGCAAGTCGTGCAGGTCGATGCGTCGCTCACGCCGCACGTTTTGCAGGTGTTGCAGGTGTTGCACGAATTACATTTGTTGCAGCCGCAGTGATGGCCGCATCCGCTCAAAAACAAAAGTGTGACACAGACTGCCGCGAACGCGGCGAATCCGAACAGGCGCTTTGGCCCGGCTGACGTGAAGACGCTCATGACTGAATCCCCCCAAAGAGTATTGCGTTGCGGCCCCACGCCGCGCCACAGTTCTGGCTATCTTTTCGGAAAGGGATTTGACGCGCTTTAGAAGATTCGTTTTAAAAATGATTATCGGGCGAATCGTGAAATAGAATTCCGCGGTGCAAACTTTTCTCACAAGGAATAGTTCGCGGCGGCGTCATTCTGTACGATCAGTCAGGAAATTTGCCGCTTACTTGCGTGCGCGGCTCTGGGAATTGTCGCAGTCCCACCATTAATAGGAGGAGCACCAGATGGGCAAGGAAAGACCGGACTACCAGGACCTTGAGTTGACGTTGAAGCTCTACGAAATGCGCCGCGAGACCGTGACACGGCAATCGCGCGACGCGCTGAACTTTAAATTCTGGCCGAAAAGCTACGCGGATTTGAAGGCGATTTCGTCGGATTTCAAACACGAACTCAACGCGCCCTGGCGCCAGATGAGCGGGTACTGGGAGATGGTGTACAGTTTCGCGCGGCACGGATTGTGCAACGCAGATTTCCTCGTGGAAAACAACGGAGAAGGGCTGTTTTTGTTCGCGAAAGTGCAGCCGTACCTCGCCGAATTCCGGAAGGATTTTTCGCCGACGGCGTTTCAGAGCTGCGAGTGGATCTCACAGAATTGCGAGCAGGGCAAAAAACGCTTCGCGATGATTCAGGCGCGCGTGCAGAAGATGCTGGAGACGATGAAGTAAAGAAATGCAGTATGAGAGTAGAGAGTGTGAGAGTATGAGCGATGAAGCGATCCTTCATCGCTCATTTTTCTTCGCATAAACAACTCGCGGCATGCAGTGCCGCCCCGCCGTTACTCTCCACTCTCCACTCTCCATTCTCACACGTTCACTTCACTTCCCACATCCCAATCGGCGGACTGTGGACGACCGAGACGCTGGCGTTCGCGCCGAGGCGGTCGCGGCCCATCGCGATGGCGGCTTCGACGGTCGGTGCGGTTTGCCAGCCGAGTTGCGCGGCGGCTTGCGGGCTTTGCGGATTCACCGCGATGATTTGGCCGACGTGATCGGTGCCGTGCACGCCCCAATTCCACATTGAAATTGCGTGAAAGCCGTGATACGCGTTGTTGTGCCGATAGGCTTCGATGTACGCGGGGTTATTCGCGAGCTCATCGGACCACGTGTCGACGATTTTCGGATCGCGCGTCTGCTTGATGCGTTCGAACAAGTCGATGTAGCTCGGATGGTGCTGCTTGTTGAATTTATTTTCGAGCGGATGAATGAAGATGATCGTCCCGCCCTTTTTGACGACCGGTTGATTTTTGTAAAAATTAAACATGTAGCCGAGGCCCATCGAATACACGAGGATCGGGTTCATAATCGAATGCACGCTGTACGGCATCGTGTATGGAATCGGGCAGACGAGAATGTCGGACTGGCCCTGCACTTCGATGAGCTGCTGTTTGTACACATTCTGCAGCGTGATTTTGTGGACCGGTTCGGTTTCGCCGGCGTTGATGCCTGTCACCGCGTATGGCGCTTTGACTGAAAAAAAGATGTTGCGATTGAACGACAACGGCGTGCAATCGAGGAAGTGCTTGTTGATGCGCGCGCCGATTTTATCGACGATGTTCCACTGCGGCTCCGGTTTCTGCATGTAGCCGATGAACCAGGGAAACGTGTCGTTGTTGACGGTCGTTTCGATGTGAAAAATCTTGACTGACTTCTTGACGTAGCGGCCGATGCGGTCCATCGCGTGATGCATTTTGCTGCGCGGCGGATCGTTGAAGCTGCGCGAATGAAGCTGATGATCGCAGTTGTGATTCGAGCGCACGCAGCGGTACGTGGCGAGGCCGACGCCGACGGATTTGTGGCCGCCGTTGAGCGCGATCAAATTTAGATTCACGTAGATCAGCAGGTCGGACGTGGCCGCGCGCTTTTGAATTTCGACGATCTCGTTGAGTTCGGTTTGGCCGAGCACGATGTTGTCGTCTTTGTCTTCCGCGTCGTAATTGTAGAGCGTGCGTTTGGGCCAGTGCGCGTTGAAGATTTTCGCGCCGAGCATCTGTTTGACTTCCCAGTCGTGCATGTGGCGGTGCAAACACACGGCGATGACGAGGTGAACGTCCGAGACGCCGGCGGCGGCGAAGCGTTCGAGCAACACCTCGACAATCGTCTGGCGATGATCGGGCGAACGCATGATCGGCAGCGAAAGTGAAATGTCGTCGATGGCGACGGTTACTTTCATGCCCGGTTTCAGGTGCGCGCGCAACGGATCCATCCCGATCGGGTTGTCGATGGCGCGCTCAACTTCGCCGCGGACGTTCGCGATGCCGGGCAGCGGCGGGCGCGGATAGAGCACGCGCGTGCCGACGGGGAGTTTGGCGTAGACGAAGCGTTCGCCGTTCGGCAGAAAGAGCGGGCCGTCGTTTTTTTCAACGATGCGGATGAGATTTTCTTTGTCAATGCTCTGCATGGGTGCATTTTACTCGAAGCATTTGGGCGTGCCTAGTTTCTCGCAGTGGCCTTCGCGAAAAGTGTAATGCTCCTGGAATTGCCAGTTGAAGGTCTGGCGGAATTTCAGGCTGCGCTGCTGATCCTTCGAGGGTTTGAAGCGGCCGCTGTTTTTCGCGGCTTCGTAAATCGGCTCGTCGAGTTCGTAGCGAATGAGCACGCCGCTGAGGGCTTCGTCGTGGATGTATTTGTGGGCGGAGTCGAGCAAGAGCCATGCGCCCATGGGGCAGGTGCCTTTTTCGCCCATGAAGATCCAGATGGTTCGGCCGCTGTAGACGTCGCCCATTTTTTTCTCCCAATGGTTCAATTAAACAACGAATCGCGCGAATTTCACGAACGAAACTTGTTTCTGATAAACGATATGAAAGTTCGATGATGAAATTGCCATCGACACTTTTCAATTCATCGTTCATCGTTCATAATTCATCGTTCATTTTACACGTGCGATGGAGGGGGTTCATGTCGCTTCAGGAAGTCAAAGACAACTGGATTTATCTGGACCGCAACACGGGCATGTGGCACAAGGATTTTGAATCGGCGCAGGGGGTGTTTCAGCCGATTCATTGGGTCGCGATGCACCGCATGCAGTGCATGCTGCGGTTGATGCCGCACGAAGGCCAGATCGCCGATATCGGATGCAGCTATGGAATTCTCACGCTCAACATGGCCGCGAAGAAACCGCGCGCGCATCTGCTGGGCATCGATCCGGACGCGGCGCGGTTGGAGGTCGGCAATACGTTGAAGGGCGAGCATCGTCTTGCGAACGTCATTTTTGAAACGGCCACGCTGGATGAAAACAGTTTGAAGCCGGGGAGTTGTTCCGGGGTGGTCTGTACGGAAACGCTGGATCACATCGAGGGCATCAAACCGCGGCTGGAAGAGGCTGTGACAAAATTAATGTCGCTGCTGAAGCCGGGCGGGCGGCTGCTGCTTTCGATTCCGGCGCTGGATGAGATGGGCAAAGACGCGCCGCGCCCGCCTTCGCCGCTGACGATGCAGGATTTTTCTTTTTTGAAAAATATTCAATACGACCGGAATTGTCCGCGTTGGTGGCATTTATTTTTTGTGGACAAGAAGTGAGGGGAAACAGGAGCGGCGGCACTCATGCCGCCGTTGACATGGCAGCGCGCACGGCGGCAAGAGTGCCGCCGCTCCTTACGATTACCCGCTCATACTTCTTCCGTTGCCGGGGGCGGCGCTTCTTTGAACAGGTCGCCCGCGCTTCTGGCGGATTTGCGCGTGTAGTGCGCGGAGATCAGCAGCGGCGCGAGGGCGAGGATTTCCACAAGCGCGGCCGCTCTGAACGCGAGTGTGTAGCCGGCGATTTTGTCGCTGTGCGCGCCGTCTGGTTTGTAGTAATCCGCCAAGAAACTGGCGAGGCGATGCCCCAGCAAACTGCCCATGCCCTGCGAAATGGCGGAATACATCGCCCGTCCGGTTGCGCGCAGCGGTTCGTCCACGTTGTGTTCGAGGTAGGAGATGGAGCCGGCATAGCAGAGCGCGAAGGTGAAGGCGTGCGTGGTTTGCAGCGAGGCCATCGTCACGCTGTTTCCGATTGCCGGAATGAGGACCCAGCGCACGGCCGTCATCAGCATTGAAATGCCAATCAATGGAAAGAGCGGACGGCGCGCGAGCAGGCCGCGCACGAATTGAAACATGACGATTTCTGCGACGACGCCGGCGCCGAGCGACCATTCGGCGACGCCCGGCGCGAAGCCGCGCGCGTCCAGCGAGAGCGGGTAAAAAAGATAGTATGGCGACATCGACGCTTGATGAACCATGCCCGCGATGAAAAACCACATCAGCGCGGGATCGTGCGCAAGCCGTTGGGCGTCGCGAAACGACGGACGGGGACGGTGGAGGTTGGTTTCGTGCTGCTTGAGCCATTGGGCGCACACGGCGGCGAGCACGGCGAGGCACAGCGCAACGAGCGGCACGCGCAGCAAGTACTCCGGGCCGTGCTGAAAATACTTGAAGCCAAACATCACCGCGATAAAGCCGATCGAACCCCATAGGCGAAGACGGGCGAAATCCGTGCCGATGCGGCGCGCTTCAACGATGGCCACACTGTCGGCCAGCGGAATAATGGGCGTGGCGAAGAACGAATAGAGCAGCCAGACGCCGATGACGCCGCCAAAGGTCGTGACGCTGCCCAGAGGTATCAGCGCCAGCGCGACGCAGACGCACGCGACTTTCAGCAGCAGGACGGGGCGGTTAAGCTTGTCGGCGGCAAAACCCCAAAGCAAGGGAACGAACATGAGCAGCCAGGGGCCGATGGAATTGACCCAGCCGATTTGAGTGCTGGAGAAGCCGAGCGCGTCGAGGTATTTTGGGAAGTTGGGGAGCAGCAGGCCGGTGACGCCGATGAAGAAAAAATAGAATAGGGCGATGCGCATGTGATCCTAGCTATCGTCAAGATCGTCGCGGGAAAAACGCTTTAATTTGTGGACGTTCATCATACTCTCTTCAGATTCATCACAAGCAACGGACTTTCAAACACTATGGCTCGATTAGGCGATTTGTTTCCAGAAGATTTGCAGGAAGTGGCGGGATTGAAATCCGCGCCGCCCGCGGCGGCTCCAGTTCCGCCGCAGGCGCCGCGCCCGCTAGCGGCGCAACCTTCGCGGCCGCCGCTTGCGCAGCCGCCGCGACAGGGGGTTGCGCCGATGCAGCCGGTGCGGCCTGTGTCCCCGCCGGCGCTTCAGGCGCGGCCGCGCGCGCCGATTGTGCGCGTGTGTGTGAGGGACTTTGCGGCGGGGCAGGACGTCGAAGGCATTTATCTCGTCGCCGAATCGACCATCCGCGCCTCGAAGAACGGCTCGAAGTACATTCAGGCGACTTTCTGCGACAAGACCGGCACGATGCCCGTGCGCCAGTGGGACGTGAACGATGCGGCGCTGGCGGAATACCGCAATGGGGGGTACATCAAAATTCGCGGGCGCGTCGAGCTGTACAAAAATGCGCTGCAGTTGATCGTCTTTGCGGCACAAAACGCGGATGGAGAGAATATCGATGCCGCCGATTTCATTCCGGTTTCGTCGCGGCCCATTGAGGAAATGGAACGCGAACTCGACGCGCTGCTCGAGACTTTCACCGATCCCGACTACAAAAAACTGCTCCAAACGATCTTCAGCGACGCGGACATTCGCGCGCGATTTTTGCGCGGGCCGGCCGCGGCTTCCGTGCATCACGCGTGGCGCGGCGGATTGATCGAGCACGTGCTTTCCGCGTGCAAAACCGCGCAAGCGATTGCGGAGCAGCGTCCCTTTATGAATCGCGATCTGCTCATGGCCGGCGTGCTCCTTCACGACATCGGCAAAATCGAGGAGATCGACGCGGGGCCGGGATTCTCTTACACGGACACTGGCCGCTTGTGCGGACACATTACGCTGGGCGCGCTGCTGGTCGAACGGAATATTTTGAAGATCGAGAACTTTCCGGCGAAAAAGCGCGCGTTGATCATCCACATGATTCTCAGCCATCATGGCCAGCTCGAATTCGGCAGCCCGGTGATACCGTGCACAATGGAAGCGGTTGCGCTGCATTATCTGGAATGCCTCGACGCGAAAGTGCAGGGCATTCAGACGATCATCGAGCGCGAACGCGACGCGGGGAACGAGAATGCGTGGAGTGATTTTGCGCGGGTGTTGGATGGGAGGATATTTAAGGGATAATTCAAAGTTCAAAATTCAAAATTCAAAATTAAACCGCTGCCATGAAATGGACGTTCAATTTTTAATTTTTAATTTTGAATTTTTAATTTTGAATTCTCCGCGTCCACCCCTCCACCACATGCACGCGCCCGCGGTCCTGATATTTGGCTTCGGCGCCTTGCGGGACGATGTGCCAGGCCCAGCGTTCGACGCTGAGCGCTGAGCCTTGAGGCCAGAGGTCACGAATCTTCTGGCCATTGAGCGGGTCGCTGCGTTCGACGATTTCGACGGGCCATTTGAAAATGGGTTCGCCTTTGTCGTCCACGCTCACGCCCGCGTCGGACGGCGCGGCTTCGGCGAGCAGATTGTGGGTGATGCGCCCGCGAACTTGGTAGGTGAGAACGGAAATGTCGCTCGAGGCGTATGCGATGGCGCCGCGCTGGGAGGCGAGATCGTGAATGTGGCGCGCGCGCACGCGGTCGAAGTAACGTTCCAAACTGCCGGCGGCTTTGTCGTATTTTTCGAAGGGCTGGTCGAAGCGTTTCTTGAACACATTTTGAATGTGCCGGCGCGGGTAGTAGCCCAACTGGCTCATCAGGTTCGTCGAAACGATCATGCGTATGTCGGAGAAGGCGCGCGCCCACGGGGCTTGGGGCGTGCCGGCCTCATTGAAGCCGCGTGCGAGTTCGTCGGCTGCGGCGGCGGCGGAGCGCGCGCTGTGAATTGCGTGTTCGGCCCACGCGGCGGTGTCCACAACGGAGGCGGTGAGGTCGCCGATTTCGAATTGCGGTTTGGGGATTTCTTTCACGCGCGACGCGGCAATCACGCGCTCGACGTATGGCACGACGCAGAAATCGGCGTCGAGCAGCACGATGCGTTCGAAGCGCGGAAAAATCTGCTCCCACGGGACGTCCAGCAGCCGGCCCGCGCCAAGGATCATCAGCGTGCCGCCGCGTTTTTCGTCGAGCAATTCCGCGGCGCGCAAGAGGCCGCCGCGGTTTCGCTCCAAATGCGGCGCCCAATAACTCGCGGATTTGCGGTAGCGTTCGAGGATGCCCATGCCGGACTGCACGTATCCTTGCTGGCGCAGGCGGCGGTCGCCGGAGGCGCGCACGTAATCCCATAGATCGAGCAAGGCCATGCGGAAAGTTTCCTCGGACGGCCGCTTACTTACGTGAGCGGCTCTGGCGATCCGGCTGAAGTGTACACTTTGCCAACGCGGATTGTAAATTGAAAGCTGCGGCTCGTCAGGGTTTTTCAAACGGCGATTCATAGGGCCTATAGGGCATATAGGACCAATGGGCCAACGGCTACGCGCACGGCTTTGGCCAAGGGTTCGCGCCGAAGCCGGAAAGAGGATGCGAGAAGTGAAAAGCCCTGTGCTGCTCGCGTGCGGGTCCCTCCCATAATAAATCGGCGCGGTGCGGAACTTTCATTCCAAAAATTGCGTTTCGGCGCGAAAGGCGTTATTATGGGCGAATCGAGTTGCCGCGAATACGTGGAGTCTTGCCTATGAGTTTTCCGAAGATGTTGCGCTTGCGCCAGAAGTTTCCCGCTCCACCCGCGTTGAATATCCCAGCGGTGCTGGCGGAGCAATTCGCGGCGCGCAAAATCCTGAGCGGGATCAAGCCCGGCGCGCGCATCGCCGTGACGGCCGGCAGCCGCGGCGTGTCGAATGTCGCACTCATTGTCGGTACTGTCGTGAAGCTCTTAAAGGAGGCGGGCGCGGCGCCGTTTGTTTTGCCAGCGATGGGCAGCCACGGTGGTTCGACGCCCGAAGGACAGGCGGGCATTCTCGCCGATTATGGAATTACGGAAAAAACGATGGGCGTGCCGATTCGAGCGTCGATGGAAACGAAAATCGTCGGCGCCACGCCTGATGGCGTGCCGGTGCATTGCAGCGTCGAAGCGCTGAATTCGGACGGCGTGATCGTGGTTAACCGGATCAAGCCGCATACCGATTTTCACGGCGGGCGGATTGCCAGCGGCGTGATGAAGATGATGGCCATCGGCTTGGGCAAGCGCAACGGCGCGGAGTGTTGCCATGCGGCGGCGTCGCGGCTGGGCTATGAGCGCGTGATGCTTTCGGTGTCGCGCGTGAATTTGGAAAAGGCGCCGATTATTTGCGGCGTGGGAGCGGTCGAAGATCAGCGGCATCAGACGGCGATTTTGAAAGCGATGCCGCGGGACGTGCTTGAAGAGGAAGAATCGCAGTTGCTGAAAGAGGCGCGCGCGCGCATGCCGAAATTGCCGTTCGATGACGTCGATTTGTTGATCGTCGATCGAATCGGAAAAAACATCAGCGGTACGGGGATGGACACGAACATTATCAATCGCGGCGTGCAAGGTTATTCGTCGTCGCTGGTGCCCGGCGACATAAAGCCGCCGATTATTCGCCGCTTGTTCGTGCGTGGTTTGACGCCTCAGACGCACGGGAATGCCGTCGGCATTGGGCTCTCCGATTTTTGCACGACGCGGACGGTGCAGGCGATGGACAGAAACACGACGTACATTAATTCGATTACGGCGCTTACGCCGCAGCCGTGCAAGATTCCGATTTATTTTGATACGGATCGCGAATGTATCGAGAAAGCGCTCGCGACGCTGGCGCTGCCGCCGGGGACGCTGGCGAAATGCATTCGCATCGCGGATACGCTTTCGCTGGAAGAGGTGTGGGTGTCGGAGGCGTATGCGGGGGAGATCAAAGGGCGGGAGGATTTGGAGGCGATGTCGGGGGCGGAGGAGATGAAGTTTGGGGCGGATGGGAATTTGGCCGAGTAGCGTTCCATCATTTTTCATTTTTTCATTTTCCATTTCATTCAATTGCGGAAGCTAAATCTATGAAAATCACCAACATCACTCCCATGGTCCTTGGCACGCCGTGGCGCAACCTGACGTACTTGAAGATGGAGACGGACGAGGGTCTCGTCGGCGTTTCGGAATGCAGAAACGTCAGCCGCACGGAGGCGCTGCTGGGCTATTTGCAGGGCGTCAAGAATCGCTGGGTGATTGGGCACGATCCGTTCAACATCGAACTGCTGTTGAAGATCATGTTTCACGAAGATTTCGCGCGCGTGGACGACGTGGCGGGGTCGGGCATCGGGCTGATTGAAATGGCGTGCTGGGACATTGTGGGCAAGGCGCTCAACCGGCCTGTGTACCAATTAATGGGCGGCGCGGTGCGCGACAAAATCAAGGCTTATGCGAACGGTTGGTACACGGTCGAGCGCAAGCCGGAGGAGTTTCACAAGGCGGCGAAGAAAGTGGTCGCGCGCGGGTACAAGGCGCTGAAGGTCGATCCGTTCGGCGCGGGATTTTACGAGATGGAGCGCAAGGAGAAAACGCTCTCGGTTGCGTTGATCGAAGCGATTCGCGATTGCGTCGGGCCGGATGTCGAGATCATGGTCGAGATGCACGGGCGATTCAGTCCGGCGACGGCGATCGATATCTCGCGCGATCTGGAGCCGTTCAGGCCGTCGTGGGTCGAAGAGCCGATTCCGCCGGACAATCTCGAAGCGATGGCGAAAGCGGCGGCGAAAATAAATCTGCCGATCGCGACGGGCGAGCGCATTCACACACGTTACGAAACGCGGCGATTGCTGGAATTGGGCTGCATCGACGTGCTGCAGACGGACATCACCGAATCGTGCGGGTTGCTTGAAGGCAAAAAAATCGCGGCGATGGCGGATGCGTATTACGTCACGTTCGCGCCGCACAATGTCGGCGGGCCGCTGAGCACGGCGGCGTGCCTGCAACTGGCCGCGTGCACGACCAATTTCAAAATCCTCGAACACTTCAACGACTTCGTGGATTCGTGGGTGAAAGACGCCGCGAAAGGGCCGGGATATCCGGAAGTCGTGGATGGTTATTTCTCGCTGCCGAGCGGGCCGGGATTGGGGATCACGCTCAACGAGGATTTCATCAAGGAACATCCGCCGGCGAAGGAACATTTCAATTTGTTCCGCGAGGATTGGCATCGAAGGCAGCAGAAGTGAGTGGGGAGCGGGGAGTGGAGAGTCGAGAGTGGGGATAACGGCGGTGGTCGCGCTTCGCGCTCCCGCTGTTTAACCGATGGATTTTATGCGCGCGATTGTTTTTTCATTTCTGATCGTGTTCATTGCGGCGCTGGCGTGGGCTGTACAGGCGCCGTTGAGCGCGTATTGGAACGTGCGCGCATTTTCAAGCGAGCGCGGCGATGCGCTGGCCGCGGAGGAAGCGCTGATTCGCGCGGGGCCGGCGGCGCTGCCGGTGTTGACGCGCGGATTGCATTCGGACAATGGCAACGCGCAGTTTCATTGCGCCAAAGTGCTGATGGTGCTCGGGGACAACGAAGGCGAGGAATTTCTGTTGCAGGCGCTGCATGCGCATCCGGACAAGGACGATCCGATTGGCCGTGAAGCGGAAGCGTTTTTGCTTTCGGCGTGGGATCGCCGCGACGGGCCGGACGCGATGCTGCGCCAGAAACTCAGCGAGGCCGAAGCGCAGGACAGTGCGCCGCAGAAACTGGCGGTGCTCAACGATTGTCTTGCGCGCTATCCGGGCTGGGCCGACGGTTATGCGCGGCGCGCGCGGATTTATCAGCAGGCCAGCGAAGTGTACGAAGCGCGCCGCGACGCGCTGGCGGCGCTGTCGCTCGCGCCCAATCATTTCGAAGCGCTGGTGACGCTGGGGCGGATTCAACTGATCGCGGACGCGCCGCAGTTGGCGTACAAATGTTTCGAGCGCGCGCTGACGGTCAATCCGCGCTTGAAGGATGCGCTACAAAACGACATTCGCGACACGTTCAAGGCGCTGGAGTTGGAGCGCATTCGGCGGCGGGAGGAGCGGAGACGGAATGTGCCGTTGGTTTGATTCAAGATTCAATGATTCAAGATTCAAGATCAGTCTTGTCCATAACGATTGTAAAACTCATGGCAAAAAACCGTGAGCGCAGCCGCGATCCCGATTATCTGGCGCCGTTGGCGCTAAACGCAAATGCAATCGAACTAACACAGACCCTCGCACAGCACTTCGAAGAACATCCCGCTTCCATTCTCGCGCTTATTCTGCTAAACTGATTCAAAAAGAATGCCGCTTTTTCACAGGAGAACCGTACCGCCATGTCCGACCAACTCCCCGCCATCAAGAATCTGTATGCCACACTCAGCGAGCGCCACGCCTTGCTGCGCAAACGCCTTGGCCGCGATCTCACGCAGGCCGAGAAAATTCTCTTCGCGCATCTCAACGACCCGCAAGGCCAGGAGCTCAAGCGCGGCGAAAGCTTTTTGATGCTGCGGCCGGATCGCGTGGCGCTGCAGGACGCGACGGCGCAGATGGCAATTTTGCAGTTCATTTCCAGCGGCAAGAAGCGCGTGGCCGTACCGACGACCGTGCATTGCGACCACCTTATTATTGGGCGCACGGGCGCCGAAGCCGACATGCAAGTGGCGCTGCGCGACAACCGCGAGGTCTTCGATTTCCTTTCGTCGTCGGCTCAGAAATACGGCATGGGATTTTGGAAACCGGGCGCGGGGATCATTCATCAAGTGGTGCTCGAGAACTACGCGTTTCCAGGCGGGTTGATGATCGGCACCGACAGCCACACGCCCAACGCCGGCGGCATGGGCATGCTGGCGATCGGCGTCGGCGGCGCGGACGCGGTGGACGTGATGGCGGGGATGCCGTGGGAACTGCTCAATCCGAAAATCGTCGGCGTGAAATTGACGGGCCGTTTGAACGGCTGGACCAGCGCGAAAGACGTGATCTTGAAGATGCTCGAGATTCTGACCTGCGCGGGCGGCACGAACAAGATCGTCGAATATTTCGGCCCGGGCGTGGAGAGCATCAGCCTCACGGGGCGCGGCACGATCACGAACATGGGCGCGGAATTGGGCGCGACCACGTCGGTCTTCCCCTTCGATGAACGCACCGCGACGTACCTCGATGCGACGTTCCGCAAAGACATCGCGGCCGAAGCGAAGAAATACGCGTCGGCGCTCAACGCCGATCCGGCGGCGCACGACGATCCGAAAAAATATTACGACGAGGTGATTGAGATCGATCTCGACAAACTCGAACCGATGCTCGTCGGCCCGCACAGCCCCGACGTCGCGCATTCGGCGTCGCAAATGAAGGCGCATCAGGAAAAGGAAAAGTATCCGGACGAAGTCAAAGTTGCGCTGATAGGGTCGTGCACGAACAGTTCGTACGAAGACATCGGCCGCGCGGCGTTCGTCGCGCGCCAGGCGCTGGCGAAGGGCATCAAACTAAAGACGCAGTTGCTCGTGACGCCCGGCTCGGACCAAATTCATTCTACGATGACACGCGATGGCCAGTTGGAAACGCTCAAGCAGCTTGGCGGAACAATTCTGGCCAACGCCTGCGGCCCCTGCATTGGCCAATGGAAACGCGAGGACGTCAAAGAAGAAGACGGCAGCGCCGAGAAACCGAACGTGATCGTGACGAGCTTCAATCGCAATTTCCGCGGGCGCAACGACGGTTTTAAAGCGACGCTGGCGTTCATCGGCTCGCCGGAAGTCGTCGTCGCGAAAGCGCTCGCGGGTTCGCTGAGTTTCAATCCCATCACCGACACACTCGTCGCCGCCGACGGTTCGCGCGTGAAGCTCGATCCGCCGAGCGCGCCGGAGCTGCCTGCGAACGGATTCGTGCGCGACGACAAGGGCTTTCAGCCGCCCGCTGAAAACGGCGAACGCGTCGTCGTCACGGTCGATCCAAAATCGGAGCGCTTGCAACTGCTCGAACCGTTCCCCGAATGGGATGGCAAGGACATTATCGATGCGCGGATTTTGGTGAAGGCGCTGGGCAAATGCACGACCGACCACATCAGCGCGGCGGGCAAGTGGCTCAAATTCCGCGGGCATCTCGACAATATTTCGAACAACCTGCTGATCGGCGCGACGAACGCGTTCACGAAAGAAATCGGAACGGGCAAAAATCTGCGCACGGGACAGACCGGACAAGCGTTCCCCGCGATTGGGCGCGATTACAAAGCGCACGGGATTCAATGGGTGGTCTTCGGCGACAACAATTACGGCGAAGGTTCCAGCCGCGAACACGCCGCGCTCGAACCGCGCTTCCTCGGCGGGCGAGCGATCATCGTAAAAAGTTTCGCGCGCATCCACGAGACGAATCTGAAAAAGCAAGGAATGTTGCCGCTGACGTTTGCGAATCCGGCGGATTACGACAACGTTCGCGAAGATGATCTTGTGAGCATCATGGGCCTGGCGACTCTCGCGCCGGGCAAGCCGTTAACCTGCGCGCTGAAACATTCGGACGGCACGGCGCACGGCATCCAGTTGAATCACAGTTTCAACGCGGAACAGATCGAATGGTTCAAAGCGGGGAGCGCGTTGAATTTGATGAAGAAGATGGAACATTAGAGACACGGAGACGCGGGGACACGAGGACGCGGAGACGAAGAACGGCGCCGAGGAGAGCTCGGCGCCATTTTGTTACGGCTAATGGGGTGGGGCAGACATTCCTGTCTGCCAGATGATGGATGAAATGACAACAACCGAACAAACCACCGCGCAACCAAATGCTTGCGGCTGCGCCACCGACGGCCTCAAACGCCCGCCCGCCTGGCAAGGTTTGACCCTCGCCTCCGTGCTGCCGGAGGCCACGCCCGCCGACGCCGCGCCGGAGCCGGATGCGCCGCAGGGCGAATACGATCCGCGCACGATTGAAGCGCCGCTTAGCGTGCCGCTGATCGCCGGGGAGTCGCCCAAGCACGAGGTCGAATTGCTCGCCCCTGCCGGCGGATTGGATGCGGGGTATGCGGCGTTTCATTATGGGGCGGATGCGATTTATCTGGGGTTGAAGAAATTTTCGGCGCGCGCGGAAGCGGAGAATTTTACGCTCGACGATTTGGATGCGATCACTTCGTTTGCTCACGCGCTTGAACGCAAACGCCGCGTCTTCGTTACGGTCAACACTGTGATTTTGCAGAACGAGTTGCGCGAATTGGTCGAAGTCTTGGGCGCGATGAGCGAGATCGGCGTCGATGCGCTGATTATCCAGGACATGGGCGTTTACAACATCGTGCGGCGGCATTTCCCGGAACTTGAACTGCACGCGAGCACGCAACTGGCCGTACACAACCGCGCGGGCGCTGAAGCGCTCAAAGCGATGGGATTCACGCGCGTAGTTCTCGCGCGCGAATTGACGATTGAAGAAGTCGCCGACATCACCGCGACTTCGGGCATCGAAACCGAAGTCTTTATCCACGGCGCGCTGTGCTATTCGTACAGCGGCCTGTGCCTGTTTTCGTCGCAGACCAACGGGCGCAGCGGCAACCGCGGCAAGTGCGCGTATTCTTGCCGCGACGAATTTCAAATCAGCGGTGCGCCGGAGACGCTGCGCGACGGCACGGCGACGAAGCGCAGCGCCGAGCACGGCTTCGCGTTTTCGATGAAAGACCTTGCGCTGCCTGATCATCTTCCCGCGATACGCGCGGCCGGTGTGTCGTGCGTGAAAATCGAAGGCCGCAAGAAAAGTCCGCTGTACGTTGCGACGACAACCGATTACTACCGCCGTCTGCTTGACGGATCGCTTCCGAAAGAGGACCGTGCGCAGCACGAAGCGGACATGCAGACGGTCTTCAGCCGTCCGTGGACGCGGCTGTTCACGCTTTCGCATAAATACAAAGAGGTGGCGGATCGCGACACCGTTGGCCACCGCGGCACGCGCATCGGCGTCGTCGAAAAAGTGCTCGACGCCAATTCCGCGCAGCCGTTCGTCCGCTTCAAAACATCCCGACCGCTCGAACGCCACGACGGTTTGCAAATCGATGTGCCACAACTCGGCAAGCCTTTCGGCTTTGCCGTCGAGACGCTGCATCTGATACATCCGGATTCGCGCCGCAAAGCAACGCTGCCGCTGCATGTCACGCCGCACCGCATACGCGAGCCTTACGAAGAAGTCTTCGAAGCGCCGGCCGACGCCATCGTCGAAGTCGCAATGCCGGAGGAGCATCCGTTCATTCCGGACGGCGCGCCGATTTACTGCTCGTCGTCGCAGGATGTGAAGCGGCGCTATCGGCACGCGCATCCGAAGCCTGGGCTTTATCGCACGCGGCGCGTCGTCGATGTTGAAATCAAATTGGGCAGGGACGAGTTGGCCGTTTACGCGCGCGTTTCGCCGCGCGACCCCTCACCCCTAACCCCTCTCCCCCAAGGGGAGAGGGGGACCGCGCCGATTGAGATTCGGCGCTTGGTACGCGGGCCGTTTTCGAAAGTGAAGGATGCGGCGAAAATGAGCGTGGCGGCGCGCGGCGCGTTTGAGAAGCTTGGGGAGACGCGGCTGGCGCTGGGGGAGTTCGCGTTTGAAAATCCGGACGGTTGCTTTGTCCCTGTCTCGCAACTCAACGCGCTGCGCCGCGATGTCGCGGATGAATTGGAACGCGCGCTGGATGCCCAACTTCAGAAGCGGCTAAATGCGGTTTGCGATGACGTGTTGCCGAGGAGCGGCGGCGCTCCTGCCGCCGAACGAAATTCATCCATACCAAACGGCGGCAAGAGTGCCGCCGCTCCTATTTGGTCGATCAAAGTGGACCGCATCGCCTTTCTCGATGAATTTGACGACCGCGAATTTGAGCATGTGGACGAGATTGTGATCGACATCGCGCGCGATCACGCGACCGTTCTCGCGGAGAAGTTGGAGCGCCTTGCCGCGCGGATTGGGCTCGAACACATTCGTCTCGCGCTTCCGCCGGTCACGCGCAAATGGGAGGAGCATGGCATTGAGTTGAAACTTGCGCGGCTGCGCGAAATGGGCTTTTCGAAATGGGAAGCGGGGAATGTGTCGGCGTGGAGTTATTTGAACGCGCGTGAGTTGTTGATGGAAACGGGCCGGCGGGACGCCGGCGGTACAGGCGCAGCGCGGGCCGGCGGTACGGATCTCGCGACGGATTGGTCGGTCTACGTCGTCAATCGCATGGCGGCGCGGCAGGTCATCGCGATGGGCGCGCGGCGCTTTGCGCTTTCGCCGGAGGACGGGCTGGAAAACATGCGCTCGCTGCTGGCTGAATTCGGCGCGAAAGCCGTTGTGATCGTGCATCAGGACACGCCGATGTTCATGGCTGAATCCTGCGCGTACGCGAATTTAATCGGCGGCTGTCCGGGCAAAGCCAACTGCCGCTTCGAAAGCATGGACATGGTTTCGAGCTACGGCGAAAAAGTGCAGGCGATCGATTACCACTGCCGCACGATCGTGTTGAACAAAGGCGCGTTCTGCATTGCGCCGCGCAGCGCCGAATTGTGCGCCGCCGGCGCGGTTTCGCTTCGCGCGGATTTTATTTATCGAAATTACGCCGCCGATGACGTCGTTAAAATCTGGCGGCTTGTACGGGCTGGAAAAAACGTGCCGCATGGCCATGCGGCGAATTTTGACCGCGGGATGTTGTAGTTTGCATTAAATTTGCGGCATCGTTTTCCGCAAGCGCCTTCCCCTCACCCCGCGAGCGAGTACGCTCGTCGGCCCTCTCCCGAAGGTAGAGGGGAATAGCGGCGGTGCGCGCAACCAAAGTGACAGAGGCCATAGTTTATCGCGGCGCGAAAACTCATTGTTCGAAAAATCTGAGGATGCGGTTATCATCGCTTTTGAAGAATCCATTATTTGGAGCGACAACATGAAACGACTTTGCGCCGCACTTTTCCTTGCAGTGTGTTTTGCAGCCTCGGCTCAGGCCGCCGACCTTGTGCGCCATGTCGTCTGCCTCAAATTCAAGGAAGGCACGAAGCCGGAAGAGATCAAAAAGATTGAGAATGCGTTTCGCGCTCTGAAGGAGAAAATCAGCGACCGCGTGCTTGGGCTTGAATGGGGCACCAACGTCAGCAAGGAAAACCGCGATAAAGGTTTCACGCATTGTTTTGTGCTGACGTTTGCCGATGAAAAGGACGTGCGCTCCTACGCCGAACATCCGGATCACAAAGCGTTCGTTGCGCTCGCCGGGCCGTTCCTCGACGACATCTTCGTGATCGATTTTCACGCCAAGATCGAATAGCATTTGCGAAAAATTTATGGCAACCAGACGGCTTTTACTGCCAGCGCTTGTGTGTCTCGCCTGCTCGGCCCGCGCGCACCAGTTCCTTCAAGGCCGGCTGGAAACCATTGTCTACCGCGACAAAATTGTGATCTGGGCCAGCGTGCCGCTGGAAGAAGTCGTGATTCAATTGCTGCTTCCCGTGGACGACAACCTTGAAGTCAACACACAGGCGGCGGCCTATAAGGACCATGGCAAATATTTGCTCAAGCACATCGCCGTGAGCGCCGACAAGAAAATTCTTGCGGGAAAGGTCCTCTCGCTTCAGGAACCCAACCACAACAAATTCACCATAGGCGCGCCGTCCGGCGAATACGTTCGCTACGAACTCGAATACCCTCTCGCCTCGCCGCCGGCGGCGCTGGAAATCACGCAGAACATTTTGCATGAAGTCGAATTCAGTCCGGGCACGCCGTGGCAGATGAGTTTTATCGCCGGCATCCGCCAGGATCAAAAAACCGGCCGGGAAAATCTGCTCTTGGACAGCACCACAAAGATCGACTTCGCCTGCGATTGGTCCGCGCAGCCCGAAACTCCAAAAACGCAGCCGGCGCCGAGCGCGCAATCGTCGCTTTCGCCCCACACGCCTCCCGAAGCGTTGAATCAGCCGATCCCCGAAACGCAATCCAACCGCACGCCGTTCATTCTGGGCGTCGTGATCGGGCTCTGCGTGATCTATCTCGTGGCGATCGTTGCAAAAAAGTCTCGGCGAAAGTAACGGCTGGCTATGGCACGCGAATTCGTGGGCGATGCGCAATTAAATAGGGCGTATAGGGCTTATGGGGCCAATGAGCCAATGGGCCAATGGGCCAAAGGCAGCGCGCGGGATTTAACCAAGCCCGTGCGGGGAAGAGAATGCCGAAGTAAAAGTCCCTCTAAGCCGACAATTGGCACATTGCGTGCGGTTGTGGTTTATGTAATAGCGACGTGAAGTGAAAACCGACACTTTTCGATTGAGATTCAATCGCCGTGTGGCGAAAGATTGTTGACATTTCAGACAGATGAAAGGAACCCGCCCATGACACATTTCCGATTCGCCTTGCCGCTGCTGGCCGCAATGCTTTTTTCGGCTGCGTTGAAGGCTGAAGAGACCACAACCGACGCGCCAAAAGTCGATGACGCGAAACCCACCGAAACGAAGCCGGCGGATGCGCCAAAGACCGACGGCGAACTGCCCAAGGCGCCGGACGGGACTTCCACGCTGGCCGCATCGCACGCGAACGAATCGCTGGCCGGCGTTATCGGAAAGGCCAAGCCCAAGGACAAGGCTGAGAAGAAGGCCGCGAAAAAAGGCGGAGGTTTGGACACCTTTACGCTCCACGTGGCCGGCTCGAAGATCAAAGGGGACAAAGAAGCCAAGAAGGGGCGAACCGTTACGCTGACCGCCAGCGGCGACGTGCTCGCTCAATTGAAGGCATTCGCTGAAACAAAAGCGCACATCAAAGTGACGGGCGATCTCAATGGGGACACGATGACGGTCAAGGAAGTCTCTGAAACGCCGGCGGACAAGAAAAAGAAGAACAAGAACAACGTTTAAGGCCGGGCGTGTCTGCGGCGCGCCAACTATGGAAGTTCGATCAGGAGACGGGGAAAGGAGCGCGCGATCAAGCGCGCTTTTTTATTTGGGGTCATTCTTGTCCAAAACGGATTTGGAATTCATAGGAGATGCCGCGCCGATGACCGCGAAATCCGTGACGCATTTTCAAGGCGCAGGTCGTGCTGCCGAAAATGGCCCAGGACGGCGCTGGCAATCGTGAGAAGCTCGCACAATTCTGCGGTGCCCGTTGACTGGAATGGGCGGTGTAGGTAAAGTGGGCGGCATCCGATGGGGTGAACGGTTGAGATTTTGCGGTGCGAGACAATTCAAAAAAAAGGAGGAGTGTATGTTTGCGCGACTAAGCCGGGTGATGTGGGTGTGTGCGTTGGCGCTTGTGCCGTGCGCGGTGCGGGCGGAGGATCCGTCGCCGGAGATGGTGGAGATGTTCCAGCAAGTGCAGCAGATGCGCGACACGGTCATGAAGAACATGCAGGATAAGGGCATCGATCCGCGGGAGTTTTTTGGGAGCATGCGCCAGTCGATGCAGGACGGCACGTTCGACATGCAGGCGCTGCAGCAGAAATTGGTCGATCAGGGTTTGATCGAGAAAGACGCAATCGCGAACATCCAGACGAAAGCGCAGAGCGCGACGTTGAACACGCTCAAACGGCAGTTGGGCGTGACGGATGAAGAATGGAAAGCGGTGCAGCCGAAACTGCAGCGTGTGATCACGGCGAAGAGCAACGTGGACGGCCCTGGCGGGATGGGCGGCGGCGGGATGGGCGGGATGTTCGCGGGCTTCATGCGCGGGCCGTCAGCGGGGCCGAGCGAAGTGATGCAGAAGACGCGCGAGTTGTCGGCGGCGATTGCGGACACGGCTTCCAAGCCGGAGGATATTCAGGAGAAACTGACGGCGCTGCGCACGGCAAAGAAGAAGGCGAAAGACGAACTGGCCGACGCGCAGAAGGATTTGATGGAGATGCTGACGGCGCGGCAAGAGGGGGTGTTGTTGTTGTTTGGGTTGTTGTGATGGGAACGATTGCGGCGCCGTTTCGGATGGCGCCGCCTGCCAGAATTGGGAAGTAGTTGTGGTCTGCGTTCGCTGCGTGGGGAGTGATCAAACGACGGCGTCAAACATCGTCCTTGGCGGGAAGGTTTCGTTCTGCGCGGCTCCTTTGGACCAAAGATGCGTTCGCGTGTTATATTCCCATCCGTGGTCCTTCAGACGCGACGCGAATTCGGAGCGGTCCAGATTCAGGCAATTTAACGCGCGGTGGCGCCACAATTCCATGACAAGCCGGTTAAACAGGGCTTCGCTTGTAAAGCTTGTCAGTCCATTGCCAAGACACCTGTTGAATACCTCTGAAAGCACGCGAGCGGGATCGCCAATCGCCTTTTGATTTTTCGGAGCAGTCTCCCGCTTGGCGTGCTTCGGTTTGTAGAAAGTCAGAATCATTTCGCCGGCCAATACACTCGCTGAATTCTTTTTCTTATGCATGGACCATATCACATCGCCGGTTTGCGTAATTGCGGCTTTCAGCTCCCCGCCGCACTCGCTGGCCGTTTCGAGGATGGTCGCAAAGTAGCTCAAATCCCAGTGTTGAAAGACGATTGAAAACCAGCGGTCGGGCTTCAGAAGGCGCATGGAGGCTTCAATTCCGCGTGAGAGACTTTGTTTATAGTGCTCTTCACTTAGGCCGATTTCGCCGCCTGAAATAGTTTCACGCTTTCGCGTGTCCTCCGAAACCGGAAAGCCCAACCAATGATTCCAGAGAATGGACAAATCCAAATAACCGATAAAACCACCGTAGGGAGGGTCCGTGAAAACATAGTCGATGCTTTCCGGCTCCAACGCCGCGTCGAGGGATGCCGCGTCCCGTTCGAGCACCCGAAAGTCCTTTTCGCTGTCCAGAATCCTGGATTTGCCGGGGCGCTGACGCATGTGGTTGCGTATGCGCAACACTTCCTCTTTGGCCGCGATCACGTTTGCGAAGCGCCCGCGAAAAGTCTCCCAGATCGGAAGCTCAACGCATTGCGACGCGAGCTTGTAGCGGTAAATGCTGAAAATACTGGACCCGCCGCGGCTCGCCGCGCGCCCTTTTGCCGAGAGAAACGTCTTATTCAACTTTGCAACCGCCGCCGACCATGCCAGCAGTAATAAACCGCGCACAGCCTCTTCCGATTCGCGTTCGATCGCCAGTTTGATCAGCGCCAATCCAGCCAGTTGGCGCGGCATGAACATGTCGTAGTAGAACTCCGCGTCAGAATTATGCGGGAGACGAATATTTTCTGGCAACGGCAAGCAATCGAGCCAGTCGCGCGCCACGGATTCGTCATTTTCGATTTTGTGCAAAGAATCTTTACATGCGTCCTCAACTCTGGCAAATGCCTGGTGCAAAGGCGCCAACGACGCAAGTGTTGTGTTCGCTATGTTTCGGGCAATAAAGTTTGCAAATGGGTTAAGGTCGTTGTGAATCGCGCGGCGTCCGCACAAAAAGGCCTCAATCGCGGTGACGCCCGTGCCGCCGAATGGATCAAGGACGAGATCGCCCTCTTTCGAATACCTTTCGATGTATGCGCGAACTACATTGGATGGCCTGCGAGTGAAATAGGGATGTACTCCGTAATGGCGTGCGTCTTCCTGGCGCGCGGCGGGGATGGCTTCAAGGATGGGTTTGATGTCCGCTCTGCTCATTTAATGACTCAAGTATTCAGCCAAGGTTGACAATGCGACGATATCCACATGCTCTGGCGGATTGATGTAATCGTGATCCATGCAGAGCACGAGCACCCTCGGAAGCTCCTTGTATTTGGCGACCTGGTAAGTGAATCCTTGAGAACGCTTTTTGATCTCCACCGGACACGGATAAATGGGCAGCTTTAAGAATTGAATCGTGCTTTTTACGCAGTCGTATCCTTTGCCCAAGTATGGACTCAATTCGACGCCAAAAATAGAGAGCGCACCAGCAGCGCGCAGCAAGTCAGCTTCGAGAATATGGCGCGCATCCGACGCGCGATTCTCAGCAACAACACGGTTGATCTGCGCCGATGCCCACGCTACATCAGCCGCGGCCTTGTCGCGAATTGTGCTTATCTGCTCGCGCCACAATTTGCTTTGATGATCGTGGTGAAACGACAACGGAGCGCTCATTCGCTCCAATTTTATTTCACGCTTCCGTGCGCGCATTTTAACACCGGTGGGAACGACTATGAAGTGACCTTTTGAATGAATCGTGACCTCAACGTCTATCGTTTCAAAATCGCCATCGTCGATCCCGTACCAATAGCGGATTTCCTCGCCAATCGAACGCCTGCCGCCGGCGACGATGCGATCATGGCCAACGTTGCCCCGCAGAACTTGCGCACCGGAGAGCTTATGATCGCGCCCAACAGCGATGAGTTTGCTCGTTGCGATTCCATAAGGAGTTTGCAGCACAACGGGGCACGCGCCACGGCGGCGTAAGAATTCCTTTACGTGATCCGGAACATCGTGAAAATAATATTGAGGTCCGCCCGATGCACGACTGGCGTGTTTAGTTTGCTGCAGATGCACGATTCAAATCCTTGCCCTGGCCCCGCGACTAAATCCGATTGCCGTCAATCCCCTCAGTTCGCCGCTCCGGCCGGCGGGAAGGCTTTTACGTTGGAGTCCACGGGCACGCCATTGACTTTCCACTCGCCGGCGGGGGGTTCGTCGCCGAAGCGGACGCCTTTGATGTCGTAAAGCTGGCCGCCGGAGGAGATGGCTTTGACGCCGTAGAGTTTGTCGCCAGGGCCGATGGCTTTGATGTTGATGATGCTGCCGGCGCGGCTGACGCCTTTGACGTCGAGCTTCGAGCCGTCTGGCGCGAGCGCTTTAATGTCGTAGAGCGTGCCGTCGGGTCCGATGGCTTTCACCAGCGACATGGCTTCGTTTCCGGCGAGCACTTTTACCGGCGCGGGCTTGCCATCAATGAAAGCTTTGATGTTGAAGAGGTGCCCGTTGCCGGCTTCGGAGAGCGCTTTCACGTCGTAGATTTCGCCGTTCTTGCCGATGGCCTTGACCGGAAGCAGCTTGCCGTCGGGGTGCACGGCTTTGACGTGCCACACGGCGGGGTCGCCGCCGTCCGGCGCTTGAGGCAGCGCTTTGACGTGCGCGGCGACGGCCACGCCGCTGACTTTCCACGCGCCTTCAGGATGTTCCGCGCCCAGCGCGATGCCTTTCACATCGTAAAGCTGGCCTTCGGGCGAGAGGGCTTTGATGCCGTAGAAACGCTCTTCGGGTCCGACAGCTTTGATGTGATAAATGTTGCCGGCGTGGCTGACGCCTTTCACGTCGAGCTTTTTGCCGTCGGCGGTGAAGGCTTTGATCGCCAGGATTTCACCGTTCTCCGCGATGGCTTTCACGGGCGCGAAGAGGTCGTCGCTGACGAGGATTTTGACGGGCAGCGCTTTGCCATCCACCATCGCTTTGATGTCGAGCAGGTGTCCGTTGCCGGCGGTCTTGAGCGCTTTGACGGGATACGTTTTGCCGTCTTTGTCGATGGCGTTGACGTCGAGCAACTGGCCGTCGGGATGGACGGCTTTGATGTGCCAGATTGCGGGTTCTTCGGCGCGCGCGAGGGCGGCGACGGCGCAGAGCAGGAGGAAGGGGATGAGAGTTTTCATGGGGGTGGAGGATATGCGGGCGGGGGAGGGGATGCCAGTGGGAAAACGGGTGGAGACATGGGGACGGGGGGACGGGGGGACGCGAGGACGCGGAGAATAATTCCAAGTGGCGTGTCGAATGTGGCCCATAGAACCTAACGCGGGAAAACTTGTGTAAAACGACATCAAATTCGTTCATTTCGATTTCTGAACGCAATAAAACCCCCTGACCCCCACGTGCGAATTTTCAAATTCTGCGCGCGGCGGTCATGGGGTTAACCCAGTCGGCGGAAATCGTTGAAGAAGGTACTGATGGAAAGAAGCCGCCGCTTCTTTTGATTATCTCCAAAATGGAGTTGTTAAAATTCGCTCTGCCATCGC